>Ga0075366_10000678_pt1 | contig 16107 bp, 14 predicted proteins | sample EndMethybrTD3031_FD_72351 | JGI IMG/M metagenome (GOLD analysis project Ga0075366, IMG submission 72351) | Populus endosphere microbial communities from Tennessee, USA - Endosphere MetaG P. TD hybrid TD303-1 | ecosystem: Host-associated > Plants > Roots > Endosphere | place: USA: Tennessee...
CTACAGCCTCCTAAGCTCGTGGTCGCGGGTTCGAATCCCGCCGGTCCCAGATCAGGGGGACCGTAGCTCAGTCCGGTAGAGCACGATCGTTTCACCAACCCTTGTCGCAACGAGGCACCAATTGTTCGAGGGCGCGCTGGCACAGAAAGGAGCGCCACTGCCAAAAATGATTGACATGCCGGCAGCCTGGGTAGCACCAGGTGCAGCAGGCAAGTTGGTCGGCGAGCAAGGTTGAGGATGCAGGTGCTGGCTCCGATGACGGGTCTGTCACTGGCGCGCGTTTCCAATCGCCGACGAGGCCACCGGAGTCGAAACCGTGGTTGCTGCATTGATGCGGGTTCGAATCCCGCCGCGTCCACCAGTTGAAGAGTAGAAGAATCGAGTACGACATGAACTACAACACCGAACAACCCGAAGGCGGCGTGCCCATCAAGATGTGGACGCGCGGTGTGCCTGTGGAAGACGAAGCGAAGAAGCAGCTCGCCAACGCGGCGCGCCTGCCCATCGTGTTCAAGCACATCGCCGCGATGCCCGACGTGCACCTGGGCATCGGTGCTACCGGGGCTCGGTGATCCCGACCCTGCGCGCGATCATCCCGGCGGCCGTCGGCGTGGACATTGGCTGCGGCATGATGGCCTGCAAGACCACGCTGCACGCGAATGACCTGCCGGACAACCTGGCGCCGCTGCGCGCCGCGATCGAGCGTGCCGTGCCGCACGGTTCGTCGCCGCGCAATCGTGGCCGCGACCAGGGCAGCTGGGAGAACCCGCCCGACGCCGTGGACCAGGTGTGGGCGACGCTGGTGGATGAGTTCGACGCGCTGTGCGAGCTGCACCCGCGCCTGAAGAACACCAACAACCGCAAGCACCTGGGAACGCTGGGGACCGGCAATCACTTCATCGAGGTCTGCCTCGACGAAGATGGCTTCGTGTGGTTCATGCTGCACTCGGGCTCGCGCGGCGTGGGCAATGCGATTGGCACGCACTTCATCGAACTGGCAAAGAAGGACGCCGAACTGCACCAGCGCAACCTGCCGGACCAGGATCTCGCGTACTTCGAGGAAGGCGCGCAGTACTTCGGCGACTATGTGCGCGGCGTGGGCTGGGCGCAGAAGTTCGCAGCGCGCAACCGCGAGGTGATGATGAGCAACCTGATCGCGACGGTCCGCAAGGTGATCACGAAGCCGTTCGAGTCGCACGTCGAGGCGGTGAACTGTCACCACAACTATGTGCAGCAGGAGCATCACTTCGGCGAGGACGTGTTCGTGACCCGCAAGGGGGCGGTGAGCGCGAAGCGCGGTGAGCTGGGCATCATTCCCGGCAGCATGGGGGCGCGCAGCTACATCGTGCGCGGCCTGGGCAACGTCGAGAGCTTCGAGAGCTGCAGCCACGGTGCCGGCCGCGTGATGAGCCGCACCAAGGCGAAGAAGCTGTTCACGGTGGACGACCAGATCAAGGCCACCCAAGGCGTCGAGTGCCGCAAGGACAAGGACGTGATCGACGAGATCCCGATGGCCTACAAGGACATCGATGCGGTGATGGAGGCGCAGAAGGACCTGGTCGAGGTTGTCCACACCTTGAAGCAGGTGGTGTGTGTGAAGGGATGAGGGCCGCTGGCTCTTATCCCGATCGAAACGAAAGGGAGGGAGAGCCATGAAGAACGAGACGCTGGTCAGCGCGCACCCGGTCGAGCCGGCGATGCGGGCGCAGATCCTCGACTGCCTGCGCCGGCTCGAGACCGATCACGACGTGAAGGTGCTGTTCGCGTGCGAATCCGGCAGCCGCGGCTGGGGTTTCGCGTCGCCCGACAGCGACTACGACGTGCGCTTCATCTACGTGAACCGCTTGTCATGGTACCTGACGGTCGAGGCGGGCCGCGATGTGATCGAGCAGCCGATCAGCGGTGACCTCGACGTGAACGGCTGGGACCTGCGCAAGACGCTGCAGTTGCTGCGGCAGTCGAACCCGACGCTGCTGGAATGGCTGCGCTCGCCGATCGTCTACCGCGAGGAGGCCGACACGGCAGCGCGGCTGCGCGCACTCGCGGAAGAAGGCTTCTCGGCGGTGCGCGGCTACCACCACTACGTGTCGATGGCGAAGAAGAACTTCCGGGAGCACCTGCGCGGCGAAGAGGTCCGCTACAAGAAGTACCTGTACGTGCTGCGGCCGTTGCTGGCCGCGCGTTGGGTCCGCGACGGGCGAGGCGTGCCGCCGATGCGCTTTGCCGCGTTGGCCGAGGCCACGCTCGACGACCGAGCGCTGCTGGACGAGATCAACCGCCTGCTCGACGTGAAGATGCGCGCCGGCGAAGCGGCGACGAGCGCGCGCTGGAACGGCATCCACGAGTTCATCGAACGTGAGCTCGAGGTCGCCGCGGCGCAGGTGCTGCTTGATTCAGTCCAGCCCGACACAACGATGCTGGACGCGTTCCTGGCCGAGACCGTCCTGAAGAATGAACGAGAAAGAAATGAACGTGATTGAACTCGATGGCTCGACCGGCGAAGGCGGCGGCCAGATCCTGCGGACGGCGCTGTCGCTGTCCATGTGCACAGGCCAGGCGCTGGCGATCCAGCGCATCCGCGGGAAGCGTCCGAAGCCAGGCCTGATGCGCCAGCACCTCACCTGCGTGCAGGCCGCCGCGTCGATCTGTGCCGCAACGGTGGAAGGCGCCGAACTCGGCTCGCAGACCCTGGTCTTCGAACCGAGGGAAGTGCGGGCGGGCGACTACACCTTCAACGTTGGTACGGCGGGCAGCTGCACGCTGGTGCTGCAGACGGTGCTGCCGGCGCTGATGCTCTGCGCCGAGCCCAGCCGCGTCTCGCTCAGCGGTGGCACCCACAACCCGATGGCGCCGCCGTACCACTTCCTCGAGCGCAGCTTCGCCCCGCTGCTGCGCCGTCTCGGCGTCGGCCTCGAGATGGCCTTGCAGCGCCTGGGCTTCTATCCGGCAGGCGGCGGGCAGATCGCCGCGACGATCCGCCCCGCGGTGAATGGCATGGCGCCGTTCGACCTGACCGATCGCGGCCCTGCCCTAGAGGCGTACGCGGAGTGTCTTGCACCGGCTTTGCCACATGCCGTCGCGACGCGCGAACTCGCGGCGCTCCAGCGTGCGCTGGGCTGGACCGGTGAGCAACTGCGCACGCCGGCGATTCGGCAGAACGAAGGGCCTGGCAATGCGCTCCTCGCGACGCTGGTGTACGAGCACGTGAGCGAGGTCGTCACCGGCTTCGGCGAGAAGGGCGTGAGTGCCGAGCGGGTGGCCAACCTGGTCGCCAAGGAGGTGGCTGCGTTCCAAGCGAGCGACGGTGCGCTCGGCCCGCATCTGGCCGACCAGTGGATGCTGCCGCTGGCACTGGCTGTCGCTGCAAAGGGCGGCAAGGCATCGTTCACGTGCAGCGAGATGACCGAGCATGCTCGAACGAACATGGGCGTGATCGAGAGGTTCTTGGCCGTACGGTTCGAGGTCGAGCGAAGCGGATCTGGTTGGCGCATCGATCTGGCGGACGAAAGGAGCGTGCATCGCGATGCTCTCCACGACTGAAATCCGGATTCCGTCGAGTGGTGTCCGCTCACTGGCGTGGGATGGACCATGCCTGGTGGATTGGGCCGGCGGGGGTCAGCGCTACTCCTCGACTGCGAAACGGTTCCGCGTTCGGTCCGATACGCCTACCCTTTCGACGCAGCAGTGTCGTTGCCAGGCAGTGGCTTCGCAGTGATCTACGCCAAGGGCGGCACGAAGGGGCTCATCCTGCTTGATCGAGATCCAGCGAGAGATCAACAGGAGCTACTACTTCGCCGACGCCGTAGTGCGCATCAGACGCCGCGCGTGATCCCGCAACTGCGTCACCTGCTCCAGTCGATCTGGTCGAGCAGGCGTTTCAGGCGTTGGGCCTTCACCGGATTGAGCTGCGTGGCCCAAGCAACCCGGCCCTGCAGATGCTCGCGCCATTGCGGCTTGCCCTCGCGATTCTGAGTGGAGGGGCCCCGCGTCACGCACTGGTGCAGGATGGCCTTCAGTCGGTCGAATTCGTCGCGGGGCAGGTTCGCGTGGCGGTTCACGACGATGTTGCAGACGGACTGGCGTCGCCCTGTAGTCATGCAGCGTGTCTTGCGGTGGTTGAGTGCGAAGCCTTCCTCCAGCGCGATTCGACCTACCCAGGTCTCGATGCGCGGCATGGCGTCGCGCAGATGCGCTCCGCCCGAAAGCACGATGTCGTCGGCGTAGCGCGTGTATCGTGCGCCGAGCACATGGGCCAGGCCGTCGAGACGCAGGTCCAGGCGAAACGCGCACAGGTTGGCCAGCGCCGCTGACGTGGGTGCGCCCTGCGGCAGATGCGGGTCGCGCAGCCGCTGCAGCTGCGACCAGGTCAGGCCACCGTCTTCGTGCATACGGCGCAGCACTGGCTCGGGCGTCGCCGTGGTGCACAAGGCCGCGAGCTCACGCGCGACGGTCTCGGAGTAACCCAGGGTCGCGTACAGCGCGTGGACCCGGGACGCTCGCACTGAAGCGAAGAAGTCCTGCAGGTCGAACTTCAGCACCACCGCTCGGCCGGCATGCGCGCGGGCGTGGTCCACGACGGATCGTTCGCGAGCGTAGCCGCAGGCCGCTTCGTGCGGCGGGATGCGGTCGAGCAGGTCGTCGAGCAGGCGCCGCTGCAGGGGCATCAGGTACGGGTGCGGCACCTCGAGCAGCCGCCAGCCACCACTGCGCTTGGCCAGCAGCTGGTAGCGATAGTGCTGTTCGCCGAGCCGGGTGCGGCGTTGCCACGTAGAGCTGCGGGTCAGGCGCCACATACCGGCGTGCGACACGCCGAGCCAGCGGCCGAGCGCTGCGGTGTGCGGCCAGTACGGCACCTGGCAGTGGTCCAGACCGAGTGGCAGCGGCTGCATGCCGGTGTGCTCGCGAAGGATATGGCGATGCACGTTCGGCTTCTTGTCTGCGAGCCACGCATGCGCGTAGCCGGTGTCGCGCTCGATCAGCGTGGCCAGGGTGCGCGTCGTCAGTCGTCGCCAGTGCTCACCGGGCAACCGTGCGCACCGCTCTGCCAGCGCCGTGTACCAAGCGGCATCGGCGCCGAGGCAGGCGCGCGTGCGCGCTGCAAGCCCGGGTGCGCTGGGCGGTCCCGCCAGCATCGCGCGTGCCACCGCCAGCGCAGTGAGTCTCCGGAGGGTTGGCATTGGGTTCTCGAGGTGCGGCACGCCACCCAACCTGCGGGTGATGCGTGAGCAGTCTGGCGAGGATCGCCATGGGGCTCACGCCACGGATGAATCCAACAAGACAAGAACCGCGGGGGTACCCCGCGGTGCGAAGACGCTTCCAGGAACCGCTTCGCCTCAAGCTTGGGCGGCGGCCGCGCGCGGACTATCGAGTGTCGACGACAGGGCCGAGTGTTCATGTGTCCGACCACGGCTGCATTCGTCCCAATCGATGAAGGAGAGTTCGTGAATAGTTGCGCGCTCCCGCTGGTCGGCCCTTGAAGCAAGACGCGGGCTCTGACAGCCTTGCCGGACCGCACCGATGTTCTACTTCCGGCTGCTCGTATCAACCCAAGACGCGAACACATGCCGTTCTTCATCCTTGTCGTCTGCCTCGTCACGGTGAACGTGTGGATGACGCGCCGGATCCTCCGGGCCGGCGAGCATTTCGACCACAAGGGCCTCCACATCACCATGGTCTGGATTGCTCCCTTCATTGGGGCCCTCCTGACACACGGGCACGTACGTCCCTACGAGCGGCTGAACCTGACCACTCCCGTGGCGGGCGGCGGCGACGGGGACATCGAGCCGCCGCCGCAAGAGCTGTCTGCGCCGGGTACGTCGACGTTTCCGCTGGTACAGAACATGGAGGTCATCAACGGCTTTCCGATCATGAACTGGAGCGCTGTCGGCACTTGGCTGGCAAGCATTGAAGACCCCGAGATCCGGCGCCTGGCTCGACTGCACGGGCAGCGTGCCTGGCTCGCTCACATGCGCGAAGTGCTCGGCCCGCACTTTTCTCTTCACGAATCGGACAACGCGTTGGTGCTGTCGTCGTTGGAAAGCACGGTCGTGGCCGCGACGGCAAAGTACGTGACGAGCGCGAGAAGAAGGGTCGCGAGCGCGTTGGGCAAACTGGCCCAGTTCGCGGCTGGGGAAAAGAGCATCTTGCTGGTTCTAGATGATGAGGAGTGGTACTACCACTACGTGGCCGTCTACTACCCCAGCGAGGGCGAGTTCGCGTTCAGTGGCGGCATGTTCATCAACGCTGGGTGTCCTCACTTTGTCGTGCGGCGGGCCGACTTGGCGTCGATCGAGCCGGTTATCGTGCACGAGCTGGCGCATAGCGCCGTGTCACATCTTCGGCTCCCGCTTTGGCTGGACGAAGGCATCGCAGTCAACACCGAACACAGGGTCGCCGGCGCCGGGCGAGGCCTCTATGCGCCGCACGAGATTCGCGCCAAGCATCTGCAGTTCTGGGGTGAAACGGAGATCCAGCAGTTTTGGTCGGGCGAGTCGTTCCACCGAACGGACGATGGAAACATGCTTTCCTACGACTTGGCGCGAATCATGGTGGAACACATGGCGAAGTCTTGGGAACCGTTCGAGAGCTTCGTGATGAATGCGCGTCGCGAAGATGCCGGCGCTGCATCGGCCGCGGAGCATCTTGATGTGGACCTGGCCGCGTATGTCTGCGCACTATTCGACAAGCCACCCGCGAAGACTTGGTCGCCGCGCGACGGCACCTCGGAGTTGTCTGCAGCAGCAGAGTCCGACAGCGCAGCTGCGTCTTCGCTGCCCTGATCCGCTGGCGGTCTCACCGTATTGTGGGAACTTGATCATGCTCGAGACGGCGCGCTTCTTAGTCCGACTCGCCTCGGTCGTCACGGCCTTTGTCGGTCTGAACTGCCGGGCACAAGTGCAACCTCCAGTTCCCGCCGGCCCGTTGCTCGTGGGACCGATTCGCTTCGAGTTCGCCATCTACTACCCGGAATTGCCCGCGAGACAACCGCTGGCGGTGCTGAAAGAGCGGCTGAAGGGTGTCGGGAGTGACCTGACACTCGTGAGGTCCATGCCGGACAAGCCCGCCGCAGCGGTTCTTCTCGCGACGCTCAACACGACGGCTCAGAAGGACTATCGCCCGCCCGATCTCCAAATGGTTCAACGGTTCGGTCGGGGTTTGACGCGTGATCAAGCAGAGGCACTTCAGCGTGCCGACCGCGCATTGATCTTGGACTTCGCGCACCCAGGGTCATTGTCGACAGGCGCGCTTCGCACAGCCCTTCAGCTCACCGAGCAAGTCGCTCGCGATACGAACGGGCTGCTGTGGGACGAAGAGACGCGGGAGATCTTCACGCCCGACGAATGGCACAAGCGTCGCCTCGACTCGTGGGCAGGCGACACGCCGGACGTGTTGCAGCACACCGTGATTCACGCATACAAGAGCGACAAACTCGTACGCGCCATCACGCTTGGCATGGCGAAGTTCGGCTTGCCCGATGTTGTCGTGAGCGACTTCTCCTGGTCCTCGAACCGGCCGATCGGCAACCTGATCAACATGTTTGCTCAGGCGATGGTCGAAGGCGCCGTCATCAAGGCGCCGGGTGTGTACGACCTGGACTTGCGTTCCGTGAGGAACACGAATGTTCGGCAATCGCAACTGGCAACGCTGAAGCCGAACGCCGCCGCGGTGGCCAAGTTATCGCTCGTCAAAGGAACGTGGGAGGATGGGGATCCGCGCAATCGACTCGTTGAGATCAGGTTCGATCGGTATCCGGGTCCCGATCACTACGCTCGTCAGGACGCCATGCTAGGGGCGTTGTTCGGCTCCGAGGATTCGGTCAAGCGTGTGAGGCACACGAACGAACTGCTCGAGGCGAGCAAAGCGGCCAACGCCAAGCTGCCGGCTCTGCGAGAGGCCTTCAATCGAGGGTTGCAGCCGGGCGAGTTCATACAGGTGAAGGCCCCATTCGCGACACCTGATGGCGGTAACGAATGGATGTGGGTTGAGGTGACGAGCTGGAATGGAGACGCCATCAGCGGGCTTCTGAAGAACGAACCCGCCAACATACCGAGTCTGCACGGCGGCCAAATGGTCAAGGTCTCTCAAAGCAAGGTCTTCGACTACATCCGGCGGCACGCCGATGGGCGCGAGGACGGCAACGAGACAGGAAAGATCCTGCAACGCTTGCAGGACACTGGGAGGTAGTGGATCCCCGGAAGAGAGGTGCGTACGGGATGAGTGTCCTGTCACCGCTTGAGGATTCCCCTGCCGTGGCCCTCCGCAAGACGCTTGGCACGAGGACGGCGGAGTAGAAGCAGCCCCATGCCGCAGAGCGCCAATACCAGCACTGGCGGCTCCGGCACTACAGCGACCGGTGCAAGCGTCCCACCAATGATGAATGCCGCGTCGCCGCGCGCAATGGCCGCGTTGAGGTCAGCTATGGCGGTCGCATTCAGCGAGATCGTGACGAATCCTGCCGCATCGGCGACGACGTCTCCGCTTCCGTAGACGTGCCCAGATCCAAGATCCGTGAACGTTCCGGCCGGTACCTGCAGCGAGTTGTTGTAGAGGGCCGTCAGGGGCCCACTGAAGTCATAGAGCGTGTAGGGCTTCCTCGTGGCAACGTCGTAGTACCTGAACACCGTGAATGCCAGGGTCGACACGTGAGTGCCTGAAAGTGACGCGATGTCGAAAGAGAACCAGTTGTTGTACAGGTAGACCCCTTCGCACTCGCAGTATTCGATGTAGTAGTTTTGATTCCCCGGCTCATGCATGTCTAGGCCGTTGATCCAGCCGCTGTGTGAGCTGGACAGTCGCAGGTCGCCGTTGACGATCAGCGCATTGCCCGGGTTGAAGTCGCTTCCGCCGAAGGCGTGATCCGTCTCGAAGGCCCGCGCCGCTCCGAGGCAGCTGAAGCACAACACCAACGAGGTCAGCAGTCCGTGCACAGTTCGCATGCGTGACTCCCCAGTCAAGCCCGACGGCGAGTTGTACGCGCTCCAGAGGGCTCCCCAAGGTTTGTCCTTTCCGGACGTAGCGGAATTCATTGAATGTTTCCGAGCCGGTGCGCGGTCGCCTCTCAGGATGGCTGCTCGCGCACCCATCTTGAGCCGCCCGTCCCTGCTGGAAGCGACGACCGCTTGAATGTGCTTGTGCGCCTCTTGCCGAGGGCGACCTGTGTCAGCGTATGGCTGACCTCTTTGATTCATCAGTTCGATGAGCGTCGTCGGGTTGCCGGTGCAGACTTCAAGCCTTGCGGGCCGCCCGCGCACCCGGTCCACGTCGGCCTTCGGTCGGCGTCGCCGCACGAAGCGAGAGATCGCTGGGGCCGCTTGCCTGCTCCAGCCACAGCAGCGTGTCGATGTGCAGCATGAACGCGTCGAGGTACTCCGGCGACAGGTCGCGCATCGCCTGCAGCGTGCGGTTCATGACCTGTGAGGAATTCAGCGGCCCGGCCATGGCGGGCACCTGGGCCAGGGCCTGGCGCAGACGCTGTTCGGCGCGAAGGCGCGACCAGGTGCTGCTGAACGCGGTGACGGCGTTGCGCGGTGCTGGCGGCGCAGGGTTGGCAAGCGGCGCCGTCTTTGGCGCATCGTTCTTCTGGCGCGCCGCGCCTCTCTGTGGCGGCGACGGTGGCACGCGCGAAGTCGGCGAACGGCCGAGTCGGTCCACCAGTTCCGACAGCCTGGCCAGCACAACTCGGCACGCCCCGGGCTCATCCGGCGCAGTGGCCTCCTGGCTGGCGTGCGGCATCGCCGCGGCACGTTGGGCCAGCAGCAGTTCCTCGACGCGCAGGATCATGAGCCGCCGCGCCTCGCCCTGTTGCGCTGCTGCGCGCCGTGCCAAGGCCTCGATGACGGCGAACCCCACAGGATCGACTCGCGCCCCGCCTTGCGCGCGCCAGGCCTCGATCGCAGCATTCGGATCGAGACCCAGTGCGGTTGCCCCGTCGGCGCTCATGCCGACTTCGGCCGCGGCGTCGGCGCCATCTCGACACGCCGGTTGAGCGCACGGCCAGCGGCCTCGGCGTTCGAGGCCACCGGCTGTTCGGCTCCGAAGGCCGCCGCGAACACTGCCGACGAGGGCACGCCTTCCTCGATCAGCGCGCGCGTCACGGTGAGCGCGCGCTGCGCGGAGAGCTCCCAGTTGTCCGCGAACTTCGCGCGGGCGCCGTCGCGCACCTGCCGGTCGTCGGTGAAGCCGCTGACCATGAGCACCTCGTCGCGCGCGGCCAGGTAGGTGGCCAGCGGCCCGGCCAAGCTCTTCAGCAGCTGCCGGCCTTCAGGCTGGAGATCGGCGGAGTTGAACGCGAACAGCACGCTGCCGCTGATGCCGATGCGGCCGTTGGCCAGCGTCACGCGGCCGGCGGCCAGCGGGATCGCGAGCGCCCGTTCCAGCGCCGCGCGGCGCTGCGTCTCGGCCTCGCGCTGCTGCACCTCGGCCTTCAGCCGCGCGGCCAGGTCGAACTGCATCCCCAGCACGCACACGAGGATCAACACGAAGGCGCCCAGCAGCCCGGCCATCAGGTCGCCGAAGACGGCCCACACGGGGGTGCTCGACTCCAGGCCGTCGTCGAGTTCGTCGTAGGCCGTCATGCCGCGTCGGTCTCCAGCGTGGCGACGGCCGAGCGGGGCGCGGCCGCGGGTGCCTTCGCCAGCTGCTGCAGGTCCTCGACGATCTGCTTCTGCGAGCCCAGCGTCAGGTCGACGATCTCGCGCGCCTGCGCGACGTAGTAGGCCAGTTGCTCGTCGCTGCGGGCCATCGAATGGCCGAGCGCGGTCTCGATGCGCTGCAGCTGCGTCGTCAGTTGTTCGCTCGCGCTGCTGAACAGCTGCACCGCGACGCCGAAGCCTTCGCCCAGGCTGGCCACCTCGGCCGCGCTGCCCGTCACCTGGGCGGACACCATCTGCAGCGCGCGCGACTCGGACTCGACGGCCTCGGCGAAGCGCGTGCCCGCGCGGTCCAGCACCTCGGTGGTGGCGTGCACCAGCGCGTCGATCGCGGCACGCTGCTCGGTGCTGGCGTGGTTCACCGCATCGAGCAGGCGCTCCAGCGTGCCCATCAGGCGGACGCGCTCCTCGAGCGCCGCGTTGTCGCGCACCAGACTCTCGCTGAGCGCCTGGCGCAGCTCGCCGATGACCTCGGCCGCGGCGCGCGGGGCATCGGACGCGGTCTGCACCAGCCGCGCGATCTCGTCGATCGTGGCGCGTGCGTGCGCTTCGGCTTGCGCGGTGATGGCCTGCGCGGTGCGCTCCAGCGTCGCGCTCATCGTGGCCAGGCCGTCATGGAAGACGGTCATGCGTTCCTGCTCGCGCGCGGCGCTGGCGGCATCCGATGTGGCCTGCGCCTGGGCCACGCCGCGCAGCCACAGGTCCGCGCTGCGGTCCGCGCGCGCGGCCACGCCGTCCAGCAACGCGGCGGATCGCTGCTCGAAGGTCTGCGCAAAGTGGTCCAGGCCACCCTGCAAGCGATGTGTCACGGCCTCGTTGTGGCGCTGCTGGTCGGCCAGCGCGGCCTGCCAGCGCTCGGCCAGTGTCGTGACCGTGGTGTCCAGGCGTGCGGTCACGCCGTCGAGTTGCTGCTGCACCGCGGCGGCGAGCGTGTCGCGCAACGTGGCGCTCTCGCGCACCAGGCCGGCCATCGTGGCCTGCACCGCGGGCTCGATCGCGGCGCCGGCCAGGCGCGCGCTGTCAGCGAGGCTGACCTTCAGCGACCGGTCCACCGACTCGGCCAGCCCCGTGTAGGCACGCTGCGCCTCGCCGTGGAACTGCGCCTGGCTCGCGACCAGGTGGTCTTGCAGGGCCTGGCCCTGGCGGTCCATCTGCGTCACCAGGGCCTGCAACTGAGCCACCAGCGCCGGCGTCGCGTCGGCCTGCGCCTTCAGCAGGCGCAGCGATTCCTCGCGCTGGTGCACTTGCGAGAAGCCCCGCAGCGTGGTGGCGATGCACACGTCGAGTTGCTGCGCCGTGCGCGAACGCTCGCGCCGCGCCAGGGCCGACATCAGCCCGAGCATCGCTGACGCGGCCACGCCCGCCACCGAGCTGCCGAAGGCCAGGCCCAGGCCCTTGACCGGCGCGGCCAGCGAGGCGCGGATGGCCTCCAGGTCGGTGGCGTTCTCCAGCGCGAGGCCCGTGCCCTTGAGCGTGACCACCATGCCCAGGAAGGTGCCCAGCATGCCCAGCAGCACGAGCAGGCCGGCCAGGTAGGGTGTGAGCGCCGGGCCGGGCAGCGCGACACGTTCGCCCTCCACGCGCAGGCGCACCGCGTTCCGCAGGCTGGGATGCAGCGGGGCGAGCCATTCACCCAGCGCGGTTGGCGGTTCGTTCGTCGCGGCCAGCGCGCGCGCCAGGCCCGTGGTGGCCTGCTGGAAGCGGTGCAGCTCGAGCGCGCCCATCAGGAAGAAGGCACCGATGAGCAGGACGAGTGCCAGCGCCAGCGGGTTGCCGGGGACATAGCCTGTTCCCACCCAGCCGATGGCAAGCAGGCCCATCGCGAAGGCGGCGTGATGGAGTGATCGGTTCATGTCGGTTGTCGGTGTGTGCGCAGCGTGTCCAGCAGGCCCTGGGCCGGCAGCAGCCGGTGCGCCAGTTCGGCCCGCAGCACGAGGTCCATGTCGTCGCGGAAGGTGTCGAGCCAGCTCGTGTCGTCGTCGCCCGCGGCGCGCTGCAGGCGTTCGAAGTGCGCCTGCAGCCGCAAGGGCACCAGGCCCAGCAGGCTGCGTTCGCGCGCGGCGAGGGTCTGGTCCATCACCGCGTCGATGGCGGCCAGCCGCGCGAGTGCAGGCGAGTGGCGCGAGAGTGCCTCGCGCAACCGCTGGCGCAGCGCGCCAACGGCGTCCTGCATCGCCTGTTGCCGGGCGATGACGTGGCGGCGATAAGGGCCGAAGTCGGTCGGGCTCGACGCGGGTTCGTCGGTGCCGGCGGCGATGGACGCGCCCAGGGCCGCGCGCACGCGCTGGAAGTCCGCCTCCTCGCCGCCGGGGCCGCGTGAGCGGCCGGGGCCGGTCTCGGTGGGCCCGGTATTCAGCGCCGCGGACAGCGAGATGGCGTCGCTCCAGCTGAGCCAGTGACCCAGTCGCTCGGCGAAGGCCAGCCCGGTGCGCGTTGGCGGGGCGCCTGCAAGACAGGCCAAGAGGGGGGTGAGCTCCGAACCGGCGACGCCCGGGCTGGATGACCCGTGCAGCATGAAAGCCAGTCGAACCTTCCGTCAGAGGACGCGCAGTTTACTACCCGCCTCGCGGCCACCCTGAAAGTGGTCTGCCCGCAGACTGTGCAGGAGCGCAGTACTTGCGAGATGGCCTGCCGGCCCAACACCTCTTGTGCAACGGCCCGTTGCACAAGAGACCGGAGCGCGGTGTGAGTGGTGTGTCCGGAGAACTCCGCGAAGGCGCTGCGGACAGTCCAACGAATTCAAGGTCCTCTCATGAGTCGCGCACAAGATTGCTGGGCTATCTACGGGCACACGGTCGACGGGCCCTAAAATCCCCTGCTGGCCACGCCCCGACGACCCGAATTCCGATGTTGACGATTTCCAATCCCTTCGCTGCCCTTCTCGATCCTGCCGGCGTCCTGAGCGCCTGCGCCCAGTCCGGCGCGCTCGACGCCCTGCCCATCAGCGCCAAGCGCAGCGCAGATCGCACGAGCCCCCACGTAGCCAGCGAGCTGGCCGAACACGACGCGGCCGTCGACGAGGTCTACCGGCAACTGATCGCGAAGGCGTCCAAGACGTCGCCAGCGAAGTCGAAGAAGACAGTGCGCGCCCAAGAGGGCTGAGCGCCCCGACTCACACGGCCGGGTCGACCGCGGGCTCCAACCAGGACCCTGCAAGCGGCCAGCACACCTGCACCCGCGTCCCGCTGCCGCGGGCGCTGCTGATCTCCAGCCGCGCGCCGATCGCCTCGGCCTGCTCGTGCAGCCCGACAAGCCCGTAGTGCCCCGGCTCCACCGCCAGTGGATCAAAGCCGCAGCCGTCGTCCGAGACTTCCAGGCACGCGCCCCGGTCGGGACGCCGCTCCAGCACGATCCGAACGCGGTGTGCGCCGGAGTGGCGCTCGACGTTGCGCAACAACTCCTCGGCGACGCGGAACACGGTTTCGGCGGCATCGGTGGCCAGGGAGGCGAGCGTCGGATCGATGTCGCATGGGGACTCGATGCCGCTGCGCTCGGCGAAGCTGCGCGCGAGGCCGGCCAAGGCAGCGCCGAGCCCGGTCTGGCGCACCGGGTTGCTGCGCAGCTGATCGATCGCATGGCGTGCCTCCTGCAGCCCCTCGCGGGCCGCCTGTTCGGCGCGCAGCAGTTCGTCGGGCAGCTGCTGCGGCTGCGTCGTGGCCAGGCGCTTGAGCACGCGGATCTCGGTGAGCATCGCCATCATCGAATGCGCCAGCGTGTCGTGCAGCCCGCGTGCGAGGCGCAGGCGCTCGCGCACGACCGCGGCGTCGCGCGACTCGAGCGCCAGGCGCCGGATCTCTTCGGTGCGCTCGGCGACGCGGCGATCGAGCTCGGCGTTGAGCGTGCGCAGCTCGTCGCGTTCGCGCTGCAGGCTGGCGAGCAGGCGGTCGAGCGCGGCGCCCAGCCGTGCCGCCTCGTCGGTGCCGGCGGGCACATCGATGCGCTGCGCGTCGCCGCGGTCGACCTCGTCGGCCGAGTGGGCGATGCGGCTGATGCGCCGTGTCAGGCGCCGGGCCACCGAGACGCCCGCGAGCGCCGCGCCCAGTCCCAGCACGCTCAGCACCGCCGCGACGCGCCAATGGATGCTGTTCGCGAACGCGGCGACCGACTCGACCGGCTGGATCACCACCACCCGCCAGCCCAGCTTGTACAGCAGGCTGTCGCCCGCGCGCACGGTACCGACGACGAGGTAGGGCTCGTCGGCGGGCAGTCGCCGCACCTCGATGCGCGACGGCAGGTCCGACGCGTCGGGGCCGAGGCGCGACAGCGTCGGGTCGAACGGCTTGCGCGCCTCGGCCTCGGCAGCCCAGCGTTGGCCGAGCAGGCCTCGCGGGCCGATGCGCACGAGGCCGTCGCGGTCGATCAGCAGCCATTCGCCCGGCGCGGCGTCGATGCCCGCGGCCATCGTCCGCACCCAGCCCCAGCCGAGCTGGCCGGCGACCACGCCGACGATCGCGCCGTCGCTGTTGCGCACCGGCGCGGTCAGCTTCAGGAAGTGCTCGGTCGGCGAGCGACCCTCCTCGATCCACGCGACGTCCAGGCCCTGCGAGGCCCACGCGTACTGGTAGACGTTGCGGCCGATCACCGCGTCGTCGGTTGCCGCGACGACGTTGCCGTCGGGGTCGGTCGCGGCCAGCCAGACCAGGTCGGGCACCTCGCGCCGCACCGCCTCGAGCGAGCGGCGCAGGCGCTGCGCGTCGCTCTGCTGCACGTCCTCGGACAACATCGTCGCGACGGTCGTCACCGATTGCAGGCGCAGCAGCATCGCCGTCTCGAGCTCGGCGACGACGTGGCTGCCGGCGCTCTCGAGCCGTTGGCTGTGCTGCTCGAGCAGCGTCGAGCGGATGAAGACGCGCAGCCAGGCCCCCGCGGTCAGTGCGAGGCACGTGGCGAGCGCGATGATCCACCAGCCGATCGCAGCCGCAAGGCTGCGACGCGGATCGATGCGCTGCGCGAAGCTCATGGCGCGGTGATTGTCGCAAACGCCGATGCGGGTCCGCACGGTGCGTGGGCACAATCTCGAGCGCTGCCGCCCCCGACGATGAGCCCCGACCCCGCTTCGAGCACTGCGCCGATCCGCGTGCTGATCGCCGACGACCAGGCGCTGATCCGGCGCGGCATGGCGATGCTGCTCGATGCCGAGGCCGACATCGAGGTGGTGGGCCAGGCGGCCGACGGCGTCGAGGCCGTGCAGCTCGCGCAGCGGCTGCGTCCGGATGTCGTGCTGATGGATCTGCACATGCCGAAGAAGAGCGGCGTGCTCGCCACGCGCGAGATCACCGCGGCGTTGCCGCGCACGCGCGTGATGGTGCTGACGACCTTCGACCGCGACGAGCTGGTGTTCGATGCGGTGCGCGCCGGCGCGCAGGCCTATCTGCTGAAGGACGCCTCCGAGGACGAAGTGATCGAGACCGTGCGCGCGGTGCACCGAGGCGAGTCGCGCCTGACGCCTCAGGTGGCG
>Ga0075366_10000679_pt1 | contig 16103 bp, 13 predicted proteins | sample EndMethybrTD3031_FD_72351 | JGI IMG/M metagenome (GOLD analysis project Ga0075366, IMG submission 72351) | Populus endosphere microbial communities from Tennessee, USA - Endosphere MetaG P. TD hybrid TD303-1 | ecosystem: Host-associated > Plants > Roots > Endosphere | place: USA: Tennessee...
GCGCCCAGCTTCATGGTGTTGCTGCGCGGCTCGAATACGGCCAGGATGCGCTGGCTTGGCGGCAGGCGCCGGCGCAGCCCGTCCACCGTGGTGCGGATGGCCGTGGGGTGGTGGGCGAAATCGTCGTAAACCGTGATGCCGCGCACCGTGCCGCGCACTTCCATGCGCCGCTTTACATTCTGAAAACTGGCCAAGGCTTCGGCCGCTACGGCGGGCGTAACGCCCACATGGTCTGCTGCGGCAATGGCGGCCAGGGCATTGAGTTGGTTGTGCACTCCACCCAGCGACCACTCCACCGTAGCAACCGGTTGGCCCTGTTGCAGTACATCGAAGTGGTGCGGCTCGCCACGCGCGCTGAAGTCGCTGACCGCCGCGCCAAAGCTGCGTATCTCGCTCCAACAGCCCTGGTGCAACACGCGGGTCAGGCTTTCTTCCAGGCCGTTGCTCACCACACGCCCACTGGGCGGCACGGTGCGCAGCAGGTGGTGGAACTGGCGTTCGATGGCAGCCAGGTCGTCAAAGATGTCGGCGTGGTCGAACTCCAGGTTGTTCAGTACGGCGGTGCGCGGGCGGTAGTGCACAAACTTGCTGCGCTTGTCGAAGAAGGCTGTGTCGTATTCGTCGGCCTCGATGACAAAGGTTTTGCCGCTGCCCAGGCGGGCGGACACGCCGAAGTTCAGCGGCACGCCGCCCACCAGGAAGCCCGGGGCTAGCCCGGCGTGTTCCAGCACCCAGCTCAGCATGGCGGTGGTGGTGGTCTTGCCGTGCGTACCGGCCACGGCCAGCACGTGCCGGCCTTGCAGCACGTGTTCGGCCAGCCACTGCGGGCCGCTGGTATAGGGCAGGCCGGCGTCCAGGATGGCTTCCATCAGGGGGAATTTGGGGCTGCCGTCGGCCAGGCGGGCGCGTGACACCACGTTGCCGACCACAAACATATCGGGTTTGAGGGCCAATTGGTCTGCCGAAAAGCCTTCGATCAGGCCGATGTCCAGTGCGCGCAGCTGGTCGCTCATGGGGGGGTAGACCCCAGCGTCGCAACCGGTAACCCGGTGCCCGGCTTCGCGCGCCAAAGCCGCCAGTCCGCCCATGAAAGTGCCGCAAATACCCAGAATATGAATGTGCATGGCGGGGATTTTAGGGGGGCTGGGCGGCCCCCTCCGGGCTTGGGCAAAAGGTGCAAAATCCGGTTCATGCAAGCATTGACTTCTGAAATCGCGGCCACGGCCGCCCGCCTGGTGGTCGAGGAGGGGCTGGAGTACGGCCCCGCCAAGCGCCGTGCCGCGTCCCAGTTGGGAGTGGGCCGTGCGCCCTTGCCCAGCAATGACGATCTGGAAGACGCCGTGCGCGAGTACATCGAGCTGTTTTGTGAAGACACCCAGCCTGTGGAGTTGCGGGCTTTGCGCGCGATGGCTTTGGTGTGGATGGAGCGCTTGGCCGCTTTCCGTCCCCATTTGTGTGGCGCGGTCTGGCACGGCACGGCGACCCGCTTGTCGGATATTTCCATCCAGCTGTTTTGCGATGACTCCAAATCGGCGGAGATTGCCCTGATCGACCACCACGTGCCCTATACACCGGCGACAGTTACCGGTTTTCGGGGCGAGCCGGTCGAGGCCTTGAGTTTTGCCAGTCAGAGCCCTGAGCTGGGTTTGGCCGTAGGTGTGCATTTGATGGTGTACGACCTGGATGATTTGCGCGGCGCGCTGAAGCCGGACAGCAAGGGGCGCAGCCCGCGCGGCGATACAGTAGCCGTGCGTAACCTATTACAGGGGGCGGCATGAGTGCCGCAGTGGCAGTGCAGCGCCGGCGGGTGGTCGGCGGCGTTGCAGTCGTGGCCGGTTTGGCCGGAGCTGGCCTAGCTTGGTGGAAGCATCAACCGGAGTCCGCATTGAACGAGGCTGAACAAGCGCTATGGGGGTTGCGTTTCGATACGCCCTCTGGCGGTGGTCTGGATATGCGGGGATTGCGTGGCAAGCCGGTGCTGCTGAACTTCTGGGCGACCTGGTGCCCACCCTGTGTAGAGGAGATGCCGCTGATTGACCGTTTTTTTAAGGAAAATGCGGCTAACGGTTGGCAAGTTGTGGGATTGGCCGTGGACCAACCAGGGGCTGTGCGGCAATTTTTACAAAAAACCCCGGTCAGTTATCCTATTGGAATGGCCGGTCTGGGCGGTACGGAGCTGGGCCGGTCTTTGGGCAACCTGAGTGGCGGCCTGCCCTTTACACTGCTGCTGGGGGGCTCCGGTGCTGTGCTTCATCGTAAAATGGGTAAGCTAAGCCCCGCTGATTTGCAGCTGTGGGCCGGGTTGAAGTAGAGGCTTCAACCTTCATGCACGCCGTCTTTTTGAATAAATTTCAACCCGGCGTGTACATCGAAATCAAAGAAATAAGCGACTGTTCGATCAATTTGGGGTAGATTGCCCCATTTTCTTACGTCGTGGCTGGAGGTTTTATGGATTTGCGCAAACTCAAAACGTTGATCGACTTGGTGTCTGATTCCAATGTGTCGGAACTGGAAATTACCGAGGCCGAGGGCAAGGTCCGCATCGTCAAGGGTGGTGGTGCCATGGTGTACCAAGCCGCTCCCGTGATGATGGCGCCCGCGCATGCTGAAACGGTGGCCCCTGCTGCTCCCGTTGCGGTGGCTGCCGCACCGGTGGCTGAAGCAGCCACTGGCCACGTGGTGAAGTCGCCGATGGTGGGCACCTTCTATCGCTCTTCCAGTCCAGGTGCCAAGGCCTTTGTGGAAGTGGGTAGCCAGGTCAAGGAAGGCGACACCATCTGCATTATCGAAGCGATGAAGATTTTGAACGAGATCGAAGCGGACAAGGCCGGGACGGTGGTGCAGGTCTTGTGTGAAAACGGCCAGGCTGTGGAATACGGTCAGCCTTTGTACGTGATCGAGTGATCCCGCAGGATTTGGTAGAGCATGTTTAAAAAAATACTGGTTGCGAATCGCGGCGAAATTGCCCTACGTATCCAACGCGCGTGCCGCGAAATGGGTATCAAGGCGGTCATGGTGTACTCTGAAGCCGACCGTGACGCCAAGTACGTTAAGCTGGCCGACGAGGCGGTGTGCATTGGCCCGGCGGCGTCGGCTCTGAGCTATCTGAATATGCCAGCCCTGATTTCGGCGGCAGAAGTCACGGATGCCGAGGCTATTCACCCCGGCTATGGTTTTCTGAGTGAAAACGCTGATTTTGCGGAGCGCGTGGAGAAAAGCGGCTTCCAGTTCATCGGCCCAACTCCGGAAAACATCCGCACCATGGGTGACAAGGTGTCTGCCAAGCAGGCCATGATCAAGGCCGGTGTGCCTTGTGTGCCCGGCTCGGAAGGTGAGTTGCCGGATGATCCGGTCATTATTCGCCGTACCGCGAAAGCTGTGGGCTATCCGGTCATCATCAAGGCTGCTGGCGGCGGTGGCGGCCGTGGTATGCGTGTGGTGCACACGGAGGCCGCATTGGTCAATGCCGTCCAGATGACCAAGGCGGAAGCCTTGGCTGCATTTGGCAATGGCGCTGTGTATATGGAGAAATACCTCCAGAACCCACGCCACATTGAAATCCAGATCCTGGCGGACAAGTTCAAGAATGCCGTCTACCTGGGCGAGCGCGACTGCTCCATGCAGCGCCGCCACCAAAAGGTACTGGAAGAAGCCCCTGCGCCTGGTATTCCACGCAAGCTGATCGAGCGTATCGGCGAGCGCTGCGTTGCTGCGTGCAAGAAGATAGGTTACCGCGGTGCGGGTACGTTCGAGTTTCTGTACGAAAACGGCGAGTTCTATTTCATTGAAATGAACACCCGGGTGCAAGTTGAGCATCCTGTAACCGAGATGATCACTGGCATTGATATTGTGCGCACCCAGATCATGGTGGCTGCCGGTGAGAAACTGCCGTTTGCCCAGCGCCAGATCGAAATCCGTGGACATGCGATCGAATGCCGTGTGAACGCGGAAGATCCTTACAAATTCATCCCATCTCCGGGGCGAATTTCCATGTGGCATCCACCGGGTGGCCCGGGTGTTCGGGTGGATTCGCATGTTTATACGAATTACTACGTGCCACCGAACTACGACTCGATGGTCGGCAAGATCATTGTGCACGGCGACACCCGTGAGCAGGCTTTGGCCCGCATGCGTACGGCCTTGCTGGAGACGGTGGTCGAAGGGATCAATACCAATATCCCGTTGCACCGCGAGTTGATGGTGGATGCCAAGTTCATGGCCGGTGCCACCAATATCCATTACTTGGAAGAGTGGCTGTCTCAGCACAAACGGTAAGCGCCGATGTTTGAAATCAGTCTGATGTGCCCGCAAGACCGGGTGGAGATGCTCAGCGATGCGCTGGACGCTCTGGATGCCCTGAGCGTGAGCGTGGAAGATGCAGACGCGCAAACCGATGCCGAACAGGCGCTGTTTGGCGAGCCCGGCATGCCACCGCCGCAGGACGGTTGGCAGCGCTCCCGTATTCAGGCGCTGTTTGCTAACGAGGCTTTGGCGCGCGATGCTGCTGAAGTTTTGACGGCACAAGACTTTTTTGTCGATTGCAGCGTGCTGGGTGTGGCTGTCGTGCCCGAGCAGGATTGGGTTCGCGTGACGCAGTCACAGTTTGCGCCGGTGGAAATCACACCTACGTTCTGGATTGTGCCTACTTGGCACGAGCCACCGGCACAGGCGACGCGTGTCATTCGTCTGGATCCGGGTTTGGCATTCGGTACGGGAACCCATCCCACAACCCGTATGTGCTTGCGCTGGATTGCGGGCCAGGAGGCGAGTCGCCTGGCTCGAGTGCTTGACTACGGTTGTGGTTCTGGCATTTTGGCTATTGGTGCAGCCAAGTTTGGTGCGGCAGAAATTGATGCCGTCGATATTGACGATGCAGCGGTGGAGTCTACGGTTCTCAATGCACATGCAAACCACGTGCAACTGCATGCTAGTTTGCCGGACCGCGCCAAGGGGCAGTACCAAACGGTGCTTGCCAATATCCTGGCAACGCCATTGAAGGTGCTTGCGCCCTTGCTGTGTTCCCATGTGGCACCGGGCGGCTCTTTGGTGCTCGCCGGCATTTTGGAGCGCCAGTCGGAAGAGCTGAAACAGGCTTATGCGCCCTGGGCGCAGCTGGACGTATCGGACCGGGAAGACGGTTGGGTGCTGATGACGGCAAGCTTGTAGCGCATGCTGCTGTTGGCTGGAACTGTAAAAGTCTATGGCCTTGATTACACGTTGTCCTGTCTGCGGTACCCAGTTCAAGGTTGTTCCTGACCAGCTCAGGATTTCCGAGGGCTGGGTGCGTTGTGGTCAATGTGCAGAGGTTTTTGATGCCTCCAGCGATCTTCAGCAAGGTGAGATGGCGATGGCAGGGACGGCGGTTTTAGGTGCTGCTGTCGCTCCCGTTCTTGATGCTGCACCTGTAGAAAGTGTGGCAGTAGATGCGGATCTACCCCATGCTCCGTACTTGAATCCTACTGAGCCTGAGTCGTTTACCAATTACCTGAATCAGGCATCGGTGTCGTCAGTGCTTCCCGTTCAGGAAGATGTCTTGCCCGAGGAGCCCGAAGAGGGGCCTGCGGCACCACTACTTCCTCCGGATATAGAGGCTGCTGGGGGCCGGGAGTCGGATGTTTTCCCGGTTGTCGACCAAGTTGACGTAAATGCGCTGCCTGAAGCGGAGCTTGAGGCGGAGCCTGAAGATGCGTCAGAGCTTGAAGAGCAGCCATTGTCTTCACCGGTGCTTTTTGCACCTGAACCCTCTGCAGAGTCATTAGCTGCAAATTACTCCTTTGCCCGGGCTCCAACTCCTCTAAGCGATGGTCAGACGCGGTTTGTACGCTGGGGCACCTTGTTGGGAGTGGGGTTGCTGGGCTTGCTGTTGGGTTTGCAGGTGCTGTTGTATGGGCGGGACCGTATTGTTGCCAGTTGGTCGGCCACCAAACCATGGTTCCAGTCTGCGTGTGGGTTGTTGGGGTGCGAGGTGCAGGCGCTGCGACATATAGAGTCCATTGCCATCGACAGTTCATCGCTGAGTGTTGCGCGTAACGACGCTTACCATTTGAGCCTGGTGTTAAAAAATCATGCGATGGTTGATTTGGCGATGCCTGCACTGGAGTTCGTGCTGACGGATGGTGATGAGCAGGCGTTGTTTCGTCGCGTGCTGTCCCCATCGGATTTCGGCGGGGCATCCCGATTGTTATTTGCAGGACGGGAATGGGCAACATCGGTCGATGTGCAGGTGTTGGACAATGCCATGAAGTCCCGTATCGTCGGCTACCGCTTGCTGGCGTTTTACCCCTGAAGTAAAAAAGGCCTGGCATCTTGCGATGCCAGGCCTGAGACGAACAAGTCTTGTTCGATCAGGGTTTGCTTGCGGTTGGAAACGGCCAAGCAGCTTGTGGATTGAGCGTGGTCTGTGCCGAAGATGCTGCGGGGGCAGGCGCAGGCTTCGCTGCAGGGGCCTTTGTAGCTTTTTTTGCTACCGTTTTCGTGGCCTTCTTGGCCGCAGGGGCTTTCTTGGCTACAACAGCTGCCTTCTTCGCAGGAGCGGCTTTCTTGGCAGGTGCTGTCTTCTTGGCTGCTGCCTTGGGTGCAGGAGCGGCCTTTTTTGCTGCTGCCTTTACGGGTGCTGCCTTCTTGGCTGCAGCCTTTGCGGGAGCGGCCTTGGCTGCTGGAGCCTTGACTGCAACTGCCTTTTTGGCGGGTGCGGCTTTCTTGGCTGGTGCAGCTTTCTTTGCTGGCGCGACAGCAGCCTTTTTGGCCGGAGCCGCTACTTTTTTCGCAGGCGCAGCCTTCTTGGCGGGCGCGGCAGCTTTCTTTGCTGGCGCAGCCTTCACGGGTGCCGCTTTCTTTGCAGCGGGCTTAGCAGCCGCTACTTTTTTGGCTGGTGCCGCTTTCACGGGAGCCGCTTTCTTTGCGGGAACAGCCTTTTTTGCGGCTGGTTTTTTTGCAGTTGCCATTATTTTCTCCTTGATCTGTTTACAAAGAGCACTTGCTGCCGGTTGGTTGGCATCAAGCGATGCATGGTGTTGGGCCAATGCCCAGCACCATGTACTCGGGAGCGCAAACATCTACTCGCCCGTGGAGGCGAGTGGTGATTTGCGCATTGTTGGAAAGCATGGGGCAAGAACAGCTTAATCCCAGGAGAGCGCACCGCCCGATTGGTATTCAATCACGCGGGTTTCAAAGAAATTGCGCTCTTTTTTGAGGTCGATCATTTCGCTCATCCATGGGAATGGATTTTCTTCGTGCGGGAAGCAGGCTTCCAGGCCGATCTGGGTCGCACGGCGGTTGGCGATGTAGCGCAGATAGCCTTTGAACATGGATGCGTTCATGCCTAGCACACCACGCGGCATGGTGTCTTCTGCGTACTGGTATTCCAGTTCGACGGCTTTCATGAACAGGTCTTTGATCTCGGTCTTGAACTCAGCAGTCCACAGGTGCGGATTCTCCAGCTTGAGTTGGTTGATCAAATCGATGCCAAAGTTGCAATGCATGGACTCGTCACGCAGGATGTATTGGTACTGCTCGGCTGCACCCGTCATCTTGTTCTGCCGACCCAAAGCCAGGATCTGGGTGAAGCCGACATAGAAGAACAGGCCTTCCATCAGGCATGCAAACACAATCAATGACTTCAGCAGGGTTTGGTCGTTCTCTGGAGTGCCCGTACGGAAATTCGGGTCCATGATCGCTTCAATGAAGGGGATCAGGAACTCGTCCTTGTTGCGAATGGATGCGACTTCGTTGTAGGCGTTGAAGATTTCGCTTTCATCCAGGCCCAGCGATTCCACGATGTACTGGTAGGCATGGGTATGGATGGCTTCTTCAAACGCCTGGCGCAACAGGAACTGGCGGCATTCGGGCGCCGTGATGTGGCGGTAAGTGCCCAGCACGATGTTGTTGGCGGCCAATGAGTCGGCAGTGACAAAGAAGCCGAGGTTGCGCTTGACGATACGGCGTTCATCTTCTGTCAGGCCGTTGGGGTCTTTCCAGAGCGCGATGTCGCGGGTCATGTTGACCTCTTGCGGCATCCAGTGGTTGGCGCAGGAGGCCAGGTATTTCTCCCAGGCCCATTTGTATTTGAAAGGCACCAACTGGTTGACATCGGTCTGACCATTGATGATGCGTTTGTCGGCGGCATTCACGCGACGTGCAGCCGTAGCTTGTGCGGTGACGTGTGCTGCTGCTGTGGCCACAGTGGCCTGGACGGCAACCGGTGTTGCAGCTGGTGCGGATGTAGGTGTAGCCGAAAAAACGGCGTGTGATGCCTCACGGTTGATGGGTAAACCGCTTTGCGCTGCAGATGGCGATGAGGGCGTGACTTCTTCGTCCCAGGTCAACATAAATTTTCCAATGCTAGGATTATGAGAGCAGCGTCACAAAATGAAAAGCGTTCATTTTCAACGCTGCTATTTTGTGCCGTTTGTGTTGCTCATGCGCATCGTGAAAACAAGGTTTCACGATGCGTGGCAAGCAGGCTTGGATTTATTGGCAGGCTTCGCAGCCTGGGTCGTCGATGGCGCAGAACTTGATGTCGGTTGCAGGGCTGGTGGCCAGTGCATCGGCGTTGATTTGCTGGCGTGCTGCGACTGCGGCTGCATCGACCGCGCTCATGGTTTGCCCAGGAGCTTGACCTGACGAGACTGCATTCATGCGGCCTGCCGCCACGGTGGATTTCTCCACGTGGGTGGCACTGCGGGTACGCAGGTAGTAAGTCGTTTTCAGGCCGCGCGTCCATGCCAGCTTGTAGGTGTCGTCGAGCTTCTTGCCGGAGGCGCCGGCCATGTATATGTTGAGCGACTGGGCTTGGTCGATCCATTTCTGGCGGCGTGACGCAGCTTCGACCAGCCAGGTGGTTTCCACTTCGAAGGCCGTGCGGTACAGCGCCTTGATTTCGTTTGGTACGCGGTCAATTGATTGCAGCGAACCGTCGAAGTGTTTCAGGTCCATCAGCATCACGTTGTCCCACAGGCCCAAGCGCTTCAGGTCATGTACCAGGTAGCTGTTGATGACGGTGAATTCGCCGGACAGATTGGACTTGACGGACAGGTTGCCAAAGCAGGGCTCGATAGATGCATCCACGCCGATGATGTTGGAAATCGTGGCCGTAGGGGCGATGGCGACGCAGTTGGAGTTGCGCATGCCGTCGGCCTTGATTTTTTGACGCAGCGCGTCCCAGTCCAGTGTTGCCGAACGGTCCACGTCTACGTAGCCGCCGCGGGCTTGGGCCAGCAGGTCCAGTGTGTCCAGTGGCAGGATGCCCTGGTCCCACAGGGAGCCCTTGTAGGTGGAGTATTGGCCGCGCTCTTTGGCCAGCTCGCTGGATGCCCAGTAGGCGTAGTAGCAGATGGCTTCCATCGATGTGTCGGCGAATGCCACAGCGCCTTCACTGGCATAGGCGATGCGCAGCGCGTACAGGCTGTCCTGGAAGCCCATCAAGCCCAGGCCGACCGGGCGGTGGCGCATATTCGAGTCGCGGGCTTTTTTGACGGCGTAGTAGTTGATGTCGATCACGTTGTCGAGCATGCGCATGGCCGTGGAAATGGTCTTTTGCAGCTTGGCGTGGTCGAGTTGGCCGTTGGTGATGTGTTGGCGCAGATTGACCGACCCCAGGTTGCACACAGCGGTTTCGTCATCACTGGTGTTCAGCGTGATTTCTGTGCACAGATTGGATGAGTGCACCACACCGGCATGCTGCTGTGGGCTGCGCACATTGCAGGCATCCTTGAAGGTGATCCAGGGGTGGCCGGTTTCGAACAGCATGGTCAGCATCTTGCGCCACAGGTCGCTCGCTGGCAGGGTGCGCGAAGGCTTGATTTCACCGCGTTGGGCCTTGGCTTCGTAGGCGGTGTAGGCCTTTTCGAAATCGACTCCGAACTTGTCGTGCAGGTCGGGCACGTTGGAGGGCGAGAACAGCGTCCAGCTGCCGCCTTCCATGACGCGGCGCATGAACAGATCCGGCACCCAGTTGGCGGTGTTCATGTCGTGGGTGCGGCGGCGGTCATCGCCGGTGTTCTTGCGCAACTCCAGGAATTCTTCGATGTCCAGATGCCAGGTTTCCAGGTAGGTGCAGACCGCACCCTTGCGCTTGCCGCCTTGGTTCACCGCGACAGCGGTGTCGTTTACAACCTTCAGGAAGGGAACCACACCTTGCGATTCGCCATTCGTGCCTTTGATGTGGCTGCCCAGGGCGCGCACACGGGTCCAGTCGTTGCCCAGGCCGCCGGCAAACTTGGACAGCAGGGCGTTTTCCTTGATGGACTCGTAAATGCCGTCCAGATCGTCAGGTACGGTGGTCAGGTAGCAGGAGGACAGCTGGGGGCGCAGCGTGCCGCTGTTGAACAGCGTGGGCGTGCTGGACATGAAGTCAAACGCCGACATGACTTCGTAGAACTCGATGGCGCGGGCTTCGCGGTCGGTTTCGTTCAGGGCCAGGCCCATGGCTACGCGCATGAAGAAGGCCTGTGGCAATTCGATGCGGGTCTTGCGGATGTGCAGGAAATAGCGGTCGTACAGGGTTTGTAGGCCCAGGTAGTCAAACTGCAGGTCGCGCTGGGGCTTGAGTGCCGCGCCGAGCTTTTGCAGGTCGAAGGTCAGCAGCTTGGCATCCAGCAGTTCAGCGTCCACACCCTTTTGGATATAGCTGGGGAAGTAGTTGGCGTATTCCTGTGCCAGTTCGGCTTGCGTGACGTCCTTGCCCAGTACTTCCTTGGCAATGGTGTGCAGCAGCAGGCGGGCGGTGGCGTAGGTGTAGTCGGGGTCTGTTTCGATCAGAGTACGGGCGGCCAGAATGGCGGCTTTGTAGACCTCTTCCATGGGCACGCCGTCGTACAGGTTGCGCATGGTTTCCGCGACGATGGGGGCGGCCGTCACTTCGCCACCCAGGTTGGCGCAGGCCTGTTCGATCAGTTGTTGCAAGCGTGCCGTGTCCAATGGCACGCGTCGGCCCGCGTCCAGCACATGCAGCACGGGGGCTGCTGGTGCCTGTTCAACGCTTTGTTTGGCCCGCTCTTGGGAATGGCGCTCGCGGTACAGCACATAGGCGCGCGCGACTTCATGGTGGCCGCCGCGCATGAGGCCCAGTTCCACATGGTCCTGCACGTCTTCGATATGGAAGGTACCGCCGCCTGGACGCGAGCGCACCAAGGCCCGAATCACGCCCTGCGTCAACGCGTCCACCACTTCGCGCACGCTGGCTGATGCTGCGCCTTGCGTGCCGTGCACGGCCAAGAAGGCTTTCATCATGGCGATGGCAATTTTGCCCGGCTCAAAAGGCACGACGGCGCCATTGCGGCGGATGACCTGGTAGTGGGCCAGCGTACCTTGCACTGCGGCGTCGCCATGGCTTGCGTCGTGGAGCGTGGAGTGTGGCTGGGGGACGGTAGACGGGGTGTTCAACGCGGTTTGCATAGCTTCCTTTGGACTTTTGGGACAGTATGAAGAGTGGAATGGGCGGCAATGGCAACCGCCGCAGCGAAACTGAGGTGCTTCGTAGCACTGGCTGGACACTATATATAGGGTCTTAAATCAATTCAAGCCACTACCGGTAGTGTACCGCCCTGCGAATAGCGCCTTGCGTGTCGGGTTTTGTTTGAGCACGGAGTGCAACCCTCCGGCAAGTGTTGTACTGCCTTGTCTACGGCAGAAAAACCTAGGCTGGATGCGGGTTCTCGCCGGATTTGCCTTGTTTGGCAGCGTAATTCCTGGGGCGAGGCATGTGTCCGGGTGTATCTGGCCGCAGTCAGCAAGTTAAAAATATTTCTCAGAGTCCGGTGCCGAGCGGGAAATAGCGGGCTTCCCAGCCGGTTCCGCGTTGCAGTCTTGGCCAGCTGAAGCCGGTTCCTGGGTCGTTTTTTCGGCCTGAGGCGATATGTTCATGGCCTGCGATATGGCGTATCGGATAGGCCTGTGCGATGGCCGGAACCAGGCTGGTCAGGGTTTCATATTGCGCGGCTTCGAAGCTGTCGCCTTCCAGGCCTTCCAGTTCGATACCTATGGAGTCATCGTTGCAGTTGCTGCGCCCCCGGTACTGGGATACCCCGGCATGCCAGGCCCTGTCGTCCGTACTCACAAACTGCCACAGCTCGCCATTGCGGCGTATATAGAAGTGGGCAGATACCTGCAGCCCGCGGATGCTGTTGAAATAGGGGTGGGCGTCCCAGTCCAGCGTATTGGCGAAAAGTGCCATCACCTCGTCTCCGCCATATTGCCCCGGCGGCAGGCTGATGGAATGGATCACCAATAGGTCGATGCGTGCCTGGGGTGGGCGTGGGCCGTAATTTGGCGAGCGTTGCTGGTGGGCAAAACGGTACCAGCCGTTTGACCACAGGGGGCGGCTGGGCTCGGTTGCTGCTTTAGGCGTCATGGGGCTCGTTGTCCTGCGGTGTGGCGATGTTGAGCCGTTCGATGCGGTAACGTATCTGGCGCAGGCTCAGTCCCAGGCGATTGGCTGCCGCTGTGCGGTTGAAACCTGTTTCATGCAGTACCTTGACCAGGATTTCTCGCTCCTGCCGGTCCAGAAATGCCTGCAGGTCAGAGGGGACCGAGTCCAGGGTCCAGGGACTTGACGAGATACCGGGATCGGCGGGGGCCGTCGGCTCTGATGAGGTTTCGGGCAGCGGTACCAAGCCCATGTCCTGCGTGGGTTCAAAGTCCAGGTCCAGGTGCAAGGCTTCACCATCACCCATGGCGACCGCGCGGTGTAGCAGGTTTTCAAGTTCACGCACATTGCCGCCCAGCGGGTGGTTGGCCAACTGCTCCAGCAGTTCACAGGATAAGCGCGGAGGCGGCATGCCCGACTCTTGTGCGATGCGCTCCAGCAAGGCCTCGCATAGCGACGGCAGGTCTCCGCGGCGCTCGCGTAGTGGCGGGATGGCGATCTCGATCACATTCAAACGGTAGTACAAATCCTGGCGGAAGCGGCCGGCCTTGACATCGGCGGCCAGGTCCTTGTGCGTAGCGCTGACGATGCGCACATCTACTGCCTCTTCTTGGACCGAGCCCAGGGCACGTACGCTGCGCTCCTGTATGGCCCGCAGCAGCTTGGACTGCATGGCCAGGGGGAGGTCGCCAATTTCATCCAAAAACAAGGTGCCATTGCGGGCTGCCTGGAAGTAACCTTGTCGGTCTTGCGTGGCACCGGTGTACGAGCCTTTTTTGGCACCGAAGAACTCGGCTTCAAGCAGGTTCTCGGGGATGGCGCTGCAATTCACCGCCACCAGTGGGCCAGCGGCACGGTGGCTGTTGGCGTGCAGGGCCTGGGCCACAAGCTCTTTGCCGGTGCCCGATTCGCCGCGAACCAGTACCGGTGCCATGCTGCGCGCGACCTTGATGATGCGCTGCTTGACTTGCTGCATGGCGTCCGAGGTGCCCACCAATTTTTGTAGCGCACTGTCCCCGGACGCTGTGCGTTGGGGCGCCTTTTCATTCGGGGGGGCGGTGCGCTGTGTTCGGTTGCTGTCCTGGATCGCCGACGCCACCACGGTGCGAAATTGCTTCAGGTCCACCGGCTTGGTCAGGTAGTCGAAAGCACCAGCCTTCAGCGCCTCCACGGCATTTTCGGCCGAGCCGTAGGCGGTCATGACGATGACGCGCTCAGCGCGTTGCTGGGCTTTCAGGCTGTGCAATAGTGTGCTCCCCAGGCCGTCGGGTAGGCGCATATCGGTGATCACGACGTCGAAGCGCTGCTGGTCCAGCATCAGGCGGGCCTCTTGCAGGTCGGCTGCGGTGTCGATACGGTAGCCCTCGCGCAGCAAGGTCAGCTCATACAGCGTGCGCAAATCGGGTTCATCATCCACCACCAAGACGGATGCCGGGGAGGATGCACTGGATGAGGCCATGGTCAGACGGGTTGGATATCTAAAGGACGTGCCGCCAGGCTGCTTGGCTTGGGCGGGCGGAATTGCACAAAAAACTCATTGCCTTGTACTTCCTGGCCATTGCGCACCCGCGTCGCACGCTGGTAGCCGATGCTGGCGCGGTGGCGTTCGCACAATTCCCGGCAAATATACAGACCCAGTCCGCTGGAGCGGCTCTCAGAGCTGAAAAAAGGTTCAAACAAATGCTGCTCTACGGTTTGCTCCAGAGCTGGGCCGTCACTCCAGACCTGCAGATGCGATTGCTGGTTGGCCGACAGGCTGGTGCTGACCTGAATGGCCTCGGGCTGTGTACTGACGTGGCGTGCAGCGTTGTCCAGCAGATTCAGCAGTACGCGCCGCAAATGGTCGGCATCGAAGTCCACCGGCATGCCCAGAGTGGCAGGGGTAACCTTGACTTGCTGGCGGCGCGCGTCCTGTTGCGTCCAATCGGCGCAAATGTTGTTGATGGCTTCGTCCAGACGGGTTTGCGGCGGCCGGCCGGTGCCGGAGTGCTGCAGGCGGGCAATACCCAGCACTTCATCGACGATCTTGGACAGCCGCAATGCATTCTGTTGCACCATATGCGTCAGCCGCTGGTGGGCCGGGTCTGTCAGGTCTTCTTCCAATAGCGCGTTGGCCTGGGTAATGGCGGCCAGTGGATTGCGGATCTCATGGGCTACGGCGGCCGACATGCGGCCCATGGCGGCCATTTTTTCAGTGCGTAGCCGGGCCTCAATTTCACGCAGATCGTGCAAAAACAGCACGCACAGGCTTTCCGTGCGAGCGGCCTGCGCCACCGTCATGCGGGTGCGGACCCGTACGCGGCGCGGGCTTTTGCCCGTCGCGTGGATGCTGATGTCACCGTTCTGGGGGCTCTCCGTGGCAAACGTCTTTTGCGCCAGCGCCAGCAGAGTGCGCCAACCGGGCTCACTGGACAGGAGTAGCGGAGGGCCTGCCTCTGCTCCCAGCAGCCAGCGGGCTGCCGGGTTGGCGGTACGGGTGGCGCCGTGGATATCGACCACCAGCACACCGTCGGCCAGGGTTTCGATCACCAATTCATTGACGCGGGTCTGCAGCTGTGCGTCCATCTGGCTGCGCAAGGCTAGCTGTTCTTCGCCCTCCAGTCGGGCTGCCAGTTGATTGACCAGGAAGGCAACCACGAAATACCCCATGCCGGTGAGCCCGCTTTGCACCAACCGGGCGGTACCGTCCGCGCTGTGGTGGGACGTCCACCAGGCTTCCAGCAGCAACAGCAGGGTCATGCCGGCCGCCGTACCCAGGGCAATGCGGCGCGAACCCTGCACCGCGGCCAGCAGTACTGGCAGCGCCAGCAGCGGGCTGTAGTTGATGCTGCTGGACTCCAGCAGCTGCAAAATGGAGAACACCAGCGCATCCACGCCGACCGTGCCGGCCCAGTAGCGGGCCGGCGGCTGTGCATCGCCGCTGGGGTGCATGCGCAGGCGCACCGCCAGGGTGCTGGCGAAATAGCCTACGCAGAACAGCAGCATCCACAGTGATACATCCTGGCCCAGAGCCCATAGTGAGACATGCAGCAGCAGAATAGCTAGCGCAATGCTGACCCGGGCTGTCATGAATCCGTACCAGACCCGTGCCAGCGCCAGCGGCGCGCCAGGGGCCTGCAGGGTAGGTGTGGTGTCTGCCATCACCCTTCTGCCTGCTTGCGGTGTGCTTCGCCGCAGTAAGCGCCGTGCGCCGTGTGGATGGCCTCGGGGGACGGCAGATGTACGCCGCAGACCCGGCAAGTCACCATGCTTTGCAACTCCGCAGGGCGGCGCGGCGCTTGGGGGCGTTCGGCGAGTCTCCTTGATCGCCACAGCCATACGCCGAACAACACGGCCAGCAAGACCAGCAACAGCTTCATATGCCGCGCCTCAACACCACTTCCAGTACAAACTGCGAACCCACATAGGCCAGCAACAGCAGGCCGGCGCCTATGTACAGCACCCGCACGGCTTTGCGCCCGCGCCAGCCAAAGCGGCTACGCCCCAGCAGCAGAATCGCAAAGGTCAACCAGGACAGCAGCGAAAACACGGTCTTGTGACTCCATCGCCAGCCATGTACTCCATACAGCTGTTCGTCAAAAAACCAGCCCACCAGCAGAGTGGCGGACAGCAGCACAAAGCCCGCCGTAACCAACCGGAACGTCAACCGTTCCAGCGTCAGCAAGGGTAGGCCGCTGGGTGCTTCTGCGGCGTTGCGCATCTGCCGTTCGGCCCGGGTCATCAGCCAGGCGTGCACCAC
>Ga0075366_10000682_pt1 | contig 16076 bp, 13 predicted proteins | sample EndMethybrTD3031_FD_72351 | JGI IMG/M metagenome (GOLD analysis project Ga0075366, IMG submission 72351) | Populus endosphere microbial communities from Tennessee, USA - Endosphere MetaG P. TD hybrid TD303-1 | ecosystem: Host-associated > Plants > Roots > Endosphere | place: USA: Tennessee...
GATATATCCAGAGTTTCAATTTGAACACCACATTGAATCCGGATTAATGGTACATGGCAACCCCGAACGACTGGAGCAAGTATTGATGAACCTGGTAAGCAATGCCACTAAATATTCGGATGAGGGCGGTAAGATCATCGTTAAAGCGTATAAGTTGGATGGCCATGTCCGCGTATCGGTTACCGATTTTGGTATAGGCCTTTCTGAAGAACAGCGCGAAAAAATATTTGAACGCTTTTATCGTGTAGAAGATAAAACATATAGCACCAGCGGACTTGGTATGGGGCTGTATATCTCGTCTGAGATTATTAAACACCATAAAGGTATAATCAATGTAGAAAGCCAACTAAAAAAAGGCTCAACTTTTTATTTCGAATTACCCCTTTTGCCTAAAAATTAATAACCTATTCCGGGCAATACCTTTTTTCTGCATACTTATCCCGTATTTTCGCTCAAAATTTAACTTAATAAAAAAAATATTTCACCGCTAAGCGAACGAATTATATAATTATCCGTACAACGGGATGATGGATATAACTATATGGTTAAATTAAATTTTGTTCTTATAGTATACACTCGTTAAATTTTATAACTTCAACTTTTAATTACTAACCTATTAATGCGCAGTGTGAATTACCTGTATAAAAACCGCCATATAAACCTTATATGCTTTTTTTTAACCGTTATTTTATTTCCGGTACAGGCTATTTTTGCCGAAGGAAGTAAGGAACTGAATGCCAATCACGGTGGCAGGGCATATCTTGTTTCTGGTACTGCAACAACCGAATCTGTAAATTTTCCTACAAATGGCACCATGAAGGTGTATGCAAAAGTTGGTGAAGTAATTAATGTTGGCTCAAGTACGCAGGGCTTTGGGGCTGGCACTATCATTTTACGGTCGCCCAATGGCCTTACGCTGACCAGCGGCACTTCAACTACTGTTGGCCGTATAAATACACGCGCGCAGGAAATTGCTGGCCCGCTGCCAAACGCAGGGGGATACACCCCTTACCAGCATCCTGTAATAGCAGGCGAAGAAGGTGTTTGGGAAGTAGATTTTATCCCTGAAAATGGCGGACAAACCAGTTCAGAAAACCCCCAGGCAATAGCATCCGATGCCGATTGGACACAACGTAATGGGCAATTTATTGTTGCTTTCGATATTTCGGTTCGCAACGTGGCCAACACAGCTTTTTTAACAGGCCGCGTTTATACAAATATATTTTCAGGTATTTTAGGCGCGTTTGATACCGGCTTCAACGGGGTATTCCAGGTGTTAACCAACGATGGGTACCTATACCGGTTTGATAATAACGGCCAGGCAGGGAATGGTTTCTCATTCTTTGCAAATAACAAAGGCTTTAGGAAAGGTGACGGGACGGCTTCATATCTTAGTGTAAATACCCTTAACGGGGTAAACATACAGGACCCACGGTCTGCCGATACCCCTACAGATATTACACACAAGTTATTTTTTAATACGCCCGCAAGTGATTTGCCAGCTACGGCACCCACCCCTACCGGCACTACGTGGCTTTTAACAACACTGGTTGACCCTAAAATAACTGCCGACCTTAGTTTTAAAGGAACTGAGGGAACGCCTGGTAAAGCAGGCACGACACCATTAGGCGGCACGTTTTCTTTCGGTGCCAGCAAAAACGGCACCTATACAATTTCTATAGATGTAAATAACAATGGTGTTTTTACCGACCCTATTGACAAGCAACTTACAGGTAACATTTTAGCCGGCACAAATACAGTGGTATGGGATGGCACCAATGGCCTTAACAACAAAGTTCCTCCGGGCAATTATAATACTACGCTTAATGCTATATTATTTGGAGGCGAGGTGCATTTCCCATTTTTTGATGTGGAACGTAATGTTAACGGCATTTTACTAACCCGCCTTAATGGTGTAGGCGCAGCCGACCCTACCGTATATTGGGATGATAGCCCGATAACCTATAGCGCGCCCAGCACGCCGCCAAACCCAATAAAAACCCCTTCAACAGGCATAAGCAGCCAAATTAACGGGCACAAATGGGGTTCTCCGGGTGCAAGTCCGTCAGATTTTGGCGACACCAAAGGGCTGGACACCTGGTCGTTCATTACCAATACGCAAAATGCAAGCTCCGTTAGCCTACAGGTACAGGAAGCCGATTTAGAAGTAAGCGATATTAATGTTAATGGTGTAGGTGGTTGCGTTGGCCAAAATATAACGTACACTTTTACCGTGAAAAACAACGGACCTTCAGATGTAACCGGCAGTAAGTTCAATTTTACTTTCCCAACTAATTTAACCAATGTAACCGTAGTTGGCGCGGCCATTACAGGTGCATCTGCATCAAGTAACGAGAGTACAACAACAACGGCTTATGCAGCCACACTTAATTTGGCTAATGGCGCAATACGCACCTATACCGTAACCGGCAAAGTAGCGCCCGCACCTGGCGGCGGCAGCGTTGCAGTAACTGCCAGCATATTACGTACTGTGGACATGACCGATCCTGATGCCACTAATCCGGATGGGGCAGCGCCAACAGATGCGCAAGCCGAATGTGACAGCGCGCCATCGGGGACCGGTTGTAATAATATTAAAACCAGTACCCTTAACTTTTTGGCATTACCAAATGCTGGCGCCGATCAAAGCATTTACCAGGGTGATATAGTTACCTTAACCGACACCAATCCCGGCGTATGGGCTGAATATGCCAGTATACCGCAAACTACTATAGCTACGCCAACTGCCTTAACTACTACCGTTACCGGTTTTACCGATGTTGGTGTTTATACGTTTATCCGTACCAATGCCGGCGGTTGTGTAGATACGGTGCTAATAACCGTTGTACCGAAAATAGTAGATATTCCAACTGTTTTCACCCCTAACGGCGATGGCAAAAATGACACCTTCACTATACCGGGTATTTTATCGTTCCCGGGTTCGCAACTGCTTATTTTTAACCGTTGGGGTAACGAAGTTTATCATTCAAACAATTACCAGAACACCTGGGGGGGCGATGGCCTTAGCGAAGGCACCTATTATTATGTACTTAATAAAAAAGAGTTGACCGGCAATTTCACAACTTTTAAAGGATGGATATTTTTACGACGTGGAAAATGATAAAAGCAGTGAAAAAATATACGCTGGTACTGTTGCTTGGCTTTGGTTTAAAAGGCTATGCACAGCAGGGTATTCAATTTAGTCAATATGCTTTTACCGGGTTAACGGTTAACCCCGCCTATGCCGGTTATAAAGAAGATTGGACACTGAACATGGTGAGCCGCCTGCAATGGACGGGCATTCCCGGCGCACCAAAAACAGGGGCTGTATCTATTGACGGGCTTACTGATGATGTTTATAAAAATATAGGCTTGGGCGCGGTGGTAACTGCCGATCAGTTAGGGCCGCAAACCACTTCATCGGCCTATGCAAATTACGCTTACCGCTTGCAGCTTGACGATGAAGATACACGCCGTCTTAGTTTTGGGATAGGTTTTGGCGTATCACAGTACAGCGTCGATGAATCAAAGTTTCTTGCTACCGATATCAACGATCCAGGGCTTGGCTTGGGCACTATTAGCAAACTATCTCCCGATTTTCGTTTCGGTATTTTTTATAATTCGCCTAAATTTTACATCGGGGCATCAGCGCTAAATATCCTGGCCGATGCCAATTTCAAGGACAATGCGGCGGTAGTGCGCGAATCGCGCACGTTTTATCTTACGGCAGGTTATATGATGCCTCTAACGGGCAATCTCGATTGGAAACCATCCATCCTGATTAAAGAGGACCTTAAGGGGCCTACAAATGTGGACCTCAGCACTAACTTTTTATTGGGAAAAACTTTGTGGTTGGGGGCATCCTATCGTACAGGTGTACCTACTTTTAGTAAAACGGCACTACAAAGCAGCATAAGTCATTACGATGCTATTGCAGCAATAGTACAATACTATATCAGCGATCGTTTCCGTATCGGATACTCGTATGATGTAAATATGAATAAACTGGCTAATTATTCTAACGGTACGCACGAACTTTCGTTAGGGATAAGCTTTAGCCGCAGAAAAGAACGGATCTTAAGTCCGCGATATTTTTAAACTGTAACTATGATCAAATATATACTTGTCTTCTTGTTTGTATCGCTACTTATCCAACCCCTGCAAGCGCAGGAGTTGACAAGCCGCCGTACCCAGGCCGACCGTTTATTTGAAAGGGCCGAATATTTTAAAAGCCTTGATTTTTATCTAAAACTGGCCGAGGTTGATAATCCGCAGACATCTGTAATTGAACGTGTAGCAGATTGCTATCGCCTGATGAACAATTATGAACAAGCCGAAGATTGGTATGGTCGTGCCGCCGCAATGAAAGGTGTGAAACCCATATCCATATATTACTATGCCGAAGTTTTGCTGCGCGATAAAAAGTTTGAGAAAGCTAAAGAACAATATAAACGCTACTTTACCAACGGCCCAAAAGACCAAATGGAATTTAAGCTTGCTACCTGCGATTCGGCAGTAGCCTGGAGCAGCCGCGTTGGCAACTATAAAGTAACCAACGAGAAGAAAATGAACAGTGTTTACGGTGATTGGGGCGTGAGTTATTTAAATACAGACCGACTAATCTATACTTCCGACCGGTCGACCGGGGATTACAAAGGCGATAAAGGTATTTACAATCGTACCGGTAACGAATGGCTTAAACTTTTTAAATACGATGTTCCGCATAACGAGACAGAAGAGATTGCTTTTGACAATACCGGCGATATTAATTTAAGCAAAGATTACCACACCGGGCCAATGGCGGTAAATGCTACCGCAGATACCGCGTATATTACGGTTACAACACGCTTAAGCACAGGTGAACTTCCCGACGTTAAGACTCCGTTTGATCAGCACTTATATATCAGGCGGCTGGAATTGATAATAGCCACAAAAAAGAGTAATGGCAAGTGGGGTAATTTTAAAAGGTTCCCTTATAATAATGTGAATGCTTATTCCATAGGACACGCGGCACTTTCAAAAAATGGCCAGGTACTTTATTTTACATCAGATATGCCTGGCGGGTTTGGTAAAACCGATATTTGGTATAGCGAAAAAGAATTCGACGGTAAATGGGGCAAACCCATTAACTGCGGCAATACTATCAATACCGCAGCCGATGAGGCCTTCCCTTCTATAGGCGGCGATGGAAAATTATATTTCTCGTCGCGTGGGTTACCGGGTATGGGCGGCTATGATATTTTTTCGGCCAAAGGTTCGGGCGCTATTTGGAGTACGCCTGTTAACTTGAAATACCCCCTTAATTCAACCAGCGACGATTTTTGTTTTGTAAGTGCAGATGGTAAAACCGGTTATTTATCGTCAGACAGGCAAGGCGGCCAGGGCAATGATGATATTTATAGTTTTGTTTATACAGGGCATGATAACCCTGAAAAACCTATAGCGGAAGTAAAGCCTTCCAACAATACTCCATCTGTTATTAACAAAGCCGCGATAGGTGTGCCTGCCCCGGGCGAAGGGTTGGCAAATGCCACACCTTCAACTGTTTCATTAGGTAGCAGCGCCCCAACGGGTATGGTAACTTTACAGGGAAGCATTTTTGAAAGTAATAGCGGCCAGCCGATAGATTCGGTAACAGTACTGCTAAAAAATGCGCGCGGCGAAACAATTGGCGGCGGGCTGGCATTAAAAAATCAAATGTTTTCATTCCCTGTTGCGCCGGGCCAGGAATACCAGATAGAGGCGCGCCGGGTGGGTTATTATCCGTCAACCCAGCGGGTTTCAACAAATGGCATAGGCACATCGGGCAATAAAGTAGTAACTGTTAATTTAAAGCTGGTGATTGAACACCTGGAAATAGGCAAAACCTTTATCATCCGCAATATTTATTACGATTTGAACCGGGCCAATATACGACCTGATGCTATGGTTGAACTGGATAAACTTGTAGCCATAATGCGTGAAAACCCGACCATGAGGATCGAGCTTTCATCGCATACAGATTCCCGTGGGTCTGATTATTATAATATGTTACTCTCGTATGCGCGCGCTATATCGGCAGTAGCCTATCTTAAACGCCGTGGCATTGCTGAAGACCGCATGGTAGCTATAGGTTACGGCGAAACCCGCCTGCTTAACCAATGCGCCAACGGCGTGCCCTGCAGCGAAGAAGACCACCAGTTTAACCGCCGCACCGAAATAAAAGTACTTGGCGGCACATTTAGCAAGTAAAAAATATAAAGGGTGTCATGATGAGCATAGTCGAACTATGGAGGAGAGCCTCCACGCCATTCTTCGACTATGCTCATCATGACACCCTGTTTTATTTCCTACATCATTGACGGACTGATCCTCAAATAAACTTCAAAGCCTACAGGCGCTGTACCATACAATGTATGTAATTGTGTTGGCGAAAAATTCACCGTTCCCTGTAGTCCGATACGAAGATCGGTGTTTTTAAATGTGCTGATAATACGACTGGTGCCCAGCGTAAACGCGTTGATATTGAAGTTAGGATTGGTTGGATACAACGTATGCAGATCTAACTCCTCGGCATCCTTCCGCACAAATTCATAACGGGTATAAACCGAAGCTTTATTCAATTGCAGTGTACTTTCAAGCAAAACCGATGGCAGGGTTTTGCCGTTATCTGAATAATGATTTTGCCCATAAACAAAAGTAGTGGCAATGTAACTATGATCATCCAGCATTTTGGTGTGGATAGCCGAAGCAGTAAACCTGTTCACATTTTGCTGCGGTTCTAAATCCTCGGGACTATGCAGCCAGCCGTTTGAAACCTGCAAGGCCCATTCGCGCGAAGGGTTATAAGATAACCTTAGCGAATAGGAATCAAATTTAGCCGGATCAAAATCGTAACGGTGCTCGTCAGGTTCGCGCCCGGTAAAAGCCGAGCCTTCCAGCTTTACATTTTTGTAGCGGAAACCCAATGTAGTCACGCCAAAGGTAATATGCGTAGCATCGGCATAGTGATGGGTTAGCGGTGCGTCTGGATTGCTCATGCCCGATAAGCGATGCATAAATACCGGTGGCCCCAAAGCCGGTTCGCCGGGATAGCCGACAGAGATATAGGCGTCGGTGTTTTTAGCCAGGTGTTGATTATAACTCAGGCTTAATTCGGCAAATAGGTCATGCGGGTGTTGACGGTCAACTAATTTTTGTCCTTTGTATGATTCGCCGGTTTGATAAAGCAACGGGTATCCCGCATTACCAACTAGAAACGGATCAAACGATAGCATGGCGTTAATGCCGAACAAACCGTTCTTACCTGCTTTCCGCTGAGTCATTCCCATTATCATGTTCGGTGCATCGAAGTGTTTCCCCCCACGACTGCCCGCGTTAAACAGGTCCTGTACATTGTAGCGCACAAACTGGTTGAAATGTAGCATGCTCATCCAGCCGTTACTGTGTTTCATATAAGCATACATCGGGCTTGCATCAGGCAGCCATGAGGTACCCGAACCATCGCGGCTCATAGGCAAATCGGGCGAATACATGCTGCTCATGCTCATCGGCATTTTATGCTTCATCGTATCCGTTTTCATTTCCATGCCGGGCATATCCATTGGCATGGTATGTTTCATCGTATCATTTTTCATTTTGCCCATTTTCGCGGGCATTTTGTGCTGCATGGGTTTGGTGGCCGGCATTTTCATTTTGGCGCTATCGGCCATGTGGTGCTGCGCATTAGCTATAAATGCGGTCAGTAATAGTATATAGGTGAAAAAATGTTTTTTCATGATAGGTACAGTTAAAAAATATTGAACAAATTGTATTCCAATCGCACCAGGTAGGTGTTTTGGCTATTCCGGACCATGTTGCCATACAATGGTGCATGATATGATAGATCGACCCGGAATACGCTGTTAAAAATTAGCTGAACAGCAGGCGCTATATCCAAATAGCTTTGCCCGTAACCGGGATTACTTTTGCCCAGCAACTCTGCATATAAATTCAGGTTAACCTGTTTATAATCGGTATAAGATTTTGGAAACAACAGGTATCCGGCAGAAAGGATATAACCTATCGCGTCCTTAGCGTTACCCGCGGGTAAGTGATACCCGCCACGATTATCTAAAGCATGCAGGTAACTTGCCGAGCCCGATACGGCCAGCTTATGCAGTAATTGGGTAAACACCACGCCACTTTGCCAGCCGGAGTTATCGCCCTCTAAACCGATCTCCTGATTGATGAATGGATTGTTACTGGTGGATACCTTGGCAAACACCGCCCCGCGGAAATGCCGCTGAACAGAGTCGACCGACAGAAAACGGTACTTGGCATAAGCACTCGCGCCTTCAAATTTTTGACCGGGCTGATCATAATCCGAAGCGTAAAATGCCGTGTGCAGCATCAGGTTTTTGCCTGCGCCATACATCAACTCCAGCGTACTGCGATTTTTAAACCCGTTGGAATTATAGCCCTGGTTCTCTAACCGGATACCTAAAGATTTGGCGGCCATGTTGCTGGCAGGTTCGGTGTTTACATACAGTTCCTGCGCAAAAGCAGTTGCAGCCGGGATCATTAATCCCAGTGCAATAATTAATCGCTTAATCATACCGTTTAAATTATTACCCGGTAAACCCTGCCTGTTTTAGCATCAGCCGGATTAATGCCCGCATATTTTTTATAAACAGACGCAGGGGCAAATCCTTTATCAACCACAGTAACTGTTGTTGGGCCGCTTGGGGCTTTATCAGCGCCGGCTACAACCAAATAGGTATCGCCAAAATAACTAAAGGTGTTGCTGCTAAGCTTAGTGGAAGCAAAATTGAATGTGGCTTTCAGGTTATTGACAGAGAACCCGGCATTTTGCACTTTTTTGCTGATCTGATCTAAATTGACCGGGGCGTTACTTTTAAAGGTAATTACAAAAACGTTGCGGTTAAGATCGGGTTTAATGTCGCCGATGAATTCAAGCGTACGCAGGGCTTTCTCGGTTGCCTTTGAACACATGGAGCAGGTTAAGCCGCTTACTTGTAATTCGGCTTTAGTAAACTGGGCTTTTGCCGTGCCTATACCTAAGGCCAGCAATAAAGAAAATATTTTCAGAAATTTCATAATGTGTCGAATAATTAATGCTAAAAACAGGATCATGCAGCGACATAGTCGCGCAGATCAATATTAACGGGAAATTATCGACAGATCAAATACGGAGCGTGCAGTTTTGGATATACTTAGGGGTACTGCATCCCACATTGGGCGGGCCACGTTGGGCAGGTTCATCAGTAGCTTCGTCCTGCGCAGGGAACAGATAATCCTCAAACGGTAGTTTGGGTAGGTCTACATAAAATAGTTTGCTTAAAATTGATGAAGATGCGGTTTTTGCCTGGTGAGCATCTTTCACCTTAACTACCACCTGCTTATCGTGGCAACATTTCATTTTAACCGGGCCACATTTTTTAGCCGGCGCATCTAATTTAACCGATGCTAATGTTTTACCACAATAATGCAAATTAAGCGCAAAGCCCGATGCTGTAACAAAGTACAGCAACACTAAAGTTAAAACGCTTATTTTTTTAAACATAATGCAAAGGTATATGGTTGTGAGATGATTTACAAACGAAATAATTAGTTAAATATTGTGTGTCATTCAAACTCCCCCTGAAGAGGAGACTTTTAAAAATAAAAATAGCGATGGGTTGAAACCCATCGCTATTTTTCGACCATAATCTATGGACTTATTACTGCCCCTGTTTTGCTTCTGCTTTCATTTGCTCGTTAGCAACAATGGCTATTTCTACACGGCGGTTTTGCGCGCGTCCATCGGCGGTAGCGTTATCAGCAATAGGTTCAATTTCACCTTTACCTTGGGTACTTAAACGCGATCCGGCAACACCATTACTTACCATGTACGATTTTACCGCTTCAGCACGGCGGATAGATAAATCCATATTATGCGTATCGGTACCGGTATTATCAGTGTGCCCCACAATAAGAATATTGGTTTGCGGATTACTTGTCAGCGATGCGGCCAGATTTTCAAGATTACTTTTTGCAGCCGGTTTCAGTCCTGTTTTATCTACATCGAATAAGATGCCCGAATCAAACTTCACAATAATACCTTCGCCCTGGCGTACTACCGTAGCACCCGGAACGGTTTGCTTTATTTCGGCAGCTTGTTTATCCATTTTATGGCCTATCACCGCGCCGGCTGTTCCACCAACCGCGCCACCTATCACTGCACCCAAAGCAGTGTTACCTGCCGCTTTACCTATAAATGCGCCTACAACGCCGCCCGCGCCGGCGCCAATAGCCGCGCCTTTTTGTGTTTTTGTAAATGAGTTGCAACCGGACGCTAATAATCCCGTTGCCACGATAGCAAGGCTTAACGCCGCTACCTTAATTTTTAAAGTTTTCATATGGTTGATCTTTCTGTAATATTTCGATTACAAAGTAAATGCCAAATTGGTCAGATTGTTTTAATGATTTGACATATAATAATGTCGCGATACAAATTATCGTTAGTTGAAATTTTTTGCCCGGGCATTACCTGGTAATTAACCCAAACAAAAAGCCACCCGATAAATCAGGCGGCTTTTTAAGTATTTAACAATATCTCTTATTAAAATATTTTAAATCCTACGCTTACTGCCCACAGGCTTGGGCGCTGGCCGTAGTTGTCGTTAATTTTGGTCAGGCTGCCTTCGTAACGCAGGTCGGCGGTAATAGCGCCTATATCAACACCGGCGCCGGCCTGGTAACCCAGTGTGCTTTTTTTGTAGTCGCCAAAATCAGCGTAAGCGCCGTTAAAATTATCGGCAAAACTTTGGCTTTTGCTGATATTGTAAGAATAAATAGGGCCTGCCATTACCCGCAAATTAACCTTGTTGGTACCTATTACACGCCCGCCTATTAATAAAGGCACATTCAGCGTAGTAAAGTTAACATCGCCGCTAAAACTATTGTTACTGGTTTCAAATTTACCGCCGCGGCTGCCCAGGTAAACTTCGGGCTGCAGGTATAAACCACCGCCAAAACGGGCAAATAAACCAGCCTGGTAGCCTGTCTTGGTCGACTCGTTCAGGTTATCGGTATTGATCTTCGAAAAGTTCACACCACCTTTAATACCTAAATTAAATTGCGCTTTAGCACCAATGGCAACCGCCATTAGCATTGCTATACTCAATACGTACTTTTTCATAATTTATAGATATATATTAATTCCGGATGTAAAAACAGTTTTTGCATCCATTTATTGTATATGCCTTGCAATTGCCTTGCCAAAATTGATCATCCCGCTATAACTAATCTTCATAATGGTTGTATTCGCATACCGGGGTGTATGGCTGCAAAAGTATTAATTGAAGGTGTTTTGGCCTGCTAAGCCTAATCTTTAATTAGGCTAAACACTAATCACTAAATTTCATATTTTTGCCGCAAAGAATTATTATGGCAGAGATCAGCATCAGTAATAAAGACTGGCCGCGTGTAAAAATAAAGCTACAACGCAAATACAACCACTTAACCGACGCACAATTGCAATACAGCGAAGGGCAGGAAGAAAACCTGATCAGCAACTTGGAAGCACTGGTTAACCGCGATCGCGCCTACGTGGTTTTTACCTTAAAAAAGGCTTTGGTTAATATTGATAACAACCGTTTGTAAAGAGCCTCACCCTGCCCTCTCCAAAGGAGAGGGTTCAATGAGATAATTCAAGTCCTCTCCTTTGGAGAGGATTTAGGTGAGGCCACTCCCCTTCTGTAAGTTTTATACGATATTGTAAAACAAACAATGCTTTTTGTAAATTAGCTTCCTGGATAAAGGTTGTTGAGTATGAAAAGTATAGCAAAAATAAAAAGCAGCTACAAAGCGATAGGATTTTCGACAGGTGTGGTAGGTTTGGCCCTGCTGGTGTGGAGTTTTAATGACGACCTGTTCCAGATATCCAAAAATCTGGACGTATTTGCTTCCCTGTATAAAGAGGTTAACATTAACTACGTTGATGATATAAATTCGGCTAAGATGCTGAAAACCGGCGTGGATGCCATGCTGGATAACCTCGACCCCTATACCGAATTTGTCCCCGAATCGGAAATTGAAGATTATAAATTACGTTATGTAAGTACCCAATACGGCGGCATTGGCGCGGGCATTTTTATGCGCGATAATAAAGTATATGTATCAGATGTATTTGAAGGCTTCCCTGCCCAGAAAGCCGACATCCGCGCCGGCGATCAGCTTTTAAAGATTAACGATATTGATCTTAACGGCAAAAATAACGATCAGGTAAGTCTGTTGTTGAAAGGCGCGAAAGGTGCGGCCATAAAAATACTGGTTAAGCGCGATGCGGCTGCGCCCGTAGAAAAAAACCTGGTGCGCGAAGAAATAAAACAGCCCAATGTCTCCTATTTCGGTATGGTTGACGGCAACATGGGTTACATTAAACTGGACAAGTTCCTGGAAAACTCGGCCGAGGAAGTGACCACCGCGCTGGTAGCCTTAAAAAAGAATAATCCAAACGGCATAATCCTCGATCTACGGTCAAACGGTGGCGGTATCCTGCAGGAAGCCGTTAAAATAGTAAACCTGTTTGTGGCCAGGGATGTGGAAGTGGTATCGCAAAAAGGAAAAGTTAAAGAAAAAAATTACAGCTACCGCACCGTAAGCGATCCGCTGGAACCTAATCTGCCGCTGGTAGTCCTGGTAAACGCGCATTCGGCATCAGCGTCGGAAATTACCGCGGGCGCCCTGCAGGACCTTGACCGCGCCGTAGTGATCGGTCAGCGCAGTTATGGCAAGGGTCTGGTGCAGCAAACCTTTAACCTGCCTTATAACAGCCTGGTAAAAATTACTATCGCAAAATACTATATCCCATCGGGACGCTGCGTGCAGGAAGTTGATTACACCCATCGCAAGGATGATGGTAGTCTTTCAAAAGTTGCCGACTCGATGATGCACGAGTTTAAAACCCGCGACGGACGTTCAGTTTATGACGGCAGCGGCGTATATCCTGACCTGTTTATAAAACAGGAAAAGTTTGCCGATATCACCCAAACGCTGGTAGGTAAGCTATTTATTTTTGATTACGCTAATAAATACCGTAACACCCATCAGCAAATTGCAGCGGTAAAGGGTTTTGTGCTAAGCGATGCCGACTATGCCGATTTTGTAAAATACCTGTCGGATAAAAACTACTCGTATAGTACCGCTTCAGAAAAAGTACTGGATGCCTTTAAAACCGAGGCCACTAAAGAGAAGGGATTTAGCGAAGTGCAGGCTGAATATGAAGCACTGAAAACTAAAATGCTGGCTAGCAAAAAGAATGACCTGCAACAGCATAAGGAGGAAATTAAACAAGTACTGGAAAATGAAATAGCATCACGCTATTACTTTGATAAGGGCCGTTATGAAGTAAATTTTAAATATGATAAAGAGCTGGCCCGTGCCGTTAAAACCATGCAGGATAAAAACCAGGTTGCCGCCATACTAAAAGGCGAAGGCAGCTATAAGGTAATAGGCAAACCACAATTGGCCATGGCCGGCAAAAAGTTAAACGATAAAGATAACGGGGACGATAATTAATTCGGAATTCAATTTCGGGTTTATACTTATTGAAAAACGTTCATTTTCCTTAAAAATTGAACGTTTTTTACGTTTATAACCTACTTTCTGCAGTTTTCAGGTTTACCCTGCCCTGTTCTCAAAATATAGATTTAAGACTTAGGCACATATACTAATAGCGCCCTTAACCGTTCTATTAAATAATATCTGTCCCGATTTAAAAATTAGTGTAAATTCGCAAGCGTAAAACTTACACTAAGTAATACACATCAATAAACTATGAACTGCAGCATAGCTGCTTTTTCAAAGGGGAAACAAATGGCTGAAATAAAAAAAATAGGCGTCTTTACATCAGGTGGCGATGCGCCCGGTATGAATGCCGCCATAAGGGCGGTAGTGCGTAGCGCCTTATACTATAACCTGGAAGTTGCCGGTATCCGCCGTGGATATGAAGGCATGATTAGCGGGGATATATTTAATATGGACCGTAAATCGGTTGCCAATATTATTCAGCGGGGGGGCACTATTTTAAAAACTGCCCGCAGCGATCAGTTCCGCACGCCGGAAGGACGTAAAAAAGCGTACGGCCAGTTAAAAGCCAATGGTATTGATGCTTTAGTAGCTATTGGCGGCGATGGCACATTTACCGGTGCCCGCGTGTTTGGTCACGAATACGATATGCCTATATTAGGCTTGCCGGGTACTATTGATAACGATTTGGCTGGTACAGATTTTACCATTGGTTACGATACGGCCATTAATACGGTAGTTGACGCGGTAGATAAGATACGTGATACCGCCGAATCGCACGACCGCCTTTTTATTGTAGAAGTAATGGGCCGCGATTGCGGATTAATTGCCCTGCGCACAGGTATTGCAGCCGGTGCCGAAGCAATACTGATCCCTGAAAGCAAAACCGACCTGAATGCGCTTTATGAACGTTTGGAGAAAGGCCGTAAAGACAAATCATCAAAAATTGTAATGGTAGCCGAGAGTGGCGAGAGTGGCAATGCCTTTGAAATTGGCCGCCAGATAAAAGAACGCTATCCGCAATACGATACCCGTATCTCTATTTTGGGCCATATACAGCGTGGTGGTCGCCCAAGTTGTATGGATAGGGTGCTGGCCAGCCGTATAGGTGTAGCCGCAGTAGAAGCTTTAATTGCAGGCCAACGTAATGAGATGGTGGGCATTGTGAGTAACGAAATTGCCTTCACCCCGTTTGAGCATGCCATTAAGCACAATATTGAGATAAACGATAACTTTTTAAAGATACTGGAGATACTTTCTTTATAGTTTTGAGTAGTGAGTTTTGAGTTTACAGTCTATAAATCACTCAAAACTCACTACCCACAACTATAATAACTTAAGAGCTACTTCTTCCCAGGTGTTCACCCTTTCGTATTCGGTAAGGCCGATGTTATGATGCGAGGTGAATAACAGCTTGCGCCCTTCAAAACCAATAAAATTCCGGATGCGGTCGTCTATCATCATATCTACATTTACAATTTTATAGCCGCAGAAAATAATATTTGTCCAGGAGATAAAGGGGAAATGATCGCCAAGCCATTCCAGCTTATCCTGTAATGAATTAGGGAATTCCATTGCGGCCGAAACAATGTAGACATCGTATTTATCGCATAATTGTTTAACCACCTCAACAGCGCCCGGTATTACGTTCAAATCTCGGAAAAAACCTTTTTGGTTAATGTATTCGCGTAAAGTATGACTGATCCTGGGGGGCAACACCTCGCGGAACTCTTTATTTTCCAATTGATCGTGCGTGTAGCTATAGCCATGTTCACGTCGGTATATTTCCATAAATTTGGCTACCGGGTCGGCCAGTACCTCGTCCATATCAATGGCTATTCGTAATTTATCGGTTGGTGGCGGTTGATAGAATGGTGGGGTAGAATTAGCTTTAGTAGTCATATTATAGGCGGAGTGTTTAACAATGGCAAAGGTAAGAGATAACGGGCTGGTTTATATTGATTAATAATCATTTGCACGGTATTGATATTATAATTACCTTTGCAGCCCCGCAGAATACTCCGGGGGCAATGTTGAATACATAAAAATTAAAAATGGCAACTAAAATCAGACTGCAAAGACACGGTAAAAAAGGTAAACCTTTTTATTATATCGTGGTAGCGGATTCCCGCGCTCCAAGAGACGGTCGCTTTATTGAGCGTTTAGGTTCATACAACCCAAACACCAATCCGGCTACTATCGACATTAACTTTGACAAAACGCTTAACTGGGTAAACAGTGGTGCACAACCAACCGATACCTGTCGTGCAATACTGTCATACAAAGGTGTTTTATACAAAAAACACTTACAAGGTGGCTTAAAGAAAGGCGCACTGACTGAAGAACAAGTTGAAGCAAAATTCAACGAGTGGTTAGCGCAAAAAGATGGCAAGATCACCGGTAAAAAAGACTCTTTATCATCAGCAAAAGACGAAGCTAAAAAAACTGCTTTAGCTGCTGAAGCTAAAAAGAAAGAAGAAAAAGCAGCCGCTATTGCTGCCAAAAACACTCCACCGGCTGAAGAG
>Ga0075366_10000683_pt1 | contig 16043 bp, 26 predicted proteins | sample EndMethybrTD3031_FD_72351 | JGI IMG/M metagenome (GOLD analysis project Ga0075366, IMG submission 72351) | Populus endosphere microbial communities from Tennessee, USA - Endosphere MetaG P. TD hybrid TD303-1 | ecosystem: Host-associated > Plants > Roots > Endosphere | place: USA: Tennessee...
ACGGCCGTCGCGTCGGCGTTGCGCACGAATTCATCGTCGATCTTGAGAAACCAGGTGCCGTCGTCGATCGCGGTGAGCTGATAGTCGCCGAGCTTGGTGCGATAGATGCCCGGGCCCTGCACTGTGGCTCTGGGCGCTGCGGCCAGGGATGGGCGGCAGGCCAGCGCTGCGGCGCTGCCGCCAAGCAAAGTGCGTCGATCGATGTCAGGCATGATGGTCCCGCTACAAACTATGCGGGCATCATAGCGCGTTCCGCAACGCCGAACGCATCCTTCGAATGGAGGATGGTCGGGTCGGCTGAAGTGTCTAGAAAACCGCCAGATAGCGCAGCAACGACAGGATGCCGATAATGACGACGATAGCCTGCACGATTTGCTTCGCGCGGCCGTCGATCGGCAGCATATTCACCAGATAAAGCACGAGGATAATGACCACAAAGGTGATCAGAACGCTGATAAGTGTGGCCATAGCCGATCCTTTCGCCGGACGAATTGGCGCAATGTGAGATGCGTGACCAACAACCACGGCGATTAAGGCCGTGGTGCGCCCGCCCGCATCAACCAACGGTTCCGCATTCGGTTCCATCGGCCATGATCGGCCCCATGAAATGCCATCGGGGCGCCCGCATTGCGGACGCCCCGAAAAGCAAATCAGCCTGACGCCAGATCGCTTGGCTCTAGACGCTCTTGAGGTGCGCCGCGGCCTTGGCCTTCTCGGGATCCTCGATCGGCGCGCCGCGCTTGATGTTCAGCCGCCGCATGTCGGCTTCGCTGAAATCGTGGTCGGTCTTGAAGCCCGCGGCGCGGATGCCGGCAATGGCGCAGAGGTCGTCAACCTCGTTGGTGTCGCCGGTGGTGGCGACGGCGCCGATCACTTCGCCCTGGCTGTCGCGAATGAGCTGGCCGCCGCCCTCCAGGAACATCGGGCCGTCGGCGAGCTCCACGAACGACTGCATGAACAGCGGCTTGTCTTTGGCCTTTTGCAGCACCTGGCGGGACTCGCGGCCCATCGCCAGCGCCGCATAGGCCTTGCCGTAGGACACCTCGAAACGCAGCAGCGACGCGCCATCCTGCTTCATGGCGCATTTCATCCGGCCGCCGGCATCGAGCAGCACCGCGGTCAGCGGATAGGCGTTGCGGCGCTTCGCCTCGGCGAAGGTTTCGTTGATGACCTTGACGGCTTCGTCGAGGGTGATCGCGCGCATGGAAACTCCTTCAGGAACCGGCGATGAATGATGCTGGCGGAGTTTATATGCCGTCGGCCGGGATTAGGCGAGGGCATGTTGGGCGAGAGCATGTTAGGGGAGAATGCAGAGACACGCGCCAGGAACGGGTTAGACGCCGGCGCGTACCGATGCGCTGCTGTCGCAGTCAGAATCCGGCAAAATCAACTGCGTCCGTCATCCCCGTTATGGCCGGTTGCCACCCGGCGCGTGCACGGTGTCAACGCCGGATCGGCAGAGAAGTTCATATCCAAGGTGGCAGATCCAAAGTAGCGGGCGATGCTTTTCAGATCGATCAATGGGGCGAAGACCATTCGACTAAATCGGGCGCTGATAGTCCTGGCCATCTCGCTCATGGCGGAGTTGTTCGGCTTCACCGGTATCTCGGCCGCGAGCGCAGATATCGCACGCACCTTTTCCATAGCTTTGTGGGAATTTTCTTGGTCTTGCTGGTGTTAGGATTGGAAGCTGACTTTCACGCCGAACCGGTGGTGACATACCTCTATGCAGCCATAACCGGGTTTCACGCGAAAGCCTTTGTAAATACTAAAAGCCGTCCCTCGTGCAAATTGCACTACCCTAGGTTATAGCCCCCCGGAAAACCATTTAGGCGGGCTTGTGTTTGGGAGAAATAACGCCCAAACCCCGAGCATTATTCAGGAGAATGACATGGCTAAAAATAACTTCGCCTCGATGTCTGTCGAAGCTCTTTTCAAGCTCCGCGACGATGTTGCCAAAGCTATTTCCGATCGCGCTACGGACCTTCGCAATCAATTAACTCGACTTACCGGCAGCAAGCCTGTGCGTGTCGCCAAGACACGGAAAGGTAGAAAAGGCAAAAAGGTCGCCCCGCAATTCCGCAGCAAAAAGGATCCCAGCTTTGTTTGGTCCGGCCGAGGCGCCCTTCCTCGTTGGATGAAAGAAGAAATGAAAGGCACCAAGCTCAAGAAGGAAAGCTTCCGAATTAAGGACTGAGGCGGCAGCCCCCAGCTACCGGCGCCCACGACAGAGCATCAGACAGCGCAAGATGCTGTCGGTGACCCGCGGCGTTCGCAGGATTTCAAAACATAGTGCCGCCAATGGAAGCATGGCGGCTATTGCCAGAACAGGGGTCTGCACGTCGGGCCGGTGCAACCCGAACGTGCCGGGCACGATCAAGACGATCGAAGACAACACCAGCGATAGAAAAACCGAAATGAAGGCACGGTTGCAAAAGCTTTCGGTGCGCGACGGGATCATCCCGGCAAAAAGATAAATCGAGCCGCAGGCAAACGCCCCCACCAGCGCGAACACAATCACCGCCATGTGCAACGACAGCATGGCGATGACGACGACGCCCACGATCCCAAAAATGACGTCAGATGCGCGGAGCATGCGGTCCTTTGGCTCTGCAATCCTGTCAACGCTGCCGGCTTTCATGGGAGCAGCCGAGGGTGTCGACGCGATCAGCGGTGTTGCGATGCTACGAGGATTAGCTGCGATCGAGGAGTCCTGGATAGGGGCGGGAGGGTTGCAGGATCGTCATTTTTCGGCGCCGAGCGAAGCAACAAGCCGGGCCGGCAGCCTACAATCCGTCTGGGCACATTGAAAACGGCTGCGCCTCGGGCGTTTGGCCGCGACAATTGTGGGCGCAAGAATTGTGACACAAGAATTCATGCTGAGTGCATTGTGTGTTGCCCGTCACATCTTCGCTCCAAAATGCCTTCTACAGTTCGAGGATGGACTTAAAAACACGCCTGCCGTCTTTCGACGAACTTTTCAAAACCGCGATTTCCGAGTGGCCCAAGGTGCTGAGGCTGCCGGTCCGAAACGCAGGCGATGGCTTTGTGGTCGAAGGCTTGACCGAGCTGAAGGAAGCCCTGTCTTCCAAGTGGGTCGGTCATGAGCTCGAAGTCCTGATGCGAACGCTGCATTGGACCATTTGCAGCGCCGTCCATGCGACGTTCACCTGCAAGCCTGTGGTGGTGATGGCCGAACTTCAGCCTCCTCGCGACAAGTTCGAGGCAAGCTTGCGGCGTGCTTTGATGGTGCCGAGCTGGGACGAACGCGACCACAGACTGGTCCGGGATTATTTCGCGCCCTGACGCTTCCGCTGCCTTTCATCATCTGCGGAGCGACTCTCCACGCCACCGGATTGTCACGATGGTCGCGTCGTGCGGAGCGTCACGGAAACGTGCGCCGCGAAACCAGGAACGTCACAAACGGCTGCCGGGTTGGCCGTTTGAGCAATGGAGTATCGCGATGAAACTGATCTGCATGACTGCTGCGCTGGTGCTGATGTCCGGCGCCTTCGCACTGGCTCAAACAAGCCAGAACACCGGCGGCGTGACGCCGAACACAGGAGGCGTCACCAATCCCAGCACGCCGTCGAGCAGCTCAACGGTCGGTGCGCCGCCGTCGAATCCCGGCAACTCGCAAGACATCAGCGGCAAGAGCAATCCGCAGGATCTGACCAAGCCGGGCGCGACCAATCGGCAGGACTTGAAGCGCTAGCAATTCAACTGGCGCCGTGGCCGCAATGGTTTGGGTGCTGAAGGCCACGCGTTAAGCATTGCCGTTAGCGTTATCGCCAGCTCGCGCTGGATTTATTTCCTTTGCAGGCTACGCCTAGGCCCGTGTCGTATTTGCACGGGTCGTCTTGTGTATTCGCTTGAAGATCACGAAGTGGTTTCGCTGCTTGGGCGCCGTGTGCGCGTTCGCAAGGGCCGGCATACATTTGTCGGAACGCTCAAAGGGCCGAGCGAAAAGAAGTTTGCCCGCGGCCAGGGCCGCACCGCCTACGGCTGCGTGCTCGAAGGCAAGGATTTCACGCTTGAATTCGCCTGGTGGGATTGGACGATAACGCCAATGATCCAGCGTACCCGGATGATGGCTGCCGAGTAGTCGCCAAGCGGTTGCCGAATAATTTTGGCTTAGATCAAATCCTGGTCGACCACGACCTTCATCAACGTGCCTCTCGACAGCGTTATCTTGGGGCGCTCTTCGACCACTTGCGGTGCCCGGCGGGCGCGCTCGTACAGGTCGGCACCGAAGTCACCGCCGTGGATGATGAGGTCGTCCTTGTGACAGGTGTCGGCGAGGGCGAGCGCGATTGATTTGAAATGCATCCGCTTCGCGCAGTACAGCGCGAGGATGGCCCGGGTCTCGGCCGGGATGGTTTGGACCAGCGTCGCCAGTCCTTCAGGATTGGAGCGATAAAGGTCGCCCAGGAGACGTTCAGGTACGGGGCAGGTTTCTTCCACCGGCAACTGATAGGCGTGCATCGCGATCTCCGTTTTCCAGAGAATGCGAATGGAGCCGTTAAGGGACAGTAAACTTTAATTTCCGGAATAGGGTCCGGCGGTCCGGTTGGCGAGTTCCTCGACGGAATCGCCGCCCCAAACCTGTGGGCCGGGCCGTCAAATCAAGAGATTCCGTGAAGCGGGTGGAGCGCTATTGGGGCGCTATTTGGCGTAGCCTTGCGACCGCAGCCAGTCGATGCGGCGTGTTCCGTTCATCCATTCGTCGACCTCGGCCTTGGTCTTGAGGCCCTTGATATAACGGTCTTCGACGCCTGGATATTCGGCGATAATCTGCCAGTCGCCTTCGGCGATCCGTTTGGGTTTGAACACGACTCGGGGCGTTTTGCTCATTTCCGCTTTATGCAATCGTTGTGACGGCAAGTCTACCTCAAGGCGGTCGAGAGGACGGTCTGGCCCCACCCGGGTTCCTCGCTCCTGGCTCCCGTTCCGGCTCCCGCTGCTGGTTCTGGCTCTTGGTCCTGGCTTGGGCTCAAGAGGGCAGCTTCAATCCCTTGGAGTCCGGCTGTGGCTGCATGACGATCGCCGCCAGGCACAGCGCGAACGACAATCCGACGACGACGGCGAATATCCCGGCCCACATGGTCACGCTCGCTGCTTGAGGTGTTCGACGTGGGTCAGGTCAATCTTCGATCCCTCGTCCGCGCACGCATTCGAACAGTAGAAATGCCCGTCATTGGCGTGGATGCAGGTTCCGAGGAACGGCCTCCGGCATGAGGGCAGGAAGCAGCAAATCGGCGAGCCGGCTTGAAGATATCGGCTAGCCATTGCGCACCTTCCATCTCGCCGCCCACACCACCAGGAATACTCTCAGCATTGGAATCTCCGTCGTTGCCCGCGGAAACACCCTACAGAACAAAACATGAACAAAATGTCAAGGAAAGTGTCAAGGAAGGTCACGGAGGGAGGTTGTGCGGCAGGCCAGAACGATCTGAAGCCTAGCGGACCCAATGCAGGGCGAGCGCCACCACCGCGATAATGACCAGAATCAACGCGAGGCCAGTCCAGTTCGCGGGCTCGTCTTTCATGGACGCAGCCCTACCATGTCCAGGCGATAAAAAGGCGCCGACGAGCGGCCGGTGGTGCGGCGCGCAACGGTGACGGTGAAGGCGACAAAGCTCTACCGCCGTTCAGCAGGACCCGCTGAATCAAAACAGTTCGTTGCAAACAGTTCGTTGAAAGTCTGCAACGTCAAACTGCTCTTGCTTGACTGCGGCAGATGGGGTCCGCGAGGCTTCGCGATCCCGCTTCTCTCAGCGTCTGGATTTTTCGACTGGGAAGAACGTATTTTTCAGGATGGGCACCGCGCCGAACGTCAGCAGCCCCAACAGCAGCACGATCACGATTTTCCGAAACCATTGCCGCTCGACTTCTTCTTGAGTCATCGCGTCTTTTTGGCTCATCACATCCTCCCAGATGAGCCCCGATGCTAACAGAGGGGGTACGGCTCCAGGTGCGGTAGAATGAAGCAGTTCCCGCATTTTTTTGCTGACCGCGCAGGCTTTGCCGCAGCGCACTCTCTCCGTCGTCTCGCGAAAAAAACAGCAACGGGCCGGCACGGCGGCGAGCATCTTGAAGTCGCGCATGCCTGACGGCAATCGATGCAGGATCGGCGATTCAAAAAAACGAGCCGGGGCCGCGATTCGGTGGCGCCGAACGCCTTCGAGAATTAATGTCCCTGCGATTTCCGTTCCGCGGGAGGTTCTTGATGCGTTGGAGGAGGGACATGCGTGTCCCGCTGGTGGCATCCGTGTCGATGCTGGCAATTGCGGCGCCGGCTGATGGTGCGAACAAAGAATCATGGAGCTTTGCCAGATCCGGCAAGGAAGTACAGGTCGCCTATGGCATCCCGGAATCCGAAGCCGTGACCATCGTGTTCCGGTGCGAGGCCAAGCGCATCGAGATCATCAGCACGGTTCTGCCGCGGCGGCCCCGGAAGGGGCAGCGGGCCAGAACAACGCTGAGCAATGGTTCTCTGAATGCTGCGTATGACGGCAAGTTCGGCGGTTCGAGCGAGGGGTTTTACTTCGAAGCGTCCACGGCTGCCGAGCCGAAGGTTGTGGACATTCTGAAATCGGGGACATCGCTCACGATCCGTATCCCGGGCAAGCACGAACGCGTGCCGCTGAAAGGCGTCGCCGCGCCTCTGGCGCAATTCGAGGCAGCCTGCTTCCGCAGACGCTGAAGGTCTACGCAATCCACATTGAGGCTTCTCGACTTGGCCTACGCCGCCGTCGGATAGGCGACAACGAGCAGGTCGGGCAGAGCAACACTGTTTCACGCTATTCTCCGCATCATGACTCGCTACAAGCTCATCATCTTCGATCTGGACGGCACTCTGTCAGACAGCTTTCCGTGGTTCTTAAGCGTCGCATCGTCGATTGCGGACAAGCACGGCTTTCGGCGGATTGACGACGTCCAGGCGATGCGCGGCAAGACCTCTCGCGAAATCATCGACGCGCTGAATGTGCCGCGCTGGCGGCTGCCCTGGATTGCGCGGGATGCGCGGAAGCTCAAATCCCTGAGCCTGCACAAGATCCCGCTCTTCCCTGACGTGCCCGAAATGCTGGCGGCGCTTGCGCAACGGGGACTGACGCTCGCGGTGGTCAGCTCGGACTCCGAGCAGAACACCAGACAGGCGCTCGGTCCGGCCGCTTCATTGCCGAAATATTTTGCCTGTGGGGCGTCGCTGTTTGGCAAGGCGCGGAAATTCAAGCAGGTCATGAAAGCGGCCGGCATAGCCGCAGACGCGACGCTCGCGATCGGCGACGAGGTCAGGGATGCCGAGGCCGCCAAAGCCGCAGGCGTAGATTTTGCGGGTGTCGCCTGGGGTTACGCGACGGTCGATGCGCTAGCGAAAACCGGGCCGGTAACGATATTTGCGACCGTCAGCGGCATACCGGCCTGGCTGGCTTGAGCCGGGGCTGGCCGCAACCGCGCCGCCCATCGAAAAGCAGCGGAACGCCGGGGGAATAGGCCTGAAAAGAAACGGCCCCGCCTCGGGGGGAGAGGCGGGGCCTTTGAAGGAGCAGGCGGGGGCTGGGGGGCTGAGTGCCTGCTCCGATCCTGACGTAGGGTCAGATCGTTCGGCCACAAGCCTCGTCACGAACCTGTGACCCCGTTCCGAACAGGTCCCTTTTGAACAGGGGGGCGCCTGCAAAGAATCCGGTCGGTTTGGAGCCGCCCAATCGACGGCGGTGGGATGCCGGAAAGCATCAAATCGTGATGGCGGTCACATCGGGCCGGCGGGTCGGGCCGTACGCTTTCCACATAGACAGTTGCTTCCCCAAGCCTTCCCCGCAACTGTCTAAACCCGTCCGGGTCCGCCCGGGCGGGTTTTGATATTTTGGCCAGATTTATCGCTTAGGACTGTGAAATGCGGAAAATTCTCATGGTGGCCTTGGCCTGTGCGGTTGCAACACCGGCGATGGCGGCGAAGAAGTCGAAGGTGCGCAAAGGCGTGTCAAAAGTTGCGGCCGAGGCGAAGTTTCAGACTGCGCTCGGTCGCCTCGACCCTCAAACACGTCTTGAACAGGTCTGCGACCTGGAGGCGATGAAGCGCATCAAGCAGGAAAAGAAATTTCCGGCGGACCGGGCGCAGGGCGCCGCCAGCGCCGAGCCCAAGACCGAAGGGCATACACTGACCGCGAAGGGTGGCGCGTTCAGAACCAAGGGTGCCTGGTACGAACTGTCCTTCGTCTGCCAAGCCTCCCCGGATCACATGAAGGTTTTGTCCTTCGAGTACCAAACCGGCAAGGCGATTCCGGAATCCAAATGGGAAGATTACGGTTTGTGGCGCTGAGGCCGCTGCAAGGCGCGGGACGCTGCGGACTGTCTCAACGCTGCGCGTGAATGACGCTGAGGGCCAAACTGGTCGACTTGCCCGTAATTTGAAGTCGCATTTGCAACCGTCAGGAACGGCGGTCTGTTTCAGACGTTGTCTTCTCGGGATAACCAAGGAGAACATATGAAACTCGCAACAGCAGTGGTCGTCATTTCAGCCATAGCCATGGGTTCGGCGTTTGCGGTCGAGCCGAAAGACAAGGCGCCCGGTCAGCAGATGCAGGACAAGGGCTCGGTGAAGGGAACGACCGGAGCATCCGGCTATGCACCCGGCCAGAAGATGCAAGATAAGGGTTCTGTGAAGGGAACCACCGGTGCATCGGGATACGCGCCCGGTCATGCCGGCGATAACAAGACCAAGAGGTAAAAAAGAGCGCCCCGTTTAACGGGGCGCTTTTTTAGTCTGGTGGCCGGGAGTGGAGCGGGCGGATGGATTCGAACCACCGTCTTCATCTGGGAAGATGCTGCTCTGCCGTTGAGCTACACCCGCAACAAACACAGATGTAGCCTGTGTTTTTAAAGCTCTGCTTAAAACGAACCTAAAAACCTCCGGGAAGCATTCATAAACGAGTAACCAAGCGAATTTGCGCAAAAGCTTCCAACGTGAGGGTGGCTGCTTCGTTCGCAGGTTATCAGACTGAGCTGTCTCGAAGAGTCCGGATCAGTTTCCGTATGCGCTTAGGTGATGTGCAAATGTCGAGCAGACGTGCGCGTGCAATGTGATGCTACAAAAGTGAGTGAGTTCGATTATTCCGGTCTGGGCCGTGAGTTCGACAAGCTCTCGAAGTCTGCGAAGCGTGCTCTGGTCAACAACAAGATTTACAACGCCAGGGATTTGGCAAAGCGAACCAAGAGCGAAGTGATGAGCCCTCACGCCCTCGGCCCGTCGGCGCTTCCAACGCTGACCGCTGCTCTCAAAACTGCTGGGCTGAATTTCGAAAGGTAAGGGGCCAGAAACTGGTGCCGGGCGAGGGAATCGAACCCCCGACCAACGGTTTACAAAACCGCTGCTCTACCGCTGAGCTAGCCCGGCTTTATCGAGCTTTCTAATCGTGTTCGGTAGCGTTTGCTACCATTTTGCCGCCGAATGTCACCGCTCTTGCTGTTGGAAGAAGCGACGAGGTACGGCCCGTTGGGTGGGGACTGGATCGCACCTGGATGGTCCTTGGACGGCAGTTGGACCTGTTGTGGTACCGTTCATGTTGCTGCGGATACATTGAAGGGACGTCCACGAGGGAAACACGATGAAACGGTCACTATCGCTGCTGCTCGGTCTCGCTGCTTTGGCGATGGCGGCGCCGCAAGCGGATGCGCGGGACGGCTGCGGCCGCGGCTGGTTCTACAATGGCCAAGCCTGTGTGCAGGAAGAAGCGAGCCCGCGCTTCTACAACGACGGCCCGGTGTACGCCCCCCAGCGGTCTTTTGATGACCGTGACTATGGCTATCGGCCTGCTCCGCGGGGCTGGGGACCGCCACGTCCGATCATGGGCGCCAACGGCCAGATCTCCTGCAATAACCCCAACTACACCTGGCAGGATGGCGCCTGTAAGCCGTATCGCGGACCCCGGTGAGCGCGACGGCGTTCGCTGCACTCTTATGATCGGTGACTGCTGATCACCGCTCAGCGAGTTGGATAGTCCCCGCCTATCCCGCCTTGGCCACGGCCTGTCGTGGCGTGTTCAGCCACGGCCGGCGCAGCGTTTGGCTGGGAATTCCGGCGTTTTCCCCGTGACTTGAGCGGCTTCGGGCCGCCCTGGCAGGTTGACTTAAAGAGAGCCTCTCCGGATAAGCACACCGGCAGGGCTGGGCTCGAACACGGCCGCGGCCCCCCGAAACTTGAAGTGATCGGACTTGACTGGATCGGGCCTGAAGGGATCGACGTGCCGCACGGACGCAAGATTGCAGTGATCGGGCTCGGCTATGTCGGTCTGCCCGTGGCGGTCGCCTTTGCCCGGAGTGGCGTGCCGGTGGTGGGCTTCGACATCGACCGCACCCGGATCGATGAGCTGCGCGCGGGCCATGACCGCAGCCGCGAGATCGAACCCTCGGACCTGCAGCATCCGACGCTGCGCTATGAAAGCGAGCCTTCAGCGCTTGCGGCTTGCGACTTCTTCATCGTCACCGTGCCGACGCCGATCGACACCGCGCACCGACCGGATCTCTCGGCGATGCTGTCGGCCTCGCGCAGCGTGGGTGGGGCGCTGAAGCCCGGTGGTGTTGTGGTCTATGAATCGACGGTCTATCCCGGCGCAGTCGAAGAGGACTGCGTGCCGGTGCTGGAGCAAACGTCGGGGCTGAAGGTCGGCAAGGATTTCTCGGTCGGCTACTCTCCCGAGCGCATCAATCCCGGCGACAAGGCGCACCGCTTCGAGAACATCGTCAAGGTGGTGTCGGGGCTCGACGCCAAGACGCTCGATCTCGTCGCCGAAGTCTATGGCTCGGTGGTCAAGGCCGGCGTGCATCGGGCGCCGTCGATCAAAGTGGCGGAAGCCGCCAAGGTGATCGAGAATTCGCAGCGCGATCTCAACATCGCGTTCATGAACGAGCTGTCGGCAATCTGCGAGGTGCTGCACATCGACACCGGCGACGTGCTGGCGGCGGCGCGCACCAAGTGGAACTTTCTACCCTTCGTACCGGGACTGGTCGGCGGCCACTGCATCGGCGTCGATCCGTACTACCTGACGCACCGCGCCGAGAAGGCCGGCTACCACCCGCAGGTGATCCTCGCCGGCCGCCGCATCAATGACGGCGTCGGCAAGCGGGTGGCGCTGGAATGCGTCCGCTCGCTGTTTCGCCGCGGCGTGACGCAGGCGACGGTGACGGTGCTCGGCATGACGTTCAAGGAGAACGTGCCGGACATCCGCAATTCCAAGGTGGCCGACATCGTGCAGGAGCTGCAATCGAGCGGCGTCACCGTGCAGGTGCATGATCCGCTGGCGCTCGCCCAAGAGACCCGGCACGAATACGGCATTGAGCTCACGCCGATGACTGAGCTCAAGCCCGCCGACGCCGTGATCCTCGCGGTTTCGCACGAGCCCTATGTGAAGGAAGGCTGGACGCTGGTGCAGCGGCTCTTGCGCGGCGGAGCAGGCCTGGTGTTCGACGTCCGCGGCATGCTCGATCGCGCGGCGAAACCACAAGAGATCGAGCTATGGCGGCTGTAACCGACCAACCGGTGCTGGTGACCGGCGCGGCGGGCTTCATCGGTGCCCATGTGACGCGGCGGCTGCTGGAGCAGGGCCGGCGGGTGGTCGGCGTCGACAACCTGTCGCCGTATTACGACCCGGCGCTGAAGCAGGCCCGGTTGAATTGGCTCGAGAGCCATACAGGCTTTCGCTTCATCAAGCTCGATCTTGCCGATCGCGCCGCGGTCGCGGCGCTGTTTGGCGCGGAAAAATTTCCCCATGTGGTGCATCTCGCGGCGCAGGCCGGCGTGCGCTACTCGATCGAGGACCCGCACGCTTACATCGATGCCAACATCCAGGGCTTCATGAACGTGCTGGAAGGCTGCCGCCATAACGGCTGCCAGCACCTTTTGTTCGCCTCGTCCTCGTCGGTCTATGGCGCCAACACCAAGCTGCCGTTCAGCGTGTCGGACAATGTCGATCATCCGATCAGCCTTTATGCCGCTTCGAAAAAGGCCAACGAGCTGATGGCGCACACCTACGCGCATCTGTTCAAGGTGCCGGCGACGGGGCTGCGTTTTTTCACGGTCTACGGGCCGTGGGGCCGGCCCGACATGGCGATGTGGATCTTCACCAAGGCGATCCAGGAGGGAAAGCCGATCCGGCTGTTCAACCATGGCAAGATGCGCCGCGACTTCACCTATGTGGACGACGTGGTGGAGGCGGTGGTCCGTTTGGTTGACCGTCCGGCTGCACCCGATCCGACATGGTCGAGCGACAAGCCAAACCCGTCGCGCAGCGCCGCGCCCTGGCGGGTCTACAACATCGGCAACCACCAGCCCGCCGAGGTGCCTTATGTGGTCACCCTGATCGAGCAGGCGCTGGGCCGGACCGCGCAACGTGAGATGGCGCCGATGCAGCCGGGCGACGTGCCGGCAACCTATGCCGACGTCGAAGACCTGATGCGCGAGGTCGGTTTCCGGCCGTCGACCACGATCGAAGATGGCGTGGCGCGCTTCGTGGCCTGGTATCGCGAGTATCACGGCGTCTAACGCACAAAGAAAAGCGCCCCACGCGATCAACGCATGGGGCGCAATGGAAGCGTCGGGCGGTCTTTAGGCCGCCCGATATCGTTCAATTAGACGTTGGTGATTTCCCGGTCTTTGGTCTCGGGCAGGAAGATCACGCCGATGATGACGGTCAGCGACGCGAAGATGACCGGGTACCAAAGGCCAGCGTAGATGTCGCCGGTCGAGGCCACGATGGCGAATGAGGTCGCCGGCAGGAGGCCGCCGAACCAGCCGTTGCCGATATGGTACGGCAGCGACATCGATGTGTAGCGGATGCGGGTCGGGAACAGTTCGACCAGCATTGCGGCGATTGGCCCGTACACCATCGTGACGAAGATCACGAGGACGAACAGAAGCCCGATGATTGCTGCAGGCTGTGCGCGGAAAATGTCGAACGGATTGGACATCTTCACGATCCCAGCGTCACCCGGCTTGGGATAACCCGCGGCTTGCACGGCAGCGAGCACCTTCGGATTGTCCGCGGCTGCGGTGTAAGCCACGTTGGTGCTGTTGACCTTGACGGCAACAGCCGAGCCCGCCGGCCCAGCGACGGTCGAGTATTTGACCGACTGCTGCGACAGGTAGGCCCGCGCGGTGTCGCATGGCGCGGTGAAGACGCGGGTCCCGACCGGGTTGAACAGATCGCCGCAGGCCTTCGGGTCGGCGACGACCTCGACCTTCACGGTCTCGATCGCCTTTTCCAGGGCCGGATTGGCCTTGGTGGTGATCATCGTGAAGATTGGGAAGAACGACACCGCGGCGATCAAACAGCCCCCGAGGATGACCGGCTTGCGGCCGATCTTGTCGGACAGCATGCCGAACACGATGAAGAACCCGGTGCCCAGCAGCAGCGACCACGCGATCAGCAGGTTTGCGGTGTAGCCGTCGACCTTCAGGATCGATTGCAGGAAGAACAGCGCGTAGAACTGTCCGGTGTACCAGACCACGCCCTGACCCATGACGCCGCCGAGCAGCGCGATCAGCACCAGCTTGCCGTTTGACCAGTTGCCGAACGCCTCCGTCAGCGGAGCCTTCGATTGCTTGCCTTCGGACTTCATCTGCTGGAACACCGGCGACTCGTTGAGCTTCAGACGAATCCACACGGAGATGCCGAGCAGTATCACCGAGAGCAGGAACGGAATGCGCCAGCCCCAGGCGGCGAAATCGGCTTCGCCGATAATGGTGCGTGTGAAGAGGATCACCAGCAGCGACAGAAACAGGCCGAGTGTTGCCGTGGTCTGGATGAACGAAGTGTAGTAGCCGCGCTGTCCGGGCGGAGAATGTTCGGCAACATAGGTTGCCGCGCCGCCGTATTCGCCGCCGAGCGCAAGGCCCTGCAGCAAGCGAAGGGAGATGAGGATGATCGGGGCCGCGATGCCGATGGTCGCTGCGCTCGGCAGCAGGCCGACAAGGAACGTCGACAAGCCCATGATCAGGATGGTGACAAGGAAGGTGTATTTGCGGCCGACAAGGTCGCCGACCCGCCCGAACACCAGCGCGCCGAACGGTCGCACCAGGAAGCCCGCGGCGAAGGCCAGAAGCGCGAAGATGTCGCGCGTGGCCGGCGGATAGGCGCTGAAGAACTGTGCGCCGATGATAGATGCCAGCGATCCATAAAGATAGAAGTCGTACCACTCGAACACCGTGCCGAGCGACGAAGCGAAAATGACCTTCCGTTGTTCCTTGGTCATTTTCCTTTGTTCGGTATAGCTGCCCGCAGTGACGGATGTCATGAGCGTCGTTCCCCCGTTGTTTGCGCGCTGCGCGCGAATGTCTTGGAGCGGATCGCATGGGACCGCATCCTCGGCGGGACGCTAGTGCTGGCGTGATGCTTGCGTCTTTGCGCAACTCGTCGTACGCCGAAAGTCGGAGGCGAGTCCGGCAAGTATTTGAAACATATCAATAAATATTGAAACGGCGCCGCCGCCAGGAAACTGTTCTGAAACTAATTGCTGTGGTCAGGCGACCACCGCCAGCGTTTCGAGCACATTGATCATCCACTCGGCAGCCGACAGCACCGCCGCGCGCTGCGCAAACTTGGCTTTGCGGAAGCTCTGGTTCAGCAATGTCGTGGCGCGTTTGTAACCGGGATGCGTGCGGGATTTATCATCGAGCGCCGCGAGCCGTTGCAGCATCGCAACGCGCTCGAGTTCGACGTCGTCATAACGCTTCCGGAAACTGGTGGCGCTCGATAAAGCAGCGGTGCCCTTGCTGAGAGCCTTCTTCACACGATGGGGCATAGTGTTGCGTACTGTCTAATCGATATGCGGTGTTCAGAAACCGGCGAGGCCGAAGATCAAAGCGGCCACCCACATAACGATTGAGATGATCGAAGTCCACCGTGCGAATGTCAGATAGGTCTCGCGCAGCACAGTCGCGCTGGCCCATTGCGCATAGCTGGCCGGCGGCCGCTGGTCCTTTTCCAGATAAAGCCACATTTCGGTCCGCCGGTAATCCTTGGTCCGCGCTTCAAAGGCTTTCAGGATCAGAACCAGCGCCATGGCGGTGGTCAGGAAGCCGCCGGTCTGGAACGCCTGGCGCGGCATGAATGACATTCCGACCATGACGCAGAAAATAGCCAGCGATGCGAAGCCGCAGGCGCGCAGCACGGTCTCGTAGGCAATGCGACGCATAAGTTCCACGGGCTGTCCTCGACCGCAGATATGTGAGCCGGCAGCCGCCAGATTAACCGGATAAAAGTGACGGGACAATCGGCGGCGGTCAGAACCGAACTGCTCAGAGCTTGATATCGAAAAAATTGCCGAAGGCCGGGAGCGTCAGGATACCGGTGCCGGCGAGCCAGATCCAAAGCGAGGTGTCGGTGGAGTCGTCTTTGGCTCCGACGTACCGCTCATAGAGTGAGGCTGGGATGCCGCCGGCAATGATGGTTGCGGTCGAGGCCATCAGAGAGGCCATCATCAAGGCCAGCGAGTCGATGTCGAACAGCAGTGAGGGCGCCAGCACTTTGACGAACAGATAGGAGAACGGCACCAAGGCCTGGTTGAACAGTCCGTTGATCATGCCGAAGCCGGCGATCCCGACGTAATAGAAATTGCGATCCATGGTGCTGCTCAAGCCACCTTGGGTGTGATGCCGAACATCGTGAACAGGATGAGCAGGCCGACGCGGAGCCAGAACAGCCAGACCACGCCGAACAGCCAGATGACCACGGGCGCGACCGCCTTCGGTGTCACCGCCGCGACGGCTGTGACCACCGGATCGGTGACGAGGCAGAAGAACCGCCAGATGTAATTCGAGGAGTCGGGGCCGACGATCAGGCCGAGCAGCGCACGGCCGAGCAGGGTGTACATCAGCGCCGCCAGAATGAAATTGGGCAGGTGGAAGTACCAGTAGGTGAGGAGCGAACTGCCGGTCACGAACCCTGGCTCCTTGCTTTGGCTGGCGGATGCTTGCGAACGATCACGAGAGAATAACGGTTCGGCGCCGCTGGGTCACGCACCAACCGAACGCTGTGAACCAGCTT
>Ga0075366_10000684_pt1 | contig 16042 bp, 16 predicted proteins | sample EndMethybrTD3031_FD_72351 | JGI IMG/M metagenome (GOLD analysis project Ga0075366, IMG submission 72351) | Populus endosphere microbial communities from Tennessee, USA - Endosphere MetaG P. TD hybrid TD303-1 | ecosystem: Host-associated > Plants > Roots > Endosphere | place: USA: Tennessee...
GGTGATTTCGGCACCAGCTGCCTTGAGCTTATCGATGCTTTCTTGGATGCGTGCTTTTACGCCGGGGTCAACACCCTCGCCCATATATTCTTTGACGACACCAATTTTTTTGCCAGCCAATGAAGTGTCGAGGTTATCACTATAGCCTTCTGGATCACGTTCAATAGTAGTGCTGTCCAAGGAGTCAGAGCCGGCCAAGACATCAAATACCAAAGCTGCGTCATCAACGCTACGGGTTAGTGGGCCCATGACATCAGTACTACTGGCCATAGCCACAACACCACTTCGTGAGGTTAAACCATACGTTGGCTTGTACCCTACACTACCAGTGAAGCTGGCAGGCTGACGGATAGAGCCGCCCGTATCAGTACCAAGTGCAAAGGGCGCCAGGTCAAGCATGACAGCAGCAGCTGAACCACCAGATGAACCGCCGGGAACACGGGTTGGATCAGCAGGGTTTTTAGTAACGCCGAAGTCGCTGTTTTCGGTACTGCCACCGTGAGCAAAGGCATCGAGGTTTGCCTTAGCAACACAGATAGCACCCTCACGTTCCAAGCGCTCGATAACAGTAGACTGATAAGGAGCCGTGAAGCCCTTCAGCATGTTACTGGCGGCAGTTGTTTCGGCACCAAAAACAAGATAGTTGTCTTTAGCTATATATGGCACACCAGCTAGGCGGCCAATGGTTTCGCCATTTTTGACTGCAGCATCAATCGCTGCCGCGCGTTCTCGGGCACGTTCGGCAGTAGTGGCAATAATCGCATTGTATTCTTGCTTTTCTTCGATAGCGCTCAGTGCTTGTTCAACTAGGTCAACAGCTTTAAGCTCACCTGCCTGCACTTTTGCGGCAATCTCTGCAATAGGAAGCCAACTCATTATCCGATCATCCTATTCACTTTAATCTGGCCGTCCTGACTCTTTGGCGCCAAGCGAAGTAAGTCTTCTGGGCTTATGCCATAGTCGATCACACTGTCCTCACGCATAACGTTTTTGAGGCCAGTTACCTGAGATGTTGGCTCAAGGCCAGCAACATCAGCATCGTTAAGAAGCGCTACGTAATCTAATATAGCGCTCATCTCTTTTCGAAACGCCTCGGCTTCCTCGTCGGTTAAATCCAATCGAGCAAGACGGGCTAATTTTAATACATCTTCCCGAGTAAGTTCTGTCATATTTACCTCATTATAACAAAGCTAGTTAGCTTTTTCTTCCCGAACATCATTAGAACTAAGAGAAATGGAGATGTTCGTAACCTGATCCCTTTACCCCGACCTGGTCTTCCCATATAGGTCCTTGTGAATCAAGGTTGTCCGGATGGGGCGGAATAAAGAGGCCGTTCGCGTCAACAACACCAATACTAAAGCGTGTATCCCCGTTGCCTATCCTGAAACCATGGCCGGCCCTAGTCTGCTCTTCGACGCCGACAAATCCGAGGTCCTTGTCGCCTTCAAGCTTGCCAATAGCCAAACGCCCAAAGACGGTTGGAAACGCCAGCACTGGCTGAGAATTGTGTTGTTGCATCAATTCTTCAAGCTCACCATTGCGAACCGTCAGAACACCTATTTTCTGCCACGAATGACGGTTAACGCCCCCGACCTTCCTGTCTCCGTCATAGCCATCACTCCATGCGGGCACGCTGTCTGCTCGCTGAGGACTAAAACGCCATCGCACTTGTCGATAGTTCTCATGGCTAGAACCAGTAAGCATCTGCCAGATGCCTCGCTCTACTTCCGCTAGTCTACCCATGGTTATTCGGTCTCCGAGTTAATCTAACTAGTTTGTATTAGATGCAATAATATGTCACGTTGAACAGATACGCAAGACTAGTTATTAGCAACCGTCCTGTATCGTGCTAGCATATTGGGATTGCCCAACACCCAGGTCTGGTATCCCTGCATCTACAAGCATTTGCTCATTCGGGAAACCCGCATTGGGCGCAGACACCCAAGCCCTGGGGTCACCGGGAGCTGCTTGCACTTGAAGCCATAAGCTAGTCGAGCTGTTCTCCACGCTTGGCTCACAGGCCAGCTGACCCTCAGCATAGCCCGAAACCTTTAGTGTTGTGCCATCCTTGAAGTACTTTCCGTAATTGTACCTACCAGTATTTGGCATCGATACAGCCCCACTTTCGGTGCTAGCTCCTCTTTGAGCGCCAGCACCCTTATCGAGTTCTGGGTCACATTGAGCAGGGTAGCTACTTCGCGCATCGGCAACTACGATAACTTCCCCGTTCTTAACAGATATATTACCAGGGTTAGACGTAGACCACTGAGGGCATTCTTCCGACAAGGCAACTTTGCCTGGCCAAGCCAGCTTGGTCAACTTTTGACCTGGAGACTTCTCTGTCGGTGCATTAGTCATGTCCGATTCCGAAGACTTTTCTGCAGAAGGAGCTGTCGCCGTAGTCGGTGCTCTACCAGAATCTGATGTCTCAACACCTGTGCCGTCAGCGCAACCAGTCAGTGTAGCAAGTCCACCTACCGCAGCTAGTGCAGCAATCATGTTGCCTGTGTGCGTCAGTCTTCTAGTTTCAGGATTATAAAACATTACTGCCCCCTAATGTAACTTGTGTAATATCATGTCGAGCGTCAACTTGTGGCAGCACAATAACTGGCGCATCAGGATACTGTAGGCTTATATCATAGCCCTGGTCGACGTCTAACATTTTGGATTCGCCAGCCCTAAAGACATAATCACCAAAGCTCGGACCATCGACCATACCTATCTGCACGCCTTGCATTGCTTCATGGCCTAAGCGAAAAGCCGCTACATATTGATGTTCCCCGTTTTCGACAGGTCCGTTGCCAAAAGTTTGACCTTCAGGGAATAGCCCAAGCACCCACTGATCACCATCATGAATAGCCACAGCCGGTCGTTGGCCCTTTCGAGGTGCGGCAGGGTTTAAGCCATCCTCCTTTTGGATCCCAACTACTAAGAGATGCTTGTCGTACTTCGTATCAGCAAAGTCCTTAGTTTCAACCGTTGGACGGCTGGTATCACCTTCGAAGGCTCTAGGCTCTTTCCAGTCCAAGTCAAACGTTGGACGCAATGCCCGCTCCGTACGACGGCTTGCCCGTATATGAGCCCCTAATGCTAAACCGCCCGCAGCCAATAATGCACCGCCAGCTATAACGCTAGCAGTCCTCCACGCCTCACCTCTTCCAAGTTCAGACATACTCACCCCCTTTATATTTAGAAATTACTTACAGTTTGGATTTAATGTCGTTGATGATATCGCGCAACTCTGCAGCTTGCTCGAATTGTAAGTTTGCCGCAGCAAGGTCCATTTGCGCTGTAAGATCTTTAATAAGTGTGCCGTATTCGTCCTTTGGAATCTTTTTGAGATTGAGCTTGGCCGTCTTGGCTTCTTCGGGCAAGTCAGGGCGCATACCCTTTTCGATCGCCTTACTTACACCTGTTGGAGTGATGCCATGTTCTTTATTGTAGGCTTCCTGGATAGTATGACGCCGGTCAGTTTCATCCATTGTTTTGCGCATACTGTCGGTAATTCGGTCGGCGTACATAATTACACGGCCTTCAACGTGACGAGCAGCACGACCTACGGTTTGAATTAGTGCCGGTGCGCTACGCAAGAAACCTTCTTTGTCGGCGTCCAAGATTGCCACAAGACTAACCTCAGGGAGGTCTAGACCTTCACGAAGCAAGTTAATGCCAATCAGTACGTCATAGACGCCAAGTCGTAAATCACGCAAGATGTCACTACGATCCAGTGTGTCCACGTCGCTGTGGAGGTATGCCACCTTGATGTTTAGTTCCTTCAGATAATCGGTCAGGTCTTCAGCCATGCGCTTAGTAAGTGTTGTAACCAATACGCGCTGATGTTTGGCAATAGTTTTACGAATCTGGTCGATCAGATCGTCAATCTGGCCGTCAATCGGACGAACCTCGATAGGTGGATCCAGTAGTCCAGTTGGACGAATCACCTGTTGCGCAGGCTCAGGGCTCCGGCTTAACTCGTATTCGGCTGGAGTAGCACTTACATACACTGTTTGGTTTAGATGTTTTTCGAATTCAACAAATGTAAGCGGGCGGTTATCAAGTGCACTCGGCAAACGGAAACCATATTCTACCAGGGACTCCTTACGGGCACGGTCACCGTTATACATAGCCCTTACCTGAGGGATAGTCATGTGCGATTCATCTACCAATAGCAAAAAGTCGTCTGGGTAGTAGTCCAGGAGCGTTGCCGGTTGTTCACCTGGCTCACGATTAGTTAGATAGCGGCTGTAGTTCTCAATACCTTTTACGAAGCCGGTCTCTTCTAACATCTCCAGGTCAAAACGAGTGCGCTGTTCTAGGCGCTGAGCTTCAAGCAATTTACCTTGACGCTTAAAGAGTTCTAGACGCTGTTGTAGTTCTGCTTCAATATTACCCAAGGCAACCTTGAGCTTGTCATACGGTGTTACGTAGTGAGAGCTTGGGAAAATCTGGATACTTTGGGGCTTGCCCAAAATCTCACCAGTTAGCGGGTCGATCTTAATAATACGTTCCACCTCATCGCCGAAGAACTCAATTCGATAGGCGACTTCCTCACCAGCTGGAAAAACATCGACAACATCGCCACGTACGCGGAAGGTGCTACGGTGGAAATCCATGTCATTACGCTGGTACTGGATGTCAGTTAGGTGGCGCATGAACTTATCGCGTTTACGTACTTCGCCAACCTGTACCTTGATACTTAGGCCATCATAGTCTTCGACGGAACCAATACCGTAGATACAACTAACACTAGCAACAATAATCACATCTTTGCGGGATAGCAGTGAGTCAGTCGCGGCGTGGCGCAGACGGTCAATCTCTTCGTTGATCTGACTGTCTTTTTCAATGTACGTATCCGAGCGAGGAATGTAGGCTTCTGGCTGGTAGTAGTCGAAATAACTTACAAAATAATGGACAGCGTTGTCTGGAAAGAAGTTACGGAATTCTTCATATAACTGGGCAGCCAACGTCTTGTTGTGACTCAGGACTAGCGTTGGCTTTTGTGTATTCTGGATAAGATTGGCCATTGTGAAGGTCTTACCCGAGCCAGTAACACCCAGTAGTGTCTGGCTGCGCAAGCCCTCATTAATACCCTTGGTCAATTGAGCAATAGCCTTGGGCTGGTCGCCCATAGGTTGGTATTTACTTCTCAGCTTGAATTCGCTCATCTCACTATTGTAGCAAAATGTTCATTATCTAGCGTATCCAGCTGAGCCAAATTACAATACCGATCCCGACGACAGCTAATATGATCAGTACAAGTTCACTAAGGGCAAGTTCTCGCTTCTCTTTTTCATTCATATCGTCCTCGCCCATAGCTGCTCCTTTTAGCCCGCCCGAGGTGGCGGCGATTGCATCAAGTCACGGTTTAAGTACCAGTGCTGGTCTCGCTTGATCTGCTCATGGATATCTTTGTACTTCTTATCAAGTAGCTCAACCATGCGGTGGATCAATCGTGCGGGATCAGTATCAAACATCACCATATCTTCATCCATGCCAGGCAGCGTCTTCATAAGCTCTGGGATCAGGTCGGCAGTACCACCACTACCTAATAAAACGCCACAGGGCTTATGTGCCTCAAGCGCAGAAGTAAACTCGTGCAAACTACCGAAACGGCCGCCAACGGTAATAACAGCGTCACTAGACTGCACCAAATAAAGGTCACGACCTACGTAGTTCATGCCCGTGAAGTTAATGAAGTCGAAGACGTCATGAGGCAAACGATACTTACGCATGTGTTCGCGAAGTGACGAAGCTGGCGAGAAACCAATGCTCGTACCACCTTCTTCTTTAGCGCCAAATGCAGCAAAGTATGGTAAACCGACCGTCGCACCAGTAGTAAGGATGTGACCCTCGCGGGCGATTGCCCTCCCTAGCTCAACGGCTTTGTCGTGTGCATTCTTAACGGTATCGCCAGCGGCAGCGCCAGAGACACAAATTGAGTATCGTAAATGTTTGAGTTCTTTTAAGTCAGGTGCCATATCTTAAGCATTAGTATAATGCGTTTGTTAGATTTCCGCCAATGATATGTCGTCTAGCAAATCACGTGATAGTTGCTGATGTACTGCGGCTTCCAGGTTTTCTTGGTGCAGATACCTACTCATCAGTTCGTGCCACAAGTGTTCACGCACAAAATGTACAATACGGTCACTAAAGCCTAGGTGATTGCAGTAGCTTAGGGCGACGTCCAGAATATTGAGCGACACTGGCTGGTCGTCGTGCAGCATGCATGCGTACTGGGTATTCATCCAGAAGCCCAAAGATGGCTCTAGCTCAGCCAGGACGCTCTCGGCGTCATGCCATTGCAAATCTGCTGGCTGCACATGTGGCTCAAATACTTCCGGATGGAAGCTAGCCTTCATGCGGCCGTAGTAGCGCTGGATCACCTTCCAGGGCACTGGTTGACCTGCCAAATTAGCACTTGTCATTGGCTCTTCAAAGGCTGCCTGCTGGATTGTTTTACCAAAAGAAGGCTTCACCTGCTGGAGCTTAGCAAACGAGCTATACGTGCGGATATCATTCATGTAGTGCAGCGTTAACAGCAGGCTAGCGATGGCTAGACCATCTACTTTGGCTTGTATGGGCAGCACAACGACTGCGCCTAGCTCTTTGAAGCTCATAATGTTGTGGCGTGATCCGGCAACAAAATTCTGGGCTAATTCTGTCCAGCGCTTGCTCTTGGGATATTCCACACTCATTTTACGCTGCTCAAAGTCACTACCCTGCAGCTTGGCGTACTGTTCACGGAATGTCTTATGCCAGCCAGGAGCCTCAGCTATTACAGCAGCAGTATAAATAGCAGCTGGGGTTTCGTGCTTGAGCATTGAGTCAAAAGAGCGATAGCCCAACTTCTTCATGGCTGCTTTGGGGATCTTCTTTTTGAGCAATTTCCGAGCGGTAGCTGCCTTGAGCGCAAAACAGGTACTGGTTACTTTGTGATTATTCAAATACTTAGTAACTGCCGCCAATATGTCAGTAGATGTTGCATCATCGGCGAGACCCAGTGCCTGACGGACTCTTACCTCATCACGGCCGAGCCTAGACTGAAGCGCACCATACAGCTCAGGGCCAGTAGTGTCCTCGGGGTCTAGGCCAAGGTCCATGACTTTAGTCCGGACTTGCTGCATCATTTCACTGCTTAACCGAATATCAGCACTAGGTCGCCCACTGGCGCGCTCTAGCTCCTGAATACTTTGGCCAAACAATGGCTGCTGTGCCCCCAATGCTAACGATAGGTATCGTGTCATTTATACTAGATTACCACAAGCACCATGCCCTCATCCAGATTATGCTTCTGTTTATGTGGCTAATCTTTGTGACGAGACTTCAGATACTCCAAGAGGCCGTGATGCAAATGATGATCACCATTCCAGATAACGATATTGTAGCCTTCAAGAAATTCGTCAGGATTTTCTTCACGGAAATCGATAGACCGTACTTCTGGTGGGAGTGCTAAACTCATGTATCGGTCAGTTCCACCATGCAGCATAGAGAACTTATCACCCCAAACCTCGAGTTCAGCAGGATTCTGTACGTCTTCGGGCTTCAGGCCTATGGTTGTAAGCACTTCCGGCATTGCAAGCACTGCTTGTATAGAAGTGGTTTTAGAAACACCACCAACCACGAAATCCAGTGCAAAGTTTCCCCCAAAATGTGGCGAAATAGGAAGTTCAGCCTTATCAAGTAACTCGGCTGCCCTGTTTTGAATTGCGGTTCGCAAGTCCCGCTTGCCATGGGTCAGCGGGACTTCATATGGCAATTGAGCAAGTTGTTCGTCAGTGAGATCGATACCATTAACAACCTCCATGGTAATCTGGGGGCCACGATCATCAAGCATTATATCCAATGGATCATGACCTACCTTTTCCCAAAACACTATTTTTGGCTGAGCCGGATGTGTACGAAGCTTGAATTCTTTAACAAGCTGATCCACGACTTTCCGCCAGGCAATCTTCATTTCTGGGGTAAAGGTTTCTTCGTACACACTATAAAACGGTTTTTCACGTAATTCGCCTGTACTGTCGAATCCCCACACTTCGGCACCACTACAATGGCTGACTAGAATATCATGGCGCAAGGAAGGCTCGATATGATCAACTATGTCACGCTTCACGCGTTTTAGGCTTCCGCCGGTTACCATGAACAGCTTCCCGCCGTCATGAAGATACGAGGATAGTTCAGTAATCATTCCGGGATCCGCAGGCGTGTATACTTCTGCGATTGTTTCATCCACATCAGAAAATGCAATGCGTAGTCGAGAGTTCCAGATAATGGGATTTGTTTGATTCATGGTTGATAGTATAGCAAGCCCCTAGCTTTTGACGATCCTTGGGTTAGCATAGTCATTGTTGTCTATTTTGATATCTGACTTTAGGGGTAATTGACGATCCCAATAATAACCCTGCGCTTTTTCGTGCATCTCTATGGTTTGTTGAGGAGTTCGCACGTCGCTATCACGATCGATCTTTCGTTCAATAATTCTTTTGCGGTCAACTAACAATTCGATCACAAAATCCATCTTATCTAAGAGTATTTTGTCCTCAACGATCACTACCCTGCTTGGCTGAACCGTCTTAATATCTGTACTTATTTCACCTGAACCATGGACATATGGATGATACGCTGCCGGCTTACCATGACGAAGGTTATCTAGAGCCTTTTCGAATTCCGCATAGTAGTACCAGTTCTCCAGAACCTCCCAATGGGTCTTACCTTTAAATTCTCCTTCTGTGTAGGTGTGCCTGCGCAAAGCTTCGCGCTTGTTCCGGGGTATTAGAAAGTCATCATGATTGAGAAAGCTAAAAACAATGCTACGATCACGTAATTCCTTCGAGAGCGCCTTGATGAAATGGCTCTTACCACTTCCTGATTCACCGGTTATTCCCACTAAACAAGGGTTATGTGGCTGGGACAATATGCGGTCCACGCATAACGTAACAACGTCGTCAGATGTATTTGTTTGCATGAAGCAATTATAAACTATAGCCACCAAGCGCCGCGTTTTTTGAGTTCGTCAGCTATATCAACTTCAGTAACATCAAAAGGCTGCTCGCCGGTAATATATGCCTCACCCTCCGCCGCCTTAACACTAACAGCTCTTACCCGGCCGTGCTCCAGAAGCGTACGCTTAGGCGTCGGCTCATCATCCCACATCGTAGCAACATCAGGCATGAATCTCGAAAGCTCAAAGTCGTCGATGTGACCACGACCCAAGTAGGCTACACCTTCCTTAAGTTCATCCATTGTAGGGAACAATTTACTAGCCATCATGTGTCCGCGTGGATTGGTTTGCTCCAGGGTAGGAGGATGACTTGCGTGCCGCAAATCTTCAATGACAACATAGCCGCTTACAGCGGCCTCACCTGCAGCGTCGACTACACGCTTACGCTCAGCTAACTCCTCATCGCGTACTTCATTTAGCCGTCGCTCGAAAACTTCATACGTGCCAAAGATCTCCTGCATGTTCCGAAGTTCTACTTCTACATAATCGCCATTTGCATCCTGCTCATACTTTTTGCCATGACCGCGTCCAGCAGCAATGTCCTTAGGTTTCACAAGCTCACTGGGCACTGAGTCACCAAATTCTGCCATAAACTGCGCATGTTGCTCTGGCTTTGTAAATAATAGTTTGCGAACCTGATCAGCCCTAGCCTCTGGGGTTTTTACTTCCCAAGTAGAGAACATTGGCCTGCCAGACATATCAAGTTCGGCATCACGTCCATCCATAAAATCATGGAGAGTTTGCTTTCGATACGTAACGCCATGGCGAGAGCCCTGATCAAAGCCGTCAGTGGAACGCTTACGACGGATATCCTCGTGTGCCACTTTATAAAAGTCAGTCGGCAAAACCACACCGCCCATATAAAGGCGCATATCATGAACACCATTCCGATACATCGAATAGTCCTCAATATCATCAGTAGTCAAAAAAGAGCCCGGAGCATCCATGATACTCGGCTCAAATACTACAACAACTTCACTATGATGAGTTCCGCGGCTACTATGTAGACGACCAAAATCGCCAAAGATGTAATTGTCGAGGCCCAGTTGACGGTCTTTCAAAAGAGTTGCACCAACTCCTTGAGTCACATCCATACCCTGATCGTGCAGCTGACGATTGGTCAAAAAATGTCCACTTCGCATGGCAGCCAATGTAGCCTCAAAGCTAGTGCCATGCAAAACAGGCAAACTTTCGATCATCGCCTGTTCCCTCTGACGATCATAGGCTGACATATACTGGTAAGTTGAACGATGGGCCGTCTGAGAGAAGTGTACATCTCGTTCTACCCGGTTTACGTAGGCCTTGGACCACAGCGCCAAGAATGGGTCGTCCGCCGCAGCAGCCTCAGAAATTGCCTCCTTAGGGAGATCGTATACTCTATCTGGCATTGCCGATGTGGGGAATGGGAAACCATGTTCACCCATCATCTCTTCTGTATATTTAGCGTTGGGCGATCCATAGCCCAGCGGCATATCAGCAAGAGCTTGAGGCATAGCCTCACTGAACAAAACCCTATGGCTTAGTCCATGTAAACTTTCACGTAGCTGTTGCTCAGTCCGTGCCTCGCTCATAAGTGCTATATTATAGCATAAATGAGTGATTTAGGCAATGTGTCTATACCCTAGCGCATTTTGCTTGGGTGGTAGTTCTTGGGGGCGTGGTGTAGCCATTCTAGTAGGTGTTTTTCTTCCAACAGGCCCGCCTGCGCACCAACATGCTGTACAACGCTCATAGAGTTGATTGGAGCCCAACGCAGCGCATCTTCGACACTCATACCCTTTACTAGGGCTGCAACGAACGTTGAGGCGAATGCGTCACCTGCACCAGTGCGCTCCAATGGAGCTTGTGGATCAGGATACAGTGGCATGGTGTAACGTTCCACGCCGTCTGAGGCGTAAGCACCGTCGGGGCCATCAGTGATAACTACTACCTTTGGACCGAGCTTATGTAAGTGGTCAAACAAGTCATCGATATTGCCATGATCACCGCCGCCAACATATGCTGCTTCTTCGCGGTTAAGAATCAAAACTTCGGTACGCTGATAAATGCGCTTTAGGCGCTCAGCACCTGCTTGCATCTGGAATGTACCAGGCTGGAATGCCAAACGTACACCTGGGTTCTCTTCTAACCAGTCAGCTACATCATCATGGTAATCGATAGCATGTTCACTAATAGAGCTGAAGTATACCCAGCGTGGAATTTCCTTGGCACGGAAGTGTGGCCAATGGTAATCATATTCTTCATGCTTAATAAGAATGGTGCGCTCTTCTTTGTACCAAAGTACATAGTGGTAGTTACTGGTTTTCTTGGGGTTAATGCGGACGAACCTAGTATCGACATCGTTCTTGCCCAGGGCAACGATCATGTCGCGGCCATGCTGGTCACCACCAACGTTAGAAACAAAGCCAGATTTAAGGCCCAAGCGCGCAAAGGCCACTGCAGCATTTGCTGCGTTACCAACAGCCTCAATTACTTCGGCATGATCAAAAGGAAGTTTGGTAGCAAATGGCATAAGTAGCCACTTGTTGCCTTGATCATCCTTTTGTACATCAGCTTGGTCGTCCAAAAGTTTAATGAATGCATCTGTTACTACATCACCGATGCTCAAAATGTCGATTTGTGCCATCTTTATTTCATCCCACTCATGCTTACTTAGGTTAGATTATCGCATGAAGTAGGGTCAGTGTTCAACCATTATTGAATTTTTATACCAAACATTTTATAATGGCCAACTTATGCGACAGCACGTACTATCCGAAGCATTACAATTACCTGAATTCAGCCAACGACTATTACAGGCTACAAACTACACCGCCAGAGAGAACCTCGAAGCGGCGTTTGCCGTATACGATGCCCCTAGCGTATCTGGCGTCGTCTACCAAACGCAGCAAGATATGAGAAAAGTCGAGGCAGGCCTAGACTACGCAACTATGGCGCAAAAAACATTTGGACAAATCGACAACTGCCATATTGAAAAGCTGACCCACTTAGTCCCCGAGGACACAGACCAACACCCAACGCGTCGTACTGACCTTGCCATGGTCGTGCATACACACCCTGTATTCCACGGCAAACACCCGAGAGATATGCTCAGCCCCTCCACCGACGATCTGGCCGTACTCGAAAGTTGGTCTGGTCACAATCCTAATCATATTGAAGGCATTGCCATCAAACACGAACGGCTCGGCGGCATTGCCCTCTTGCTTTATGGAATAACTGACAGCTTCGATCCGCAACGCCTTCAATTGATTGAGGTGGTGCAAAATACACCACGCACACTTCGACTAATGGGAGAAGCTGGTGTACAAAGTGCCACCTTGCTCTTTGACCCGAAGAAAGGCCGCTTGGTTAGCGGCCTTGATTCCTTGGATTCAATCTTTTAGGCTATAAGTCCTGACTGTGCGAAACGAAGCTATCTTTTTCTAGACGTTCTTCGTCTAGCTCGCCACGGCTGGCGGCAGATGCGATGTCCAATTGGCGCTTGAAGATATCTTGTACGTCGTTAATAGCGTTGCGCTCTTTAGCCCAAGCCTTCAGTACAGGATCCTGCAATGCGCGCGAATACGAGAATGTTACACCCCAAGGATGTGGGCCACGCTTTACAATGCGGTTCAAGTTGATGAATGCATCGTGAGGCGTCTGGCCGCCACTCAGGAATACTACGCCGCCTAATTCGTGTGGCACGTGCTCGTGCAATACACGAACTGTACGCTCAGCAACATCGTCATGGTTAATGACAACACCACTATCCTTACCTGGAAGTACCATGCTGGTCTTGAGGATTGCACCTGGCAAGTGTACGCGGAAGGCGCGCATAGTCTGGAATAAGATGTCAAAGACGCGAGCCATAACACGCTCACAGTCTTCGATACTGTGTTTACCGTCAAAGATAACTTCAGGTTCTACGATAGGTACGACGTTATATTCTTGGCAAATACGAGCATACCTAGCGAGCCCAAAGGTGTTAGCACCAATACATTCATCAGTTGGAATACCGTCACTGATAGTGATTACAGCACGCCATTTAGCAAACTTGCCGCCTGCGGCAGCATATGTGGCCATGCGCTCTGGCAAGCCATCTAATCCTTGGGTTACTTTTTCGTCTGGGAAGCCCGGCAAGTCAACCAGACCTTTATCTACCTTAATGCCAGGGATAACATGACGATTCTTGAGGTACTCGCGGAAAACCTGACCGTGGTCAGTACTTTGCCAAAATGTCTCATCGAAGAAAATGACTCCACTAAGGATATCCTCGGCACCAGGAGTCGTGAGTAGCAGCTCACGGTATTCGCGGCGGCTTTCTTCAGTGCAAGCTACACCAACAGTGTCAAAACGCTTTTCGCAAGTTGCAGCACTCTCGTCAGCAGCCAAGAGACCCTTGCCCTTTACCACCATTGCCTTTGCGATTTCTTCTAGTTTCTGTGGATCCATTTCTTCCCGCCTCGTTTATTTCTTCTTAAATGCAGTTACTTCATGTGCCGTCATAGCAATATGTGCGTCAGTGAGGCCAAAGTGCTCCAGCAGCTCGTTCGGTTCGCCCGATTCACCAAAGCGGTCCTTCATGCCTATACGCCTCAGGTAGGTTGGCATTTGCTCGGCAAGTAGTTCTGCTACAGCGCCGCCTAGACCTCCAGTAATTTGTGCCTCTTCGGCTGTAACGACAGCGCGTGTCTTCGCTGCACTCTTCAGGATTGCCTGCTCATCCAGCGGTTTAATAGTTGGCACATGCAATACATCCGCCATAATGCCATCTTTAGCTAGTATTTCGGCGGCTTTGAGTGCCTGGTATGTCATGGTGCCGGTGGCCACGATTGTTACATCAGCACCTTCGGCCAACAGATAAGCTTTGCCGATCTCGAATGGTGTTTTGTCAGTCGTAAAGATTGGCGTCTTTTCGCGTGCCAAACGCATATACGTCGGCTTGCCATTAGTGGCCATAGCCATCGTAGCCTTCTCGGCTTCAACTGAATCGCCAGGAGCAATCACAATCATATTAGGCATAGCACGCATAATTGCAATGTCCTCTAGCATCTGGTGAGTGGCACCGTCAGGCCCCACACTAACACCGGCATGCGAACCAATAATCTTCACGGGGCGGTCATTAAGAGCGATCGTCGTACGAATCTGTTCCCAGTTGCGACCAGGGCTAAACGCCGCATATGAACTAACATAAGGAATTTTGCCCATGGCAGCCAAACCAGAGCCAAGCGTAACCAGGTTCTGTTCGCCAATACCGATTTCCACAAATCGCTCTGGGAATGCTTTAGCAAAGTCACTCATCTTCGTACTGTCTGTAAGGTCTGCGCAAGCAGCTACGACGTTCTCGTACTTTTCGCCAGCAGCTTTTAGGCCACGGCCAAAACCTGCCCTGATAGGTTCTTGGGCAATATCTTTGTCATCCAAATTTTTGACTAGGTGCATATCGCTATTAGTGTGCATTATTCGGCCTCACTCTTAATCTTGCCGCGTAGGGTGCGTAGTTCCTTGAGGGCAATCTTCGCTTGCTCGGCATTCGGAGGAGAGCCATGCCAGTGGAAATCGTACTCCATAAAGTCGACCCCCTTGCCAGGAATGGTATGAGCAATAATAACAACTGGCTTTTCTACAATCGCCCGCGCCATGGAACAAGCATCGATAACTGCTTCGACGTCATTGCCGTCGATTTCGAGTACATGCCAGCCGAAAGCTTCCCACTTTGCACGTAAATCTTCGAGTGGCATAACAGTTTCGGTTGGTCCATCAATCTGAATGTTATTGCGGTCTACGATAGCAATCAAGTTATTCAACTTGTATTTGCCAATGGTCATAATGGCTTCCCAGTTGTTGCCTTCGTCTAGCTCACCGTCACCAGTAACTACATACACCCAACGGTGATGTTCGCCGTTCATACGCATAGCCAAAGCCATGCCAGCTGCTTGGCTTAAACCACAGCCCAAGGGGCCACTAGTCGTTTCTAGCCCAGGCAATTTAGTACGCTCTGGGTGACCCTGCAATCGTGAACCCAGCTTACGCAAGGTCATTAGTTCTTCGCGTTCAAAATAACCGGCGTGCGCCATAGTTGCATATTGCACAGGCACGCAATGGCCGTTGCTCAGCAAGAATATATCACGTTGATCCCATGTAGGGTTCTGGGGGTCGTGACGCAATATATTAAAATACAGCGCTGTAAAAATATCGGCCAAACCCAAAGGCCCAGCAGAGTGACCACTTTTGGCTTCAAGCAACATTTTTATAATGTCTTGACGAATTTCATTCGCCTTTAGTTCCAGTTCTTCTATTGAATAAATCTGACGCATACCCTCTATAAAAGCTAACGCTTTTTCCTCCCCCTATAGTACAGCAGTTTGACAATCGGCGCTAGGAAACGCTGCGAACAAGATTAGTGTAAGCCATGCGTGGATCAGAGGCGTGCTGAATAAAGCCCCCAACATTCAAAACATCAATGCCCCCGCGTGCCAAAGCTTGGGCATTAGTGTTATTAATGCCGCCGTCCCAACCAATTTCGAGCTGTGGCTTTATGCGGCGAAGCAGCTCAACCTTGTGCAGCAGCTGCAAGTCAGCTTGGCCACCAAAACGACCCAAGTTGCCTGAGAAGATAAGTACAGAATCAATCCATTCCATAGCCGGACGAATTAGTTCAACAGGCGTCTCGCTCTTGAGCGCCACACCAACTTCGATACCATGGCGGTGCATAAGTTCAGCAAATGGCACAAAGTTACCATCTGATTCGGCGTGGACGATGACCATTTGCGGAGCAAGGCTCAAGAAGGTCTTCCAGTGCTCAAAAGGTCTCTGGTACATAACGTGCAGGTCAGCACGAACGCCGCCTGGCCACCACACCTGGTCGATAGCGACTGTTTTAGTAGAAGCAAACTTACCGTCAGCAAGGTCAATATGGATGCGAGTAGCAAATTGCGAAATACGCGCCATCTGGTGGCTATATTCTTCAGGGGTACCAGCAAGGATAGCCGGGCTAATTGTTGATGCCATAATAACCACAAGTATAGCGCCTATGGTTATTTTTGGGGAGTACTTTTTGCAGAG
>Ga0075366_10000686_pt1 | contig 16025 bp, 6 predicted proteins | sample EndMethybrTD3031_FD_72351 | JGI IMG/M metagenome (GOLD analysis project Ga0075366, IMG submission 72351) | Populus endosphere microbial communities from Tennessee, USA - Endosphere MetaG P. TD hybrid TD303-1 | ecosystem: Host-associated > Plants > Roots > Endosphere | place: USA: Tennessee...
AAATCAAAATACCGGCCTTACAAAATACACTTTCAGCTATAGCCGATACGCAGGAAGCAATCGACAAATTTCTTAAACGTAATTATGATAAAGTTCTGCTCAACCTGACTTTTTTGTTTCAAAAGGCGGCTATTCTAAATAGGCGCAAAATGATCGGCTCGTTGTTTCCAAAAAATTTGCCTTATACGAGTGATGGCTTTGGGGATAGTCAACTGGCTGGTACATTAAAACTAATGTATAATGGAGCAAAAGGCATGAAGACGCCCGTTTCATAAGTGTTTGAATTATGTGGAAAGTCCTATCCTAAAAAGAACTCAATACATAATAGTTACATAACCACTTAAAGTTTTTCTTTTGTTATTCGGTGAGATCATAAAGTAATAGGCTCCGGGAGGCAATTTTTTCCCGTTATATTTACCGTTCCAAGGACTCCCATAACCTTTGCTCTCAAATAATTTTGTTCCATAACGGTTAAAAACGCTGACCACTACGGCCGGGTTATTTTCAAAACCCTTAATGATCCACGTATCGTTGACGCCATCGCCATTCGGGGAAAACGCGTTCGGGATATTCGCGGCCGGACATTCATCAGCAACTATTATAGCCCGCGTTGCCCCGCAACCGTTTTCGTCCGTTACCGTGAGGGTTACCTGTTGGGGGTGATCTGCCTGATAGGAATTAGTACCGTCCTGCCCGTTCCATACATACCTCGCAAATCCGGCAGGTGCCGATAATGTAATCTGCTTCATCGAGGATACACATATTGAAGTATCGTTCATTGTTAAAACAGGTACCGGATGAAATTGTACCTGAATATTGGCATCCGCAGTACATCCTGCATCGGAGTACGTAATTACTGAAAACGTCCCAGAAGTACTTACCGTAATTTTGTTACTTGTCTCGCCGGTAGACCATTTTATCTTACTGCCGCTGTAATCAGCCGTCAGTTCAACCGATTGCCCTTCACATAAACTTGTTTTGACGGTTTGCAGGATACTCACTTCTGGTATTGGATTAAAAGTGATAGGTATTATAGTAGATGCCTTATTGCATCCGGCGAGTTTATCACTTGATATGAACACGCTGTAATTACCTGGTAAATTCGTGCTTACCTTATTTTGATTGGCCCACTCATTTACAGGCAAACCATCCCTTGTCCAGTTTATCCGGTATCCGTTACCCGGTAAAACTCCTGCATCAAGAACGGCCTGCTCACCAATGCAATACGCATTTTTATCGGCTTTAATTACCGGTGAAGGCAAGGAGATAAAGTCCATTTGTACTTCCCTGGAAGGTATCCAGGTATTCTCGCAGGCACTTACTTCTACTTTATACTTTCCGGAACCTGTTATTTGTAATTCAGCGTTTACGTCCCCAGTAAGTACCCCGTCTCTATACCACCTGTATTGATAAGCCGGATCGCCCGTAACCTTCAATGTGGATACAGTTCCCTCACAGAACGTTAATTGAGTAGGATAATCAAAACTGAATACCGGGGGAGAAATGACTTTGACCTTTAGATGGTTACTTTCAAAATGAATATTCTGGCAAGGGTCGTACAATATGGCATAGTAATCGCCGGATTTATCAGTCGTTAAATCATTGTTGCTTTCGCCTGCCAGCTCAATACCATCTTTAAACCATTGTATAGCACTGGTTCCTGTACTGAAGGGATCAGCTTGCAGATGAGCAAATTTACTTTCGCATACCTTTTCTTCTTTAATATCGTAGCCTTTGCCTTTAAAAGTAGCCAGTTGCGCATGCTCAGCATTTAAATATTTGGCATAATCCGGCCTAAGCAAATAAACGCCATTGTTGGTTGCCAGCCATACACCGTCCTCGCAGACCGGCTCTGTTGTAGAAAGGGCATTTACAGAAATATCATTGATCTGCACATTAGCAAGTTCATCATAATGAAAAAGGGTAAAATTATTTAACTGGTCATTATTTCCATAATAATCATAAACGGAACTGCTGAAATACAAACCGGAGTTTGTGCCGACCAGCAAGGTTTCCTTTATAATCCCCGGATTGAAAAAAGCATGGCCATTGCCAAAAGAAGTAAGGCCGTAAATACCTGAGATTTTATTCACGGTAATATTATTAAGGTAATGTTTAAACTGCCTGGCGCTATTATAACTCGCATTTCCGTTGATCTGGAACATGCCCCTGTCATTTCCCCAGAAAAGGTTCATAAAACTGGCATAATCATGAAAATCATAGATCATCGGGCTCGTGTAATAAGCGGTATTGATTGTGTTTCCAAATGACTTCCCGCCCAGCCATACAAAACTGGCAAATAAAGTCCTGTCTCCAAAAGGCGCTGCCGGCACATACTGAACTGTATCGGGATGCGTATCGTGAATATAATAAGTACCGCTGAACATCAATTTGCGATAGGAAGCGTCAAATACCTGGCTGTTTGTTTTATTTGAGTTGAGGATCAATTTTTCTGAATCGGTATTATAACGGTACAATCCGTTAATGGTTCCGATCAACAAGACGTTTGCCGTTTCCGCCAGGAAAATCTTATTATAATCAAAACCGATATCGTTAACCTTCTCTGTCAGCCCGGCCGAACCATCAATCAGCTTGATCGCCCCATTTTTGTATTGAAAGATGATATTTTCATTGGTTGCAATAAAGAAAACGTCTCCGTTTTGCCCGGCAATATCGATAAATTTCAAGCTTCCGTATCCGCCGAATTTAGCGCTATAATCCTCTGTGGCTTTGGTGATGCTGTTTATGCGGTAGATGGCATTGTCTTTTGCCAGCACCCATACATAAGGATCATTAAAATCCCGTTTGATTTTTAGTATAGTTTTCCCAACCAGGAAATGCCCGTTTAAATGAAAATCCACATCCTGCTGGCTGTACGCTTTTGAGGCAATGAATAAAATGATGATTAACAGATTGCGAAACCACATGGTTTAGGCATTATTCATGAGATATTTGCATTTTCCCAATAACTATTTCAGAAAACATATAAATTTATCATAATTATTGAAATTCCATTTAGTTCCTGAACTAACGTTAATTACGAGATTAATTTTATGCTGGACAGTATCTAAGATGCCGTAATTTATAGCATTACCCCGCTTTTGTGAATGTCATTATCCTCTATGAGATGCTGTGCGGAAGGCCCCAATTTGTTAGTTACTTTTTTTGAAAACCGACTTTACGCCCCCAAAATAAAGTTCTAATCTACCTGCTTCTGTAATTAAAAACTTAGTCTTTTCTTTCTGAGGATTTGAAGGCTGATCCGATATCAATAGATTACCTTGTATTTCGTAAATCATCATTATTATTTGTTCGCCATGTTCTAAGTGGATTGTATATATGAGTTCGCCATTTGCTTTGAATTCAATTGAAATGTTACCTAACATCTCAATTGAATTCAAATCCTCAGAATCTACGTACCATATTCCTATAATGCTATTCATAATTGTATACCGAGTTTTAGTAGATTCTCCCTTACATTTTTCTCAAAAGGCTTGCCTTTTGAGAAATTTCTTAATTCATCTACTTTTTCGTCTATGCCTTCCCTAGCATTTGTTTTCATCAAAGCAATTAAATACAGATACATTTGTTGTTCGGTAAGACCGGAAGAAATTCCATTCATCCAAGCCTTTTCAATACGATCATCGGTCAAATTGCATTTTATTTTCGGTATTGCAATATCAATTAATAGTTTTATTATTTCTAATACTAAGTCTATTATGATAGTTTGATCATTAATTTCCCACCAATGATCTTTATTTTCCGGCATTAAAAAGCCAATCCTTTGCCGCCAATGACAATCTGATATTGTTGGCAAGGGCCCCATGTAAGGCATATCAAACATCTTTAAAGCCCCTAAGTATACTCCAAGATTGATGGTAAATAAGAATTTAACAGAAGTCGATTGTTGGCTTTTTTGAAAATCTATAATCCCAATGTTATTGTCTATAGTATAAGTAAACATTTCTTTGGTTTTCTTAAAACCTAAGGTTTTTAGCATCTTGCTAATTTCTGCTATCAGTTGCTTATATTTATCCATATTTTATTTAAGGTTGTCTGACTAATTGAACAGGATACCCACCGGGCGTATTAAAATCGAGCCAAATATCTTTTAATCTCTGCATTGGTGTATACAAAGATCTTCCAACTTTTGTTTCAATACCTCCAAGAATTTTACCTCCGTACTTAACTTCAATGTCAATATATCTCATGCCAAATGGGGTTCTTTTACCTACCTCCAACGCTACTTCTCTTCCTTCCGCTCTTAAAGCTTCCGCTAACTCATTTCTAAAAGTATCACCTGCCAATTTATTTAGTATCACTTGAGCTGTCTTTGTTACAGCTGGACTACTTTCTGACAACCCCGCAAAAAATTCAGCCAACCTGTCGCCTCTATCAATCAGAAAATTCCCTGCCGCTTCGCCGCCTGCCAACCCTCCGCCGATAATCCAGGTGGTGCCTATACAAGTATATTTAGCAAAGTTAAGCGCTGGCAGATAAGCCCGGATCCCGTCTTGAAAGGCTTGATAAGTGTATATGTATGGCGTGTGTTGCGGGGCTTGCTGCTGGACATCATATGTACCATCAGCCCAAAGAAAGATGCGATAGCCTTCATCTGTTGTGCCAGTGCCGGTTTGACCGACAAACTGTTCATCTTTACCGACATTTGCAGCGCTTTGAACATTTGGGTCAAAACGTATTTTATGCGTTTTAGTGTTCCATACCCAATTAGACTTTTTCTCACCTTCGTCATACGTATTCATCTCGATATTATAAGGCGTATTGGCATAAGAATAAGTACTGTACCCATCCGTCCAGGTAGGGCCGTCGGCTTCCATCCCGTCTGGGTCAATATTACGGATTGGATTGTCCATCACATAATTATAGGGGCTCCACCTTCTCGATTTCTCGGCCAGCGGATCAACCACATTCCACCTCCCGATCACAGCATCGTAAAACCTCGCTCCGTAATCGTAGGTTCCTAAATCTTTCTGAAATTCCTTACCGTTGTATTTATATTGATTCTCGGGATATACCACACTGCCGGAGCTTATTTCACGTCCAAAGGCATAATAATCACTTGTTTGTATAATTTCACTAGCCTCCAATATACCATTATTGTTTTTATCGCCAAACATTGCCCGTACGTTGCCCAAGTGATCGGTAACTTTATACTCCATTATATAGCCACCTGACGACGGTAGCGCCCGTCCCTCTGGCGTATGTACAGCTTCAATTGTATTGCTAACATATTCAATGTCATTCACGTAATACCGATCTTCGGCAAGGGTGCCGTTCAGGGTTATCAGTCTTTCCAACTTGCGGCCTGAAGCGTCATAAATATTTTTAACTACCTTGGTTCCCGTAGTAATTGTAACCTGCGCGGGCAAGTTAAGCTCATTATAATTTATCCCGGTTACTGTTTTGCGGGTATCGCTTACCAAACTGCCATTGCTGTTATAGTTATATGTGGTACTAAAGCTTTCTGTGCCTGCATCTGTAACCGCCCATAATTTATTGCTTCTCGCCCCGGCGTTCATGTAGCTGTAGGTAATACTATTAAGCGTTGCCGTGGGCCCATTTTTGCGGATAAGACTTAAGATATTTCCCAATTCATCATAATTTACAGTTTCATCGTAGGAACTGTTGTTTGCCGTAGTTTGAGCTTTATAGGCAGCATTGGTGAGGCGGTTCAATTGGTCGTAAGTCAAGACGTACCCTTTGTATTCCTGAGTACCCGCTCCAGGTAGCTTGGTCTGCCATTTAATAGCGCTGATATTGCCGTTGTACTGCGCTGCGCCACCCAGACCGTTAGTAAGTTGGTCGTAATCCAGATTTTCACCAAAAACATCCAACTGACTTGTAAAGGTCTCGTCGGTGGTTGATGCGGCGTTATTGATGCGCATAAGCCAGGCTCTTGAATTGTATCTGTAGTCTATATGCTGTAGAAAGGTATTGCCCAAGGGCATGCCACTCGCCGTACTTGTACTGTGAAGGTGTTTAGTTATCACTTGGCCAAGCTCATTATAATCATTACGGGCAAGCGCCACAACAGGACCCGATGTAACTGCTGGCGTATTATACTGCTGCTTGGTAAGCAAGACCCTGTTCATATGGTCATATGCCGGGACGGTATTGATGGTAAGTTGCGGTGTGGTGGCTGCCGGCAGGTAATGTTTATATGTGGTTTGTGTTAAAACTGATTGGAAACTGAATTGATTCTCCTCCGTATCGTACTTATTATACGCCACACTGCCACCTTGGTAATGCTGGCTTAATACTTTAACCACACGCCCATCTTTATCATAATGAGTAACGGCAAACAGGTAATTGGCAGTGCCCAAAACGTTTGTCAATGTAGCCACTGGCAACCCCCTGGGATTTTTATTGAGCGAATCTATTGCGGTCGACGGTGCTCCAAATATCGATGAACCGGGATTGACAGCGGTATTGCCAATCACATCGTAACTATCGTAATAGCTAACTGTAAGCACCTTTTTTCCCGTGCCCGGGCTTATATCAGGATAGCTTATGTGCGTATAACCATAATTGGTGGTTACATTGGTAAAGCTTTCGTAGGTGCTTGTCGGCGATGCATCCGCCGCTGACTGAAGGGTGCTTCGCAACGAGGCGGTTGTAAGTTCACCTGTCATAACAATTCTGCCCAGCCCATCGTATTTATTCACCATCCAGATGCCCATATTGCGCTGGTTGGCGTCCTGGCTCATAATAGGCTGGTCTTTGCTATTGTATACGATATACTGCCAATCCTGACCAGGACTCTTCTTTTCAATGATCCGCCCCAAGTCGTCATAGTGATAGGCATAAAAATAGTTTTGAAACACCGCATTGCTTTCGGTAAACGATGAAGGTATGGCGACCGCAATGTTGGTACCCGACGCTGCAGGGAGAGGGGGAATTACATATCGCAGATTGCCCAAATCATCATGAATATAATCTGTAGTTAAATAAATACCAGTACCCGATTGCACTTTTTTGCTCACAACAATACCATCGATGTCCTTGTATTCAATCATAGCGTTACCGTTTTCATCGGTTATAGTAGTTTCGTTTAACGTACCTGCGGGGTAAGTTGTGCTATAGGACGCCCCCCCGGAGGCGCCGACTACCCAAAGTTTTACGGCATCGGCTGCGCTGTTTACCGTGTAACTGCTGCTGACAGTATGGTCTCCTCCTATTTTCCACGATAGGCCCGGAGCACCTTGTTCTAATGTGCGCCCAAGAGGAGAACTCTCAGGCCTGGTTTCAGAATAGGCTACCTGGGTTGCAACCGGGATCTGTACCACGCCGCTCGGGGGCGCATTGTAAAACGCTGCTTGAGCTGATGCAATTGCATCACTGCGGTAATACCCAGCTGTGCCTGTTGTCGGGACATACGGTAGATATTTCCTTACTTCCCTGCCGTATATATCATATGCCATCGGCGATATGACATCATTCCCCAATGGCGATCCTTTCCATTGAATAGTCTGCATTGGCCTACCCAGGCCATCAACGTATTGGACGGATATCTGGACTTTCGATTTGTCAGTACTTGCGGTTGCCAATGTAGCGTCATCGATTAAGCCGCTTACACGGCTATCCCTGGTGATTACGTAATTCCTGTCGGGTGATTGCGCAAAAGCCATGATTACATCGGCAATAATTATTAATAACGTTGCAAGGATTTTTCCAACGGAAATCATTCTGTTCGCAGCTGGCGTATTGATTTTCTTTTTCATGGCTACTGTTGTTAATAAACCGTTAAAAATGAATCTGTACTGCCTGTTCCGATAATCACATTGCTGAATGACGCAGACGGCGCATATATTTCAGGCCTAACATTTCCCAGCTTCCAGTGATGCGCATTAAACGGCGAGATGGGAGGAAGTGATAAGCTGTAGGTACCAGCCGGGATCTGTACCGTGGTACTTCCTGCCGCTGGAAACGGAAAATTGTAGGATCCTGGCCCGCTAAAATTAGCCGAAAGTCCTGTAGCACCTGAGTTATTGGTCAGCGTAAACGATATCATCTGTACCGGGCATCCACAGGTCTTGTTAGCATATATCTGTCCGTAGGTATCATGGTCATACTGTGCTTCGGCATTAGCCGATGCTTTGGTTGACGAGCTATATTTCCCGGCTGGTACAGTAAATGTCGTCGAAGTAGGGTTTGTTCCTGGAGGACAATTGTTTCGTGTGAGGGTAGGTGTGCTGATCGCGTCATTCGTCTTAATCATGTCATAATTATGATAACCATAATTCTTAACTATATTTCCGTTCCAGTTCTTAATATTTTTTAAGCGCTGAAAAAAGTCGTATTCAAAGTTGGTTATAACACCTTTAGTATCAGTTAACTCTGATATACCGGCAGGATCATAGGCGTAGGTTGTTATTTGAGCCTCGACAGGATAAATAGCCAGTTCGTCTATTGACGAAGTTCCGGTTAATGAGATGGAACCGGAAAATCCCGATGGGATCTGGTGTTCGTAATACGTCCATCCCCCAGCAGACCGGAGGGCGGCTCCCGGGATATTGCTGCCTGTAGATACCGTTGCCACGCCATTATTGCTCCAATACGACAGTACATATTTTTTCGTTTGGTCCCCTAACCCTACATAAACGGATCCGTTATTGGCAAGCGGATACACATATTGCCCTGTTGGCGCTGTCGGATCATTGATTGGTGCGCCAGAATAAGCCCAGCCGCCCTTACCGCCTGATTCAAAGCTTGTATAAGCGACATTTAGGCGCGTAACGTTCTTTACCTGCGCCACCGGCATCGTATAATTATAATCCCAGATCACTGTCGTCGGCGTCTCATTTCTGGCCGTATACTGCGTCAGATTGCTCCTTCCATCATAATTGTCAAAGCTGATCATCTGCTGATAACGGGAATCAGCTTGTAACGCTCCGGAAACAACCGAGGCGTGCACAAAATTTGTTAAAGGAGAAGCTACACGCAAACGTTTTACCTGATCGCCAACAATAGGCTGACCGTAATTAAAGGATTGTCTGTAAAAATTAAGTTGTGCCGCCACAACACCGTTTACGCCGGTTGTTACATTTCTAACAGAGTCCCATTTTTCGATTAGATCGGCTTGCATGTTCCTGTTAAGCATACTGTCAAGTACCACGTTATTTGTGCTGGAGCCTGAAAGGTAGTCCGCCGGATATCTCATCAGTGAGATTGTAGTATTACCCCGGCTGTCAAGATGTGTAGACTTCGAGACTTGCTGATGCTTCAAATTATCATAGGTGTAACTAACAGCAGTAGTTGTGTATTTGCTTGGGTCCAATTGGTCATAAAGATAGGTCGTCGTACCTGTAAGATAATTATCATCTGACGGCATACTGTAATTTTGTGCAACGAATTGGTTGAAGTCATTACAATTTGTGTATTGTGGATATGTATGTGGCCCTTCAGGACAGGGGCCTTCGTCCCATGCCAGTTTATCAACCATGATACCTGCATTGTCATGGACATTTTTCGGAAACGCTGTGTAGGTGCTAGTGTCCTTTTTTATAATTTGATAACTGCCGTCTGCTTTTTTAAGGTAATCTGTCTTACTTGCTAATTGCCCTCGCTGATAAAACTTTGATTCAAAGAGTGGAACACCACTCATTGACGTCTGCGGGCCATCACCGATATCCCGGAAAATATAAGTGGTCCTGCCTACGTTTGTACCCGGTGTGCCAGTAAACTCACTTACCGATGGATAGACTACGATTGAGCCATCATATGGAACAACATCACTTTGAGGGTTGGAATTTACCGTACTATAAGTTTCTGTTCCTGAAATCGCGCTGGAATATACGTGTCCTTGGAAGACGTTGCAAGATCCCCACCACCTGTGCGTTTGCCTGTTGGTAAAATAGGAGTTTCCAAGAAAGGAATTAAAGCGTGCCACATTGTACTGGTATGTTTTTACAATCGGTGTGGGATTGATCCCATCATAGCTTTTAATCGACGTCACCCGTAACCCGCCCGCAAGCACCGTATTATTGTTAATATCAAGGTACCGGTTTGTCTGATAGGCGAAATCTGTATGTCCACCAGTTGGAAAAGCTATGCTGGTCAACATATAAGCCTGCATATAAAGCGAATCTGGGTCGCGGTTATTTGGAAGGCTACTTCCTATAGTATAAGTGGTTGTTCCAGTAGAATAAGAAGCATTAAAATTCATATGTGGTACCAGCGCGTCACTGGAAGTTTTACCATTATAGTAATCCCAATAATCCTTGGCAAAAGAATCATATGCAGGCATTGTAATGCTCGTATTATAGGTGAATCTGTAGTGTTGCATAATGCTACCTGCGGCATCGAGCACCTGGATCGAATCCAGCCTCAAACGTTTTTCATTCTGGTTTCCAGAAGGATTAAAATAGGATTTATAAAACACGATACTTTTTTGCAACTGATAGGCCTTACTACTGTAATTGAAAGTGTAAACCTTGATATTGCTTAAGCCGTGTATCGAGTTATTAGTTGGTACATCCTGCCTGGTTGCGGCATCCATTTGAAAGACCACTTTGCCATTTTTAAATGTAATCTCCGATACGTCATTTTCCACGACATTGGTCAATACCGAGGAATTGTTATGCGCGTTTTGGGTATAATTCATGCTATAGGGAGAAGAACCAAAGCCAGTAGTCTGCACGTTATCAGTTATGACGTCATATTGAGTAGTCAACGAGGGATTGGCGACGGCCTGGGTGTTATAAGAAAGCGAAATGGTGTCCCGGCGATCCTGGGAAACCATGCTTTCCAGCATCCAGGCCGTCGGTATCGTTTTTGTAATACTCGGAGTTGTTGTCATCGTAGTTTCCCGGTTATTATAACCAAATTTGCTTACGTTGCCATGCTCATCGGTTACCGTAAATTGGGGGACATTGGGTACCGGCAGGCTTGGCCCACCAACGGTATAAGCAGTGTTGACAATGGATATCGGTGAATATGGGATCAATGCAGGTTTATAACTGTTACTGCCTTCGAAGAAAAATTTTCCATTATGGCCCGGAAAATCGTATGAGAAAATATCTGGACGCGAGTCAAGGTTTCCTTGTACCACGAGACTTGCCCATTGGATATCGTCATTATCACTATTCAAATCAATGGTGAGCGGATCTTTCCAATTACCCGCAAGATATCCCGCTGAATTTTCATCCTCAAGGCCTACCATCGTCCTGGTGATGCTGCCACCGCTTGAAACAGACCATCCCAATCCTACCCAACTGGCTACATCAGAAACCCTGATGCCGGAGGCATGATATGATAAAGTGATTGGGATTTGCAAACTCCCGGATTGTGCAGTGTACAAAGGGATCGAAATTTCCGGGACGCCAGTAAAGTAACTTACTTTATAATCCCCATATTTTGTAAAGGCAGTACTATTGGGCGAGTTAGGAAAAGGGTTGGGAACAAAATACCTTGATCCACTTGGTTGTGCAAAGGAGCCTGCGCAGGTTGCCAGGATAAAAAACATCAACAAAAGTTTAATTTTCATTAGAAAAGGTTTAAGTAATTGGTAAATTGGTTAGCAGCATCACATGCTATCCTGGTTGTATATAAACGCCACTACTTTTTGTACTATGTGACAAATAATAGTTGTATGATCTTTTTATACTAGATATAAAAAATCAGCGCAAATAGGAGATTCGATTAAACTGCACCTGATGAGGTGTATTTAGAAAATTTTTCATGTGCGACGGTTATTGGTTAATAGGTATACTAATATAGATATGATAATTAAAAAAAAACAGTTTCTGAAATTTTTATCTTGTTTAGAGCAAATAGGCTGCTTTTTTAACAGAAATACAACGTTATTTAATAAATAATGTATTAATACTATTTTTTTATCATTTGCGAGTTGGGGTAATTCTAAGTTGAACAATTTGATAGTCGCCCTTTCATAATTATTTCGTGAATTTTGAAGAAGAAACAAAGTTTATTTTTGTTTTTGGCATCCCGGCTGCCACAGTTTTTTTTTGCTGCCGCTCTATGTTGTGATCCGTAAGTTAAAGCTCGAATGTTAATTCGGGCTCTGGTAATTTAAAACTATGATCCCTAATACTAAAAATAACAAATAAAAGCACTTGCACACGGAGTGCAAGTGCTTCCTCATGATGTACTTAGCAGTATGGCTGAATGCCAAAGTGTGCAGCAATATTACAACAACGATAGGTTTTCCCGATTTTTCAATGGCTTTGCTGCGCGTCTAACCACTAATCTGCTTTTTTACTTTTTTTCCTCAGACAAACCGATTGCTTTTTTGTTTGCTCCATATCCTTAGTGTGTGCACGTAGCCTTCAATCAAATGATGCTATGGTTATACTATGATATTCCCGACAAACATGCGCCTTATCAAACAAATCCCTCGCTGATATGCCTTGTCTGGTGAGGTATGGAAAAACATTCCCAGCTTGAAGGATCGTTTCAGGCATCAGACCGCGGGCGGGTAAAATCGCTTGACCGGATTGTCGACCATACCCGCCTTAAGAAGAAGTTTATAAAAGGCCAGACACTCAACCAGTCAGTTGCCAAAAGCCGGAATATTGGTGCCGGAGAGCCCTTGATCATTTACGGGCGAGAGGCACAGTTTTGAGCCATCGCCGCATTATTTTAATGTAAGTTCAGCAGTAAACGACCTGTACGCACCTTTTTTTTTGCGAAAAACACTCAGCACTGGTCCTTGTTGGCTATCAATTTTGACCACAACTAGTCCTCAAAATTAATCAATTAACGTTCAAATAAAATCGGCGAAGTGTAGTCAACAAAAACGTTTTTTCACGTTACAGCAAAATTTCTGAGCTGTATTGATTTATTTTTACATACAATAGGACAATTTCATAGATTATTAACAACTGAGCAATTATCGTAAGATGTCTAAAAAACAGTCAAAAATCAATGTTCCGCTTTACCAGAATAAGCAACTGAGTGATATTGACAGCGAAATATGGAAAGATATTCCAGGACTGGAAAGCTATGGCGTGATTTCTAATTTGGGTCGCGTCAAAAGATTGGCCTATGAATCCGTTAATGAATTGGGGCGGGTGACCGTTTTAGAAGAGCGGATACAGACCCAAAGGGTCCAGCAATATTTTAATACCTTCAAGCAGGATTACAAAGTGCGCCTTCAAACACGAATCCAGGTGGAGAAAGTAGCTCATTCCGTCTCCGTGGGGCGGATAGTTTATTATTGTTTCGTAGAGAAATTTAATCTTTCAGACCGTTCCTTGTACGTATCCTACAAAGATGGGAACGGCCTTAATGTGTTACCTGACAATCTTTTCCTGACAGACCTCTCCGGCCTTCAGCAGCAGATCATGAAGGCAGGACGGAAAGATCTCCACTTCGGGCACAGCCAGGAAAACCAAAAAGCGTTTACCCTATTGGGCCGGGAAGTAAACATTAAACAGGTTAGCCGGTATGCTATGGACGGGAAGTTTGTAGCTACCCATGAAAGCATGGCAGCAGCGGCAAAAGCTCTGGGTATTACCATCGCCGCCATCAGCTCTGTGGTTCGCAGAAGACAAGGTTTGCTTACAGCCGGAGGATTTATATGGCGCCTGGGTAGCAGTAAAAAGATGATCGCGGTAAAAAGAATAAATCAGGCGATTAGGGCTACAAAAGGTGCGCCTGTCAGTCAATACGACCTCGATGGCAAAAAAACAAACACTTATTACAATATTGCACAGGCAGCAAAGGCCGTCTCCGTTGATCGGAAAGCAATCAGCGATGCCGTCAATGGCAATATCCTGGTGACAGCAGGGTCGGTCTGGCGGAAAGGTGAAGCAGAGCAGATCAATGTAGATAAAGAACGTACCTCTCTTTCGTTACGAAAGGGATATACGATAAGCCGTTACGACAATGATGGGGCAAAGCAAGCTACCTATACCAGTAGCAAAGAAGCCGGTGCTTCCATAGGCGTACCGGTAGAAAGGGTAAACGCTGTAGCCATACGGGATGACCTGTTGCTGGATGGTTCAATATGGCGGTATGGCGATACGCCGCATCTGCAGCAGGCAGAAGTGTACCGAGTAAGGGAAAATTTAAAGAAGGAAAGGGCCAAAGAAGTTACCCAATATAATTTAAAGGGGCAACGGGTTGATTATTTTGCCTCCATAACAGAGGCATCCCGATCGACGAAAATTGCTCTAAATGCCATTACCGGCTGCGTCAATGGACATAAGGCAACCGGAGGGGGATACCTCTGGAGGCGAGGCATAGGAGATGACCAATTGGTATTGCCCGATATGCCCCGCCGTTTAGGCAGTAAACTAAGAAAAGAAATAAGTCAATTTGATCAAAATGGTAAACTGATTAGCAACTTTAGAAGCATTAAGGAGGCTTCCCGAAGCCTTGGTATTCATTATACGAATATCGCAGCAGTATTGACAGGGGACGGTATAACAGCAGCCGGCTTTATATGGAAGACAAAACAGCGAACGAAACAGTGAGTTTGCTCCCTCAAAAAGCGCTCCCTCACTTAACCTGTCCGGAATAATCGCTTACTTACAAAATCTGTAAACAATGTCAGAAGCCTTATTTTACATGACACTTATCGCCAGCCCCATCTGGATTACCTGAAAAACGGCCTCTGTGTCATTAACACAGATTGTAACGGATATAGCGGCAACATACTGAACCTGTGAGCGGCCCTGGCAATGCGCAAATCTAAAGACCGATGCCGGAATGCCGATTTGAAAGCAGCAAATTGAATATTGCCTGCCATTATCACTAGTCAACTGTTTGCTGGCTTCACACCTTATCCAGAGGCGAGGGTTTCCTGTTTAATACTCTGAAATCCACCAATACGGTTTATTTTTCTTCCGATATCAGTACTGGTTGATTTAGCTGTGTTTCCATAGTTTCAAACATACAGGGTTTTCTTTTTGATAATAATAGGGGCACTGTATATATCGGCATTAAGTAGAATTCCATGCGTTTCGGCAGGCGGCTTCATTGCACCACGCACATGCGTGCCGGGTTCCATTCCGCCGCCCGCCTCTCCGCCACACCGCAAAACTGAAATTCGTTCCTCATAACAGATTTGCGCCCGGCCACCGCCCTTTGCAGGACACATTCCATATTCACCTGCACAGCGAAGATAGCCCACGCCGGGATAAAAAGTAAAGGCTATACGGAGCGGGCAGCTGTGTTTTGTTTTTTAGCGGCTTGCCCGGCCTTGACTTTTTACCCGGCTACGCGCTGTTGGTTGCTTAACAGTTGAGTATGGCCTGCGTGTTCATAACCTCTTTCGGCTCACCTGAATGCGGCAGAGCACCAGCGGTAAACCACATGGCCAAATAAGTAAAACACCCAAAAACGGAATATATCCTATGTTTTAGCTGCCTGAATGATGTCAAAGCAAAAGACCAGTTGTTTTATCGAAGAAATCAAGCATGTAATACACATTACTGAATCAGAACAAGAGCATAGCAAATCCAGATTTATTTAAAACTTACAGGCTTATTAGGCGAAGTCCATCAATTTGTCTGCGATTTCTTGTTTAACATCTTCTTCAAAGCCGGCCCAGTAATTTTGTGTGGTTGCCAGGCTGTGATGTCCTAAACTTTCCTGTATCAATTCCATTTTGGCACCCAACAATATCATTACTAAAATGGATGGTGTGTTTGTATTGGCCAAATTTGAAAGAGAGATGTTCGGCGCTCCGGCCAGCGCTACCGATGTGGTACCACATTATCATACCTATATTAATGAACTGAATCGCAACGAACGCAGCGGTACGGCTGACAGTTACAGATTAAGCTTAAAGTCCCTACTGGCATTTGCAGGAAAGGACAAGAAACCAACTACCAATTTACCATTTACCAGTATTACGGTTGATTTTTTGAACCGCTATGAAAAATGGATGGTGGCTGAAGAAAAATCAAAAACAACCGTGGGCATCTACTTACGCCCACTTCGTGCGATCTTCAATAAGGCGATTGAAGAAGGAAACATTGCAGCCGATATTTACCCTTTCAAAAAATACAAGATACCGACCGGGCAGAATATTAAAA
>Ga0075366_10000689_pt1 | contig 15998 bp, 28 predicted proteins | sample EndMethybrTD3031_FD_72351 | JGI IMG/M metagenome (GOLD analysis project Ga0075366, IMG submission 72351) | Populus endosphere microbial communities from Tennessee, USA - Endosphere MetaG P. TD hybrid TD303-1 | ecosystem: Host-associated > Plants > Roots > Endosphere | place: USA: Tennessee...
CGGCTTCATCGTCTACGCGCGCGACGCGTAGGTTCGCGACTCGATCGCTCCGCAGCTCTTGCAGGTGGTGCAGATGAAGCAACAAGACCCCGGCATCCAGGCCTTGCGTCCCGATCGCGAGGTGATGTCGCGCCAGCGCCTGCCGTACTTCATCGGCATCTCGGGGCAGACGGTCGGCGCGCGCGGCCTGTCGATGCACATCGTCGTGATCCCGCCCGGCGCGAAGGCCGAGCCACACCTGCACGTCGGCTACGAAACCGGCATCTTCGTGCTCGAAGGCCGCGTGCTGACGCGCTGGGGCCCGGCGCTCGAGAACGAGGTGATCAGCGAGGCCGGCGACTTCCTGTTCGTACCACCCGGCGTCCCGCACGAGGCCGTCAACCTCAGCGCGACGTCGCCGGCGCGCGCCGTCGTCGCACGCAACGACCCGGCCGAGCAGGACAAGGTTCTGCCGTATGCCGCCCCGGGCTCCGTGCCCGCGCCGTAGGGCAAGACACACGCGTCGCCGGGTTCGCCGCTCGGGCGTACGATGTCGCCCGCATCAGCACCTTGCTCGACTCGCCATGTGCCGGAACATCAAGACCCTGTTCAACTTCGAGCCGCCTGCCACCGAGCTTGAGATTCGCGACGCGTCCTTGCAGTTCGTCCGTAAGCTCAGCGGCTTCAACGTGCCGTCCAAGGCCAACGAGGCAGCGTTCGAGCGTGCCGTCGAAGACATCGCCGCCACCGCGCGAACGTTGATCCGCTCACTCGTCACGACGGCGGAGCCGCGCAACCGGGAGGACGAGGCCGCCAAGGCACGCGCCCGGTCCGCGCTGCGGTTCGGAGCGACTCAGTGAGCCTGCGAGTCGGCCTGGTGTCCGACACCCATGGCCTGCTGCGGCCCGAGGTCAAGGCGTTCCTGCGCGGCAGCCGCTTCATCGTGCACGCCGGCGACATCTGCGATCCGTCGATCCTCGACGAACTGAGCGAGCTCGCGCCGGTCACCGCGGTGCGCGGCAACAACGACCACGGGCCGTGGGCCGAACACCTGCACGACACCGAGCTGCTGCAGATCGAGCAGGTGTGTCTGTACGCGATCCACGACCTCTCGCAGCTGCACATCGATCCCGCCGCGGCCGGCGTCCGGGTGGTCGTGTCAGGCCATTCGCACAAGCCGCTCGTGCAGGAACGCGACGGCGTCTTGTACGTGAACCCCGGCAGCGCCGGGCCGCGCCGGTTCACGCTGCCGATCGCCGCGGCCGAGCTCTGGGTCGACGGAGCCTGCGTGTCCGCGCGCATCAGCGAGTTCCCGGGCCGGCAGGCGGCGTGACGACGTGCCGGCCCGCGATGTGAACCCGCCGACTCCCGCGCCGCGAGTCGGTGTCGGCGTGATCGTGCTGCGCGGCGATCTCGTTCTGCTCGGCAGGCGGGTCGGCTCCCATGGCGCAGGCACCTGGGCGCTGCCCGGCGGGCACCTGGAGTTCGGCGAGTCCGTCGAGCAATGCGCCCGGCGCGAGGTGATGGAAGAGGCAGGCCTGTCTCTCACGACCATCGTGCCCGGGCCCTACACGAGCGACCTGTTCGCCGTGGAGCAAAAGCACTACGTCACCTTGTTCGTCGTCGCCCGATGCCCGGTGGGCGAACCCGAGATCCGCGAGCCGGACAAGTGCAGCATGTGGCAATGGTTCCGCTGGTCGGCACCGCCACAACCACTCTTCCAGCCGCTCGCCTCGTTGCTCGGCACCGGCTTCGTCCCCGAGAATGGGGCATGAACAGCAGGCACTTTCCGATCCGTTCGCTCGTGATGCTCGCGCTGGCCACGTCCTGCGCAGGTGTGCACGCCCGTCCCGATTTCGAGGGCGTGACGGCCATCGTTGCGACTTCAGCCTCAGGAGGATCGAGCGTGCGCGCCGACGATCCCAAAGGCGTTCTGATCCTGATGGACGAGGTCAATGCCGAACGCCGCCGGCAATGGCTGCCCTTTCGCGGCAAGCTCGGCACCTGCGCGGTCAGACTGACGCTGTACAAGGGGGACAGCCGGGTCGCCCGGCTCGTGCTGGACGACGAACGCTTCATCGAGTTCGCCTCGGCCAGTGACACGACGGGCTACTCGCGCGAGGTGGCGCGCGGCGAGCTCAAGGGCGTGCGCCGCCTTGCTGCCAAGGTCGCGCCGAGCTTGTGCCCGAAGTGACGTCGCGCCACCCGGCCTGACCTCGAGGCGCCGCGTCATGCCCACGTTCATCGCTCTGCTGCGCGGCGTCAACGTCGGCAAGGCCAAGCGGGTTCCGATGGCCGAGCTGCGCACGCTGCTCGCCGCCCTGGGCTTCACCGACGTCGCGACGCTGCTCAACAGCGGCAACGCCGTCTTCCGCGCGCCCAAGAGCACACCGGCGAAACACGCGGGCGACATCGCCGCTGCGATCGCGAGCACACTGGCGGTCGAGGTACCGGTCATCGTCAAGTCGGCCGACGAGCTGGCGGCCATCGTCGCCGCGAACCCGCTGATCAAGGACGCGCCCGACCCGTCGCGCCTGCTGGTCGCCTTCGTGCAGGACATGAAGGCACTGCCGGGCCTGGCCGCCGTCGGCGCGCTCACGGTGCCGCCCGAGCAGTTCGTGGTCGGCAAGAGCGCCGCGTACCTGCACTGCCCGCGCGGCATACTGCAGAGCAAGGCCGGTGAAGCGCTGCTCGGCAAGGCCGGCAAGGCGGCCACGACGAGAAACTGGGCCACCGTCCTGAAGCTGCAGGCGCTGGCCGACGAGGTCGGCGCGAAGCTTGCCAAGTGATCACAACACCAGGAGGCCTGTGAAACAACTGCTCGTTGCCGTCTGCACATTGCTCGCGACCGTGTGCGCCGCGGCGCCCGCGCAACCGTGGGACGCCTGCTACGTCAAAGCCGAGCCCGCCGAGTCGCCGGCTTCGGCCGCCAGCGCCGCGTCGGCCGGCGCACAGAGCTTCATCGGGCTGCGCCGCAAGAGCGACAAGCTCTTCGAGCTCGACATCTCGATCGCTGGGCCGAACGACGCGACCTGCGCCGTCTCAGGCGTCGCCAAGCCGCGCGGCGACGCGGGCGCGGAAACGCTCGCGATGGTCGTGCGCCCCGATCCGTCGCGCAAGTCGGGCCGCAGCGGCACGCTGTGCCAGATCTTCGTGCAGCTCACCCCGGCCGCGCTGGAACTGCGCACGACGCCGACGCCGTGCCAGGCGCAGGCGTTGTGCGAGGGCAAGGTCGAACTCAACGGCCAGCGCTTCGACCATGCATCCAAGCTGCCGGCCGGAACCAAAGGGCCATGCTTCGAGAAGCGCACGCCCTGAGCGGTCACGATCGTGCCGACCATCCGACCCCACGCCCTTCCCGAGCAGGCCCTGCTCGGCAAGTACGCGCGCAACGGTGGCTACGCGGACTGCTACGTCACTGACGTGACCCGGCCCGTCTCGCACGCCGAATACGTCGAAGCCTTCTACACGACGGCGGTGTTCAAGCTCGAGCGGCTGCTGCTCGCATGGTTCGTCGCGAAGCCATCGACCGACGCGCAGGCCAAGCAGCTCGCCGGCGGCACGCTCGATGCCTTCGCGGCGTGGCGCGTGGAAGCGCGAGGTGCCGACCAGTTGCTGATGTGCGACTTCAGGGGCAGCACACGGTCGTGGCTGATGGTGGCGACAGTCTCTTGCGACGGCGTAGCGGCAACACGCCTCTACTTCGGCTCCGCGGTCGTGCCGATCCGGGACAAGGCGACCGGGCAGGCGACGATGGGCTTCGTGTTCCGCGCGCTGCTCGGCTTCCACAAGCTCTATTCCCGCGTGCTGCTGCGCGCCGCGTGCGCAAGGCTGGCCCGATGAAGCGCGCTGCCGGCCTCGTCGTCATCTTGCTCACGCTCGCCGGCTGCGCCGGCGTCGCCCCGCCGTGCCCGGTGGGCCAGCAGCACGCCGTCAGCGAGTCGCTCTACTTCGGCACGGCCAAGCCGGTCGGCACGGTCACGCCCGACGAGTGGACGACCTTCCTCGCTGGCGTCGTCACGCCGCGCTTTCCGGCCGGCCTCACCGTCTGGCCGGCCGCGGGCCAGTGGCGATCCGCCGACGGCTCGATCACGCGCGAGAGCTCGTTCGTCCTGAACCTCGTGCATCCCGCAGACGACGCGGCCGAACGTGCCGTCGAGGCGATCCTCGCGGAGTACAAGACACGGTTCCAGCAGGAGGCCGTGCTGCGCGTCAAGGTTCACGCCTGCATTTCGCTGTAAGCGCACGATGCAAGCACTCTTCGACGCAGGCGCCTTCCGCGCGCACGAGCTGGCCGAAGCCGACCTCCCGGCTCTGCAGGCGTTCTTCGACGCGAACCCTGCCTATTTCGTCACCGTCAACGGGGCGCCGCCGCGGCCCGATGAAGCCCGGCACGAGTTCGACGACCGGCCGCCGAAGGAGATGCCGTTTGGCAGGGTGCACGTGATCGGCTTCGTCGACGACACCGGGTCGCTCGTCGCAATGGCGTCGCTGCTGTCCGACCTCCTCGCGCCGCGCGTCTGGCACATCGGCTTGTTCATCGTCGCGACTTCGCTGCACGGCAGCGGTGCTGCCGCGTCGATCTACCGTGACCTCGAAGCGTGGGGGAAGGCAAGCGGTGCGGCGTGGATCCGCCTCGGCGCCGTGGCCGGCAACACGCAGGCGGAGCGGTTCTGGCAGAAGGTGGGCTACGTCGAGCTGCGCCGGCGCACCGGCATCACGCTCGGCGTGCGGACGCACACCATCCGCGTGTTCGCGAAAGCGCTCGGCGACGCCGGCCTGGACGAATACCTGCGCCTCGTCGCGCGCGACCGTCCGGAGTCGACCTCTTCGTGACTTTGCTGCCGCGCGGCCCCGGTCTCGGCGTTGCGTCTGCCGCCGCGCCGCAGGCAGAATCGGCGCACGACATGCAAGGGGAGGCGAAGATGCCAATCGTCGGGCTCGGGCTGCACGTGCTGCTCGCGTTGTTCTGCGCCGCGCACGCGGTTCGCACCGGCCAGCAGATGTACTGGCTGATCATCCTGTTCTCGTTCCCGCTGCTGGGCAGCCTCGTCTACTTCTTCATGATTTACCTGCCGAACTCGCGCCTCGAGCGCGGGGCGCGCAAGGCGGTGGCCGCCGCGGCCAAGGCGATTGACCCGACACGCGACGTCCGCGAGGCTCGCGCAGCCTTCGACGAGACACCGACGGCGCAGAACCAGATGCGGCTCGCGGCCGCGCTGCTGGAGGTCGGCAACGCCGACGAAGCGGCGCGCCTGTACGAGGCCTGCTTGCGCGGGCCGTTCGCGGCCGATCTCGAGATCCGCTCCGGAGCCGCGCGCTCGTTCGTCGAATGCCAGCGCTACGCCGACGCGCTGGCGCATCTGGAAGACATCCGCCGTGCCAACCCGTCCTTCCGCGCGGAAGCGGTGTCACTGTTGCTCGCGCGCTGTTATGCCGGGGGCTCGCGGCACGCCGAGGCTCAGCACGAATTCGAATCGGCCGTCGGGCGCTTCGGCACCTTCGAGGCGCGAGCGGAGTATGTCGTCTGGGCGTTGGCCACCGGCGACAAGGCGACTGCGGCGCGCCTCGAAGCGGAGATCGAGAAGATCACCAAGCGCTGGAACGCGCTGACGCGCGAGCTCAACGAGCCAACGATGCGCCGCCTCCGGGCAGCCCGCGCGCTCGCGGCGCAGCAGAACTGACCGCGGTCTTGACGCCACCACGCCTCGTCATCCGCCGCGCCACGCCCGACGACGTTCCGGCGTTGGCCGAGCTGGCCGCGAATGCCTTCCGCGACACCTACCGCGAGCTCGACGACGCGGCCGACATCGAAGACCACGTGACGACGCAACTGACGCCGGCCGTCTTCGCCCGCCATCTCGAAGACCCCGCGTCGACGCTGCTGGTCGCGCTGGATCCGGACTACGTCGGCTATGCGCACGTCAAGCTCTCCGACGCGCCGCCGTGCGTGAGTGGCCCGGCGCCCCTCGAGCTCGCGCGGCTGTACCTGCGCCAGAACTCGATCGGCCGAGGCCTCGGCGCGGCGCTGATGCGCGCGGTGTTCGACGAGGCGCGGCGCCTGCAGCGCGAGACGATCTGGCTCGGCGTCTACGAGCGCAATCTGCACGCGCGCGAGTTCTACCGGCGCTGGGGCTTCGCCGACGTCGGGACCAAGGAGTTCCTCTTCGGCGGCCGCCGCTACGACGATCCGGTGATGGCCGCCCGCTTGCCGGCGCGCGGCTGACGCGCCGCGCTTCAATTGTTTCGTCCGTCGCACGACGACGTCCTCCGCGGGGCTGGTGCCGTAGATCGAGGCACATCCACCAAGGAGAACGCCATGCGAACCGCTCCCATCGCCTTTCTGCTGCCAACGCTGATGCTCGCCGCCGCCCCGAACACCACCAGTGCCGCCGAGCTCGCGGCCGGCCTGTCCGGCGTCCAACAGGCCACCTACGCGGACGCGCAGCAGTCCTTCCGCGCGCAACGCTACGCCGCCGCGTACGCGCGCTTCGCGCGCCTGGCCGATGCGGGGCACGTCCCGTCGGCGCAGCTCGCGCTGGTGATGTACCGCAGCGGCCCGGCGCTGTTCGGCAGCGACTGGTCCGCGACGCTCGACCAGCAGCGGCGCTGGAACGCGCTGGTCATCAACGGCGCGCGCGGCCGCCTCGACCTCGTGGACAACGAGCGCGGCGACTGACACCTCTCGCGGCGCGGCCACCGGGCCGCGGCGATACTGTCGGCGACGCAAGGAGAACGCCATGGCCACAGTGCGCTATCTGGTCGACGACGTCGACGCCTCGCTCCCGTTCTATGCGGCGCTCGGTTTCACGGTCGCGCAGCGACCGGGGCCGCCGTTCGCGATGCTCGCGCGCGGCGACCTGACGCTGTGGCTCAGCGGCCCGGCCTCGTCCGCCGCGCGGCCGTTGCCCGACGGCTCGAAGCCGGTGCCCGGCGGCTGGAACCGGCTGGTCGTCGAGGTCGACGACCTCACCGCGTCGATGGCCCCGCTGCGTGCGGCGGGTGTCAAGTTCCGCAGCGAGCCGATCGCCGGACCGGGCGGCCGCCAGGTGCTCGCCGAGGATCCGTCGGGCAACGTGATCGAGTTGTTCGAAGCGCACGCCGGCGCGTAGCACAGTGACGTCGGTCGGCCTGTACCGCGGCTGCGTTCCGGTCTGCCTGCGCTACCTCGACCGGCTGCGCGACCTGCTCGACGCGGCCGAGGCGCACGCGCTTACGCACGGCCTCGCGCCGGCCGATTTGCTGGAGGCGCGGCTCGCGCCGGACATGCTGCCGTTCGCGACGCAGGTGGCCATCGCCGCGCAGTTCACGCTGCGCACCTGCTTTCCGCTCGCGGGCCGCGCGGTGCCGCCCGACGCCGAGTTTCCCGCGACCTTCGACGGGCTGCGGTCCACCATCGCACGCGCCGCCTCGCTGCTCGGTTCGCTCGACCCGGCGCAATTCGACGGCAGCGAATCGCGTGTGCTCGAGAGCCGGGCCGGCGACGCCGTCGTCACGCTCGCGGCACCGGAGTTCCTGCTCCAATACGCGCTGCCGAACTTCTTCTTCCACGTGACCACCGCGTACGCGATCCTGCGCCAGCGCGGCGTGCTTGTCGGCAAGGCGCAGTTCGACGGATTCCATTCGTACCCGCCCACACGCTGAGATTCGAGGAGACCGATCCGTGCTGGAACTTCGCCCGTCCTGCGAGCACTGCAACACTGCGCTGCCGCCCGATTCGCTCGAGGCGCGCATCTGCAGCTTCGAATGCACCTTCTGCGCGACCTGCGTCGACACGCTGCTCGACAACGTCTGCCCCAACTGCGGCGGCGGCTTCGCGCCGCGGCCGGTCCGGCCGGCGACGAACTGGAAGGGCGAGAACCACCTCGGCAAGTACCCGCCCAGCGCGACGGTGAAGCACCGGCCGGTCGACCGCGCGGCCCACTCGGCGTTCGCGGCGACGGTCCGCGCGCTGCCGCCCGAACAACGTTAGTACCACATGAAGAACGACCGCATGAAGATCGTCGTCACCGGCAGCGCCGGACACCTGGGCGAGGCACTGATGCGCAGCCTCGAAGGCAGCGAGCATGAGGTGCTGGGCCTCGACATCCTGACGTCCCGATACACCGATCGGGTCGGCTCGATCACCGACCGCGCGTTCGTGCGCGAGTGCCTGCAAGGCGCCGGCGCCGTGCTGCACACCGCGACGCTGCACAAGCCGCACGTCGGCACGCACAGCCGGCAGGACTTCATCGACACCAACATCAGCGGCACGCTGAACCTGCTCGAGGAGGCCGTGACCACCGGCGTCGGTGCCTTCGTCTTCACCAGCACGACGAGCGCGTTCGGCGCGGCGCTGACGCCGGCCGAGCACGAACCCGCGGTGTGGGTGACCGAGGACGTGCGGCCCGTGCCGCGCAACATCTACGGCGTCACGAAGGTCGCCGCCGAAGACCTCTGCGAGCTGTTCCATCGCCGCCAGAAGCTGCCTTGCATCGTGCTGCGCACGTCGCGTTTCTTCCCCGAGGAGGACGACCGCAAGGAGACCCGCAGCGCCTACGACGATGCGAACGTCAAGGTGAACGAGTTCCTCTATCGGCGCGTCGACATCGAGGACGTCGTCGATGCCCACCGGCTCGCGCTCGAACAGGCAGCGCGCATCCGCTTCGGCCGCTACATCGTCAGCGCGACCACGCCGTTCACGCGCGACGAACTGCCCGAGCTGCGCAGCAGTGCGTCCGCCGTGCTGGAACGCAAGTTCCCCGACGTCGAGGCCGAATACACGCGCCGCGACTGGCGCATGTTCACGAGCCTGGACCGCATCTACGTCAACGATCGCGCGCGCGACGAGCTCGGCTGGCGCCCGAAGCACGACTTCCGCAGCGTGCTCGACCGCCTGAAGGCGGGCGAAGATTGGCGCAGCCCGCTCGCGCGTGCGATCGGCGCCAAGGGCTATCACGACCGCAGCTTCGCCGACGGTCCGTTCCCGGTGGAGTGACCATGGCGCACCGCTTCTTTCCGATGTTCGTCCGCGCAGGACTCGCCGCCGCGCTGCTCGCGTTCGGCGCGGGATTGGGCGCCGCGCAGACCGCCGATCCGGCCACCGCCGAGCTGCTCGCACGTCAGGCTGATGCCTGGGACAAGGCGATCGCCCGCCAGGACCGCGCCGCGATCGAAGGCAACATGACGGAGGACTTCCGCCAGATCGACGGCGACGGCGACATCGAGAACAAGACCTCGTTCGTCGACGGCTTGATGTCGTCGAAGCTGCGCATCGACCCGTACACGGTCGAGGAACTCGAGATCCGCATCTACGGCGACGTGGCGCTGCTGAGCGGGCGCACGCGCATGACCGGCGCCTACGACGGCAAGCCGTTCCGCAGTCACTACCGCTACATCGACATCTACGTCCGCAAAGACGGGCAGTGGCGCATCGCGAGCGTGCAGATCACGCGGCTGCGGCCGTAGCCGCCTCGAGCGTGACACCTGCCGCGCCGCCGCCGGCCTGAGTTGCGCCGCGTTGCGCTACGCTCGCGGCCATCCCCACGACACGGTCCCGCGCCATGCGCCTCACGCCGACGCTGATCCTGCCGACCCTGCTGCTGATCGCGACCCATGCGCACGCGATCAGCTTCGATGCGAAGGCGGTCGCGCGCTTCGATGTCGGCTACGCTCGCTGCGAGCAGATCAACCCGGCGATGCGCGGCCGGCGCGACGACGCCTACCTGAGCCTGTGGCATGTCAAGGCCGACGACAAGTCGAGCGCGCAGCTCGCGACGCTGCGGCGCGGCGAGGCCTATCGCAAGGAGCACGCGCGCTTTCTGAAGGCGAGCACGGCGAAGCCGGCGCCCGCGGCGTCGAGCCCGATCGAGCAGCAGTGCCAGGCGCTGTGGGCCGAGACGCAGCGCGTCGCCAAGAAGGCGTCCTGATCGCCGCTCATTCGCGGACCGATAAATCCGCAACGCACGAAACACACAGGCGCACGCCGGCCTGCTACGCTTCGCCCGCCATGAAAACACCCCTCCTCCTCGTTTCCGTGCTCGCGCTCGGCCTCGTCGGCTGCGCCAGCCAGGACAAGTCGGCCGCACGCGTCACCGACGCCGCAACCACGCCGCTGAACGACCTCAACCTCGTGCGTGCGCCGATCCCGCCGGTGCTCGCGCAGGCGCAGAAGCAACCGTATGCCGAGCCGGCCGAGAGCACCTGCATGGCGCTCGCCGCCGACATCCGAGCGCTCGACGAGGTGCTCGGCCCCGACCTCGACACACCGGCGACCGCCGGCAACCCGGGCCTGATCGAACGTGGCGGCGACGCGGTCGGCAACGCCGCGATCGGCGCGCTGCGCAACACCGCCGAAGGTGTCGTGCCGTTCCGCGGCTGGGTGCGCAAGCTGACGGGCGCCGAGCGTTACTCGCGCGAGGTCGCTGCCGCGATCGCCGCCGGCACAGTGCGGCGCGCGTTCCTGAAGGGCGTGCGCACGACGCGCCAATGCACGACCGCCGAGCGGCCCGCCTGATTGGCCGTCGCACGGAGCGAACGATGATCGAAGTCTCCTGGCTGCTGTTCGTCGTCGCATCGCTGGCCCTGATCATCACGCCGGGCCAGGACATGGTGCTCGTGATGTCGCGTTCGATCGCGCAGGGCACGGCCGCCGGCGTCGCGACCGCAGCCGGCGTCAGCATCGGCCTGGTCGGCCACACGCTGCTTGCGACGCTCGGCCTCGGCGCGATCCTGCGCGCTTCGGAGTGGCTGTTCCTCGCGTTGAAGCTCGTCGGCGCGGCCTACCTCGTCTGGCTCGGCATCACGCTGCTGCGCACGAAGAACGCGCAGCTCGTCGCGCACGCCGCCGGAAATCGCTCGCTCGTTCGGCTCTTCTTCGACGGTGCGCTGTCCAACGTCTCGAACCCGAAGATCGCGATCTTCTACTTCGCGTTCCTGCCGCAGTTCGTGCTGCCGCAAGCCTCGCACCCGACGCTGTCGGTGTTCGTGCTCGGCCTCGTGTTCGCCGCACTGACCTTTCTCGTCAAGGGCCCGGTCGCGCTCGGCGCAGGGCTGCTGTCCCACTGGCTGCGTGCGCGCCCGCGTGCGCTCACCAGCATCTACAAATCCAGCGGCGTCGTGCTGATCGGCCTCGGCCTGAGGCTGGCCTTCGAACGCCGGAACTGAGGGAGACCCCATGTCCATCGTCGCCAACATCGTCGTCGCGCTCGTCGCGCTGCTGCACGTCTACTTTCTCGTGCTCGAGATGTTCCTGTGGGACAAGCCCGCCGGGCTGAAAGCCTTCGGCCAGACACCCGAAAGCGCCGCCGCGACCAAGGTGCTCGCGGCGAACCAGGGGCTGTACAACGGCTTCCTCGCGGCCGGGCTGTTCTGGGGACTCTCGCTGGGCACGGCCGGCACGTCGGTGAAGGTGTTCTTCCTCGCTTGCGTGCTGATCGCGGGGCTCTACGGCGCAGCGACTGCGAGCCGGAAGATTCTGTTCGTGCAGGCGTTGCCGGCGGCGATCGGGCTGGTGCTGGTCGGGCTGGCCTAGCGCCCAGCGGAAGACTTGTTCAGAGCCACGGCGGCGCGAACGAGCGCCTTCAGCGCCGCCTTGTCCAGCGTGTCGTCTTCGTGGACGTCGATCGCGCGCCTGACGTTGCCTTCGAGACTCGAATTGAAGAGGCCCGAAGGGTCCGGCAGCGAAGCCCCTTTGGCGAAGGTCATCTTGACGGCCTTCTTGTAGGTTTCGCCGGTGCAGATCAGCCCGTCGTGCGACCAGACCGGATTGCTCCATTTCCACTCCTCGGTCACGTCGGGATCGGCCTCCTTGATCAGCGCGCGGATGCGGGCGAGCATCTCGCCCCGCCAGTCGCCCAGCTGCGCAATCCGCGCGTCGATGAGCGCAGAGGCAGACTCGGCCGCTTTCGGCCCGCTCTTCTTCATCGTACTCATCGGCGCGCCTGGATCATCTTCCAGCCGTTGCCCGACGGGTCGCGGAAGCCGGCGTCCACGGTGCCGTAGCGGTCCACCGGCTCCTGCGTGAACTCCACGCCGCGCTCGCGCATCCGGTCGCAGGCGGCACGGCAGTCGTCCACGGTCAGCACGAGCGGCGGCATCGCGCCTTTGGCGACGACCGCGCGCACGGCCTGCGCCGTCGCCGCGTCGAGCACCGGCGGCCCCGGCGTGAACAGGCCGAGCTGGAACGACGGCTGGTCCGGATGCTGCACCGTGAGCCAGCGATAGTCCCCGTTGCGCACATCCGTGTGGACGCGGAACCCGAGCTTCTCGACGTAGAAAGCAAGCGCTTCGTCCTGATCCCGCACGTACAGACCGACCACTTCGACACCCTGGCTCATCGGATCTCCTTGGTTGTTTCGGGTGCGTTTATATCGTCCGCCTCCCGACGCCGCTTCTCCGAAACTGCGGTTCTGAGGTCGGGCCGGTGCGCGGCGCTGACGATGCACGCGGGCACGCGGTCGAGCTGCTGCATCGCGGTCCGCGCGCGCGAGCGGACCGTGCCGGGGCTCTCGCCGGTGATGTCGCGGAAGGTTCGCCCGAACGTGCCCAGGCTCTCCCAGCCCGTCTGGAACGCGATCTCGGTGATGGGCAGGGCGGTGTCGCGCAGCAGCGCCGTTGCCCGCTCGATGCGCCGCGTGAGCAGGTAGCGGTGCGGCGGGACGCCGAAGGCCTGCTTGAACGATCGCGCGAAGTGGGCCTCGGAGACGCCGCTCACGCGCGCCAGCCGCCGGACGGGCCAGTCTTCGTGCGACGCGGCGTCCATCCGGTCCTTCGCGCGCAGCAGGCGGCGCAATAGTTCGGGATCCTGGCTTGGAGGATCTCCACTCATACCAGCTCCGGATGCACGACAGGAACAAGGGCCTGAGCCTACCCGACCCCGGAGATGGCGTGTCGGCCTACACTCCCGCCCACGAGAACGACAAACAGATCCCAGGGAGGGAGCCATCATCCCCGAGGAATCAAGTGAAACTCAGAGACGTCGTGATCTTCAACGGTGACCACTACACCGTCCCCCAAGGCATCCAGCGCATCGACCACCGCGCCACGCACGGTTGGCAGCTGCGCTACGGCGGCACCAAGCTCTTCTCGGACCACACGCCCGATGGCAGCGGCGCGAGCGATGCGCTGGCGCAGGCGACACGCGAGCTGCTGAGCCGCATCGCGCGGCTGCCGGCACCGTCGAAGCTGCAGCGCGAGCCGAGCGAGAACAAGACGACCGATCTGCCGGTCGGCATCTCGGGGCCGATCGTGCGGCTGCGCGCGGGCTCGAACGTGCGCCACTCCAGCCTGTCGGTCTCGCTGCCGCGCTGGGGCGACGTGCCGCGCCGGCGCAGCATCCACATCGGCACTGAGAACACCTACACCGCCGAGAAGTACCAGCTCGCGCTCGCGAAGGCGATCGCGCTGCGCGAGCAGGCCGAGGCAGCCTACCAGCGCGCCGCGACACGCGCCAAGCGGACCGAGAGCCAGGCGGTGCTCAAGAAGCCGGCGCGCAAGGCCCGGGCGAAGTAACTCAGGCTTCCGGCGCGACCGGGTGGTGAGCCATCAGCTCGAGCGCCTTCACGAGCGCCGAGTGGTCGAGCTGGTCCCAGCCCTGCGCGGCGCAGACCTGCATCAGCTGTGCGGCGTTCGCGGTGTTCGGCAGTGCGACGCCGAGCGCCTTCGCGCCCTGCAGCGCCAGGTTCAGATCCTTCTGGTGCAGCCCGATCCGGAAGCCCGGGTTGAACGTGCGCTTGATCATGCGCTCGCCGTGCACCTCGAGGATGCGGCTGGCAGCGAAGCCGCCCATCAGCGCCTGGCGCACCTTGGCCGGGTCCGCCCCGGCCTTGCTCGCGAACACCAGCGCTTCGCCGACCGCCGCGATGTTCAGCGCGACGATGATCTGGTTCGCGACCTTGGTGATCTGGCCCGCGCCGACCTCCCCGACGTGGGTGATGTTCTTGCCCATCAGCGCGAACAGCGGCTGAACGCGCTCGAACGCCGCCGCGCTGCCGCCGACCATGATCGTCAGCGAGGCCGCCTTCGCGCCGACCTCGCCGCCCGACACCGGCGCATCGAGGTAGTCGCAGCCAAGCGCGGCGATCTGCTTCGCGAAGGCCTGCGTCTCGATCGGCGAGATCGAGCTCATGTCGACGACCGTCTTGCCTTTCGACAAGCCCGACGCGACGCCGTTCTCACCGAACAGCACCTTCTGCACGTCGGGCGTGTCGGGCACCATCGTGAACACGATGTCGGCCTTCTGCGCCACCTCGGCCGGTGTCTTGCAAGCGAGCGCGCCCAAGTCGGCGAGCGCCTGCGGCACCTTGCTGCGCGTGTTGACGAAGAGCTCGTGCCCGCCCGCACGCAGATGGCCCGCCATCGGCGCGCCCATGATGCCCAGGCCGATGAATCCGAGTTTCATGCCGATTCCTTTCTTTCGAGATCAGTAGCCGCTCGCCGGCGCCGCGGTCGGCGTGGCGCGCATGGCCTTCAAGATGTCCTGCGAGCCGGCGGCGAGGATGCGCGCGTCGGACGCAACGGTGACGAAACGGAAGCCCTTCGCGACGCGCGCGAGCGCGACGTCCGGCCGGCCGTTGTGCACGCCGGCGACGAGGCCGTGCGCCTTGGCGCGCGCGAGGATGTGGTCCATCGCCTGCGCGACCGGCGGGTCGACATCGTCGAACACCGGCCGGCAGCCGAGCGCGAGCGAGAGGTCCGACGGGCCGATGTAGACCGCATCCAGCCCTTCGACCGACAGGATCGCGTCGAGGTTGTCGAGCGCCTGCGCGGTCTCGATCATCGCGAAGCGCACGATCGTGTCGTTCGCCTGCGCCTGGTAGTCGGCGCCGCCGTAGAGCAGCGCGCGGATCGGGCCGTTGCTGCGAGTGCCCTTGGGTGCGTAGCTCGTCCACGCGACGAATTTCTGCGCGTCCTCGCGTGTGTTGACCATCGGGCAGATCACGCCGTAGGCGCCGGCGTCGAGCGTCTTCATGATGATGCCGGGCTCGAGCCACGGCACGCGCACGACCGGCACGGTCGGCGTGGTCGAGATCGCCTGCAGCATCGTCACCATCACCTGGTAGTCGATCACGCCGTGCTGCAGGTCGATCGTCAGCGTGTCCCAGCCCTGGTGGGCCATCATCTCGGCCGAGAAGCTGTTCGGGATCGCGAGCCAGCCGTTGACGGCGGCCTGGTCGGCCTTCCACAGCGTGCGCAGGCGGTTCTCTCTCATTGTCGTTCTCCTGAGTTTCAGATCGTCGTCCGGTTCATTCGAGCTTGACGCCGCCTTGCGCGACGACGCCTGCCCAGTTCTTGCGCTCGCGCTCGAAGAAGCCCGAGAACTCGGTGGGCGTCATCGTATAGACCTCGGCGCCCTGCGAGACCAGGCGCTCGCGCACCTCGGGCGTGCGGATGATGCGGGTCAGCTCAGCGTTCAGTTTCGCAATCACCGCCGGCGGCGTGTTGGCCGGCACGAGCACGCCCTGCCAGGTGCCCGACTCGAAGCCCTTGACACCCTGCTCGGCGATGGTCGGCACGTTCGCGAGCAGCGGCACGCGCGAGCCCTTCGAGACGCCCAGCACCTTCAGCTTGCCGGACTGCACATGCGGCAGCGTCGCGAGCATGCCGTTCATCAGCACCTGGGTCTGGCCGGCAACCGTGTCGCCGATCGCCTGCGAGCCGCCCTTGTACGGGATGTAGGTCCACTCGGCCTTGGTCGCCTTCTCGACCGCGACGCCCGCGAGGTGCGGTGCGCTGCCGATCGCGGTGACCGCGAAGTTCAGCTTCTCCTTGTGCGACAGCTCGACCAGTTCCTTCAGGTTGTTCGCCGGCACCGACGGGTGCACGACGAGCAGGTGCGGCGAGTAGGCGAGCATCGTCACGCCCTTCAGATCCTTCGAGGGCTCGAACGGCAGCTTGCTGTAGACCGACGCGGTGATCGCGAGCGCGCCCACGTCGCACAGCAGGATCGTGTGGCCGTCGTTCGCCTTCGCGACCGCGTCGGTGCCGGTGTTGCCGTTCGCGCCGGCCTTGTTCTCGACGATCACGGTCTGCTTCAGCGC
>Ga0075366_10000690_pt1 | contig 15971 bp, 15 predicted proteins | sample EndMethybrTD3031_FD_72351 | JGI IMG/M metagenome (GOLD analysis project Ga0075366, IMG submission 72351) | Populus endosphere microbial communities from Tennessee, USA - Endosphere MetaG P. TD hybrid TD303-1 | ecosystem: Host-associated > Plants > Roots > Endosphere | place: USA: Tennessee...
GCTCCAGGCCGGCGACACGCGGCTGCCGACGACGAGATAGTCGACCTTCGTGCTGACCCGCTCGCTGAGCGTCGCGCCGGCCCCTTCCTGTTCGGCACACGTGCAGCGTGCGAGCGCTTGATCGTGTCGGCCGGCGCGACGCTCAGCGAGCGGGTCAGCACGAAGGTCGACTATCTCGTCGTCGGCAGCCGCGTGTCGCCGGCCTGGAGCAACGAGCCCTACGGCGAGGACATCGAAGAGGCCGTCGCGCTGCAGCGGCTCGGCCATCGCATCGCGATCATCAGCGAGCGCCGGCTGCTCGAAAGCCTTTCCTGAGCTGGTCCGTCAGATCCCGAGGTGGCGGTGCCAGAGGCCGCGGTCGCCATCGAGCGCCTGCGAGCTGCCGGTCCAGACCACGCGCCCCTTCTCGACGATGACGTGGCGGTCGGCGATGCGGATCAGGCGCTGCACGTATTTGTCGATCACGAGCATCGCGTGGCCGGCCCCGCGCAGCACGCCAAGCACACGCCAGATGTCCTCGCGCACCAAAGGCGCCAGGCCTTCGGTCGCCTCGTCGAGGATCAGCAGGCGCGGATTGGTGACGAGTGCACGTGCGATCGCGAGCATCTGCTGTTCGCCGCCGGAGAGCTGGCTGCCCATGTGGCGGCGGCGTTCGGCCAGGCGCGGGAACAGCTCGAACAGTCGCGCCGGCGTCCAGGCCGTCGTCGCGCCGGCGCGCGCGAACGCGCTGAGGTGTTCCTCGACATCGAGGTTGCCGAACACCTGCCGGCCTTCGGGCACGAGCGCGATGCCTCGCTGCGCAATGCGGTGCGTCGGCTGGCCGGTGATCGCCTGGTCGGCGAAGACGATGCGGCCGGAGGTCGGTCGGATCAATCCCATCACGGTGCGCACCAGCGTCGTCTTGCCCATGCCGTTGCGCCCCAGCAGGCCGACGATCTCGCCCGGCCCGACCTGCAGATCGACGTCGAACAGCACCGGGCTGCGGCCGTAGCCGGCGCACACACCCTGCACGTCGAGCAGCGTGCTCACGACGCGTCCTCCGCATCGCCGAGATAGGCTGCGATCACTGCCGGATCGTTGCGCACCGCGTCGGGCCGGCCGCTCGCGACGATCGCGCCGTTGACCAGCACCGAGACGGTGTCGGCGAGCCGGAACACCGAGTCGACATCGTGTTCGATCAGCAGCACGGCGCAGTCGTCGCGCAGCCCTTCGATGAGCCGCGCCATCGCCGCGGACTCCTGCGCGCCCATGCCGGCCATCGGCTCGTCGAGCAGCACGAGAAGCGGCCGGCTCGCGAGCGTCAGCCCGACCTCGAGCGCACGTTGTTCGCCGTGCGAGAGCTGCTCGATCGACGCATCGCCCCGGGCCGCCAGGCCGATGCGCTCGAGCACCGCCTGCGCCTGCTCGATCAGGCGCGCGTCGCGCCGCACAGGCGCCCAGGCCGAGAACGTTCGCCCCTGGCCGGCCTGGACGGCGAAGGCCACGTTCTCGCGCACCGACAGGCTCTTGAACAAACGCGTGATCTGGAACGAACGCAGCAGCCCGCGCCGGGCGCGCTGGTGGGCGACGAGTCGGGTGATGTCTTCGCCGCCGAAATGCACCGTACCGCTGTCGCTGGCGAGCTGGCCGGCGAGCTGCGCGACCAGCGTCGTCTTGCCGGCACCGTTCGGGCCGATCAGCGCGTGGATCTCGCGCGGCTGCACCTGCAGGTCGAGCCGGTCGGTGACGACCAGGCCGCCGAAGCGCTTGTTCAGGCCACGCACGTCCAGGAGTGCAGTCACTGGAGTACCTTCGTGCTCCGCGCTCCGGTACGAGCCCTTCGGGCGGCCGTGCGGGCTCATGCGCGGCGCCTTTCGAACACGCCGGCAAGCCCGCGGCGCGCGAACAGCACGACGGCGAGCAGCACCCAGCCGATCCAGAACTCCCAGTGCTCGGTCTGCGCGGCGAGCAGCTCCTGCAGCAACAGCAGCACTGCAGCGCCGGCCACGCCGCCCCACAGCGTGCCGACACCACCGAGGATCACCATCACGAGCAGCGTGCCGGACTGCGTCCAGTGCAGCACGTTCGGGCTCACGTAGCCCTGCAGGTTGACGCTCAACGCGCCCGCGATGCCGGCGAGCACGCCGGCGGCGACGAAGACCACGAGCTTGCACGCGAAGGTCGGCAGGCCCAGCGCCTCGGCGCGGATCTCGTCGTCGCGCAGCGCCTGCACCGCGCGGCCGAAGCGCGAGGCCGCAAAGCGGGCCAGCAGCAAAAGTGTCGACGCCAGCACCGCGAGCGCGACGAAGTAGAAACTGTCGGCGTCGCGCAGGTCGACGCCCCCGGGCAGCAGCATGCGCGTGCGCAACGTCAGGCCTTCGTCGCCGCCGTAGCCCTTGATCGAGTTGGCCAGGTAGAACAGCATCTGCGCGAAGGCGAGCGTGATCATGATGAAGTAGACGCCGCGCGTGCGCAGCGAGACCGCACCGATCAGGAGCGCCGCGACGGCGACCACGCCGACCGTCGCGAGCAGGTGCACGCCGGCGGACTGCACACCTTCGCTGAGCAGCACGCCGCTCGCATACGCACCGAGCCCGACGAAGGCGGCGTGGCCGAGCGAGACCATGCCGCCGTAGCCGAGCAGCAGGTTCAGGCTGGTGGCCGCGATCGCGAAGACGACGATCCGGCTCGCGACGCTGAGGTAGAACTCCGCGCCGAACGCACGCAGCAGCCAGGGCAGCGCGACCGCGGCCGCCAGCGCGACAAGGGTGGCCGCCCGGGCCGGCGTCATACGCCGCAGCCGGGCCCCCTCGGGGGGCAGGAGCGAAGCGACGTGGGGGTGGTCATCGCACCGCCGCCGGGCCGTCCCAAGGCGGCTGCGCGCCCCCTCGGGGGCAGGAGCGAAGCGACGTGGGGGTGCTCATCGCACCGGGAACAGGCCGCGCGGCCGCCACACCAGCACGCCGGCCATCAACACGTAGACGGCGATCGACGCCAGCGCCGGGCCGGCCGCGCTCGCCCACTGCGGCGGCAGCGCGCCGCGCAGGCCGGACTGCAGCAGCGTGCGGCCGAGCGTGTCGACCGCGCCGACGAGCAGCGAGCCGATCAATGCGCCGCGGATCGAGCCGATCCCGCCGATCACGATCACGACGAACGCGAGGATCAGGATGTTCTCGCCCATGCCGACCTGCACCGCGAGCAGCGGCCCGAGCAGGCTGCCGGCCACCGCGCAGAGCGCCGCGCCGAGCCCGAACACGAGCGTGAACAGGCGCGCGACGTTAACGCCCATCGCGCTGCTCATCTCGCGGTTCGAGGCGCCGGCGCGCACCAGCGCACCGACCCGTGTCTTCTGCACCAGCAGGTACAGCGCGATCGCGAGCCCGAGTCCGACGCCGATGATCAGCAGGCGCCAGGCCGGGTACTGCAGGCCGAGCGGCAGCTGCACCGGCCCATCGAGCGCGGCCGGCGCCGCGAGCGGCAGGTCGTTGCCGAAGACCATCTTGACGCCGTCGTTGAGGATCAGGATCAGCGCGAAGGTCGCGAGCACCTGCGACAGGTGATCACGTGCGTAGAGCGTGCGCAGCAGCGTGACCTCGAGCGCCATGCCGACCAGCGCGGTCAGCAGCACCGCACCGGCGGCGCCGATCCAGAACGATCCGCTCAGCGCGGTGAGCCAGGCCGCGAAGAACGCGCCGACCATGTACAGCGAACCGTGCGCGAGGTTGATCATGTCCATCACACCGAACACGATCGTCAGGCCGGCCGCGAGCAGGAACAGCATCAGGCCGAACTGCAGGCCGTTCAGGGCCTGCTCGAAGAACAGAACGCCCGTCACTTGGGCATCTGGCACTGCTGCACGTAAGCGTCGCCGTGGTCCTTCAGGATCGGCTCGTTGAACGACTTGTTGATCAGGCCGCCCTTGCCATCGGCGCCCACGGTGCGCACGAAGTAGTTCTGGATCGGGTACTGGTTGGTGTTGAACTTGAACGGGCCGCGCACCGACTCGAACTTCGCGGCACGCAGGGCCTTGCGCACCGCGTCCTGGTCCTCGAGCTTGCCCTTCACGTCGCGCACCGCGGCGTTGATCAGCTGCGCCGCGTCGTAGCCTTGCGACGCGTACAACGTCGGCACACGTTTGTATTCCTTCTGGAATTCGGCGACGAACTTCTGGTTGGCCGCGTTCGCGAAATCGGGCGACCAGTGCGCGGTGTTGAACAGGCCGGCCATCGCCGCGCCGACCGGGTTGATGATGTCCTGGTCGGCCGAGAAGCCCGGCAGCAGCAGCGTGATGTCCTTGCCGAGGCCGGCGCCGACGAACTGCTTGATGAAGTTGATGCCCATGCCGCCGGGCAGGAAGATGTAGAGCGCCTGGGGTTTCGCGGCGCGGATCTCGGCGAGCTCGGCCGCGTAGTCGAGCTGGCCGAGCTTGGTGTAGTTCTCGCCGACGATCTGACCCTTGAAGGTGCGCTTGAAGCCGGCCAGCGAATCCTTGCCGGCCTGGTAGTTGGGCGCGAGCAGGTAGGCATTCTTCAGCTCGCGCTGGTTCGCGAACGCGCCGGCCGCCTCGTGGTAGGCATCGTTCGGCCACGAGACGGCGAAGAACTGCGGGTTGCAGTCCTTGCCCGCCATCGACGACGGCGCCGCGTTCGGGCTGATGTAGATCACCTTGTTGTCGAGCGCCTCGGGCAGCGCGGCCAGCATGATGTTCGAGAACACCACGCCGGTCATGAAGTCGACCTTGTCGCGCTTGACGTTGCGCTCGAACAGCTGGCGCGCGACGTCGGGCTTGAACTGGTCGTCGCTGACCAGCACCTCGGCCGGCAGGCCGCCGAGCTTGCCGCCGTTCAGCTTGACGGCGAGCTGGAAGCCGTCGCGGATGTCGATGCCGAGCGCCGACGACGGCCCCGACAAGGTGCTGACGAAGCCGATCTTCACCTTGTCGGCGGCCGACACGGCGGACGCGCTTGCAACGAAAACCAGGCTGGCGATGCAGCCCCTCGAACCCCATCGGCGAAAGTCGATCACTGGCTGCTCCTCGAAAAGTTCCATCGCTCCGCGCCTGGCAAGCTGACCCAGCGGACGCCGCGGATCCGGCTCCGCCGGTCCGCTGGCGTCGCCCCCTCGAGGGGGAGCGGCGAAGCCGCTACGGGGGTGGTTGTCATCAAACCCAGATCTGCAGCACGTAGTCGAACGGCGCCTGGCCGTTGAACAGATCGACGCGCTGCAGACGGATCCGCAACGCGCCGTCGTCACCCCGCACCAGATGGTGCTGGTAGCGGCCACCGAAGTGGCGCACATGATCGCGGCGCAGCTCCATCATGTGGAAGCGCGAGCGAACGCAGATTTCGTGCCCATCGACCGACTCGAGCGCGACGTGGCTGACGAGGTGGTTGGTCTCCCACATCGGCGCCTGCGACCACGCGTTGGGGTGCGAGACGCGGCCCTTGCGGATCTCCATCATCAGCTTGTCTTCGGCGAAGATCGACGGCGAGCCTTCCCATTCGCTCTGCTCGGGCGTGACCGGCATCCAGTAGACGCCTTGTGCGTCGAAGAGGTCGATGAAGGCCTGCCAGTGTTTGCCGTCGAGCAGTTCGGCCTGGCGATAGAGGAACTGCTCGACCTCGCGCTGGAGCTCGACCGGCGCCGTCAGCAGGCCCGCCGCCGGCACGCCGCACAACGCGGCCGCCGCACCAGCCTGCGGTGCACGCGGCGAATGGTCGGGCTCGACTCGCTGCGCGCCGGTGCGCTGGGCTGCGTCGCCTGCCTCGATCACGACCTCCTGTGCCAGCAGGTGCGCGAAGTCCGGGCCGGCGCTCGGGATGTTTCTGTCCTTGTTCATGCGCGCTCTCCTCAGGCCGTCAGGTACTTCGACCACGCCGCGAACTGGTTGCGCATCACCGCTTCCGACGTGCCGTGGTTCGAGTAGGTGACATCGTTCTCGACCCGGTCGTCGCCGTACCAGCGGTGGAAGCTCACCCAGTCGCCGCCGTTGGACTGCAGACCCCACTGGGCCTTGGTCCAGTTCTCCAGGTCGTCGGCATTGATCATCGTCGCCGGCGAGTTGACGAGGTTGTAATACCAGAGGCTGCGTCGGTAGATCGCCTCGGGCGCGCCCTTGAGCCGGAAATGCCAGATCTCGGACAGCGTCTTGTCGGCCGAGATCGGCCGCAGGCAGCGCAACTGCTGCAGCGGGCTCTGCACCGAGAGGTACGGGTAGACGAGCACGTGGTGGATGCTGCGCGACAGGTGCTCCTCCATCTTCGCCTTGCCGTAGGCCTGCTCGAGCAGCGCCTCGTACGCGAGCGTGTCGGGGTCGCGCGGACGCAGCCCCATGTAGGCCTTCAGGATGCCGTGGCCGCGCGGGAAGTTGATGGTCTGCACACCGTCCCACTGCTCGAAGCTCGACGCGAAGGTCGACAGGTAGTGGTAGTACAGCGGCGCGCTGCCGCCTTCGGCCTTCAGCCGTTTCTCGACCCGGCCGGCCGAGATGCCGGTGGACTGGTGCGTCACCGACGGGTGCAGCGCGTCGAGCTGGTTCTCCATGAAGAACTTCCAGTTCGACTGCTGGATCACGCGGTGGCAGATCGGCACGACCTCGACCTCGCCGACCGGCGAGCGGTCGCACATGTCGTCGAACGCGACACGCGCTTCGCCGAGGAACTCGAGCAGCGAGGGGCCATCGTCGACCAGGCTCGCGAACACGAAGCCGCGGTAGCTGTCGACACGCGCGGCGCGCTTCATCCCGCAGTCGGGGTTGTCGCGTGTCATGCGCGTGCCCTCGTAGCCCTTGGCGAGCGGGATCGCACGCACGCTGCCGTCGAGGTGAAAGCTCCACGCGTGGTACGAGCAGACGAAGGCGCTGCCGGTGTTGCCGCGCAGGTTGCCGATCACCTGCACGCCGCGGTGCGGACAGCGGTTGTAGAGCACCTGCACGCGGCCGTCGCCCTGGCGCACCATCACCATCGGCTGGCGGCCGATCGTCAGCGCGTGATAGTCGCCCGGCGCCTTCACCTGCGACTCGTGGCCGCAGTAGACCCAGATGCGTTCGAAGATCCGCTCCATCTCGGCGTCGAAGATCGCCGGGTCGGTGTACACGGTCTTGTGAACGCGGTCGGGTTCGACGAGTTGCTGAAGGTTCATCGGTGCACCTCGGAAGGAAGCCGGACCGAAAAAATTCTAGGAGGCCGATGGCAAGCGTGGTATTTGCGCGGGTCGCATTGCCATAATCGAAACTGATGGCCGATTCCGTCGAGCCCGCGCAGCCGGCCCACACGCTGGACCTGCGGCGGTTGCGCCACCTGCGCGCCGCCGTCGCCGAAGGCAGCCTCTCGGGTGCCGCGGTGCAGCTCGGCCTGTCGCAGCCCGCGCTGTCCGCGAGCATCAAGTCGCTCGAGGCCGAGCTCGGTGTCGCGCTGCTCGAGCGCCACCGCTTCGGCGTCCATGCGACGAGCTACGCCGAAGCCTTGCTCGAACACGCCCGCCGCGTCGAATCCGAGCTCGACGCGGCCTGGGCGCACGTCAAGCAGCTGCGCCAGCGCGATGCGGTCACGCTGCGCATCGGCTGCGGGCCGTCGGAGGCGACGCGCCTGCTGCCGATCGCGCTGCAGCACCTGCGCGCCACGCGGCCGGAGCTGCGTGTGTTCGTCGAGTACGGCCTGAACGAGAAGCTGATGCCGATGGTGCGGCTCGGCGAAGTCGAATGTGCGCTGTCGTCGGTGCCGCGCAGCGCGGCGCACCCGGACCTGCGCCACGAGACACTGCACACCGACCAGGCGGTGATCGTCGCGCGCGCCGACCACCCGCTCGCCGGCCGCCGCAGCGCCAGCGTCGCCGAGTTGGCCCGCTACCCGTGGGTGCTGGCGCGGCGCTGGGAACTCGAACGCAAGGCGCTCGACGAGCTGTTCGCGCAGGCCGGCGTCGAGCCGATCCAGGCCGAGGTCGAGACCACCTCGGCGACGCTGATGAAGACGCTCGTGATGCATGGCGACTTCCTGACCTTCGTGCCACGCGAGATGATCCACTGGGAGGAGCGCGCCGGCCTGCTGCGCCCGCTGAAAGCCTGGAGCTCGGCGTGGGAACGCCACGTCGGCGTCACGACGCGGCGCGACCGCGCGCCGAACGAGGCGCTGCAGGCGCTCGTCGAGAGCCTGCGCGCCGCGGTGCGCCGCGTGGCACCGCGCTGAGCCGGCACCGCCTACGCCAGCGCGCGGCCGATCAGGATCTTCTGCACGTCCGACGTGCCTTCGTAGATCTGGCACACGCGCACGTCGCGGTAGATGCGCTCGACCGGGAAGTCGCTGACGTAGCCGTAGCCGCCGTGCACCTGGATCGCCGCGCTGCAGACCGCTTCGGCCATCTCGCTCGCGAAGAGCTTGGCCATCGCGGCCTCCTTCAGGCACGGCTGGCCGGCGTCCTTCAGGCTCGCAGCGTGGTGGATCAGCTGGCGCGCGGCCTCGATCTTCATCGCCATTTCCGCGAGCCGGAACTGCACCGCCTGATGCTCGAAGATCGGCTTGCCGAACGCAACCCGTTCCTTCGCATAGGCGAGCGCGGCGTCGAACGCGGCGCGTGCCATGCCGACGCTCTGCGCCGCGATGCCGATGCGCCCGCCCTCGAGGCCCGACAGCGCGATCTTCAGCCCCGTGCCTTCGTCGGCGAGCAGGTTCGCCGCCGGAATGCGGCAGTTCTCGAACAGGATCTGCGCGGTGTCGCTGCTGTGCTGGCCCATCTTCTCTTCCAGCCGCGCGACGCTGTAGCCCTTCGCGTCGGTCGGCACGATGAAGGCGCTGATGCCCTTCTTCCCTGCTGCCTTGTCGGTCACCGCCATCACGATCGCAGCGTCGCCGGTCTTGCCGCTCGTGATGAACTGCTTGACGCCGTCGAGCACGTAGTCGCCGCCGTCGCGCCGCGCGGTCGTGCGCAGCCCGTCGGCCTGCGAGCCGACGTGCGGCTCGGTGAGGCAGAACGCGCCGAGCATCTCGCCGCGTGCGAGCGGCTCGAGCCACGCCTTCTTCTGCGCGTCGTTCGCCCAGGCCATCAGGATCGAGCAGACCGGGCAGTTGTTGACGCTGACGACGGTCGAGGTGCCGCCGTCGCCGGCCGCGATCTCCTCGAGGATCACTGCGAGCGCAAGGTAGTCGAGCCCCGCGCCGCCCCACTCGGCCGGCACCGCGACGCCGTAGCAGCCGAGCGCGGCCAGGCCCGCGAGCTGCTCGGCCGGGAAGTGGCGCTCCTTGTCCCAGCGCGCGGCGTGCGGCGCGATCTCGGCCTGCACGAAGCTGCGCACGGCCTCCTGGACGGCACGATGATCCTCGCCGAGCAGCATCGGGGCCTCGCGGTCAGAGCAGCTCGACGGCCATCGCGGTGGCCTCGCCGCCGCCGATGCACAGCGCCGCGACACCCTTCTTCTTGCCTTGCTTGCGCAGCGCCCCGAGCAAGGTGACGACGATGCGCGCGCCGCTCGCGCCGATCGGGTGGCCGAGCGCGCAGGCGCCGCCGTGCACGTTGACGATCTCGTGCGGCAGCTTGAACTCGGCCATCGCGGCCATCGTCACCGCGGCGAAGGCCTCGTTGACTTCCCACAGGTCGACATCCTTCGCGGCCCAGCCAGTCTTCTGCAGCACCTTCTGGATCGCGCCGACCGGCGCGGTCGTGAACCACTCGGGCGCCTGCGCGTGCACGCCGTGCGCGACGATGCGCGCGATCGGCTTGGCGCCCATCTGCTTGGCGGTCGACTCGCGCATCAGCACCAGCGCCGCGGCGCCGTCGGAGATGCTCGACGAGGTGGCCGCGGTGATCGCACCGTCCTTCTTGAACGCCGGCTTGAGGCCGGGGATCTTGTCGAGCTTGGCCTTGAACGGCTGCTCGTCGAACTTGAGCACGGTGTCGCCGGTCTTGCCCGGCAGCGTGACCGGCGCCATCTCCCAGTCGAAGCTGCCGTCTTCGTTGGCCTTCTTGCTGCGCTGGGTCGACGCGATCGCGAACTGGTCCATCGCCTCGCGCGTGAAGCTGTACTTCCCGACACACTGCTCGGCGAACACGCCCATCGCCTTGCCGCGCTCGTAGGCGTCTTCCAGCCCGTCGATCGCCATGTGGTCGTAGAGCGCGGACGCGCCGTACTTGATGCCCTTGCGCGCGAAGGTCAGATGCGGCGCGTTGGTCATGCTTTCCATGCCGCCGGCCACCATCACGTTGGCGCTGCCGGCCGCGAGCATGTCGTGCGCGAACATCATCGCGCGCATGCCCGAGCCGCACATCTTGCTGAGCGTCACGGCGCCGGCCGAATCGGGCAGTCCCGCCTTGCGCATCGCCTGGCGTGCCGGCGCCTGGCCCTGGCCGGCCATCAGGCAGTTGCCGAACAGCACCTCGTCGACGGCATCGCCGGGCACGCCGGCGCGTTCGACGGCGGCCTTGATCGCGACGGCGCCCAGCTCCCACGCAGCGAGCGAGGACAGATCGCCCAACAGGCCGCCGATCGGCGTGCGGGCAGCGGAAACGATGACGATGGACTCGGCCATGGCGGTACTCCTTGGTTCAGGCAGGGGACAGGACGAATGATGCGCCGCGCTCCTCGGCCGCGACGCGCTTGATGTAATTCTGGAACTCGGGATCCTCGCCGCGCAGCAGCAGCGGCAAGGCGTTGTAGAAATCGTCGCGTCGGCTCCACTCGCGCATCGAGTCGTCCCACGAGTTCCAGCGCCGCTGCTCGGTGGGCGACATCTCGGGCTTGTGCGCGACGAGGTAGGCTCGCTCGAACAGCGAGATCAGCATGTCGAAGATCACCAGCATGCGTTCGTTCTGCTCCGCCGTCGGATTCGCCAGCGCAGCGTTGGTGCGCAGCTGCAGGTCGGAGTTCGCGAGCACGATCTTCAGGAAGTCGTTGTACGCGTCGGAGAGGTGCAGGTAGGCTTCCTCCTCCTCGTTCTCGCGCTCCTTGCGCTGCTCGGCGAGGAACACCCAGACCGCGAACGGCAGCGCGACGATCGTGACGACGAAAGTCGCGAGCTCGAGCGCATCGCGGATGCTCATCGCGCACGCCACCGTGGGTCGATGAGAGGCTGCTGTCGGCCCGCTGCTGCCATTGGCGCGAGATCGGGCCGGCGCGGTGCTCTGCTCCGCTCATGTCCCCCGGGTCGGGCTGCGCCCGACCCTCCTCCTTTACTTCGCTGCGCAGAACACCGCACCGGCCCGATCTGCCACCGCTCTGGCAGTTCAACGTGGCGTGCCTCGGTGCTTCTCGGCCAAGGACGCCGGGTGGCCGACGGAGCGAAGTAAAGGAGGAGAGGCCGGCGCAGCCGGCCTCGGGGGACATGAGTGGAGTCGGCCACACGGTGGCCTTGGCTCGCGTGCACGCCGTACGCGACTGGCGGCAACGGGCCGTGGGCGGCCCCACTACCTTCCGCGCTCATATCCCCGCCTCCTCGGCCTGCGCGACGTTGCGGCGCGGGCGCCGGAAGCGCTTCGTGACGTCGTAGGGGAACACGTCGTGCACGTGGCCGGCGAGGATGCGGTCCTTGTGCGCTTGCCAAAACGCCGCGTCGAGCAGGTCGGCGTGGTGCTTCATGAACACCTCGCGCACCACCGGGTTAGCGAGCAGGAACGGACCGAAGGTCTCGGGGAACACGTCACGCGGCGCGACCGGGTACCAGACCTCGCCCGACATCTCCTCCTCATCGTTGTGCGCCTGCGGCACCTTGCGGAAGTTGCAGTCGGTCAGGTACTCGATCTCGTCGTAGTCGTAGAACACCACCTTGCCCTGGCGCGTGACACCGAAGTTCTTCCACAGCATGTCGCCCGGGAAGATGTTGGCGCGCACCAGATCCTTGATCGCATTGCCGTATTCGACCACCGCGTGTTCGATCTGCGGCGGCGTCGCCTCGTGCAGGAAGATGTTGAGCGGGATCATGCGCCGCTCGATGTAGACGTGGCGGATCACGAGCGTGTCGCCCTCCTCCTCGAGCAGGCTCGGGCAGTACTGCCGCAGCTCGTCGATCAGCTCTTCCTCGAAGCGTGCGCGCGGGAACGCGACGTCGCTGTACTCGAGCGTGTCGGCCATGCGGCCGACGCGGTCGTGCTGCTTGACGAGCAGATAGCGGCTCTTGATGTGCTCGCGCGTCGTGTCCTTCTGCGGCGGATAGAAGTCCTTGATGACCTTGAAGACGTACGGGAAGCTCGGCAGGTCGAACACCAGCATCACCATGCCCTTGATGCCGGGCGCGATGCGGAAACGGTCGCTGCTGTGGCGCAGGTGGTAGAGGAAGTCGCGGTAGAAGATGTTCTTGCCCTGCTTCTGCAGCCCGATCGCGTTGTAGAGCTCCGAGCGCGGCTTGCGCGGCATCATCGAGCGCAGGAACTGCACGCAGGCCGACGGCACCTCCATGTCGACCATGAAGTAGGCGCGCGCGAAGCTGAACAGCATCAGCAGGTCTTCTTCGCCGAACAGCGCGGCGTCGATGACGAGCTGCCTGCCGCGCGCGGTGTGCAGGATCGGCAGCGCGAACGGCAATTCGTTGAAGCCGTTGATGATCTTGCCGACCAGGTAAGCGCCCTTGTTGCGATAGAACAGCGACGACAGCACCTGCACCTGGAAGTTCGCGCGCATGCGGAACTCGCCGAGGCGCGTGATCACCGCGGCGAGCACGTGGTCGATGTCGCGGCCCAGATCCTCGAACTCGAGCTCGAGCTGGAAGTTGGTGACGATGCGCAGGAAGGTGTCGCGCAGCGTCTCCTTGGTCGGGTAGTAGGCGCGGTAGGTCGGCAGCGCGGCCGGCTCGTCGTTCTCGATGTACTCGGTGCTGACCGCCGGGCGCACGAAGATGAAGTCGTTGTGGAAGTAGCTGCGGTGCAGGATCTTCGTCGTCACCGAGTTGAAGAAGGTCTCGGCGAGCTCGGGCTGGTGGTGGTTGACCAGCAGCCCGATGTAGTGCAGCTTGATCTGCTGCCAGACGTCCATCGGCAGGCTCCCGGCCGCGAACTCGGTCTGCAGCCGCTCGACCGCCTCGTCGACGCGCTTGTCGTAGAACTCGATGCGTTCGCGCTGCGCACGCTGCTGGCCGTGCCAGTCAGCGCGCTCGAAGCGCTGCTTGGCCGCGGCGCTGGCGGCGCGGAACAGTGTGTAGTGGCGGTTGAAGCCGTCGAGCATCGCCTGCGCGATGTCGAACGCACGCAGGTCGGTCAGCTGGGTCGGGAACACCGTGCGCATGCGTGGCTCCGACCGTCGAGATTCAGGGACGGCCGTTCTTGCGGATCGCGTCGTGGCGCTGCTTCAGCGCGCCGAGCGCAAGACCATAGGCCGCGGCAACCTCGGCGGCGTTCGCGACCGTCATGCGCAGATCCTCGAGCAGGCCGTTGTGCAGCCCGTAGACCCAGCCGTGCACGACGACCGACTGGCCGCGCGCCCAGGCGTCCTGCACGACGGTGGTCTCGCAGACGTTGAGCGACTGCTCGAGCACGTTCAGCTCGCACAGCGCCTTCATGCGCAGCTCGGCGTCTTCCATGCCGTCGATCCAGGGGCGGTGTTTGTTGCGCACGTCCTGCACGTGGCGGATCCAGTTGTCCGCCAGGCCGATGCGGCGGTTCTCGAGCGCCGCGACAACGCCGGCGCAGCCGTAGTGGCCGACGACCATGATGTGGCGCACCTTCAGCATGTCGAGCGCGAACTGGATCACCGACAGCGCGTTCAGGTCGGAGTGCACGACGACGTTGGCCACGTTGCGGTGCACGAACACGTCGCCGGGCAGCAGGCCGAGGATCTCGTTGGCCGGCACGCGGCTGTCGGCACAGCCGATCCACAGGTACTGCGGCGCCTGCTGCTTGAGCAGCCGCGTGAAGAAGCCGGGCTCGCGCTGCTCGGTCTCCTCGGCCCAGCGGCGGTTGCTCTCGAACAGCTCGGACAGGTCGGTGCTCATGGCGTGCTGCAGTGCATCATCGAGCCGCAGTGTACGCAGCCCGGGCTCACATCGTCTCGGCGAACAGCTCCCGGCCGATCAGCATGCGCCGCACCTCCGACGTGCCCGCGCCGATTTCGTAGAGCTTCGCGTCGCGCCAGAGCCGCCCGAGCGGGTAGTCGTTGATGTAGCCGTTGCCGCCGAAGATCTGGATGCCTTCGCCGGCCATCCAGGTCGCCTTCTCGGCGCACCACAGGATCACGCTCGCGCAATCCTTGCGCACCTGGCGCACGTGTTCGGCGCCGAGCAGGTCGAGGTTCTTGCCGACCGTGTAGCAGAACGCGCGCGCGGCCTGCAGCACGGTGTACATGTCGGCCACCTTGCCCTGGATCAGCTGGAACTCGCCGATGCTCTGACCGAACTGCTTGCGATCGTGGATGTAGGGCACGACGTTGTCCATCACCGCCTGCATGATGCCGACCGGCCCGGCGGCGAGCACCGCGCGCTCGTAGTCGAGCCCGCTCATCAGCACCTTCGCGCCGCCGTTGAGCGTGCCCAGCACGTTCGCAGCCGGCACCTCGACGTTGTTGAACACCATCTCGCCGGTGTGGCTGCCCCGCATGCCGAGCTTGTCGAGCTTCTGTGCGGTCGAGAAACCCTTCATGCCCTTCTCGACGATGAAGGCGGTGACGCCGCGCGCGCCGAGCTCGGGCTCGGTCTTGCCGTACACGACCATCGTGTCGGCGTCGGGACCGTTGGTGATCCACATCTTCGTGCCGTTGAGCAGGTAGTACCCGCCCCTGTCCTCGGCCTTCAGCTTCATCGAGATCACGTCGGAACCGGCGCCCGGCTCGCTCATCGCGAGCGCGCCGACGTGCTCGCCGCTGATCAGCTTGGGCAGGTACTTCTTCTTCTGCGCCTCGCTGCCGTTGCGCTTGATCTGGTTGACGCACAGGTTGCTGTGCGCGCCGTACGACAGGCCGACCGAAGCGCTGGCGCGGCTGATCTCCTCCATCGCGATCATGTGCGCGAGGTAGCCCATGTTGGCGCCGCCATAGGTCTCGGGCGCGGTGATGCCCAGCACGCCGAGCTCGCCCATCTTGCGCCACAGGTCCATCGGGAACTGGTCGCTGCGGTCGATCTCGGCGGCGCGCGGCGCGATCTCGGCCTGGGCAAAGGTGTGCACTGCTTCGCGCAGCGCGTCGATGTCGTCGCCGAGTTGAAAGTCGAGGCCTGGCATGTTCATCTTGTCTCTCCTGGATCTGTTGGATAGGTGTGTGGGCGTGCAGCGGTGGTCGCTTCAGGCCTGGGCGTTGCGGGCCGGCGCACGCGTCTTGCGCTCGCCCTTGTCGCCCGATGTCTTGGGAGGTGGCGTGGTCTTCTCGCCCTTGTCGCTCTTGGCCAGCAAGGCACGGGCCTCGCGCTCGTGCTCGCGCACTTCGTCCAGATTGGCCTGCAGGTCCAGCATCTGTGCCTCCAGCTGCGCACGGTGCGCCGTCAGGATGCTCAGGAACTTCCTGAGCTGCGCCACAGTGTCGCGCGGGCTGTCGTACATGTCGATGATTTCCTTGGCCTCCACCAGGGACAGGCCCAGGCGCTTGGCGCGCAAGGTGAGCTTGAGCCGCGCGCGGTCACCGGCGCTGTAGAGGCGGCTGCGGCCGCCAGGGCCGGTGCGCTCGGGCCGCAGCAGGCCCATGTCTTCATAGAAGCGCATGGCGCGCGTGGTCAGGTCGAATTCCTTCGCCAGATCGCTGATCGAATAGGTAGTGCCCATGGTCCTGCCGTCGATTAACCCCGAGGCGACAGCGCCCGGATGGCGCAACGCCTACAATGCGCAAACGAGTTGACGTTTACGTAAACGTCAATTATGAACCAGATCTGGATCTCCATGAACGAACTCGAAAGCCAGCTGCACTATCCACTCGGCGACCAGCTGCCCGAACGCGGCGGCACGATCGAGGTCGCGCCGGGCGTGCGCTGGATCCGCATGTCGCTGCCGTTCGCGCTGGACCACATCAACCTGTGGCTGCTGCGCGACCAGCTCGACGGGCGCGAGGGCTGGACGATCGTGGACTGCTGCATCGCGCAGGACGAAGCCAAGGCGCA
>Ga0075366_10000691_pt1 | contig 15970 bp, 14 predicted proteins | sample EndMethybrTD3031_FD_72351 | JGI IMG/M metagenome (GOLD analysis project Ga0075366, IMG submission 72351) | Populus endosphere microbial communities from Tennessee, USA - Endosphere MetaG P. TD hybrid TD303-1 | ecosystem: Host-associated > Plants > Roots > Endosphere | place: USA: Tennessee...
GGAGATCATCGGGATGATGCGCGGCGGATTCCCCGACATTCAGTGGACTCTTGAGGAAACCGTCATCGAAGGTGATGTCATCGCGGCGCGATTCACGATGCGCGGGACGCACCGCGGAGCATTTTTCGGCGTGCCTCCCACCGGCAAGACGATTGCCGTGCAAGCGCTGAACATCTATCGGCTTTCGACCGGGAAGATCGTCTCCGAAGTGGGGCAACCGGACCTGCTCGGACTGATGCAGCAGATTGGCGGGTTGCCGCGTTTCTGATGCCCTGTACGTGCCGCTAGCATCGAGTTCCGGCCCAGGCAGCAGTGCGCCGTCGTCGGTCTACAAGTTCGATGGCACGAACTGGACGCGACACGGGGCTGGTCGTCCACACGTCGATCACAATCTCGCCGACCTGTCGCACCGGCATGGCATGGCATGGCATGGCATGGCATGGAACAACCCGTGCTTCTTCGCCAGACATGGGCGCGAACTGGGTCCGCATCGACGGCGACGCGCATCGTTACGGCGGTGTGCCGCGCGTCGGCGCCGACGCAACGCGCCGACAAAAGCTCGGAACTGACAGAGGTGCCGCCGAGTGTGCCGGTGGCGCGTGGAGGTGGTTCGAAAACTTCGAAGACGCATTGAACCGCCGCCGATAAAGCAGACCTTAAGAACCAACGAAAGGAGGGCAAGATGACCATCGAAGAAAGGTTTTATGCAACGGTCTACCGAGTTCGTTAACGCGGCCGACGAAGGTATGGCGCAAGGTCTCGTCGCTCAGGACGCGGTGTTCCACGTGCCTGGTCAGACTGCACCAGTGCGCGGTACGCACCTGGGTACCTTCCTGGGCTTGCAGCCCTGGCGTATCTCGTTTGAGATGCAATCATGTCCAATGCAAGGAACGACGATGTCTCATACCTCTATGCTGCACGTCCGCGTGCGAACGGGACCATGAAGGCCGTCGTCATGCGCGTTCCGGGCGGCCCCGAGGTGCTGAAGGTCGAGCAGATGCCGGTGCCCAGGCCCGGCCCGGGCGAGGTGCTGATCCGGGTCGAGGCGTTTGGATTGAATCGCTCCGAAATGTTCACGCGGCAGGGACACTCGCCCGGCGTCCAATTTCCGCGGGTACTTGGTATCGAAGCTGTAGGCACTGTCGCCGAAGCGCCCCTAACTGAGTTTGTGCCCGGGCAGACCGTGGCCACCGTCATGGGCGGCATGGGGCGCCAGTTCGACGGCAGCTATGCCGAATACACCCGGGTGCCGGCGAGACAGGTGCGTGCAATCACCACCGCGCTGCCGTGGGCGAAGCTGGGCGCACTCCCCGAAATGCTCCAGACTGCCTGGGGCGCCCTCTTCCGCGCGCTCCGGCTGACGCGCGGTGAACGCTTGCTGATCCGAGGCGGCACCACATCGGTCGGCCTCGCGGCCGCCGCGATTGCGAAGGCACATGGCGCGGAAGTTTCCGCAACCTCGCGCAGTCCGGAAGGCGAGGCCAAGGTTCGCCAGGCCGGTGCCAGTCGTTTCTTTCTCGATACCGGCGCCATCGCGGAGAAAGTGCGCGAACAATGGGACGGTGGCGCCGACAAGGTGCTCGAGTTGGTGGGCGCATCGACACTTGCGGACTCCCTGCAATGCACGCGCGGGTCCGGTGTCGTTTGTATGGCCGGCATGGTGGGGGACCGGTGGTCGCTGCGCGACTTCGCTCCCATGGACACGATCCCCACCGCCGTGTCGCTCACGACGTACTCCGGAGACGTGGCGGACTTCATGGCGATGCCGCTGCAGCAGCTGATCGATCGTGTCGGCACGGGCGCCCTCGCGATGGCTCCCGGCCGCGTCTTTCACATCGACGACATCGTGCAAGCGCACCGCGCGATGGAGTCGAACCTGGTGGGTGGCAAGATCGTTGTCCTCACTGGTCGCGGGGATGAACCTTGAGGAGCATCCGTTGAGCGAGCATGCCGTGACAGTGCTGATCGGTCGCAACGTGAAGCCCTGCTGCAAAGCTGACTCGCCCGGAGGTTCGTGGAGGCTGATTGGTTCAAGTCAGGCCGCCACTGCGGTGGCTTGACTGGCGAGCTGCCGGTAGTAGCTTGCAGCAGCTTCGGAGTGAAGTGCATATGCAGATTTGGATGCGTACTCAGGAACGCATCAACTTCCCTGGTCTTGTGCGCCAAAAACGTTTTCGGCGATGACATGCATGTTTTTTCCCTAGGCTGATTGGCCACGATGTCCGTCGGGAAGGCCGCGAAATCGGCCGAGGTGTAGCGCGTGGCAGTCATGCCAAGCACTTCACCGGTCTCGGTATTGAAGGCCGCGTACAGCGAATTGACGGCGACTAACGACTAAACAGCTTGCGAAGACTGCCGTCCTTGGCGTCAAAGACCTGACCAGGGCTCTCGTCCATCTGGAGCGTGATTCCGATCGGCTCGTTCAAAAGTACGTCTTCAAGATGCTCTTTCGCTTTCGCCAGCAATCTGTCACCGGTTGTCTTCTTGACGGCGTCACTCCTCCCGCGTGCCAAGCGGACATTGATGTAGACAAATCCGTAGTCACCTTTGCCATCCGCCACCGCGAAGTGGGGTGCGGGGATCGCCAAGACCCGGGTTCCAGGCGTTGGATACGGCTGATTGCCGCTCTCATCCCGAACGCTGAGGAGTTCGTCCGCCAGCGCCCGGCATAGCCGGGTTATATCGGTCTTGTGGTCGATGTTGGCTGTATAGAGAATGACGACGTGCGGCACGGCGCTACTCCACGGACATGGTCGCTGCAGTACAGCTAACCGCAAAGATTGGAATGGGCTTGCAATGCAGAACATCGCCTTTGCCTCGGGCGGCGGCGGCAACAGTAATGAAAGTGCGGATTTCGAACCCACCTTGGCCAGCCTCGCTGTATGTCGCTTCGTCGGAATAGGAAAGCATGGAGTCCATGTCGTTGGAGCACCAGCGTTGCATGAATGCGCTGTCCCAAGCCTCGTTGACCTTGCCGGAATCAGGCGTCGCGGGCCAGTGTGAAATGCCGCCCGTTCCCACGAGGGCAATTCTCTCCGGTACGCTGTCGCAAGCCCTGCGCAACGCCTCGCCGAATGCGCGGGCGCGATGCAGAGGGGTTAGCGGTGGCCCCTGGCAATTGATGTTGACCGGGATCACGTCCAGGTCATACTCTGGCGTCAGAAAATTGAGTGGCACCATGATGCCGTGGTCAAACTTCCATTCCTCGGCGTACGATACATCGACTGTCTGCATCACCTCGCGGATCAGTCTCTGCGAGAGCCCCGCATTGCCCGGGATCTTTCGGCGCTCGATACCCAGCCACTTCGGGTCTTCGATGGGCCCCTCGTAGGCATCCGCCATTCCGATGGCATAGGCGGGCATGTTGTTCATGAAGAAGTTGGCGAAGTGCTCTGCGGCAATGACAATGACCGCGTCTGGTTTTGTTGCGCGCATCTGCTCGCCCATTCGATAGAACTGGCGATAGAACTCGTCTCTTACGGAGGGCTCCGCCAGATGCGGTCGGCCAGTGATACCAGGGGCGTGGCTGCACACGCCTGCAAATACGAGGCTCATTTCTAAACTCCTGCGACTTTTTCGTCGGTTGCGGTCGTCATCGCGTAGATCCCTGCGCGCACGGGGCCATATTTGCGAACGCCCTCGCGCATCGCTTCTAGATAGTCGGTCCACGGAACACCCAGCAGCCCGGCAAAGTGCATCAAAAGTTGGCCGTTGCATCCCAGCACGAAGAGCTTGCCGATATCGCCCTTCAGGATGGCCTCCCGCTCTTCCCCCGTCAGCCCGTATTCCGAGATGAGTTTGTCGCGACCCGATCCACCTTCTCGATAGCACTGCTGGATCTCGGCGCTTCGGTTTGCGTCGTAAAAGAATTTTTGAACTGCATACAAACTCATCGCTGTGTCACCTTGCCATAGGACGACGCACCCCGCACTTGATCAAGGAGGGCTATCGGGTCTGACGGCATGAAATCTCCGCGCCAGGCTATGTGCTGGTCTGGTCGTGAGAGCACGAAGGCTTGCGGGTAGAGAGCCGATGCCTCGTCCGAAGCCAGATTCTCGACCTGCAGCGGAACCCCACGTTTCGCCGCGGCGTCTTGAAGCGGCCGCACATCGGCGTGCGGATCCCTGCGCAGCAAAGTGAAACCAGCGCCCATCGCGTCATACAGCGACCGGCCATCCTCCAGCCAAAGGTGGGGGGTGCGGCAACCCGGAACGGTCGAGGGGGTGAAGGTATCCATTGAGTAAGAGGGAGCTACTTCCCCGTCATAGCTGATGATGGGCGAGGCGTCGTAGTAGTAGCCGAAGTTCAGTCCGCCACAACAGTATTGCTTTACGTTCAGGTCGTAGAGGGCCTTGCCGGCAGCCGCTCGCGCTATCTCACCTTCGGCTCCGTCCAACTCGATGCCATGGGGCACGCCTTCGCGCTCCTTCTGCAGGGCGATGGCGTGATTCATCGCGAACTTCGAGACTTGCTCGGTGATTGGCAAGCGTTCGGCTTCGTACGCCGAGAGAATGCCATCACCTCCCCAGCCTTGAAGCCTCGCTGCAAGGAGCCACGAAAGGTTCATGGCATCGGCGATGCCGGCGTTCATTCCATAGCCTGCCATCGGAACCCAAAGATGCGATGCGTCACCGCAGATGAAGACGCGGCGGTCGCGGAACTTGTCGGCGACGAGTCGTCTCGCAATCCAGTCTTCCTTGGCGAGGATCTCGTACTTGAAGTTGCTGTCGACACCCAGGATCGTCCGAATACCCCAATCCCGGTCCACGGCTTCGAAGTCTGTCTCGTCTGAGCGCAAATAGTTGTGAAGGATGAATGTCTCACTGCCATCGATGGCGTATACGTTTCCGGACCGACGAGGGTTCAGGGAAAACGTGGCCCATGCAGGCGTGTGCTGCGCCTGTCTTAGCAGATCGGGCGCGCGGAAGTAAGTCGATTGCACGCGCCCTACAACGTCCGTTCCCGAAAGCTTCGCACCGATCGCTCTTCGGATCGAAGACTTGCCCCCGTCGCACCCGATCAGGTACTCGCATCGCACCTGCAATGCCTCACCAGTATCCAAGTCTTCGCCAACTGCCCTTACGCCTTCAAGATCCTGAACGAATTCAGTGATCCTCGTACGACTGAGAATGCGGACACCTGCCGTGGATTGCGCGGACGCGAACAGGGTCGGTTCAAGGTAGATCTGGTTGATTCGATGCGGCGGCTCAGGGGTGGGCCACCAGGTGTCGGGCCCGCCTGTGGCCGTGTACCGGTCACGTCGGCAGGGAATGGGGATTCGCGAGAGCTCTGCTCCGGTGAACGTCGTACGGTAGGAAACGTCGTTGGGGTAGTCGGCCGGCAAGCCAGCGTCTCGAACTGCCTGCGAGATACCAAGACGACGGAAGATTTCCATTGTCCGGGCCGAGACATGGTTGCACTTGGGACTGGGTGGCTCGCCCGAATGGCGAGTTTCCGCGACTACCACGTCGATGCCGCGCTGCGCCAGGTCCATAGCGAGCGTCAGACCGACAGGTCCGCCGCCAACGACTAGCGCTTGAGTCTGAAGGACCCTGGTCATGCCAACTCCTAAGTTCGAAGTCGGTGATTGAAGGCCATTCGGGAAGAGATGGACAATGAATTCTCAGCTGATCGCCATAAAAAAACCTTATGCCATCGGCCCATCGTTGCACAGACCTGATTTGCCACTGATTTTTACGACGAGCGTGGCGCACGCCAGAAAGCTTGGCAACAGCGCGCCGAGTTCGGGTGCGCTCGTGAACACTATCAATTGACTCTCGTCGAGCAGCCGAAAGTCGGCGCGACCAGGCAACTGCGCCAGCAAATTCACCCGCTGGCGACTCGCTTCATTTTTTGAAATTTCGCAACGCCGCAGCGTCGCATACGAAAACTTTTGAAGACCGAAGGATCCCTATCGTCCTCATTGCCGGACGGTCGCGGGTTTACCCCGACGATTGACGCTGTAGATCAGGCGAATGGTCCCATCGACCGCTTGCAAGGGCAGTGGCATGCATATTGCTGAAATGTGTCCGCAGCGGCGATAGAAGCGGCGGTGCTTGCGAGTGAATTTCTGCCGCAATCTTTCCAGATTTGAGGAGACAAATATGACTGCCATCGCCAACCTGGGCTATGTAGTACTGGGAGTAAGTGACTTCGTTCGCTGGAAGGAATTCGCCATCAATCTTGGCTTCCAGACCAGCGGGGAAACCGATCGCTCGATAGCTTTGAGAATGGATCAATACGAGAAGCGGGTGATTCTTGAGCGTGACGGTAGTGATGATCTACAGGTCGCCGGTTGGGAGCTTGGCAACCAGAGTCAGCTCGAGCAATACATTGAAGAACTGCGCCTGAAAGATGCAGTGGTCAAACTTGAAAGTACGGAAAAAGCGCAAAGCCGCGGTGTGCAAAGACTGTACAGCCTCAAGGATCCCAACGGTTTCCAGCACGAGTTCTACTGTGGTCCGTCAATGCTTGGCCCTGTTGAAAAATTTCGCTCACCGACGTTGAAAGGGAGCTTCGTAACAGGAGACCTGGGACTAGGCCACATCCTGGTGAAGTCTCTGGACGTTGATCAGTCCGTCAGGTTCTATCGCGACGTTCTGGGTCTGCGAATCAGTGATTACATCCGCGAGAAAATTGCCCCCGGGCGGCTTGTCGATGTGACGTTCCTGCATGCGGCTACCGGGCGACATCACTCGTTGGCGACAGGAAAGATGCCCGGCGACAAGATCCTCAATCACTTCATGATCGAGGTGGATTCGATGAACGACGTTGGCCTTGCCTATGACCGTTGCATCAAGGCCAGGTACCCCATCCAGGCCGAACTGGGGCGCCATCCAAACGACCAGGTGTTCTCTTTCTACGTTGTCACCCCCTCGGGCTTTGCCATTGAATTGGGGTGGGGCGGCATCGTGATCGACGACAAGGCGTGGACGCCAGTGACCTACGACAAGTTGAGCGATTGGGGCCACAAACGCAAACCAACGGCCGCGGTTCAAAGCTGACCATCAAGGAGACCAAGCGTGACTATCTATGAATCATCGAGCCGTACCGTTCGGGTCAGTTCCGGCTCTTTGCAGGACTTCTCCCTTCATTTCAACGACATCGGGGAAGGGCGACCCGTTGTCATGCTGCATGGATCGGGCCCCGGCGCCTCAGGCTGGAGCAATTTCAGCCGCAACGTGGATGCGTTTGTCGCCTCCGGCCATCGGGTCATCCTGATCGACCTCCCGGGCTGGGGGCGGTCTGACACCGTCGTCGTGAAGACGGGCAACCGCATCCCGATCAACGTTGATGCTGTGATTGGCGTGCTCGATGCCTTGCACATCGAACGTGCGCACGTTCTCGGCAATTCCATGGGCGGTGCTACCGCTCTCAAGTTTGCAATTCAGCATCCAACGAGATGTGAACAGCTTGTCGTCATGGGAGGGGGTGCCGGCGGCCAGAGCCTGTTTGTACCAATGCCTTCCGAAGGCATCAAGTCGATGCTGGCCGCCTACAGGCAGCCCAGCCTGGAGAGCCTCAAGCGGATGATGAATGTCTTCGTGTTTGATCCGAAGCAGATAACTGATGAGTTGATCGAATCACGCTTTCAGGCCATGCAGGATCAAACCGCGCACATTGAATCCTTTGTCGCTTCCATGGAGGCGAATCCCAAGCACCTCATGGCGGAGTTCGCAGACCAGCTGGCATCGGTGAAGGCAAGAGCGCTCGTTGTTTGGGGACGCGACGACCGCTGCGTGCCACTCGACGCCGGTCTCCGCTTGACGTGGACGCTGCCGGATGCGCAGTTCCATGTGTTCAGCCGCTGTGGCCACTGGGCGCAATGGGAGCATGCCGATGAATTCAACCGGCTGGCGACGGGATTCTTGAAAGACTAAGCCCGGTAACGCGTAGGCTACATGAAGAGGAATGCTTTGAGATGTCCAAATTTACAGAGACGGATGTATTGATTGTCGGAGCAGGCCCTGCGGGCGCTGCGGCATCGGTGATGCTTGCGAAACTTGGTGTGGCAACCATCATGATCAACAAGTTTCCCTCGACTTCACCGGGGCCGCGTGCGCACATCACCAACCAGAGGACGATGGAAATACTTCGTGATCTGGGACTGGAGGACCAGGTGAAGAGCCTTGCAACGCCGCAAGACTACATGGGTGAGCAGGTGTATGCCGAGAGCCTCGTCGGGGAGGAGTACGGAAGAATCAGGACCTGGCAGACACATCCGGCGCGAAAAGCGGACCACGATTTGGCCAGTCCATGCGCCATTTGTGATCTGCCCCAGCTGTACTTCGAACCCATTCTCGTCCAGGCGGCAACGCAGCTCGGCAGCAACGTCAGGTTCAAGACCGAGTACCTGAGCCATGAGCAGGACGAAGACGGCGTCATCACAACCCTGCTTGATCACATCAGCGGAGCCGAATTCAAAGTCCGCTCGAAGTACCTCATCGGAGCGGACGGTGCTCGCTCAAAGGTGGCGGCGGACATCAATCTTCCATTTGAGGGAAAGATGGCGGAAGGCATTGCAGGGAACATCAACATCCAGTTCACGGCAGACCTCTCGCCATTTGTCGATCACCGGCGCGGTGACATGTACATGATCCTCCAGCCAGGCACCGGCGTGAGGGGCAATGGGATGAGCGTCTTGCGAATGGTCCGACCCTGGAAGAACTGGGTTGCCATCGTGGGTTATGACTTCGCGAATGGCCCCCCCTCGCTGGACGATGCCGCGGCAGCAGCAATTGTTCATCGCCTGATAGGAACTACCGATGTTCCCGTGACGATTGACGCTATCTCGACCTGGACCCACAACCGCGTGTTCGCCACAAGCAACATGGTAGGCAGGGTCTTCTGCATGGGCGATGCTGTCCATCGTCACGCGCCTCTTGGCGGACTGGGACTCAACACATCCGTTCAGGACGCTTACAACATTTGCTGGAAAATGGCCTACGTACTGAAGGGAAAGGCGGGCCACGGCCTGCTTCACTCCTACGAGGCCGAGCGGGCGCCAGTTGCAAAGCTTATCGTCGAGTACGCCAGCAACTGTGGAGTGCCCTTGCGCAACATGTTCGAGCAGATGAAGTTGCCCATGCGTCCCACGCCTGAGCATTTTGCGGCGAGTCTGAGCGCGCTAAAAGCACCCACGCAGGAAGGTGCAGCAATGCGAGCCGCCGTCAGGGCCGGCATTGAAGGGACTATCGCAGGTTTCGGTGGGGGCTACGGCATTGAGATGAATCAGCGATATCAGTCCTGTGCGGTTGCCGGTGACGGCACTCCGGACCCCGGTTTTTCTCGCGATGCCGGTTGCTGGTACCAGCCGAGCACCCGCCCTGGCGCCCATCTGCCCCATGCATGGATCACGCGAAATCAACGACGGGTGTCCACCCTGGACCTTTGTGGCCAGGGAAAATTCACTCTTCTCACAGGCGTGTCTGGCCAAGCCTGGATTGAATGTGTGTTGCGGGCTAGCGGCCAGCTCGGCATTGACATACAGGTTCACGTTATCGGACCAGGGCAGGTGCACCAGGATGCCTACGGCGACTTTTCGCGATCCACGGAAGTGGAGGAAGATGGGGCCCTGCTGGTGCGCCCCGACATGTTTGTCGGCTGGCGCGCCCCTGACGCGTCGCCCGGCTCCCTGGAAGCACTTCTTCCGGCGCTCAGAAAGATCCTGGACATCGCCTGACTGGCGCCTGCGGCTCACGGAACGCCTCGGAGATATGGTCGGGCAGCGACTGGCAGTCCCGCGCAAACTCCCATGCCCTCGCATAAGAAACCCTTGTCCCTCCGCTCGCTGCCCTCATTGCGGCAGTTGAGGGCATTTGTTGCGGTATATCAGACGGGCCAAGTCTCGGCCGCCGCGGACCAGCTGGCGCTGACACAGCCTGCGGTGACGGTGCTCCTGCGCGAGTTTGAAGCCAGGCTTGGCATCCCGCTGTTCGATCGCACTCCACGGGGGCTGCGGCGCACCGAGGCAGCCACGGAAGCGATGGCATATGTTGAGCGTATTCTTTCCGACCTTGAGGGGTTGGGAGAGAGCATGGGCGAACTGGCCGCGGCGCGCCGCGGGCGTATCCGGGTGGGCTGCACCTCCACCATCGCCCAGACGCTGCTGCCAGCGTTGATTCGTGATTTTTCGCAAGCCCACCCCTTGATCGAGCTGGAAATCGTCGATGTCGCGCCTGTCGACTTTGTCGAGACACTGTTAGGGCACCGCTTCGATGTTGGAATTGGCACGCTTGACCATTCCGTCACGGGGATTGCAGAGGAGATCTTCCTGCGCGACACGCTTTCCGCCGTGGGCGTACCGGGCGCGAATTTTTCCGCATCAGGCCCGATTACTTGGAAGCAGCTCGCCAACCTACCTCTGATCACCGTGAAACCGGGTTACGGCGTGCGGCGGAGAATTGATAGTGCCGCGCGCGAAGCCGGCGTTGACCTGCGCATCGTGCATGAAGTCTCCCTGCTGATGACCGCCGTTGCCTTGGCTGAAGCGGGTGTCGGCATCGCTGTCGTACCTGGGTCTCTCCTGCAGCGCGCCAGCGGGTTGCGCGTCGTTGCGCGGCGGGTGGTGCGGCCGATGGTGGAGCGGAACATTGCTTTGCTGACTGTGACAGAAAGGCACCTCTCTCCTGCAGCGCAAGCCTTTCGCAGACTCGTGATCGCATCGACCAGGCGCAGTGCCTGACGCCGTAGCCCTGAAAAACTTTTCGCTGAATCCTGACACAGGTTCGAAAATTCGAAACACTATTCGCCTGGGCGTTGCGGGAATGAGCATGATTCCCCCGTTGAAGCAGCAACTTCACCTATCTATCCCGTGCGGCCTCCGGACTTACCCGTGGTGTGACGCCTTTGACTGATACGGGGCACGTGCCTTGCATTGTGCAGGTCAGTGCCGCATGTAGACGGCCGCAAAAGATGGACAGGCATGGAGACAGTTGTGCAAAACATTACAGTCAAACCCCTCAACGTAGAAGGCTTGATCGACCCGCAAGGCGGTGTCTACAAGGGTTGGCAGACCACCGGAGCCTCGACGCTGGGCATGATGCTCGGGCCGAGCCCGATCCTGCTGTTTGCGTTCGGCACATTCGTGACGCCGCTTAATGCCGAGTTCGGCTGGAGCGTCGCGTCAATTTCGGCCGGCGCAATGGTGGTGACGCTGATGCTGGTGGTGTGTTCGATCATTCAGGGATTCGCGGTGGATCACTACGGGCCCCGCAAACTTGTCCTTGTTTCGATACCTGCATTCGGCATGGCGGTGGCGGCATTGCACTGGCTAACGCCCAACATCATGGGTTTTTACTTCGGCCTTGCTCTCGCCGCGGCCTGCGCCGTCGGTATCTGGCCTGTTGCCTACAACAAGGCCATCGCCGCATGGTTTGACAAGCGACTTGGCCTCAGCCTGGGCATCGGCAACGCGGGGGTCGGCTTCGGCGCCGCGCTGGTGCCGGCCATCTCCGCTTTCTTGATCGCGAATCACGGCTGGCGCAACGCCTACCTTGTGCTTGGCCTCATTGCCGTCTTGATTCCATGGCCTGTCGTGTTCGCATTCCTGAAGGAGCCGGCGCAGAGTAGGACGCAACGTGAAGTGGAGGTCCCGTCTGTTGACACAGGTCTGACATTCGCGCAAGCGCGGGGGACGCCCGCATTCGCAGTGCTGCTGTCGGGGTTCCTGCTGCTGGGCCTCATCAGTTCCAGCATCGTCATTCACCAGATCCAGATCCTCATCGACACCGGGATGTCCGTCGGCCAGGCGACAGCGATGCAATCTGCGCTCGGCGGCGCGCTGATCCTGGGGCGCATCGGTACAGGATGGCTGCTGGACCGCGTCCGCGCTCCATCCGTTCTCATCGTCATGTGCGTTGCCGCCGCCATTGCGCTGGGCCTGCTGTATGCGGGGGCGCCATACGGCACCGCGCCGCTGTGCGCCGTGCTGATGGGATTTGTAATCGGGGCCGAGTTCGACGTGCTGGGATTCGTCATTCCACGCTACTTTGGGCGCAAGGCCTTCGGCGTCCTGTATGCCAGCATCTTCGCCTCATTCCAGCTGCTCGCAGCTGTGTCGATCCCGATGGTGGGGCTCGTCAAGAGCAAGACCGGCTCGTATGGCCCGGCACTTGCGGTACTGGCCATCCTGATGCTCGTTGCAGCCGCGGTGTTCTCGCGCCTCGGCCCGTATCGCTACGCAACTTCCAAAAAGTAAACAATGGAAACTCCAGAAAAGATAGCCGTTGCGATCATTGGCTCCGGCAACATCGGCACGGACCTGATGATTAAGATCGCCCGGCATGGCGCCGCCCTCAAGGTCGTGGCGATGGTCGGCATCGATCCTGCATCCGACGGGTTGGCGCGCGCACGCCGGCTCGGGGTCGCAACCACCGACAAGGGTGTGCGGGGTCTGGTTGAGATGCCGGAATTCGCCAATGTTCAGATCGTCTTCGATGCGACGAGTGCGTCGGCCCACAAAGCCAACGACGAAATCCTGCGTATTCTGAAGCCTCAATTGCGCATGATCGATTTGACGCCGGCTGCCATTGGGCCGTACACAGTTCCGGTGGTCAACGGTGACCACAACCTCGACTGCATGAACGTCAACATGGTGACTTGCGGCGGGCAGGCGACGATTCCCATGGTCGCGGCCGTGCAGCGGGTTGCCCCTGTGCACTACGCCGAAATTGTGGCGAGCATCTCCAGCAAGAGTGCTGGACCCGGAACTCGGGCCAACATCGACGAGTTCACCGAGACCACCAGCGCAGCGATCGAACGCATCGGAGGGGCGAGGAAAGGAAAGGCCATCATCGTTCTCAATCCCGCGGAGCCGCCGATGATGATGCGCGATACCGTTTACACGCTGAGCGATATGGCAGACTGCGAGGCGATCGAGGCGTCGGTGAACCGCATGGTCAAGGATGTTCAGGCATATGTGCGGGGCTACCGGCTCAAGCAGAAGGTGCAGTTTGACGTGATCGATACACCCCTGGAAATTCCCGGAGTAGGCAGGTTCCGCGGCCTCAAGACGTCGGTGTTTCTGGAAGTCGAGGGCGCAGCCGACTACCTGCCGGCCTACGCTGGCAACTTGGACATCATGACAAGCGCGGCCATGGCGACCGCCCTTCGGATCGCAGCGCGCATTTCCGAGACTGCGAGTGTTTCCTGAGATGAAGAAACTATACATATCCGACGTTACCTTGCGCGATGGCAGCCACGCTGTGCGGCACCAGTACTCCGTGGACCAGATGCGTCAAATTGCACGGGAGCTAGATGCGGCCGGTGTCGATTCCATCGAGGTGGCGCATGGTGACGGCTTGCAAGGCAGCAGCTTCAACTACGGTTTTGGTGCTCACACCGACGTCCAGTGGATCGAGGCGGTGGCGGCCAGTGTCACGCAAGCGCGCGTCGCTACGTTGCTGCTGCCGGGGATCGGAACCATGCACGACCTGCGCGCCGCGTATGACGCGGGTGCGCGTGTCGTCCGTGTCGCCACCCACTGCACTGAAGCCGACATCTCCAGGCAGCATATCGAGGGGGCCCGCGGGTTGGGCATGGAGGCCGTTGGTTTCTTGATGATGAGCCACATGATTTCCGCTGCGGATCTGGCCCGGCAGGCCAAGCTCATGGAGAGCTACGGTGCAACCTGTGTATACGTCGTAGATTCCGGCGGCGCATTGCTGATGGATGGGGTGCGAGACCGGTTTCGCGCATTCAAGGACACTCTTGATTCGAAGACGCTGACGGGCATCCATGCACATCACAACCTGAGTCTGGGCGTGGCCAACTCCATTGTTGCCGTCGAAGAAGGGTGCGACCGGGTGGACGCCAGCTTGGCCGGGATGGGCGCTGGCGCCGGCAATGCTCCCCTGGAGGTGTTCATCGCTGCGGCGGACCGACTGGGCTATGCACACGGCTGCGACCTTTACGCCCTGATGAACGCTGCAGACGATCTGGTGCGGCCACTGCAGGACCGCCCCGTGCGTGTCGACCGGGAGACGCTGGCGCTCGGCTATGCCGGCGTGTACTCCAGCTTCCTGCGCCACGCCGAAGCGGCAGGCCGCAAGTACCAATTGAACACAGTTGACATCCTGGTGGAATTGGGCCGGAGGCGCGTGGTCGGCGGCCAGGAGGACATGATTGTCGATGTGGCGCTGGACCTCGTCGCCTCCCGCGCCAGGGCGCCAGCCGCGCTTCAAAGCTCCTGAGATTCCCTGAAAAAAATGAATTCTTCACAAATCAATCACATCGCCGAACAACTTTGGAACGCCGAGGCAGAAGGCGCGCCCGTTGCGCCGGTGCGTGGCGCCATCGCTGACGCCGCAGGTGGCGGCTCGAGCATCTTCGCCGCGTACCAGGTGCAGCAGATCATCACGCGGCGCAAGCTCGACGCTGGCGCTCGCCTGGTCGGCCGAAAGATCGGCTTGACCTCACCCGCGGTGCAAATGCAGCTTGGAGTCAGCGAGCCAGACTACGGTGCACTGTTTGACTCGATGGCCGTGTGCGACGGGGAAGAGATCAGCCTCGCGCGCCTGATGCAACCCAAGGCAGAAGCGGAGATCGCATTCGTGCTCAAGAAGGATCTCGCGTTCGCATGCAACACGGTGGCGGACATCATCGGCGCGATCGACTACGCCGTTGCCGCCATAGAAGTGGTGGGCAGCCGGATCGCCAACTGGGACATCCGGCTGGAAGATACAGTTGCCGACAACGCCTCGTCAGCCATGTTCGTTCTGGGGACGCAGCCCGTCGCGCTCTCCAAGCTGGACTTGGCCGGCTGCAAGATGGCCATGAAGGCGAATGAAGAAACTGTCAGCAAGGGGGCGGGTTCGGCATGTCTGGGAAATCCCCTCAATGCCACCCGGTGGCTGGCCAACACCATGTCCCGCCTGGGCACGCCGCTTCGTGCTGGCGACATAATTCTGAGCGGCGCGCTGGGACCGATGGTGGCGGTTATCGGCCCGACCACGTTCAAAGCGGAAATTGAAGGACTTGGTTCAGTCCGCGCCGTCTTCGCGTGAGGCTCAAGCAGATCCGAGCAGGCGCGGGTCGACGCCCCATTTCTTGATGCGGTAGTCGATCTGCGCCCGCGTCACACCCAGGTGCTGCGCGGCCTTGATCAGACTTCCATCGAATGCCCGCAAGGTTGCCATTACCACGGCCTGCTCGATCCCCTCCAGGCTGTGGTTGGGCTGCTCGATGGCGGTTTCAAACCAGGGATCAACGGATGATGAGTCAGGCGCAGCTGCAAGCTGCGCATCTGCCGGATCGCGGTCGCCCACCAAGTTTCCCTTGTCGTCGAGCCATCGCAGGCCCGTCTTGCGAAAGGCCGCATCGCTCGTGAACAGGTGATGGACGTCAATCGCTTCGCCATCATCCACAAGGATGACCGCGCGCTCAATCACATTCTCAAGCTCACGTATGTTGCCGGGCCAATCGTAGTGCAGCATTGCTCGATAGGCCTCGGGGGTGATCCCCTTGGGTGCTCGGCCATAGCGGTTGCAAAATCCGGAAATCAGATGGTCGATCAGCAGCGGCAAGTCCCCCAGACGACTGCGCAGCGGAGGCACGGTGATGGGGAACACATTCAGGCGATAGAAGAGGTCTGAGCGGAAGGTGCCGGCCCTGACGGCCGCCGCAAGGTCATTGTTGGTCGCCGCAACCAGCCTGACGTTGGCTTGTTGGGTCTTGTTGCTGCCCAGGCGCTCATACTTCTGGCTTTGCAGAACGCGCAGCAGCTTTCCCTGTGCAGCGGGTGGCAGCAGTCCGATCTCGTCCAGGAACAGGGTGCCACCATCGGCCTCTTCGAATCGCCCGCTACGCGAGCTGGAGGCGCCGGTGAACGCACCGCGTTCCACGCCAAACAACTCGGACTCAAGAAGGGACTCCGGGATCGCCGCGCAATTCACTTCGACAAAGGGCTTGCCAGCGCGATTGCTGCAATCGTGAATGAATTGTGCGAACACGGACTTGCCAACGCCGCTCT
>Ga0075366_10000692_pt1 | contig 15947 bp, 16 predicted proteins | sample EndMethybrTD3031_FD_72351 | JGI IMG/M metagenome (GOLD analysis project Ga0075366, IMG submission 72351) | Populus endosphere microbial communities from Tennessee, USA - Endosphere MetaG P. TD hybrid TD303-1 | ecosystem: Host-associated > Plants > Roots > Endosphere | place: USA: Tennessee...
GAGCACACGCTGGTCGTGGCTGTCGCGCGGCCTGAACATCACCCGATGCTCGCCGAACGTGACCGGCGACTTGTACGCGTAGACGGTCGTGTGGACGATGTCGTACTGAACGGACATGAACGCTTCAGACGCCCAGCAGCTCGACCTCGAACATCAGCGTCGCGTTCGGCGGAATCACGCCGCCGGCGCCGCGCGCACCGTAACCGAGCTCCGGTGGAATCACGAGGAGCCGCGTGCCGCCGACCTGCATGCCCTGCACGCCTTCATCCCAGCCCTTGATGACCATGCCGGCGCCGAGCCCGAACTCGAACGGGTCGTTGCGGTCCTTGCTCGAGTCGAACTTCGCGCCCTTGACACCGTTGTTGTAGAGCCAGCCTGTGTAGTGCACGCTGACGTGCTGGCCGGCCTGCGCAGTCGCGCCGCTGCCGACGACGGTGTCTTCGTATTGGAGCCCGGAAGCGGTGGTGGTCATCATGATCTCGGTCCTTGGATTGCCAGGGTGGCGAACCCGACATCATGCCATCGGCGCCGTGCTCACCCAGCGTGAATGCCACTGCGCGACCGCAGCGGCGAGCCAGTCGCCGCAGGTTGCAGCGTGCTCGACAGCGACGTCGAGCACTGCTCCCGCTGCCCGCAGCACCCCGACCGGGTCGTCGATCGCGAGCGCCTCGGCGCCGTTCTGCTTCGACAGCTTCTCGCCGTCCGCGCCGAGCACCAGCGGCGTGTGGAGATAGCGCGGGGTCGGCAAGCCGAGCAGCCGCTGCAGATGGATCTGGCGCGGCGTGTTGTCGGCGAGATCCGCGCCGCGCACGACGTCGGTGATGCCCTGGTCGGCATCGTCGACGACGACGGCGAGCTGATATGCCCACAGGCCGTCGGCGCGCTGCAGCACGAAGTCGCCGACCTCGGCGCTGACGTCCTGATGTTGCGCGCCCAGCCGGCGGTCGTGCCAGTCGATCACAAGCGGCACGACATCACGCGCCGCAATGCCGACATCCGGCAGTGCCGGCAAGCTCAGCACGCGGGTTGCGCGCGCCGCACGACCATGCAGCCCGTCACGGCAGGTGCCGGGGTAGACCAGCTCGGCATTGCGCGCCCGCGTGCGGCCATCGCGCGCGAGCGCATCGGCGATGTCCTTGCGCGTGCAGCCGCATGGGTAGGTCCAGCCGGCGCCGCTCAGGTGCGCGAGTGCGCGGTCGTAGGCGTCGTCGCGGGTCGATTGCCACAGTGGCGCTTCGTCCGGCCGCAGCCCGCAGGCGTCGAGCTGGCGCAGGATCTCCTCGGCCGCGCCGGCGACGCAACGCGGCCGATCGACGTCCTCGATGCGCACCAGCCAGCGGCCGCCGTGCGCACGCGCATCGAGCCACGACGCGAGCGCGGCGACGAGCGAACCGACATGCAGCGGCCCGGTCGGCGACGGCGCGAATCGCCCGGCGTAAGCAGCGCTCATCGCGATCGCCCCGATCACATGCCGGCGAGCGGCACGGCCGAATGGTGCTCGAGCAGCGCGGCGCGGGTCGTCGGGCTTTCGAGCTGGTCGATCCACCAGCGCAACGCAAGGCCGAGCTGCGGTTTGCGGCCCGCACCGGGCGTGCTGGTGACCGGGGTGCGCCACGCGTAGGCCAGGCGCGGGTGCTGCGCACCGCGCTGCGTTGCCTTCACGACCAGCCGGCCGGCCGCGATGTGCTCGCGCGCCAGCGGTTCGGGAACGAAGCCGCAGCCCATGCAGCGCAGCTGCGCTTCGATCTTCAACTGCATGCTGCTGACGGTCAGCACGTCCTGGCCGGGGAGCAGGTTCACGGTCATCGGCGTGAGCCGCTGGGCCGAGTCGGCGACCGCGACGGCGCGGTGGCGCAACAGCTCGGCATCGCTGATCGGCGCCGTTGCGCCAGCGAGCGGGTGGTGCGGCGCGACCGCGAACAGGAACTCCATCGGACCGAGTTCCTTGAGCTGCACGCCGGGCGGCGTGCCGCGGTCGGCACCAACGCCGATCGCGAGGTCGGCCTGGCCGCTCGTCAGCGCTTCCCAGGTGCCGTTCATCACTTCGGTGCGCATGCGCAGCCGCGTACCGGGCCCACCGAGCCCGGCATTGTGGGCGCTGGCACCGGACCGCATCGAGGCGACCTGGGGGCACAGCGCGTAGAACGCTTCGCACAGCTCGAACATCGTCAGCCGGGAAATCACGCCGTCGACGGCGAGCGTCAGCTGGGTTTCCCAGCCGGTCGCCACACGCTTCACACGGTTCGCCACCGCATCCATCTGGTCGAGCAGGCGCCGGCCCTCGTTCAGCAATTCCTCGCCGGCCGCCGTCAGCTTCGCCTGACGCGAACGGCGGTCGAACAGCAGCACGTCGAGCGCATCCTCGAGCTGGCGCACGCTGTAGGTCAGGGACGATGGCACCTTGCCGAGCTCGCGTGCGGCCGCAGCAAAGCTGCCGGTGCGGGCGATGACATCCATCATCGCGAGCGATTCGGGGGTCAGGACATTGCGACTTGAACTCATGGAGGCGCCGCGGAGGGCGTGAAGGTCGAATTGCCGTTCATCTTATTTGAATGATCACTTCAACGCTTGCCGGATGGTTGGCCGCAGTGCGCGCCCTAAAGTTCCAGCAACGAAAGGAGCGCCACATGATCACCGTGCGCAAATCATCCGACCGAGGCTATGCCGACCACGGCTGGCTCAAGAGCTTCCACAGCTTTTCGTTTGCCGACTACTACGACCCGCGCCACATGGGCTTCGGCAACCTGCGCGTCATCAATGAAGACCGCATCGCCCCCGGCACCGGCTTCGGCACCCACGGCCACCGCGACATGGAGATCGTCAGCTATGTGCTGGCCGGCGAGCTCGCTCACAAGGACAGCATGGGCAACGGCACGGCCGGCGCGAAGGAAAGCGGCGTGATCCGTCCCGGCGACGTGCAGCGCATGAGCGCGGGCCGCGGCGTGATGCACAGCGAGTTCAATCACGCACCGAACGACACCACCCACTTCCTGCAGATCTGGATCGAGCCGGACGTGCGCGGCATCGAAGCGAGCTACGAGCAGAAGCACTTCGACGCCGAGTCGAAGCGCGGCACGCTGCGCCTGGTCGCGTCGCCGGACGGGCGAGACGGCTCGGTGACGCTGCACGCCGACGCGTCGATCTACGCCGGGCTGCTCGACGGGCCGCAAACCCTCAAGCGCGAACTCGACCCGAAGCGGCACGCCTACCTGCACGTGGTGCGCGGCGAGGTCGAAGCGAACGGCCAGACCCTGCATGCCGGCGATGCGCTCGGTTTCGAGCAAGAAGCGGAACTGAACATCGGCCGGGCGGTCGATGCCGAGGTGCTTCTGTTCGACCTGAAGTAGCTCACCCGCCCCTGTTCCCAGTCCCCCTGTCATCAACCTGCAAACGAAACGAGAACCTCATGAACCCAAGTCAAAACGTCGCGGCACTGCTTGGTCGCATCCTGCTGGCGCTGATCTTCATCACGTCGGGCTTCGGCAAGATCGGCGGCTTCGCCGGCACGGCGGGCTACATCGCCTCCAAGGGCCTGCCACTCGCGTCGGTCGTCGCCGCGCTGACGATCCTGATCGAGCTCGGCGGCGGCCTCGCCGTGCTGTTCGGCTTCCTGACGCGCTGGGCCGCGGTGGCGCTGGCGGTGTTCAGCGTGCTCGCGGCCGTCATCTTCCACGCCTACTGGGGCGTGCCGGCTGACCAGGTGATGGGCCAGCAGATCAACTTCTGGAAGAACATCTCGATCGCCGGCGGCTTCCTGGTGCTCGCGGCGTTCGGTGCCGGCGCCATCAGCATCGACGCCAAGCGCGCCCGCTGATTCGCGCCAACGTGTGACACGAGGGATTGCCGGCGCGTCGCGCCCGCAATCCCTTGCTACATTTCGGCCATGGAAACGGCACTGAAGGTCCTGCAAGTGCTGCCCTGGCTCGACTGGGGCGCGGTCGCGCTGTTCTTCGGCGGCTGGGCGGCCTACGCGCACTTCGCGCGCCGCAAGTCGGGGGCCCAGCACTCGCTGCTCGCGGCCACGAACCAGGTGCGGCGCCAGTGGATGATGCAGACGACGTTCCGCGAGGTGCGCGTCGTCGATGGCGTCGTGATCCAGAACCTGTCGACCAGCCCGTCGTTCTTCGCGTCGACGACGATCCTGATCATCGGTGGCTTGCTCGCCGTGCTCGGCACGAGCGAGAAGACGACCGAGCTGGTGCGCGACCTGCCGTTCGCCGCACGCACGTCGACCTTGATCTTCGACATGAAGCTGATGCTTCTGATCGGCATCTTCGTCTACGCGTTCTTTCGCTTCACGTGGTCGATGCGGCAGTACACCTTCGGTGCGCTGCTGGTCGCCGCGGCGCCCGAGGCCGAGAAGTTCCTCGAGCTCGGGTTGTCGCGCGAGGCATTTGCCGACAAGGCCGGCCGCATCGTCGGCATGGCCGCCGAAACCTTCAACGACGGTTTGCGCGCGTACTACTTTTCGTTCGCGGCGATCGGCTGGTTCTTCTCGCCGCTCGTGTTCATGGTCGCGACCGCGGGCGTGATCTACGTGCTGTACCAGCGCGAGTTCCGCTCCGAAGTTCTAGAGGTATTGAGCACCTAGCCGCGACGCGGCCTACAGGTCGCGAGCCAGGCGCACGCCGCTGAACTGCCACTGCGCGTCGGGCGGGAAGAAGTTGCGATAACTCGCCCGCACATGCCCCGCAGGTGTGGCGCACGAGCCGCCGCGCAACACGTACTGGTTGCACATGAACTTGCCGTTGTATTCGCCGACCGCCCCCGGCAGCGGCCGGTATCCCGGGTAGGCGGCATAGCTCGACTGGGTCCATTCCCAGACGTCGCCGAACATCTGCAGCGGCTCGTCGGCGGCCGCGTCGCCGGCCGGCAGCGGGTGGAAGGCGCCGCGGTCGGCGAAGTTGCCGCGCGGCTGCGTAGAGGATGCCGTGGACGCCGAGCGCAGCTGGCGCGCCGCGTGCTCCCATTCCACTTCGGTCGGCAAACGCGCGCCGGCCCAGCGCGCGTAGGCATCGGCCTCGAAGTAGCTCAGATGGCACACCGGGGTGTGCGGGTCGATCTCCACCAGGCCCTGGAGCGTGTGGTTGCGCCAGCCTTCGCCATGGCGATACCAGTAGAGCGGCGCCTCGCGCCGACCCTGGCGAACCCAGTCCCAGCCCATCGAGAGCCAGAGCTCCGGGCGGCGATAGCCTTCGTCGTCGATGAAGGCGAGGTATTCGCCATAGGTCACCGGGCGCGATGCGAGTTCGAACGGTGCGGCGTAGGCGCGATGGCGCGGCGTCTCGTTATCGAAGCAGAACGCTCCGTCGCGTTCGGCGTCATGGCCATGATCGATCAGGCCGCCGGCGTAGCCGAACCAGCGCAGCGGTTGCGGCCGCACGCTCGTCATCGGCCATCGCCTTGCATAAGCGGCGCGGCTCGGGTTGAAACTCAGCGCGTGCTTGATGTCTGTCAGCAGCAGTTCCTGATGCTGCTGTTCGTGATGCAAGCCTAGCGTCACCAGCTCGGCGAGGGGCGCGTCGCCGCTGTGGCTTGCCAGCAGCGTCTGCATGCGGGTGTCGACGTCGGCGCGGTAGCGTTTGATCTCATCGAAGGTCGGCCGCGTGATCAGGCCGCGCTGCGCCCGCGGGTACTGCTCGCCGACCCCTTGGTAGTAGCTGTTGAACAGCACCCGGAACGCCGGGTCGAAGGCGCGAAAGTCGGCCTCGTGGCGCTCGAGGACGAAGGTCTCGAAGAACCACGTGATGTGCGCGAGGTGCCACTTGGTCGGGCTCGCGTCCGGCATCGACTGCACCTGGCAGTCTTCGGCCGAGAGCGGCGCGGCAAGCGTGAGCGAGTACTGCCGGATCGCTGCGTAGCGTTGCGCCAGCTCGCTCGCGGGCGCGGCCGACGAACGCCTCGCAAGAGCCGGACCATTCGCCGGAACATTCATCGGATCCATGCCTGTGCACCGCCGGTTCAATGACGGTGGTCGTTGCGCAAGCAAGCCACCTTACACCGTTTGCGCCGGCGCCAGCGTGACGTCCAAGGATTCCCTTTGATCGAAGACGAAACAGTGTCCGTCAAAGTGTTTGCCGCCCGTGTGCTCGAAGTAGCGCAGGATGCCGCCGTCGAGCTGAAGCACGTTCGCGACGCCGGCCTCGGCCATCAGCAGCGCCGCCTTCTCGCAGCGAATGCCGCCGGTGCAGTAGCTGACCACGGTCTTGCCTTCGAGCTCGTGACGGCGCTCGCGCAGCGCCTGCGGAAAGTCGCTGAAGCGGCTCAGGCTCCAGTCGAGCGCGCCGCGAAAGCGGCCGTGGCCGACCTCGAATGCATTGCGCGTGTCGAGCGTGACGACCGGCCGGCCCGTGTCGTCGTGGCCGGCGTCGAGCCAGCGTGCGAGCGTTCGCGGATCGACGGCCGGTGCACGTTCGGCCTGCGGGCGGATCGCCGGGCAGTTCATCCGGATGATCTCCGGCTTGACCTTGACGATCAGGCGGCGGAACGGCGCGTCCTCCGACCAGCTTTCCTTCGCGTCGAGGTCCGCAAGCTCGCGGTGGCTGCGCAACCAGGCGACGAACCCGCGCAACGCCTCGACGTCGCCCGCGAGGAACAGATTGATGCCTTCGTTGGCCAGCAGCACGGTGCCCTTCAACGAGCAGGCCTGCGCTTGTGAGCGAATGCTCTCGCGCCATCGGGCGGGATCGCTCAGACTGACGAACTTGTACGCGGAGACGTTCAGAACGGGAGTCACGGAGGCCATTTTACAAGCCCGACAGCCTCCTAGAATGCCCTCCATGGCATTCGTTCACTTGCGCACCCACACTGAATTTTCCGTCGTCGACGGCACCCTGCGCGTCGACGACGCGGTACAGGCCGCAGCGGCAGACAAGCAGGGCGCGCTCGCCATCACCGACCTCTCGAACCTGTTCGGGGCGATCAAGTTCTACGGCGCGGCGCGCAAGGCCGGCGTCAAGCCGATCATCGGCGCCGACCTCTGGCTCGAGCCCGAAGGCGGCGAGAAGACTGCAAGCCGCGTGATCGCGCTCGTCTGCAGCCGCCAGGGTTACCTGAACCTGTGCGAGCTCTTGTCGCGGGCCTGGCTGCATGGTGGGCAGCGTGCTCAATCGACAGTGCAGTGGGCCTGGCTCGGCGAACTGGGCGAGGGGCTGATCGTGCTCTCGGGTGCCGAGCAAGGGCCGATCGGGCAGGCGCTCGTCGCCGGCGACAAGGCGCGTGCGCGATTGCTCGCGACGCGCCTCCAGGAGCTGTTCCCGGACCGCTTCTACTTCGAGCTGCAGCGTGCCGGGCTGCCCGGCAACGAGGCGCACGTGCGTGCCGCCGTCGCGCTTGCCGCGAGCCTGAAGCTGCCGGTCGTCGCCACGCATCCGGTCCAGTTTCTCGCGCCCGAGGACTTCGAGGCGCACGAAGCACGCATCTGCGTCGCCGAAGGCGAGATGCTGAGCAACCCGCGCCGCGTGAAGCGCTTCGGCCGCGAGCAGTACTTCAAGACGCAGGCGCAGATGGAGGCGCTGTTCGCCGACCTGCCGAGCGCCGTGGCCAACACCGTCGAGATTGCAAAGCGCTGCAACCTGACCCTCGTGCTCGGCAAACCGCAGCTGCCCGACTTTCCGACGCCGCTGATCGACGGCACGCCGATGCCGATGGAAGAGTACTTCCGGGTTGCGTCGCACGAGGGTCTGGAGGTTCGCCTCGCGCAGCTGTACCCCGACGAGAAGGTGCGCGCAGCGCAGCGCCCACGTTATGTCGAGCGGCTCGACTTCGAGATCAACACGATCCTGAAGATGGGCTTCCCGGGCTACTTCCTGATCGTTGCCGACTTCATCAACTGGGCCCAGAACCACGGCTGCCCGGTCGGGCCGGGGCGCGGATCGGGCGCCGGTTCGCTGGTCGCGTACTCGCTCAACATCACCGGTCTCGACCCGCTGCAATACAACCTGCTGTTCGAGCGCTTCCTGAACCCCGAGCGTGTGTCGATGCCTGACTTCGACATCGACTTCTGCCAGGGCAACCGCGATCGCGTGATCGACTACGTGAAGCAGAAGTACGGCCGCGATGCGGTAAGCCAGATCGCGACCTTCGGCACGATGGCCGCGAAGGCGGCTCTGCGCGACGTCGGCCGTGTGCTCGGCATGGGTTATGGCCACGTCGATTCGATCGCGAAGCTGATCCCGGCGCCGCCGGGCAAGACGGTCACGCTCGCCAAGGTGCCGGAGAAGCCCGACCCCGGCATCATCTACGCGCGCCGCGAAGCGCCCGAACTCGAACAGCGTGAGGCGGCCGAGGAAGAAGTGGCGGAACTGCTGTCGCTCGCCGCGCGCGTCGAAGGCATCGTGCGCAACGTCGGCATGCACGCCGGCGGCGTGCTGATCGCGCCCGGCAAGATCACCGACTTCTGCCCGCTGTACATGCAGCCTGGCAGCGACAGCGCGGTCAGCCAGTTCGACAAGGACGATGTCGAGGCGATCGGCCTCGTCAAGTTCGACTTCCTCGGTCTCGCGACCTTGACGATCCTCGAGCTCGCGAAGGAGTTCATCGTCGCGCGCCGGCCGCAGCACAAGGACTTCGACTACGACAAGCTCCCGCTGACCGATCCGCGTGTCTACAGGCTGTTCTCGGAAGGACGCACCGAGTCGGTGTTCCAGTTCGAAAGTGCCGGCATGCAGCGCATGCTGAAAGACGCGAAGCCGACCCGCATCGAAGACCTGATCGCGCTGAACGCCATGTTCCGGCCGGGCCCGATGGAGAACATCCCGACCTTCTGCGCGCGCAAGCACGGCAAGGAGGAGGTGAGCTATCCGCACCCGCTGCTCGAGACCGTGCTCGGCGAAACCTACGGCGTGATGGTCTATCAGGAGCAGGTGATGCAGGCCGCGCAGGTGCTCGGCGGCTACTCGCTCGGCGGCGCGGACCTGCTGCGCCGCGCGATGGGCAAGAAGAAGCCCGAGGAGATGGCCAAGCATCGCGAGATCTTCCGCGAGGGCGCGGCGAAGAAGGAGATCTCGGCCGACGTGGCCGACGAGGTCTTCGACCTGATGGAGAAGTTCGCGGGCTACGGCTTCAACAAGTCGCACGCCGCTGCTTACTCGCTGCTCGCGTACCACACGGCCTGGATCAAGGTGCACTGCACCGCCGAGTTCTTCGCGGCGAACATGACGATCGAAATGGACGACACGGACAAGCTGCGCGCGCTGCTGCTTGACGCGAAGACCTTCGACATCGTGCTGCATGCACCCGACGTCAACAAGGGCGTCTATCGCTTCGAGCCGGTGTCGGACCAGTCGATCCAGTTCGGCCTCGGGGCGATCAAGGGCACCGGTCACGGCGCCATCGATGCGATCGTCGCGGCACGCCAGGAAGGCGGTCCCTTCACGAGCCTGTTCGACTTCTGCGCCCGCGTCGACCGCCAGCGCATCAACAAGCGGGTCGTCGAAGCGCTGATCAAGGCTGGTGCCTTCGATGCGCTGCATGCCGAGCGCTCGCGCGCGCTCGCCAGCGTGAGCCTCGCGCTCGACTGGGCGAGCACGCAGGCGGCCCATGCCGACCAGAGCGGTCTGTTCGATTTCGGCGATGACAGCGGTACGGCGCACGGTGCGAGCACGCAGGAGCCCGAGCTGATCGCGGCTGAACCATGGGACATCAAGGAGCGCCTGACGTTCGAGAAGGCCGCGCTCGGCTTCTACCTCTCGGGCCACCTGTTCGACCAGAGCGCCGACGAGGTGCGGCGCTTCGCGAAGCGCCGGATCGCCGACCTGCTCGACAGCCGCGAGCCGCAGCTGCTCGCCGGCATCGTCAGCGACCTGCGCGTCGTCAACGGGCAGCGCGGTCGCGTCGCGATCTTCAAGCTCGACGACAAGACCGAGCCGATCGAAGCGGTTGCGAACGAAGACGTGCTGAACGCGAACCGGGACCTGCTGAAGGAAGACGAGCTGATCATCGTGCAGGGCAAAGTTCAGCCGGATCGCTTCTCGGGGGGCCTGCGCCTGAACGTCGCACAGGTCTGGGACCTGGCCGCGGCGCGCTGCCGCTTCGGCAAGTACCTGCGTGTCGATGTCAACGGCAGCGTGCCGCCGGTCGCCGAGGTGCTGCGCGACTTCCCGTCGCGCCGCGTCGCGACCGAACACGGCGACCTGGCGCAGGGGTTGACCGTCCGGCTGCAGCTGCTGCGCGACCACGCGAGCGGCGAACTCGATCTCGGAGACGCGGCGCGTTTCTATCCGACCGATGCCGCGATCGATCGCTGGCGTGCCGGCGCGCACAACGGCCGCGCCATGGTCGTCTACGAATGACCGGCCCGCTGACCGGGTTGGTGCTGACCGGCGGCGGCGCACGCGCGGCTTACCAGGTCGGCGTGCTGAAAGCGGTTGCGCGGATTCGTAGGCAGAGCGGCTTCGTGACCGACAACCCGTTTCCGGTGATCACCGGGACGTCGGCAGGCGCAATCAATGCAGCGGCGCTTGCCGCCCGGGCCGACAACTTCGATGGTGCGGTGCAGACTCTGTGCGAGGTGTGGGCGAACTTCCACGCCGAGCAGGTCTATCGCTCCGATTCGCTCGGCGTGATCCGCACCGGTGCGCGCTGGCTGACGATGATGTCGATCGGCTGGGTGATCGCGCGCTGGCGCCGCGCGCGGCCCCGCTCGCTGCTCGACAACTCGCCGCTCGAGGCGCTGCTCAATCGGCTCGTCGACGTGACCCGTTTGCAGGCGGTCATGCGCGCCGGGCATCTGCATGGTCTCGCGGTCACCGCGTCGAGCTATGGCTCCGGGCTGCACGTGACCTTCTACGACGCGATCGAGAACATCGTGCCGTGGACCCGCTCGCAGCGCATCGCGGTGCGCGATTCGATCCGCGTGGCGCACCTGCTCGCGTCGTCTGCGATCCCGTTCGTGTTCCCGGCGGTCGCGCTGAAGATCGACGGCCACACCGAGTTCTGCGGCGACGGCTCGATGCGCCAGGCGGCGCCCATCTCGCCCGCTGTGCACCTGGGTGCACAGCGCATCCTGATCGTCGGTGCCGGCCGCATGCACGAGCCTCCGGGGCAGCGCGCCGGCAGCGACGAGTATCCGAACCTCGCGCAGATCGCCGGCCACGCGCTGTCGAACATCTTTCTCGATGCGCTGGCGGTCGACGTGGAGCGCCTGCAGCGCATCAACAGCACGCTCGCGCTGCTGACGCCCGAAGCGCGGGCTGCCACGAGCCTGAAGCCGCTCGACGTGCTGGTGATCGCGCCAAGCCAGCGGCTGGACGACATCGCCGCCAAGCACCTCGGCAGCCTGCCGATTCCGATCCGCGCGATGCTGCGCGGGCTCGGCGTGCAAGGCAAGGGCGACGACGCGCGCGGCGCGGCGCTGGCGAGCTATCTGCTGTTCGAAGCGCCGTACACGCGCGAGCTGATGGCGCTGGGCGAGCACGACACCGAAGCGCGCCGCGACGACGTGCGACGCTTCTTCGGCTGGGCCTGAGGCCGCACGCTCACTTCTTGGCGGTGTCGCTCTTCGCGCCGTCCGCCTTGGCGGGTTTGCTCGCCTTCGGCACTTTCGCGGTGCGCACGCTGCTGTCCGATGACTTGAATTCCGATCCGTTCACGGTCAGTCCCTCGGCCGACAGCTTGGACGACTTGGCTGCGCCGACGCCCTTCACGCGGGTCTGCAGATCGGACCAGTCCTTGAACGAGCCGGACTTGCGAGCCTCGAGGATGCGGCCGGACATCGACGGGCCGATGCCCTTGACGGCTTCGAGCTGGGCCTGATTGGCCTTGTTCACATCGACGGCCGCGAATGCAGCAGCGGAGATCAGGGCCAGGAGGCCGGCGACGATGGTGTTGACGATCTTCATGAATTTTCTCCCTCAGGTTGCGCGCCGCGGGATTGCAGCGCTGGCGGGAGTGTTCATCGCCGACAGCACGTTGACCATCGCCATCGCGGGGTGCCCCACAAGAGCACCTACCAAAGCAGGATGCCGTTCAGCCTTGCGCGGCCAGCCAGTTCACGTAGGCCTGCACGCCGCTCGCGACGTCGGCGAACGCGTGCACACAACCGGTGGCGCGCAGGCGGCTCAGGTCGGCCTGCGTGAAGCACTGGTACTTGCCGACCAGGGCCTGCGGGAACCCGATGTACTCGATCAGGCCTTGCCTCACGAGCTCGCCCTGCGACAACGCCGCGCCGCCCTCCAGGGCACGTGCCGCGTTGACGGTGGCAACCGCCACGTCATTGAAGGGCTGGGCGCGGCCGGTGCCGAGATTGAAGATGCCGCTCTGGTCGGGGTTCTGCAGGAACCACAGGTTGACGGCGACGACGTCGTCGACGAACACGAAGTCCCGGCTCTGCTCGCCCGGGCCGTAGCCGCCGTACTCGCCGAACAGCTTGACCTTGCCCGTCTCGCGGAACTGGTTGAAGTGGTGGAACGCGACCGAGGCCATCCGCCCCTTGTGCTGCTCACGCGGGCCGTAAACGTTGAAATAGCGAAAGCCCGCGACCTGCGTCTTCGAGCTTGCGAGCATGCGCCGCACGACGTTGTCGAACAGCAGCTTCGAGTAGCCGTAGACGTTCAGCGGCTGCTCGAACTCGGGCTCCTCGCGAAACGACGCGCTGCCGCCATAGGTCGCGGCCGAGCTCGCGTACAGGAGCCGCGTGCCTTGCGCCTGGCAGGCGTCGAGCAGGTCCTTCGAGCAGCGATAGTTCGTGTCGAGCATGAAGCGGCCGTTGTGCTCCATCGTGTCGGAGCACGCACCCTGATGCAGCACGGCGTCGATGCGGCCGAACTCGCGTTGCGCGAAGCGTGTGTAGAACTCGCTCTTGTCGAAGTAGTCGCTGATGTTTGCGCCAAGAAGGTTGCGGTACTTCGGGCCGTCGGTGAGGTCGTCGACCGCGATCACGTCATCGATGCCGATTGCGTTCAGGCCGTGGACGAGGTTGCTTCCGATCATGCCGGCGGCGCCGGTGACGACGACTTTCATGCAAACAACTCCTCGTAGCTGACCGATGCCGTCCCGAACTTTCCGACGACGATGCCACCCGCGCGATTTGCGATCGGCATCGCGTCGCGCAAGCTCATCCCACTGGCGAGCATCGCAGAGAGCGTGGCGATCACGGTGTCGCCGGCACCCGTCACGTCGAACACCTCGCGAGCGTCCGCCTCGATGCGTACGTGACCCTGAGCATCGAAGAGCGACATGCCATCTTCCGAGCGGGTCAGCAGCAGGGCTCCGAGCTCGAGCTGTTCGCGAAGTGACTGCGCGCGCTGGTGCAACTCTGCTTCGCTGCTCCATGTCCCGATGACTTGCGCAAGCTCCGCACGGTTCGGCGTGATGACCGTGGCGCCCCGGTAGCGGGCGTAGTCGTTGCCCTTCGGGTCGATCAACACGGGTTTGCCCGCATCGCGCGCGAGCTGGATCATTCGCGGAATGTGAGTGAGCCCGCCCTTGCCGTAGTCGGAGAACAGGACGACGTTCGATACCTTCAGCGAGCTCTCGTACAGCTCGAGCATGTCCTCGAGTACCTCATGGTCGGGTTCGTTCTCGAAATCCAGACGGAGCAGTTGCTGAGAACGGCCGATCACGCGCAGCTTGACGATGGTGGTCAAGCGCGGGTCGCGCTTGAACACCGACTCGACGCCGCTGGCGGCGAGCAACGACTCGAGTCTGCGGCCATGATCGTCGTCGCCGATGGCAGTCAGCAGACTTGCGTGGGTGCCGAGCGCACTCACGTTCCAGGCGACGTTGGCCGCACCGCCGAGGCGTTCTTCATCCCTCTTGGAGTTGACGCGCACGATGGGCACCGGCGCCTCGGGCGAGATGCGTTCGACCGCACCGAACCAGTAACGGTCGAGCATCGCATCGCCGACGATCAGCACGCGGCTGGCGGCCACCTGCGCGCGAGTGGGCACGCTCATCACAAGTCCTCCAGGCGTTGCGGGGGGTAGCTGTCCCAGCTCAGGCACCCAGGGCACTGCCAGAAGTAGTGCTGCGCTTCGAATGCGCACGCGGCGCAGCGGTAGCGATGCAGCGGCTGGGCGGCGCGCGCCACCGCGTCGCGCACCGGGGCGCACGCGGCGGCCGCCGGCGCATCGGCGCTGGTCTGGTTCAGGAAGGCCTGGGCGGCGGCAAGGGTCGGGTGGTTTCGCAGATGGGCGCGGACGCGCTCCTGCTGCTGAGCCGCGTCGTTGTCCAGCAAGCCGATGGCGCTCAACAAGTCCATCGTCGGCGCGCGCCGGTACAACTCGAGCAGTTGCTCGAGCGCGGTGATCGGCTCGCCCGCGGCGATTGCTGCCTCTGCGTAGTCGCGTGCGACGAGATTGAACGCGGCGGGATGAGTGACGACGAGCACGCCCCAAAGCGACAGCGCTTCGGCATGCGCTCCGGCGCGGACTGCGCGTTGCCCGGCCAGCACGAGCGGCCGCGCGGCTTGCGGCGCTGCGTCGCGGGCGCGGCGCACGGCGGCATCGGCCTCGGCGGTCTGCTTCTTCGCGTCGGCTTCGAGCGCAACTTCGCACCAGTAGTGCGCGATGCGCGAAGCGAACGAGCCGATGCCGCGATGTTCGAGCTTCTGCGCGTCGTCGACGGCGGCGCGCCAGTCTCGTCCGCGTTCGTGCAGCGTCAGCAGCGCGAGCCGCGATTCGGTGTCGAACGCGGTGCCCTCGAGCGCTTGATAGGCCTGCTCGGCACGGTCGAGCAGGCCGGCGCGCATGAAGTCCTGCGCGAGCGCGTGCTGGGCGCGGTCGCGCTCGCTGCGCGCGAGGTCTGCGCGATGCAGCAGGTGCTCGTGTACGCGCACCGCACGTTCGTATTCGCCGCGGCGCCGAAACAGGTTGCCGAGCGCGAAGTGCAGCTCGGACGTGTCGGGGTCTTGCTGGACCGCTTCGATGAACGCGTCGATCGCCTTGTCGTGCTGTTCGTTGAGCAGCAGGTTCAGGCCTTTGTAGTAGGCCTTCGGCGAATCGCGCTGTTCACGGCGCCACTGGCGAAGGTCGAAGCGCGATGCGAGCCAGCCGAGCGCAAAGACGACCGGTACGCCCAGCAGCAACCACTGGGGATCAAAGTCCATCGCGAGGCGGGTGCAGAAGCACCGGTACGGCCGGAGCCGGCGGCGCTGGAGGTTCGGGGCGCGGCGCAACGGCCTCCGCATGCTTTCGCGCGACGCGGCGATGCCGCCACCAGCTCGGCACCATTGCGAACGCGCCGAACGCGCAGCCGAGGGCAAACGCGGCGAGCACGATGAACACCATCGGGGCGTGCCACTCCTGGCCGAAGAACCAGCGGATCGCGGCCTCGTGCTGATTGTTCAGCGCGAACGCGAACAGCGTGAAGAAGATGGCGACTCGAACGAGCCAGACGAAGATGCGCATCGGCCGGATTCTATCGACCGCACGGTGCAGATCAGCGGGGACGCAGTGGGCAATCAGCGAGCGGCGGGGCTCTCGTCCGTCACCGGAATCTGGGCGTCGACGGCTTCGCGCAGCGCCTTGCCAGGCTTGAAGTGCGGGACGAGCTTCTCGGGAATCACCACCTGCTCGCCGGAGCGCGGGTTGCGGCCCACGCGCGGAGGCCGGCGGTTGATCGAGAAGCTGCCGAATCCACGGATCTCGATGCGGTGCCCTTTGGCGAGCGCCGCAGACATCGCATCGAGGATCGTCTTGACCGCGAACTCCGTGTCGCGATGCGTCAGCTGGCCGAAACGTTCGGCCAACTGCGCAACGAGATCGGAGCGGGTCATCGAACGATCACCAGCAACGGCTTAGCCGTTGTCCTTCTGGTTGTCGAGCTTGGCGCGCAACAGGGCGCCCAGGCTCGTCGTGCCGGCGTTTTCACGCTCGCTCGTTTGCGCGAGGCGCTGCATCGCTTCCTGGCTGTCGGCGTTGTCCTTGGCCTTGATCGACAACTGGATCGAACGCAGCTTGCGGTCGACGTTGATGATCAGCGTCGTGACTTCGTCGCCTTCCTTCAGC
>Ga0075366_10000694_pt1 | contig 15919 bp, 17 predicted proteins | sample EndMethybrTD3031_FD_72351 | JGI IMG/M metagenome (GOLD analysis project Ga0075366, IMG submission 72351) | Populus endosphere microbial communities from Tennessee, USA - Endosphere MetaG P. TD hybrid TD303-1 | ecosystem: Host-associated > Plants > Roots > Endosphere | place: USA: Tennessee...
TCCAGGCAATTGGTCCGGCTCGGCCGACGAACACGCGCTCGCTTGGCACGATGCGGTGGATTGCGTCGAGCGCGGCCTCTATCCCCAGGTGCTCGTAGTCGTCCATCCCCAGGTCGCGATCGTCCGCATCGGGGTTCTTCCACGAAATCATGAAGACGGTGAAGCCCCGGTCGACCAGGTACTTGACCATCGAATTCTGCGGCGAGCCGTGGCTTGCGCCTCGCCAATTGTGAACGTCTCACCATCCTTGAACAGGTGGTCGAACTGGCTGCCATCAGGCATGAAGGTGCGTTCGAGGTTGAAGATCTTCTTGAACGTCGCCTGCACCGTTCGGATGTTCTCCCCGATGGCAATGCGCCCACCTACCAGCTTCTGCAAGTAGTGCGCGCCGGAGAGGTGGTCCGCATGCGCATGAGTCTCCAAAATCCAGTCGACGTGCAGACCATTGTCTTGAATGCAGGCCAGCAGCCTGTCCGCCGACACCGTGCTGGTGTGCCCGGACTTGAAGTCGAAGTCGAGTACCGGATCGATGACGGCAGCTCTCTTCGTTGATCTGTCCCACACAAGGTACGAGACAGTCCACGTCTTGGGATCGAAGAAGGCTTGCGTCGTGGTGCGAGTTGTCATGCGAGCTCCACATGCGTCTATGAATATATTGACAGATAGTATATTTGTTTATATATTGTTGTCAACATGAGCCACCGACCAACCGCATGAAGGCCACTCATCGCCCAGCGTTCGATCCTGCACGCCTGCGCAATGCCGCGGCCCAAGCCGTCGGTGCATTGAAGGTGCTGGCCAACGAGGACCGTCTTCTGCTGCTGTGTCAACTGTCGCAGAGCGAGATGTGCGTGGGCGAGCTCGAGGAGGCGCTTGGCATCCACCAGCCAACGTTGTCACAGCAGCTCGGTGTGCTTCGAACGGAGGGTGTCGTCAACACCCGCCGGCAAGGCAAGAACATCTTCTACAGCGTTGCCGACCCCGCGATGTTCGAGATCTTGACGGTCCTCTACCGACTCTACTGCCCAAAGGATTGAACATGTCGATCGACTGGAACGCCTTCACCCCTTGGTCCGCCCTCTCGGGCGGAGCGCTTGTCGGAATCGCCGCGGCCATGTTCGCACTGTTGAACGGCCGCATCGCCGGCATTAGCGGTGTCGTCGGAGGCCTGTTCAGGCCGACAGCGGGTGATGTCGCATGGCGCGTGGCCTTCGTCACCGGGTTGGTGGGTTCACCGCTCCTGTACGCACTTTTCGCGGTCTTGCCAAAGCCGCAAATCGCGGCCGACTACGGCGCACTTGTGCTGGCCGGTCTGCTCGTCGGTGTGGGAACGCGCTACGGCTCCGGCTGCACAAGCGGTCACGGCGTGTGCGGCCTCTCGCGTCTGTCGCCGCGCTCGCTGGTGGCGACGGTCATGTTCATGGTCGCCGGTTTCGTCACGGTGTTCGTGACCCGGCACCTCTTTGGTCTCTGAGGAGAACTGCATGCTCGTCATCGCTTCACTACTCGCTGGTCTGGCCTTCGGTCTTGGGCTCATCCTCTCCGGGATGGCCAACCCGGCAAAGGTGCTCGCTTTCCTGGACCTGGCCGGGTCGTGGGACCCATCGCTGGCACTCGTCATGGTCGGCGCCATCGCGATCGGCTTGGCAGCGTTCTTCGTCGCCAGGAATCGGGCCATCTCATTCCTCGGCGCGGAGATGAGGCTGCCTACGGCTCGTCACATCGACCGTCGCCTTGTGCTGGGCAGCCTCGTCTTCGGTGTCGGCTGGGGCATCGCCGGCTTTTGCCCGGGCCCCGGGCTGGTGGCGCTGGGTATGGGCGAAGCCAAAGCCGCTGTGTTCGTTGCCGCCATGCTGCTCGGCATGGGCGTGTTCGAGCTTGTAGAACGTCGCAACCCGACTGCGCGTGCACGAGCGAGCTAAGGCCGCAGATGACCAACGACCTGACCTGGCTCGTCACCTTCACGACAATCGCGATTCTGGTGTGCTACGAGGTGGCACTCGGGGTGGCACAGCGGCGTGCACCCGGACGGCTGGCCAGGACGGCGCACGCATCTCTGAGGCAAGAATGGTTCGGGGCAGTGTCCGTGCAGAAGGGCTCGGAACTCCTGGCGGTGCAGACACTTCGAAACTCGCTGATGTCAGCGACGATGACAGCATCGACCGCAGCACTCGGCCTGGTGGCCACGGCGACCTTGGCCGTGCCCTCCCTGCACTCGAGCTTTGGCGAAGTGATGGGCGTTCCGAACCTCACACCTCGTCTGGCGCTCGAACTGGTGCTTCTGGCGTTGCTACTCGCATCGCTGGTGTCTTCCGCAATGGCCGTGCGCTACTTCAACCACGCCGGATTCATCGTGGGGATGCCCATAGACTCCGACGCACGCAGTCGCTGGGCAAGTGCCGGGGCAGCGTACGTGCGTCGGGCAGGCGTTCTCTATAGCTCGGGACTGCGCCACCTCATCCTGGTTGCGCCCGTCCTGGCGTCGATCCTCCACCCCGCAGCCGGGCCTGTCGCGGCTCTGGTTGTCGTCGCCGTCCTGTTCGGCTTCGACCGAATCACCAACGCGTGAGGCATCCGGCGCCCCCACTGCTCCGACGAAACTGCGCGGAGGACAAACGCGTTCTTCTGGTCGTGCTTGCCCGGCATTCTGATTGGCAAGCTCCGCGCAGGCCGCTACAGCTTATGACCAGTGGACTTCGCGGAGCACGTGCTGAGGCCGAAAGGCAGGTAGGCCGGGCATACCCGGAACAGCCCCGTGGCGAGCGGGATGATGCCGACCCAGCCCCAAACACCAACGTAGCCTAGGAGACTGGCTGCGATCAGGCCTGCTCCAACGACGATTCGTATGACCCGGTCGACGGTACCGACGTTTTGAATCATGTCCTTCTCCAAAGGGATGAAGACATGATCTTGGGATTTCGCGGAACCAACTTGATCAGGATCAAGACATGTGCGTCCTGCAAGCCTAGGCTCATAGGTTGTCGACCTTCGGAGGTCAGATGCAGTCCAAGGAACATTGGGAGCAGGTCTACGCGACGAAGTCTGAGAACGGCGTGAGCTGGTTCCAGGAGCACGCGCGTCAGTCTGTTGAGCTCATCGCGCGCACGGGCGTGTCGAAGAACGCAAGCGTCATCGACGTCGGCGGCGGCGCTTCAACGTTGGTCGATGATCTGCTCGCCGATGGCTATCAGCACGTCACCATCCTGGACTTGTCCGAGACCGCGTTGGCAGCTTCGCGTGCTCGTCTCGGGGAGCGGGCGTCGGGCGTGAGTTGGCTCGCAGGCGACATCACGAAGGTCGAGCTTCCGCGGCATGCCCACGACGTCTGGCACGATCGGGCGGTCTTTCACTTCCTCACGACGCGCGAGGAGCGCGAGGCCTACGTCAACGCGGTCCTTCGGGCGGTCAAGCCAGGTGGCCACGTCATCGTGGCGACGTTCGCCGAGGACGGCCCAGACAAATGCAGCGGGTTGCCCGTCATGCGCTACAGCGCCGACGGCCTGCATGCGGAGTTCGGTGCTCCGTTCACGCTCCTGCAGCAGGAGCGCGAAGAGCATCACACCCCCTCCGGCATCGTTCAGAAATTCATCTACTGCCTGTGCCGCAAGGAGTCGAATTGATCGCAAGGCGCTGTCCAGCGATGGGTAGCAGTTTGTCGCCTGCCAGCGAACAGCCGGTTGTTGTCAATGGGCAAGTCGCCATCGTCGATGTGGCGCATGAGCGCCGCCCAGCGGTCCGAGCTGTAGTCGATCGCCCGAGCGGTGGACCCGTCCTGCACTGGTGCGTGATCGCTGTTGTCGCGCTGCTCGCCGGCCTTCGGCATCGCTGCTGGCCAACTCGCGCTCGACGTCGTACAGCTGGCTCAGTCCATTCCTGTGGCGTCAGCCGGTTTGACCGTAGCGACCGTCGACGAGGCGCTCGCGGTGAAGCGCAACGAACGCGCAGGGTCGTGGTACGTGTTCGGCAATCAGGTGTACGACAGCAGGCGTGTGCGCGTCGCGAAACCAACGAAGTGAGGATCGTGAATACCGGACGCTTCCAAGAACTCGCTTTCAGATTTCAAGAGCGATTCGTTGACAACACAGCCAGAAATGGAAAAGCCTCGCAAGCTGTTGACCTGCGAGGCTTTTCTTCTAACGTTGTTGGCGGAGTGGACGGGGCTCGAACCCGCGACCCCCGGCGTGACAGGCCGGTATTCTAACCAACTGAACTACCACTCCATGTGGCTTCCGAGGCGCGCGCCTCTGGTCGATTCACGCGCTTCGCAAGTGCCACAAAAACTTGGCGTCCCCTAGGGGATTCGAACCCCTGTAATCACCGTGAAAGGGTGGTGTCCTAGGCCTCTAGACGAAGGGGACTGCAAAACCTTCGCGACCCGAGTTGCGCTGTGCTGCCCGGCTTTTGGTGGAGGTAAGCGGGATCGAACCGCTGACCTCTTGCATGCCATGCAAGCGCTCTCCCAGCTGAGCTATACCCCCGTGCTGAATACTTCCTACAGCAAGCTGGTGCAGCCATCACAACTCAAGCGAGACTGCGATTATAGCCAGCTTTTCAACGCCTTAGCAAACGCTCCCGCACGGCTTCGCGAGGGAACAGTTCGAGAACTGCGTCGATGGAAGGCGTCTGCGCACGACCGCACACGAGCACGCGCACCGCGTGCGCAAGCTGCGGCATCTTGAGCGTGTGGGCGTTGAGCGTCTCCTTGATCGCGGCAGCGATCGCCGCCTTGTTCCACTCGATGGCGGAGAGCTTTTCGCGCAAGGTGTCGAGTGCCGGCAGCACGGCGGGCGTGACGTGTGCGGAGATGTCGTCGGCCGACGGCAGCGCCGGCGTGAAGTACATCGCGAGCCAGTCGGCGAGCTCGACCGTGGTGGTGCAGCGGTCCTTGAACAGCGCGCACATGCGTTCAAGCGGCGCGCGCTCGTCGACCGACACGCTGCGCCGGGCAAACTGCGCTGCGACTAGCTTGGCGAGCGCGGCATCGGTGCTGTGCTTCAGGTAATGCGCGTTCACCCATGAGAGCTTCGCGGCGTCCCACTGCGCCGGGCTCTTCGAGAGGTGGCTGCCGTCGAACCACTGCACGAGCTGCTCGCGGCTGAACAGCTCTTCGTCGCCGTGGCTCCAACCCAACCTCGCGAGATAGTTGATCATCGCTTCGGGCAGGTAGCCGTTCTCCTCATACGCCGTCACGCTGACGGCTCCGCGCCGCTTCGACAGCTTCTGCCCGTCGTCGCCGAGGATCACTGGCAGGTGGCCGAACAACGGCAGCGGCGCACCGAGCGCATTGAAGATGTTGATCTGCCACGGCGTGTTGTTGACGTGCTCGTCACCGCGAAACACGTGCGTGATCGCCATGTCCCAGTCGTCGACGACGACCGCGAAGTTGTAGGTCGGAACGCCGAGGCCACCGGGCTGCGCCGACGGCCGCGCGATGATGAGGTCATCGATCTCGCGGTTGCTGATCGTGATGGGGCCCTTCACGAGGTCGTCCCAGGTGACATCGCCGTCGACCGGATTGCGAAAGCGCACGACCGGTTCAACGCCCTGTGGAACAGGCGGCAAGGTCTTGCCGGGCTCGGGGCGCCAGGTCCCGTCGTAGCGCCGTTTCTCGCCGCAGGCTTCCTGTGCCGCCTTCATCGCGTCTAGCTGTTCGGGCGTGCAGTAGCAGCGATAGGCACTGCCGGCGGCGAGCATCTGCTCGATCACGGCGTTGTAGCGATCGAGCCGCTGCATCTGGTAGATCGGGCCTTCGTCGTAATCGAGGCCCAGCCAATGCATGGAGGCGAGAATCTGGTCGGCCGCGTCTTGCGTGGAACGCGCGACGTCGGTGTCTTCGATGCGCAGCACGAACTGGCCGCCGTGATGGCGTGCATACGCCCAGGAGTACAGCGCGGTGCGGGCGGTGCCGAGATGCAGGAAGCCGGTCGGCGAGGGGGCGATGCGGGTGCGAACGGTGCGGGTCATCGGGCTCATCAGGTCGATTCGGTCGCGCTCTGCAGCGCAAGGCGCGAGCGGTCGTCGCCTTCTTCTTCATCGCTTTGGGCGGCGCGCTGCGCGGCCATCGCGTCGAAGTCGGCCGCGCTCACGTCGCCGGTGATGTAGACACCGTCGAAGCAAGACGCTTCGAAGCCATTCAGATTGGGGTTCAGCGCGCCGACCACGCGCTTCATCGCGTTCACGTCCTGGTAGATCAGGGCGTCGGCGCCGATGTACTCGCGCACCTCTTCGATGCTGCGGTTGTGCGCGATCAGCTCTTCCTTGGTCGGCATGTCGATGCCGTAGACATTCGGATAGCGCACCGGCGGCGCCGCCGAGGCCATGTAGACCTTGCGGGCACCGGCCTCACGCGCCATCTGCACGATCTCCTTGCTGGTGTTGCCGCGCACGATCGAGTCGTCCACCAGCAGCACGTTGCGCCCCTTGAACTCGACGCCGATCGCATTGAGCTTCTGGCGCACCGACTTCTTGCGTACGCCCTGCCCCGGCATGATGAAGGTGCGGCCGACATAGCGGTTCTTCACGAAGCCTTCGCGGTAGGGCTTGCCGATGCGCTGCGCGAGCTGCATCGCCGACGGGCGGCTCGATTCCGGAATCGGAATCACGACATCGATGTCGCTCGGCTTGATCGTCGAGATCAGGCGCTGCGCGAGCGTCTCGCCCATGTTCAGGCGCGCCTGGTAGACCGACACGCCATCCATGATCGAGTCGGGCCGCGCCAGGTAGACGAACTCGAACATGCATGGGTTCAAGCTCGGGTTCTCGGCGCACTGTTGCGCGTGCACGCGCCCTTCGAGGTCGATGAACAGCGCCTCTCCCGGCGCCACGTCGCGCACGACCCTGTGCCCGGTGCCCTCGATGGCGACCGACTCGCTGGCGACCATCACGTCGCGACCTTCCGGGCCATCGCCTTCGCCGTAGCACAGCGGGCGGATCCCATACGGATCGCGGAAGGCGAGCAGCCCGTGCCCCGCGATCAGCGCCACCACGGCATAGGAACCCCTGATGCGCTTGTGCACGGCGCGCACCGCGGTGAACACGGTCTCGGGCGTGAGCGGCTCCTTGCCCCGCACCGCCAGCTCGAGTTCATGCGCGAGTACGTTGATCAGCACCTCGGTATCGCTCGTGGTGTTGATGTGGCGACGGTCGACGTCGAACAGCTCATCCTTCAGCGCGAGCGCGTTCGTGAGGTTGCCGTTGTGCACGAGAACAATGCCGAACGGCGCGTTCACGTAGAACGGCTGAGCCTCTTCCTCGCTGTACGCATTGCCCGCCGTGGGGTAGCGCACCTGGCCAAGGCCCACGGTGCCGGGGAGCCCGCGCATGTTGCGCGTGCGAAAGACGTCGCGCACCATCCCGCGGGCCTTGTGCATGTAGCACTTCGTGCCTTCCATCGTCACGATGCCGGCCGCATCCTGGCCGCGGTGCTGCAACAACAGCAACGCGTCGTAGATCAGCTGATTGACCGGGCTTCTGGAAATGACGCCAACGATGCCGCACATGCGATATGCCCCAAACGACCCAACGATTCAATGGCGATGCGTGTCGATCACGCGTCGCGAGATGCAGTTCCGTCGCCCCACAACGCGGGCTTCAGTTCCTGCCAGACGGAATTCAACCAGACCACGCCGACCGAGTGGTGCCACGCCTGCGATTTGCCCAGAGGTGTGAAACCCACGAACAGCACGACCAACAACAACACGACCCCGCCGCGCACCACGCCGAACCCTGCCCCGAGCACCCGATCGATCGGGCTCAGCGGCGTTGCGCGGATCAGCGTGCGTACCAGCCTCGCCCCGATGCCCCAGATCAGCAGCACGACGAGGAACACACATGCGAACGCGATGACGTGATTCAAGGTGCTGCCCGCACCGCCAAGCGTGATGTAGGGCAGAGCAACAGGCGTCAGCCAGAGCGCGAAGAACCAGGCGACGAACCAGCCAACCAGCGAGAGCACCTCGAACACGACGCCGCGAACGAGCCCCACAACGACCGAAAGCAGCAGGAAAGCCAGCATCGCGATGTCGATCCAGCCGATCTCGAGTGCCATGCCCTGCCCCTACAAGGTGAGCACGACAGCGGTCAGCCCGCCGCCCTTGGCCTTGGCCAGCGCCTTGTCGGCTTCGTCGCGGCTCGCGAACGGGCCGATACGCACGCGAATGCGGTTGCCGGCCGATGTGCTCGCGACCTGGGTATAGGTCTTGAGGCCGAGCTTCTCGGCCTTCTGTCGCATCTCGCGTGCGGCCGCGGCGTCGGCGAACGCACCGATCTGCACGACGAAACGGCCGGCCTCGGGCTTCGCGGCGGGTGCGTCCTTGCCCTCGAGCAAAGCTTTCGCACGCGCTGACTCGCTCGTCTGCACGGGCGGCGCCACTTTTGCCTCGACCGGCTTGGCGGGCTTGGTCTCCGCCGGCTTGCTTTCTGGCGATTTTGGCTCGGGTGGCTTGGTGGCTGCGTGAACGGGAGCCGTCGACGCGGTGCGCTCAGCGGGTTTCGCGGTGTTCGCAGCGGAAGCTGCAGGCGCTGTGCGGCCGGCGGCTTCGTCTCGCGATTCGGTGATCACATCATCGGCGGGCGCGGCCACCGTGCTCGCGGCAGGTTGCGGCGTGCTCGGCGCCTGCGGGCGCGTTGCAGGGCCGCGTGCGGGCGGCATCACGAGCGGCGGCGCGCCTTCCTTGCGCGGAATCTCTATCGGAATGTCGACGGGGATCGGACGCGGCTGGGTTTCGAAGACGAGCGGGAAGCCGATGATGCCGATCACCACGAGCACGGCCGCTCCGATGAGGCGCTGCCTCGCGCGTACTCGGGCTCGCATGACCTCGTCGGCAGGTTCGCTGCCGGTCCGGCCTCCGCCGGCTGCGGGAGGAGGAGCCTCGGTCTTGCGCTTGAAAATGGACAACAACCCCATGCGTGGAAGTCTCGAGAGTCTCGGATTTGGCGGCCGGCGCGCCGCGGCAATCAGGGCCTTCGCGAGCGGCGCTCAGGTGGCGTGCTGGCCGGTCAGCCGAGGCAGTCCGTCTTTCAGAACACCGCCCACGGTGAGGAAGGAACCGAACACGACGATTCTATCAGTGGGGTCGCATTGCTCGACCGCCTCACGCAGTGCGTCAGCAGGCGACGCATGGCACGAGACCTCCACCGGGCCGGGGCCTTTCAGTCCCTTCTGCGCAAGGCTCGCTTGGCGCGCCGCCAGCGCAGCCGCCCGTTCGGCGCGCGGACGCGGCAGGTCGGTGAAGTGCCAGTGGTCGACGAGCGGCGCCATGCGCGTGAGGATCGTGTCGATGTCCTTGTCGTGCATCACGCCGAGGACGGCGTGCGTGCGCGGGAAGAAGCCCATCTGGTCGAGGTTCTGCGCGAGGGTCGAAACCGAATGGGGGTTGTGCGCAACGTCGAGCACGAGCGTCGGCTGACCCGGCACGATCTGGAAGCGCCCCGCCAGCTCGATCTGCGCAAACCCGGTTCGCACGGCCTGTGCGCTGATCGGCAGCCGCTGATGCAATGCCTCGAACACGGCGAGCACGCCGGCCGCGTTCAACAACTGGTTGGCGCCGCGCAGTGCCGGGTAAGCGAGTGCATTGAAGCGCTTGTGGCGACCGGCCCAGCTCCACTGCTGCTTGTCGCCGGAGTAGTTGAAATCACGCCCGAAACGCCAGAGGTCGGCTCCCACCTCCCGCGCACGATCGATGATGCTTTGCGGCGGCATCGGGTCGCTCACGATCACCGGTCGGCCGGCCCGCATGATGCCGGCCTTCTCGAAGCCGATCGCTTCTCGCGTGTTTCCAAGGTACTCGGTGTGGTCGATGTCGATGCTCGTGATCACGGCGCAGTCGGCGTCGACGACGTTGACCGCATCGAGGCGCCCGCCGAGACCGACCTCGAGGATCACCAGGTCGAGCGGTGCTTGCGACAGCAATCGCGCGATCGCGAGCGTCGTGAACTCGAAGTAGGTCAGGCCAAGGCCTTCGGCAACGCGCACCGCTTCGACCGCCTCGAAGTGCGGCAGCAGTGCATCGGCCTCGACCATGCGGCCGTTGACGCGGCAGCGTTCCTCGAAATGCACCAGGTGCGGTTTCGAATACAGGCCGACGCGATAGCCGGCCGCCAACGCAATCGATTCGAGCATCGCGCAGGTCGAGCCCTTGCCATTCGTGCCGGCGACGACGATCACCGGCACGTCGAACGCGAGCCCGAGCCGCGCAGCCACGCGCCGCGAGCGCTCGAGCGTCATGTCGATCTCTTTGGGGTGCAGGCGTTCGCAGCGCTCCAGCCAGTCGGCGAGCGTGGTGGGGAGACTCATGATGATGTCGGTGCCGTTCGGGCCGAGCTTGCCGAAGGACTCGGCGCGAACGGTGATCTCTCGAGGTTTACGCCACCGCGTCGGCGCTTTGCCGCTGCAGCATTGCGATTTGCATCGCGATGCGGTCGCGCAATTGGCGACGGTCGACGATCATGTCGATCGCGCCGGTCTGCAGCAGGAACTCGGAGCGCTGAAAGCCCTCCGGCAACTTCTCGCGCACGGTGTTCTCGATCACGCGCGGGCCGGCGAAGCCGATCAGCGCGCCGGGCTCGGCGATCACGATGTCGCCGACGAAGGCGAAGCTCGCCGACACGCCGCCCATCGTCGGGTCGGTGAGCACGCTGATGTAGGGCAGCTTCGCCTTCGCGAGGCGCGTCAACGCGGAGTTGGTCTTCGCCATCTGCATCAGGCTCAGCAAGCCTTCCTGCATGCGCGCACCACCGGTCGCCGTGAAGCTGACGAACGGTGTCTTCTGTTCAAGCGCGGCGTCCACGCCGCGAACGAATCGCTCGCCAACGACCGATCCCATCGAGCCGCCCATGAACTCGAACTCGAAGCACGCGGCCACGATCGGCACGCTGCGTACCGCTCCGCCCATCACGACGAGCGCATCGGTTTCACCCGTCTGCTCGAGCGCGTCTTTCAGGCGTTCGGGGTACTTCTTGCTGTCCTTGAACTTCAGCGCGTCGACCGGGAGCACCTCCTGGCCGATCTCGTAGCGGCCTTCGGCGTCGAGGAACGAATCGAGCCGCGCGCGAGCGCCGATGCGGTGGTGGTGCGAGCACTTCGGGCAGACGTAGACGTTCTGCTCGAGGTCGGTCTTGTAGAGCACCGTTTCGCAGGCCGGGCACTTGATCCACAGCCCTTCGGGCACGGAACGGCGTTGCCCGCCTTCGTTCGGTTGGATCTTCGGGGGCAGCAGTTTTTCGAGCCAGCTCATGAAGGTCGGTCCTTTCAGGGGCGGTTTGAATCGAGCGCGGCGCGGATCGTCGCGATGAAGTCGCCCGCCGCGGAGGCGACATTGTCGCGCGAACGGGTTTCGAGGGCCTGCACGAGCGCCGTGCCGATGACGACGGCGTCCGACACGTCGGCGACGGCGCGCGCGCTTGCTCCGTCACGAATGCCGAAGCCGACGCCGACCGGCAGCTTCACGTGCACCTTGATGCGCGGGATCATTGCCGCCACAGCCGCCGTGTCTAGATTCCCTGCCCCGGTCACGCCCTTGAGCGACACGTAGTAGACGTAGCCGCTCGCGATGCGCCCGACGTGGGCGATGCGTGCATCGGTCGAGGTCGGCGCGAGCAGGAAGATCGGGTCGAGGCCATTGGCTTTCAGCGTCGCGGCAAAACCTTCGCACTCCTCGGGCGGGTAGTCGACGACGAGCACGCCATCGACGCCAGCCGACTTCGCATCGACGACGAAGCGCTCGATGCCGTAGCGCTCGACAGGGTTCGCATAGCCCATCAGCACGACGGGCGTGGTGTCGTCGCTCTTGCGGAACGTGCGCACCATCTCGAGCACCTGCGGCATCCCGATGCCGCGCGCGAGCGCTCGCTCGCCGGCCTTCTGGATCACGGGGCCGTCGGCCATGGGGTCGGAGAACGGCACGCCGAGCTCGATCACGTCGGCGCCGGCCTTCGCCATCGCGTGCATGATCTCCGCGGTCGCGTCGGCGAAGGGGTCGCCGGCCGTCACGTAGGGGATCAGTGCCTTTCGGCCCTTCGCCTGGAGCGCACCGAAGGTTGCGGCGATGCGGCTCATGACAGACCTTTCAGGCCGGCAAGCGACGCAACGGTGTTGATGTCCTTGTCGCCCCGGCCCGACAGGTTCACGAGCAGTAACTGGTCGGTGCGCATCGTCGGCGCGAGCTTCATTGCGTAGGCCACCGCATGCGATGACTCGAGCGCCGGGATGATGCCTTCGGTGCGGCACAAGTAGTGAAACGCCTTCAACGCCTCGTCGTCGGTGATGCCGACGTACTCGGCGCGGCCGATGTCCTTCAGGTACGCATGCTCGGGGCCGACGCCAGGGTAGTCGAGGCCGGCGGAGATCGAGTGCGTCTCGATGATCTGGCCGTTCGCGTCTTGCAGCAGATAGGTGCGGTTGCCGTGCAGCACGCCAGGCGAGCCGGCGCTCAACGAGGCGGCATGCTTGCCGCTTGCAAGGCCCTCGCCTGCCGCCTCGACACCGATCAGCCGCGTAGCCGCATGGTCGATGTACGGATAGAAGATGCCCATCGCATTGCTGCCGCCGCCGACGCATGCGATCACCGCGTCGGGCTGGCGCCCGGTCATCTCGGGCATCTGCACGAGGCACTCGTCACCGATCACGCGCTGGAAGTCGCGCACCATCGTCGGGTACGGATGCGGGCCTGCCACCGTGCCGATGATGTAGAACGTGTTCTCGACGTTCGTGACCCAATCGCGCAGCGCCTCGTTCAGCGCGTCCTTGAGCGTCTTAGAGCCGCTCTCGACAGGCACGACCTTCGCACCGAGCAGGTTCATGCGGTAGACATTCGGCGACTGGCGCTTCACGTCTTCGCTGCCCATGTAGACGATGCACTCGAGCCCGTAGCGGGCGCAGATCGTCGCGGTCGCGACGCCGTGCTGGCCGGCGCCGGTTTCGGCGATGACGCGCGGCTTGCCCATGCGACGCGCGAGCATCGCCTGGCCGATCGTGTTGTTGACCTTGTGCGCGCCGGTGTGGTTGAGATCTTCGCGCTTGAGGTAAATCTGCGCCCCGCCGAGCTCGCGGCTCATGCGTGCCGCGTGGTAGATGGGGCTCGGCCGTCCGACGAAGTGCGCGAGCTCGCTCTTGAACTCGGCAATGAACGCCGGATCGTTCTGCACCTCGGCATAGCAGCGCTTCAGTTCATCGAGCGCGTGCACGAGGGTCTCGGCGACAAAGCTGCCGCCGAAATAGGTTCCATTGACAGGGCCGAAGTGGCCCGAGGCATCGGGTTGCTGGTAGTTCGACATGATCGCTTCAGTGTTCAAGCCAGCGATGCAGCAATGCGGGCATCGGCCTCGCGCACGGCATCGCAGAACCGGCGGATCGAATCGGCATCCTTGATGCCCTTTCGGGGCGATTCGACGGATTCGACGCCGGAGCTGACGTCAACGGCCCAAGGCCGCAGCGCCGTGATGCCTTGGATCACATTTCCGGCATGCAACCCACCAGACAAAACGACTGGACGGGGCACGGCGGAGGGAACGAGCGACCAATCGAAGACCTTTCCGCTGCCGCCATAGCCCTCGAAGTGGGCGTCGAGCAGCAAGGCATGAGCGTCGGAGAACCGGGAGGCGAAGTCTAACAAATCGAAGCCGGCAGCCATGCGCGCGGCGCGCAGGTAGGGCCGGCGGGCGGCGCGGCACTGCTGGGGCGTTTCGTCGCCATGGAACTGCAGCAGCAGCTGGGGAATGGCGCGTACAGCTGCGCTTACCTCGTCGGGCTGGGCGTTGACGAACAGCCCGACCGGCATCACGAACGCCGGCAAGCGGGCTGCGAGCTCGACGGCGCGCTCGAGCGTGATGTGGCGCGGGCTCTTGTCGTACAGCACGAAGCCGACCGCGTCAGCGCCCGCGGCCACGGCGGCATCGACATCAGCCTCTCGCGTCAGGCCGCAGATCTTGATGCGGGTTCTCTCGTTCATCACGGCAGCCAGTCGAGTTCGGCCGGTGCGTTCGGCACCTCGAAAGCGGGATCGTAGTACGGTCCGACGAAGTAGAGGCCATCGGGGGCGAAGGTCGGCGCGGCGACGCTGCGATCCCTCGCGGCAAGCACGTCGGCGAGCCAGGCCCGGTCGCGCACGCCGGCGCCGATCGCCACCAGGCAGCCCATGATGTTGCGCACCATGTGGTGCAGGAATGCATTGGCATCGAACTCGAAGCGCCAGTACGCGCCGCGTCGCGACACTTCGATCGAACGCAGAGTCTTCACCGGTGACGCGGCCTGGCATTCGGCGGATCGAAACGCGCTGAAGTCGTGCTCGCCGATCAACAGGCTGCTCGCATCGCGCATTCGGTCACCGTCGAGTGGCCGAAAGCTCCACCCGACCAGCCCAGTCTCGAGCGCCGGGCGCATCGGCGACTCGCGCAACACATAGACGTAGCGACGACCGATGGCTCCGAAGCGCGCGTGGAAGTCTTCGGGCATCACGCGTGCCCAGTTGACGGCGATGTCGTCCGGCAGGAAGCGATTGGTACCGCGAACCCAGGAGAACGGCTCGCGCACGGCGCTGGTCTCGACGTGCACGACCTGGTTCAGCGCGTGCACGCCGGCGTCTGTGCGACCAGCGCAGTGAGTGCGCAAGGGCTGGTCGGCGAAGCGTGCGAGTGCGGACTCGAGCGCATCCTGGACGGTTCGGCCACCCGGCTGGCTTTGCCAGCCGCGGTAGGCCTGTCCGCGATAGCTGATGCCCAGTGCGACCTTCACGGTCCGACCGAGCTGCGCGAGCGAGCTTAGCCGAGATCGGCGAGCATGCTCTGCGCGCGCGTCTTCACAGTGCCGCTCGCCTTCGCGATGACTTCCTGCAGCAGATCGCGAGCGCCGTCGGTATCGCCGATTTGGCGGAATTCCTCGGCGAGCTCGAGCTTGCGCGAAAGCGGATCGTCGTGATCGTCATCGAGCGGCGGAAGATCGATCGCGCCCAGGCCTGATTCGCGGCCGAGCGGCGCCGGGGCGCTCGCGGTCGGCTTGACCAGCGGCGCTTCGGTGGGCAGGTCGAGGTCGAGCGAGATGTCCGACAGGTCGAACGAGTGAGCCTCGGGCTGCGGCGGCGCCGGAGCGCGGCTTGGCGAGAAGTCGAGCTCGGTCATGTCGTTGTCGGACAACTTGACGCTCGGTGCCAATGTCTGCGTCGAGTCGAGCGCGCCTGGCGCGGTGGACGGACCACCGAGGTCCAGATCGAGATCGAGGCCCATGTCGCCGCTGTCGGGCGGGACCGGCGGAGCGCCCGACATTGACGCGGCACCGTACTGCGACGGCGACGGCAGCACGGATTGCGGCATGGTGCTGGCGCCGAGCGGTTCGACCAGTTCGCCACTCTCCGTGTGGCGCACGATCGGCGCGCCGCCCGGCTTGAAGAGCGGGTTGTCCGGATCGATCTGGGCACCCAGCTCCTGGGCCTTCGCCCAGTCTTCGCCCTCGCCTCGCGTCAGCGTGTAGAGCTGAGTCGCCAGCAGTTCGAACCCCTTCGTGTCGCGGCGCTTTGCGTAGACCTCGAGCAACTTGGTGCGGATCGCCATGCGGTCCGGGTTGCTGCGCATCGCCTCCTTCAGGATTTCTTCTGCCTGAAGGTCGCGGCCATAGGCCAGGTACACATCGGCTTCGGCGACCGGGTCGACGTCGCCGATCGCATCGAGCTGGCTCAGCGAGTAGCTCATCGACGACGAGTTGCCGCCGGCATCACGCGTGTCGATGCGCTGACCGCCGCTGGCGCCGAAGAACGAGTCGGGCTGCAGGCGGCTCTCGAGGAACGAGGTCTCGCCGCTGTCTTTCTTCGCGTTCTTCGCGAAGCGATAGACGCCGAAGATGCCGAGCAGCGCCACGACGAGACCGCCAAGGCCGAGCAGCAGCGGGTTGTCGTTGAGCAGCGAGTCGAAGAACGACGGCTCTTCGACCGGC
>Ga0075366_10000695_pt1 | contig 15902 bp, 20 predicted proteins | sample EndMethybrTD3031_FD_72351 | JGI IMG/M metagenome (GOLD analysis project Ga0075366, IMG submission 72351) | Populus endosphere microbial communities from Tennessee, USA - Endosphere MetaG P. TD hybrid TD303-1 | ecosystem: Host-associated > Plants > Roots > Endosphere | place: USA: Tennessee...
GTATAACTATGACGCTATCCGTGAGTTCTGGTACCCGATGCGCGATGGCGCTGATGCCATACTGGTGCTCAACTACGACAAAAATGGCATCAAGAATTATGTAGGGGGCAATGCTTTCTTGGAGATGGGCTTTGCCTATGTACTTGAAATGAAGATTTTCCTTATGAATCCGCTGCCAGATATTCCCTACTACGGCACTGAAATCATTGCCATGAAACCTACCGTGATCAACGGTGATTACGACAAGATCAAATAGCTGGTATTAGCGGCAACTACTGCTAGAATGCGCGCGTGTTGCGCAAGATACTGCACTATAGGCTACGGCGACCGGTGCTTGTTATTGGTTTTTGTCTGGCTCTGTTTGCTGGCATATTCTTTGCGCGCCGCTATCCTGCGTTAAGCGACTTTAGGTGGGTCCTTGTCTGTGCTGTGCCGGCTGTTGCCTGCATACGGCGTCACGGATATGTCGCATTAGTGTGCCTTGTGCTGGCGGCTTTCGTATTGGGATGGCAGCGGGGTAGTGTGTACATGCAGAAGCTGGCTGTCCACGAGAGCCTGCATTACCAGAAGGTTGTTTTAACCGGCACAGCCACAGATGACGCTGTGTATGGCAAGCGTTACCAACTGGAGTTTGCACTTAACAATATCGAGGTGATGTCACCGACGAGGACACCAATAATCGGCAACCTGACAGTCCGGGGATTCGGCGAAGCGGCTATTTACAGGGGGGACAGGGTGCAGGTGAGTGGTAAGTTGTACCCGACGCTCGGTAATAATCTTGGTGCCATCAGTTTTGGCGACTTACAAGTTATTGAGCGTGATAGCTCCGTACTGAACGACCTGCGTCGCAGGTTTGCTGCTGGGATGCAGTCGGCTTTGCCTGAGCCTGCTGCTTCGTTTGCGTTAGGGCTGCTGATAGGCCAGCGGACAACCTTGCCGGATGACGTGGATGAGCAGCTTCGCCACGTCGGGCTGACGCACATCATTGCAGTTTCTGGCTATAATCTGACCGTTATTGTTATGGCATGCCGCAGGCTGCTGGCTAAGCGCTCCAAGTTCCAGGCGACAGCCACGTGCCTGGCGCTCATAGCTGTTTTCCTGCTGATTACTGGTTCCAGCCCGCCGATTGTCCGGGCGAGCATTATTAGTGTGCTTGGCATTGCTGCCTGGTATTACGGCCGGGATATAAAACCTATAGTGCTGTTGCTGGCCGGTGCGGCAGTTACGGTCATAGCTAATCCGGTGTATTTGTGGGGGAATGTCAGCTGGTACTTATCATTCCTGGCGTTCTGTGGGGTGTTGGTGCTTGCACCACTTATTACTAAGCGTATCTTTGGCAGCCGCGAGCCAACGATGCTCCTGGGAATTATGATTGAGACGATCTGTGCAACAGTATTTGTGTTGCCCTATGTGCTGTATATCTTTGGGGAAACATCCCTGGTTAGCTTGCCAGCTAATCTTCTGGTCGTACCGTTTATACCACTTGCGATGTTGCTATGCTTGTTTGCAGGGTTAGGAGGTATGCTCGTCCCGGTCATTGCCGGCTGGCTGGCGTGGCCTGCTACAATGCTCCTTACCTACATGCTGGACGCTGCTGCGTTGCTCAGTAAAATGCCTAAATCGTATGTCGAAGGAATCGGTTTTTCGGGGCAGTTTTTAAGCGCAGCATATGGTACTATGGGGGTATTGATGCTTATCTTGTGGCATAAGACGCGATCTGTTGCTGCAACGACCAGAGCCAGTTTATCAACTAACAATCAGATAAAACGCGAGCCCTAATTACCATGCCGTCCAAAAGCCGCCGTCCCAGCAAAGAAGAAGTCCGAGCTTCTATTTTACAGACCGTACGTGATATAGCTGCAACCGAAGGGTGGCAGTGTGTGACCGTCCGGAAGGTAGCCGAACGAATAGGTTACACAGCCCCTATTATCTATGAGCACTTTGGCAGCAAAGACGTTATGCTGACCGAAATCCTCAAAGTTGGTAACGAGGTTTTGTTTGATACTCTCAAAGAAACCGTCAAAAAATACGAGGCTCCCGGCGACAAATTAACTGCTATGGCAACCGCTTATTGGGACTTTGCCCACACGTCAACTGAACTATACTTGCTGATGCATGGCATGGCCGGAGCGAATGTTACAGACCGGCAGGCACATGCCTTTGGCGCGCCAATCATCAAGATGGTGTCCGAGGAACTCATCCGCTTTAACCCCAAGCGCATCAACGGCCAAAATGTTGAAGCTCATGTGGTTGAAATGTGGAGCATGTGTCATGGCATTATCTCATTGAGCCTTTCTGGCTATGTGTCACAATACGCAGACGGCCGCAAAGTGCTTGAGACAGCCGTGAATGATATGCTCTACGCGCTGCAAAACAATCCCTCAGCGCCCACCTCCTAGCACGCTTGGACAGATCAAACTCCCGAGTGTATAATTACCTCTATAAAACTGTCTAATTTTTTGGGAACTAGGTATGTCAGGACATTCAAAGTGGTCGACAATAAAGCGACAAAAAGCAGTCACCGACGCTAAGCGGGGTGCGGTATTTACTAAGTTAGGCAACCAAATTGCCCTTGCTGCCCGTGGCGGCACAGATCCAACAACTAACTCGACATTGGCTATGGCTGTCGAAAAAGCCAAAGCGGCTAACATGCCGCTTAATAATATCGAGCGTGCTATCCAACGTGTCGCCGACAAGAACGCTGCAGTGCTGCAAGAACTCCTTTACGAAGGTTATGGCCCAGGCGGCGTAGCAATCTTAGTGGAAGTTGCGACTGACAATATCAACCGTACATACCCTATGGTTAAGCTAGCCTTCTCCAAACATGGCGGCAATATTGCCGAAAAGGGTGCTGTGGCTTTCCAGTTCGACCGCAAGGGCGTGATCCGCGTAAAGGGTAGCGGCGATGAACTTATGATGCAGGTTCTTGAAGCTGGCGCCGAAGATATGCAAGAAGAAGGCGCTGAATCGGTGGTTTACACTGACCCCAAAGAGTTAGCCCATGTGCGCGATGCACTTAAGGAAGCTGGCGTAGAACTGATTGACGCTGAACTTACCTACGTACCTAATAACACTATTGAAGTGACCGACAAAGACGCCGCCGGCAAGATCATGCGCCTGATGGATGCTCTTGATGATATTGACGATGTAACTGCAACTCACGTTAACTTTGACATTGCCGAAGACCTATTAGGCTAGTCGCCTAGGTTATACTGGTTGCATGAGAATATTGGGGATAGATCCAGGCACGGGCATTTTGGGCTTTGGTGTCATCGAAGCGAGTGGTAATTCGTACCAGTTGGTTGATGCTGGCGTTATCCGCACTCCCGTAAAAGAAGATGATGCTATCCGTCTCGAAACTATCTTCGATGAGCTTACCGATATTATTGCCAACAATAAGCTTGATGCAATGTCCGTAGAGAAGTTGTTCTTTGCCCGTAATGTCACGACGGCCATGACTGTTGCCCAAGCGCGTGGCGTCGTGCTGCTGTGCGGCCAACAGGCTAAAATCCCTATTTTTGAGTACACACCTATGCAGATCAAGATGTCAGTGAGCGGATACGGTAAGGCCGATAAAAAGCAAGTTCAGGAGATGGTCCGAGTCTTACTTAAATTGCAGGAAGTACCTAAGCCCGATGACTGCGCTGACGCATTGGCAGCAGCAATAACACATGCCAATACTGCGAGGATGTCGTAAGCGTGGCTGACCAACGACCAATTAACCCGCCGCTGAAGCCGACGCTAGTGGCGTATGAGCCTTTTGATCCTGACGACAATGCTGAGTCTATATTTGAACAGGTACTCATCCAGGATATTGAGGCTTGGCCTGAGTTCGATGATGCCATGCCGTGGCGGTTCGATACGTGCAAGTTGGAACGTTGCAATCTTATAGGACAACCGCTAGGAACGGCGAGGATATGGGACTCAATATCGGTACGTTGCGATATGAGCGGCCTAAAGTTATTTGGGTCAAGCATGTTGCGTACGGAATTACTGGGATGCCGTCTGACTGGTACGCAACTGGGCGAGGCTTCAATCAAGGATGCAATGTTCCAGAACTGCAAACTCAACATGGCAAGCTTCCGCAACTCAAATTTGGAACGCATTGTGTTTGAGAACTGTATTCTTGATGACGTTGATTTCAACAGTGCCCGGCTGACAGATGTCGTTTTTATAAACTGCGAGATGTCGAAGACAGATTTTAGCGCTAGCCGTTGCCTGCGCGTCGATATGACTAAAACCAAAGTCGGTGAAATCCGGGGTGTGCACCACCTGAAAAACGTCCGTATCACCCCCGAGCAAGTTATAGACCTTGCCCCGTTGCTTTGTGCTGAAACTGGGCTGGTTGTACAAGGGTAGGCAATCTCACAACGCAGTAGCTACCTGCGGTATGTCATAATAGCCACATGATTGCGACATTGACGGGTACTGTTTCTGAAAAGATTGCTGCAAGCGTTGTTATTGACGTGCAGGGGGTAGGCTACGGGATATTAGTTACCAATGAAGACTTTGGTTTGCTGGTGACCGGCAATATAGCAAAAGTGTATATACACGAACATATCCGCGAAAATTCGCATGATCTCTTTGGATTCGTAAACCTTGATACAATGCAGCTTTTTGAGCAGCTGCTTGATGTGAATGGCGTGGGTCCCAAGATGGCACTAAGTGTTCTGAGTGTTGGTTCCGCCAATGAAGTCCGGCGTGCTATTGCGGGCGGCGATACCAAGTTCATCCAGCAGGCAAGCGGGGTGGGCAAACGCGTTGCCGAACGTATCGTTGTCGACCTTAAAGATAAAGTCGGCCTGGCTGGCGTAGACCTGGCAACCACAGGTATGCTCCAGTCTGATTCGCTGTTGCGCCAAGACGAAGCCGTCGAAGCATTGGTTGCCTTAGGCTATTCGCCGCAAGATGCAGCAGCAGCTTTGGCGCATGTTCCTGCTGACCTCCCGACAGAAGACCGCATCAAGCAAGCTTTAAAACATTCTTGACGAATAGCCACCCTCTGTCTCATAGTTACTGCTACTACTGGTGATGGGAGATTTTCAGCATGAGTCCGGATCTACTTGAACAAAAAATTGGCAAGGTTATGGGTGGTTTTTCCCCGGCAGAGCTGGGCAAGCAATTGCGTGGCGAGTATGAAGCGTGCGTGCAAGGCTTCTGGGACATTGTAGGCGCAACTGGCGTGGTCAGGGGCGCCCATGATGGCAGCCGCCGGACGCCGGCTATCAACCTGGGAACGTACAACCATCCCAAAGTTGGCCCTACCCAATGCAGCGCCACGCTGCGGGTGCAGCCAAAGTTCGTACTTAGCACAGGCCGTACCGAAACAACGCTTCCGTATAGCGCGGATGTACATTTCTTCGGGAGTACTGCTGATGGCCGCCAACATATGCTAGGCGCCGAATCGTTCGGTGGCGGTTACAACTTTATCGGCATGAGGGCGCCCGCTTTTATACGTGATCCCGGCTGCAGGATGGACCTGCCATGGGAGACCGAAGTGGAACAATATGCGGGGGACTTCTCTGAAGAGTATCCATGGGATAAAGAGAATGTAGATGAAGTTGAGATGCGCTTAGGCTCAATGATTGAAACAGCACGCCAAACACAAGCTATGCTTATACGAGCATTGCAAGATCCTGATCTAAACCCGCAGTTCCATGTGGCTGCTAGCCGGCTGCATATTCCTGGCTAAGAACCCAGGATAATTGTGTAACTACGCTATACTACGTATTGTGATTGAACGAATTGTAAATACTGCCGTCCCTGATGACGATCAGCAGGAAGTAGAACTCGAAAATACGCTCCGCCCCAAAGACTTTGCAAATTACATTGGCCAGGAGCGTCTTAAACAGAACTTGAAGCTAGCAATTGATGCCGCCAAAAAACGTGGTGAACCACTTGACCATATCTTGTTATATGGTCCCCCCGGCCTTGGGAAAACTACCATGGCGAGCGTCATCGCTAACGAAATGGGTGCCCAGATCCGCATTACTTCCGGACCGGCGATTGAGCGTGCCGGTGACCTGGCGAGCTTGCTGACAAACTTGCAGGACGGCGACATGTTATTCATCGATGAAATCCACCGCCTCAACCGTACCGTGGAGGAAGTGTTGTATTCGGCGATGGAAGATTTCAAACTCGACATTATGCTTGGCAAGGGCCCTAGCGCCCGCAGCCTGCGGCTGGACTTGCCAAAGTTCACGCTCATTGGCGCTACCACCCGGACCGGTGCGTTGGCTGCACCGCTACGCGACCGTTTCGGCATGATCCACCGCCTCGAATTCTATACACCAGATGAAGTCCAACAGATTATTACGCGTGCTGCCGAAATCCTAAATGTCTCCATCGTAGACGCTGCTGCAAAAGAACTTGCTACACGGGCACGGCTTACGCCGCGGATTGCGAATCGTCTCCTAAAGCGTGTGCGTGATTATGCGGACGTAAACGGCGATGGCATAATTGACACCGTTATCAGCCACCATGCCCTGGAGCTGCTCGAGATTGATGAGCTTGGCTTGGACCCCGCAGACCGGATGCTCCTCATGGCGATAATCGACAATTATAAAGGCGGCCCGGTAGGCGTTGAGACGCTGGCTGCATTGACTGCTGAGGAGCGCACTACTATCGAGGATTTCTACGAGCCATACCTGATGCAAATTGGCCTTCTAGAACGCACTCCGCGTGGCCGTAAGGTGACCTACAAGACATATAAACACCTGGGGCGGACGCCTCACCCCTCAAGCGACCAAGCGAGCCTGGTATAATATCCCTAATATGAATAAGCATTCTATTCCCCACGGACAACCTCCGGTTCCACCGCAGGACTACGCAAAGCCAGTTGCCTACGATCAATACGGTAACCCGTTGTATGCGCATCCGCCCCAACAACAACAGCCTAATCCGTCTTTTGTGCATGTGGCCCGTTCTTTTGAGCCTGAAGCACAAGAGATTCCACCTGAAATCCAGAAGCGCGCTGAAGAGTCCCGGAAGAAATACGGCCACCTTAACCTCAGCCGCGGCGAATACATTATTAGCGCTGTGAAGCGCCACCCAATTGGTTTGGTACAGATATGGGCGCTAGCTGCAGCGCTTATGATCGCCTTTGGCGCACTGTTTGGCGTATTGTTCTTCGGGCAGGGTGCCGCCGATACGATTGCATCGCTGGGCGGCAATGAGCAACTGCCTGCTGCTGCAGTACTTGGCCTTGGCGCATTGTTTGTATTGATCGCGCTCGGTGCGTTTATCGCGTCATATATCTACAACAGCAACCGGTTCTATCTGACTAACGAGAGTGTTATCCAGGAAATACAGACCAGTTTGTTTAATAAGCACGAACAAACAGTCAGCCTTTCTAACATTGAAGATGCCAGCTACAAGCAAACAGGCATACTATCCTACATGTTTAACTACGGTACCATCCGCCTTTCAACCGAGGGTGATGAAACGACCTATCGTTTTACATATGTAGCCGGTCCCAAGAAGCACATTGCTGTTCTAAACAATGCTGTTGAGGCATTTAAAAACGGCCGTCCTGTTGAGATCCCTCACCACGATCAGCCGTCTTAAGTTTTCTTTAACTAGTTAAGACTGCTCTTAACGTACTTCTCTCCGCCTTCAAGCTGGGCGGTGAGGGTATATTGCGCACAGGCGACTGCTTCGTCCGTGCAGGCAGACCCGTCAGTAGTAGTTGCTTGGTATGAGTAGCATTTTTTGGCTGGACTGGCGGCTAGGGTTGGTTTGCCGTTCACTTGGCAGTCTGCGATGTCTTTGTTCCACTGCGGGTCTTCGATAGCGTCAGCAGGGAAAGCCTTGAGGTTGTCTTCCCGCCATTTGCTGTCGTTGAGCTGCGCAAGGCTAGGATACTGGCTTTTAACTGCGTAGTAGGTCTCAAGCTGGCTTTGCAGGTTGTTCAGGCGTGTCTGGCGGTCGGTGTTGCGGTTTTTAGCTTGTACGCCGCTGTAGGTCATGGCAACAAGCGTGGCTAAAATACCGACAATAATACTGACGATGAGTAATTCAATGAGGGTAAAACCTTGCTCGCGTTTGACGAGTGTTACTGTACGCATGTTTCCTTACTTTCTTAATCTGCTGGTAATTATAGCAGTAATCAACAGGATGTGACGATGTTAGTTAACGGCGTTAGTGCGAAGAACTTCGGCGACGGTCGTTACGCCGCGCAGCGCTTTTACCAGGCCATCCAGCCCCATGGGGATGAAGCCTTCCTTGAGGGCAAGAGCGTGTAGTTTGTTGGCTGGCAAGTGGGCAACAAGCGCAGCCTGGAGCGCATCACTTACCTCAAGTACTTCAACAATAGCTACTACGCCTTGGTAGCCGCTGTGGTTACAAGCTTCGCATCCGTCTTCACTAGCACGCCATAAGTGTGTAATGTGCGAAGGACTGCTGTTGAGGTGCTTGTTGGTGTCGATGCCCGAATGTGCGGCTGACTGTTCAAGCTCGTGAATCTTACGGCGGGCTGCTGCCGATGCAATGCCAAAAGTTTCTTCAAGGTCGGTGACCTGTGCATTGCTGGGTATGTACCGCTCGCGGCAGTGCACGCATAACTGTCGTACTAACCGTTGGCTGACTGCAGCCCGTGCAGCGGTACTCATAAGATACGGCTCATCACTCATAGTACGTAGGTGCGCTAGTGCTGCCGAAGCACTATCAGCGTGGACGCCAGCGATGACCAGATGTCCGCTCGTACCTGCTTGGACGGCAAGGTTAGCCGTTTTCGTGTCTGGCAGGCTAGCGACCATAACAATATTGGGGTCCTGGTTGAGTGCTGCCTGAAGACCTTCGTAGAAGGTAATGCCCCGGTGTGGGCGGGCGATGGTTTGACTCACGCCAGGCAGACGGTAGTCCAGGGTTTGCTCGACAGTTGCGATACTCACGGAAGGGACATTTAGCAGCTGGGCCATGCTGTGCATTGTCGTGGTCTTGCCGTTGCGCCGTGGCGTGGCAACCAGAAGTATGCCGTGGCTGCGCGCTAGCGCGTCATGCATAACGTCACGCGTGTGTCCCCAGAAGCCAAGTTGCTCCAAGCTTGGCGGGGTACTGAGCCTCCGCGACAAATGAAGGACAATCTTTTCGCCCCCAACAATAGGCAGGATACTAACCTGTACTTCGAACTGTTCTTCTTCGACAAGAGCTGCGTACTGTCCGTCCTGTGGTACTTCATATTCGGTAGGTTGCAGGTGGGCAAGTTCCTTAATCTGGCGGATTACCGCTGGCATTGCAGCAATAGGTAACTTATGGATACCTCTCAGTACACCATCAATACGGTAGCGGACGAGTACAAAGCGTTCGTGAGGTTCAATATGAATATCACTAGCCCTATGCTTGACACCGCTGGCAACGAGCAGGTTAATAGTCTGCGTCACTTGCTCATCGGTAAATTTGTCTGCGCTACCTAACAACTTCCCCAGGAAAGAATCTTTCACACCCATGCTTACCGGTAATTATACGCGTCAAACATAAGCATCTCAATGAGAGAAGTGCGGTTAGGTGAGATTTTCCACAAGCGGAATCTGATAAGTTGGTATAATATGTATATCTAATGACCGGTGGGGATTCATAACAGACGGAGGGTTACTAATGGCTGAAGATAAGGCTAGTAAAAAACAAGCAAAAGAAATTCCTACAAACAGCGAGGGCAAATCAAAAGCCCTAGGCTTGGCCATGGAACAAATTGAAAAGCAATTTGGTAAAGGCTCAATCATGAAGCTGGGCGATGCCCGGGCTACAACAGAAATAGAAACAATGTCGACAGGCAGCGTTTCCCTGGATATCGCCTTAGGTGGCGGTATACCTAAAGGGCGCATCGTTGAAATCTACGGTCCTGAAAGTTCAGGTAAGACAACACTAACGCTGCACGCAATTGCTGAGGTACAGAAGAACGGCGGTACGGCGGCATTCATTGACGCTGAACACGCGCTAGACCCTTCATATGCAAAGCGTATCGGTGTAGACGTCGACAACTTACTGTTGAGCCAGCCAGACAACGGCGAGCAAGCACTTGAAATTACCGAAACCCTTGTACGCAGCAATGCAGTGGATATTATCGTCGTCGACTCCGTAGCGGCTCTTGTGCCACGCGCTGAAATTGAAGGCGATATGGGCGACTCGCTACCTGGTCTCCAGGCACGCTTGATGAGCCAGGCCCTTCGCAAGCTGACTGGTGTAATCAACCGCTCCAAGGTAACAGTCGTGTTCATTAACCAGATCCGTATGAAGATTGGTGTAATGTTTGGCAACCCAGAGACAACTACTGGTGGTAATGCCTTGAAGTTCTACGCATCGGTGCGTATGGATATCCGTCGTATTGGCCAGATCAAGCAGGCTGACGCAGTAATTGGTAACCGTACCCGCGTTAAGGTAGTTAAGAACAAGATTGCCCCACCTTTCCGTGAAGCGGAGTTCGACATTATGTACAACGAAGGTATCAGCCGCAGCGGTGACATCCTTGATTTGGCGGTAGCCCGCGGTATTGTCGACAAGAGCGGCGCATGGTTTGCCTATAACGAAGCCAAGATCGGCCAGGGCCGTGAAGCTGCCAAGACATACTTGAATGAGCACGCTGAGGTCATGCAAGAGGTTGACGCTAAGGTTAGAGCCCAGGCACTCGAAGAAGCAAGCAAGTAAGTTATTGTAGGGTAATGCGAATAATCTTATGACATATCCACCTGTCATTGTTGTTGATAAAGATGACCAAGAAATTGGTCTTGAGATGCTCGCTGAGGTTTGGGAAAAAGGATTACGCCATCGTATGGTGCGTATTATGGCCGAAGATTCCGAGGGCCGCATCCTGCTGCAAAAACGCGCTCCAAATATGACTATTTTCCCGAATTGCTGGGATAATTCGGCTGCAGGGCATGTTGATAAGGGCATGACCTATCTCAAGGCTGCCATGCAGGAGGTGACCGAAGAACTCGGAATCTCAAACCCTCCATTAGTTGAAATTGGCACATACTATGATGAGTTTGAAATAGACTCCAAGCTTATGAATAATTTTAATACCGTTTATTCACTCCAGGCCAGCGGAGCTCCTATACTTTTTGAGCCTGAGGAAGTGAGTGAAGTACGGTGGGTCACCCGGCAGGAATTACTAGACCTGGTCCGCGAGTATCCCGAGCAGTGTACTAGGGGTCTACGACAGGTTGTTGAACGATATTACCAAACAACCAGCAAGGAGAGAACGCAGCATGTCAGCGCCCATCGCGATAGTAAACGATGACGATGAAATTATAGGATCGGCAACCAAGCAACAAGCTTGGGAGCAAGGATTACTCCATAGGGTGGTGCGTATCATGATCCACAATAAGGCTGGCCAGATTCTGCTCCAACACCGTACACCAACAAAGGATATTTTCCCGGATTGCTGGGATAACTCCTCAGCCGGTCACGTTGACGCTGGCGAGGATTATGATGATGCGGCATACCGGGAGCTTGAAGAGGAACTGGGCATACGCGGCGTCACTCTTAAGCCTATCGGTTTGTACCGCAGTGATGAAACCTGGCAAGGGCACCGTTTTAACCGGTTTTCGAAATGCTATGTAGCCACGATGGAGGCGCTGCCAAAGAAACTTGAAGCAGGAAAAGTTGATGATGCACGGTGGTTTAGCCTTGATGAAGTCAAACAGATGGTTGCCGGGCAGCCCGATAGCGTGACGGATGGGTTACGGCAGGTAGTCGAACGCTATTATTAGGGGTACAATAGCAAAATGACTGCTACAAACCACATGCTTGCCGGTGCCGTTGTTGCCGTAGGATTGCAACACCCTTTACTGATTGCCCCCGTCGCAGTGCTGTCACATTTCCTCCTGGATGGTCTGCCACACTTTGGCGTACACCGTCATGACCATGCTAAGCGGAACAGGCACCCGTTATTCCAATACATGCTGGCGATTGATATCGCCCTTGCCGTCGCAATGGTATTGCTGTTGCCCTCCATATTGAGTGGGGCTGTATCTGCATGGGTACTGCTCGTGGGTATGGGCTTTGCTTTTTTACCTGATATTACCTGGATATACCGTTTCTTTACGCTTCCCAAGAATAAAAAAGCAGAAAATGAAAACTGGATTTCTATTTTCCATGAAAAGATCCAATGGGGTGAACGCACTTGGGGCGTCTTCGTGGAGATTATTTTCTTCGGCCTGATGGGTGTTGTACTCGGCGTCTTGGCGGCATGAAAATAACAAGCATAAAACAGCAGGTAAAGCGGGCTGACCGTTATTCGGTTTTTGTGGACGGTAAGTATTCCTTCAGCTTGAGCGAGTCGGCTCTGCTGACACAAGGGCTTCATAGCGGGCAAGAGCTCGATACTATACAGCTTGAGGCTCTCAAGGAGGCTTCGGGTACTGATAAAGCGTATGGCAACGCGTTGCGCTATGTGGCTATGCGCCCCCGGAGTATTTGGGAGCTTGAGACATACCTGAAGCGTAAAGATGTTGATGAGCCTGTAGCTGAATCTATTATCAAGAGGCTAGAAGCGGTAGGGTTATTAGACGACACTGCGTTTGCAAAGGCTTGGGTTAATAACCGCCGGCTCCTAAAAAGCACCAGCCGCCGTAAGTTACAGCTTGAGCTGAAGCAAAAACACGTACCATCTGGGATTATTGACGCTGTTTTGCGGGAAGAAGGTGCTGATGACCGCACTGCATTGCGTGAGCTGGTTGAGAAAAAGCGTGCGCGTTACCCTGACCAGAACAAGTTTATGCAATACCTAGCCCGCCAAGGGTTCGGCTATGACGATATTAAGTCTGTTCTTCAGGAGGACAACGACGAATACTAGGCCCAGGCTTTGGCGCCAGCGGGTACGTGCTGGGCGAGATCCTGGACAATTATCCTGCGGTCGTTTATCTCGACGATCTGAGTACGATCAATACCAAGGTTCCCGCCCGCCAGGTTTTTGAGCAGTGACTGCGAAACGTAAATTTTCTGCACATACATCGTCATAGTGTCGGTTGCGTAATCGGTTACCTTGCCAAGTTTTTCTTTGCTGGACGTACTGACGTGTTTACCGATAAGGCTGAAGTGCAAATCCATGATGGACTTAAGGCGTACCAGTTCATGAGGCTCTGACAAAACGTCATGGTCGTTGACGACAAAACCTTGCGGAATAAGATCCCGGATATCCTGGTAGAGCAGTACAACAACTTTCTTACGATCAAAGGCATCAGTACAATACAAGCCCTCAATCTTGAGGTTGTTAGGGTTTACGATGACATCAGTCGTCGTTGCCACTACCCCTCCGGTGCGTAAGCTAAGGACGGGACGGTTTAGCAAACTTCCACTCAACTGCAACATATGCTCTAGTATAGCGCGGGCAACAAAATCTGACAAAATGCTTGCGTTTGCGAGCAGCCTTTCTTACTATCTGGCTCGTGAAGAAAAAAGTTTACATTGTCCTCAGTATTTTTCTGACTCTGTCGTTGTTGCATACGCCGTTGCAGGCGGTTGCAGATACCGGCATTCCCACTGTTGTTCCATCACCCGTCATGATAACCGAAGTCCAAACAGGGTCCGCTTCGGGAAGTGATGAGTTTATCGAGTTGTATAACGCCAGTACTAGCGCGGTTGATATTACTGGTTGGCAGCTCAGATATAGTAATGCTAACTCACAGGGTGATGGAACTACTCTTATCGCAATAATCGGAACTGACGTACAAGTAGTGGTAGGGCCCGGTGAATATTATGTGCTTCATACCGCGAGCGTTCCTTTACCAACCGGTGTAAACGGTCAAACATACAGCGCAAAACTTTCCAGTGCAGATAAAGTCATTGGCCTATTCGCTGCCAATACCCAAACATGCCAATTGGAAGTCGCCGATGCACTGGCCTGGGGTGCTGCAGAACATGGCGAAGGCGTTGCACTTGCTGTGAGCACGACCGGGGAGCGGCTGATATCGCGTGCTATGAGCGCAGATGCTGCTACCTATATTGATACGAATAATAACGCAACAGACTTTGTATCCCTGGCGGTCGTAAAGGGCGATGTAACACCTCAGCTGGCCAAATCTTCTACGGTAGGTGGGCATGGTATGCAAGGTGCTGTCCCTGTCGAAGCTATGCCATTTGGTGCCGCATCAGACCTTTTGCCTATGGATATAGCTAGCTGCGAGTTACCAGTTGGTGATGAAACTGAAGAACCACCGATAGAAATACCAGATACAGTGCCTCCAGCAGTCATCCGGCCAGCAGATACGGATAAGTCCGAAGGACCAATTATGCCTGCCCGTAATGCGGGCCTGGTAGCGCCCCAATTATCGGAGTTGTTACCCAACCCCGCCAAACCGCAAACCGATGCTGCTGATGAGTTTATTGAGCTCTATAACTCAAATAAGGCTATATATGAACTGAGCGGTTTTATGCTTGAGAGCGGCAAGAAGCGGTATGTGTTTCCACAAGGAACAATGCTGGAGCCGCAGGCGTTCAAGGCGTTCTTTTCAGCTGACACTAAAGTAAGTTTAGCTAACACCCAGGGGCAAGTGCGCCTCCTTGACCCGTTCGGCAGGATCATTAGCCAAACTGATCCTTACCAGACGGCCAAGGACGGGCAAGCATGGGTTAGCGCACAAGGAACATGGCAATGGACGATTACGCCGACACCCAATGCTGTGAATGCCGTTAAAGCACCGCCGGCCAAAAAGACTGCTGCAAAGGCTAAGACTGCTGGCGCCAAGACTGCCCAAAGTAGCTCAGGCGCAGCAAAGAACAGCGCTACCCAAGCAGTTTCCAGTATATCTACTGAGCCCAAAATTACTCCCTTACACCCAGGGGTGCTTGCCCTGGTGGGCGGATTCGCGTTACTATACGGGGCATATGAGTACCGTAGCGACGTGGCAAACAAAATCTACCAGCTCCGAAGAAACCGAGCTTCTCGCAGAGAAAATCGGCAAAGTCTTGAAGGGCGGCGAGGTAATTGAGCTTGTAAGTGATCTGGGTGGCGGCAAAACAACATTTGTCCGGGGCTTAGTGCGTGGCTTGGGCAGCGAAGACAAAGTAGCCAGCCCGACATTTACAATCAGTAAGCTGTACAAGAAGGATAAGCTAGAAGTACACCACTTTGACTTCTATCGTTTGCAGGAGGCTGGTATTGTAGCCGACGAGTTGGCCGAGATTGCTGGCGATCCATTAACTGTAACGGTTATTGAATGGGGCGGTGCAGTACAGCATGTACTCCCTGAGGAACGCATGACAGTAACGATCGCGCTTAATCCTGATGGTACGCGCAAGCTGACCTTCGAAGCTCATAATTCACACGCTCACTTATTGGAGGCTGTAGAAAACTAATGCTGATTTTGACTATCCGTACCGACAAGCCCGAGGCAGAAGTTGGTATTTTTGAAGACGACCAGAAACGTGAATACGAAACATGGCATGCGCACCGCGAACTTTCCGTTACGCTGCATCAGAAAATCCAAGACACTCTCGACAAGCAGGGCAAGAAACTCAAGGATGTAGAGGGTATTGTTGGTTTTGCTGGTCCAGGAAGCTTTACGGGGCTGCGCATTGGCCTTACGGTAGCTAATGCTCTCGCATATGGCCTCGATATTCCTGTGGTGGCCACCCAGGGTGATGACTGGATCCAGGCCGGGGTTAGCCGTCTTACGGCTGGTGAACGCGATAAAATCGCCCTCCCTGAATATGGTGCACCCGTCCACATTACGCAACAGCGCAAATAGGCAGCGAGCAATTGTAATATTGACCATGCTTGTAAGACGGGCGTATAGTTTTACATAAGGATTTGCCGATTTGTCTAGCAGTCCGTTTGCAAATATTTCATAAATACATTCGATATTCAGATTTGATACAGCAACTAGTGAAGTGATAGCGATTGTCGCTTGTCGATCTGCACGATAGAAAGGAAACGCGTATGGACCCGATTACCATAGTGCTCGCTG
>Ga0075366_10000696_pt1 | contig 15899 bp, 15 predicted proteins | sample EndMethybrTD3031_FD_72351 | JGI IMG/M metagenome (GOLD analysis project Ga0075366, IMG submission 72351) | Populus endosphere microbial communities from Tennessee, USA - Endosphere MetaG P. TD hybrid TD303-1 | ecosystem: Host-associated > Plants > Roots > Endosphere | place: USA: Tennessee...
GTTTATGGCAATGGCAGCCGCGCTGGCCGCTGGCGTATAGCCTGGTTATTGTACTGGTAAGTTTTACCGCAGGTTACCTGGTTTTTAAAGGCAGCACTACCGGCAAGCAGGACGAGCAATTGCAGGCCCTGAGTTCGCAGGTGCATGAGCTAAAGCAAACCATGATGCTGGCTATGCTGGAGAACCCCTCGGCATCTGAACGGATTAAGGCGGTAAGTTATACCAGCGAGATTAAACATGCCGATAAGGAGGTAATTGATGCCTTATTTGCGACATTGAACAACGATCCTAATGTGAATGTACGCTTAAGCACGCTGGATGCACTAACCCAACTGGCCGCCCACCCGGAAGTGAGACAGGGGCTGATAGCATCCATCGTTCAGCAGGATTCGCCGCTGCTGCAATCGGCCATTGCCGATGTGATGCTGAAGCTGCAGGAAAAAAAGTCGGTTAATTCGTTTAAACAACTATTGAAGCAAAAGGGCCTCAATCCCGGAGTAAAGGATAAAATCAAACAAACCATAACACAACTCATTTAAAAATAACAATTATGAAAGCAATTTTAATTGCCGTTTTTTCGGCACTCGGGCTATGCCTTGCTCAAAACGCCGCGCAGGCACAGGAGTATAAAGAGCACATTACCAAACAATTCCAGGCAAATAAGGGTACAGTTGCCGTTTATAATATATGGGGAAGTATTAAAGTAGAAGGCTATAATGGCGATAAAGTGCTGATAGAAATTGATGAAACCATCAAAGGCGATACCAAGGAAGACGTAGAGCAGGGGAAAAAAGAATTTAAACTGGGCTTTGATCAAAAAGCCGACAGCGTGATAGCCTATACTGCCGAACCTTATGATACCCGTCCACACAACCGGTGGGATAATGACGATCGCCATCACCGGGTCCATTACATTGTAAAGTTGGATTATACATTAAAAATTCCGTTTAACATGAACCTTGCCGTTTCTACGGTGAATGACGGACAGATTACCGTTAAAGACGTGTACGGATCATTAAAGGTAAATAATGTAAACGGCTCGTTAGAGATCATCAATGCTAAAGGTACAACTGTTGCCCGTACCGTAAATGGCCCGGTAACCGTGAATTACCTAACTGTGCCTCCCGGCGAATCATCGTACCATACCATCAATGGGCAAATGAACATTACCTACCCGGCCAATCTATCTGCCGACCTTACCTTTAAAAGTATGAACGGCCAGTTTTTTACCGACTTCCCTGACGCGCAGGTAATGCCGAGCAAAGTGGTGAAAACTGAGGCAAAAAGTGGTGCAGGTACTACGTATAAACTCAGCTCCAACTCCGATGTGCGCATAGGTTCAGGCGGTAAATTATTCAAATTCGAAACCCTTAACGGGAATATTTATATCAAAAAACAACAATAACAAACGATACGATGAAAGCGATAAAATTTTTAACTGTATTTGCAGCAGCCCTTCTGATAACAGCCCGATTGTGGGCGCAGGAACAATTAACGGTTCCGCTAAGCGATCCCGCAAAACCGTTTAAACTGAACGTAGGTTTGATAGATGGATCAATAACCGTAACAGGTTACGATGGCAAAAGCATTGTAATTGAAGGGCAGCTGGACGAAAGGCGTAAGGAACGGGATAAAGAAAAAGAAAAAGCCGCCGGCATGCACCGCCTGAACAGTAACGCGATGGATATAAGCGCCCGCGAAAATAATAACGAGGTAACAGTGCATAGCAGTGTGGGCAAGCATGTTAACCTGGTTATAAAAGTACCTAAAACCGCCGCCTCTTTTAAAATATCAACCGTAAATGGCGGCGATATTACAGGCAGCAACCTGGATGGGGAACTTGAGGTAAGCAACGTGAACGGCAGTATCAAGCTAACAGATATTTCGGGCTCGGTAGTAGCCACAACGGTAAACGGCCCGGTAATAGTTACCTTCAAGTCTATCGACCCCAAAGCAGCTATGGCATTTTCCACCTTAAACGGTAAAATAGATGTTACCTTCCCGGCCAGCTTTAAAGCTAATGTTAAACTTAAAGCGGATAAGGGTGATATTTTTACCGATTTTGACGTGGCAACAGATCGGCAGAAACCAAGCGTTACCCGCACCAATAAAAATGGCATGTACGGCCTGAAAGTTGACGAATGGGTTTACGGAAAAATAGCCGGCGGCGGCCCCGAAGTAATGATGAAAACAACCTTTGGCGCTGTTTACATCAGGAAAGCGAAGTAATTTTAATTTGAGGATTTGAAAATTTGAGGATTTGAAAATGTAAAGAAACAAATCAGTCAATCAGGCTAAAGTTTATTTTGTTTATAACGAGATAAAAAAGCTAAGATAAAAAGGACATCGTGCATGAGCTGCAAACTCACGCATGATGTCCTTTTTCGGACTTTCGGACTTCAGACTTTGAACTAAATCATTACCGTTTTAAACCCGGCGGGTTCTGCGGCAAACCACCTGTTAATCCATCCAAAAATTACATCGAGCAAGCCTTGTTTTTTTACAGGTTCGGTGATGTTTTTTTCGATGGGTAAATGGCTGTCTGGTGGTGTGTCTATTTCCTGCATTTCAACCAGGATACTTTCACGAATGGCGGGGTCGCGGTTTACAATATCGTCCAGTTCGGTAAGCTCGTTAAAGGTAGCCGTGCCGTTTTTTTGCCTTTTAATTAATATGTCGAACCGGTCTTGTAAAAATGTGCGCCGTTCCAGTTGTTTGTGGTGCTTCATGGTGCTTACCCTTAATATTATTTGTTAAGCAAACTAAATGCCATGCTTATAACGTATTGATTGTTAGTTACATATATGGACTTTATGCTGGCCCCCGTTCACTTTTGATACAGCCTATGTACGCTTTTGGGGCAGTGTTTACCCGGTAGAAATAGCCGTCAAATTGTATTAATCGCCATATTGCCCTTTTTATTCAAATACTCTAAAATTCGTACAACTTGTAGTGTTACTCTTTATTGAAGTAAGTGCATATTGTCTAAATCCGGTTTATCGTTTATTACGTTTTTATAATAAATAATAAACCCGCCAATGAATACCTTAAATAACTACAATGTTAAGTTAGTAGCCGAAAATATCCGTAATACAAGGGTAGGATTGGCTTACTCCCAGGAATACCTGGCCGCCAAGCTAAATGTTTCGCAAAACACGTACAGCAAGATAGAATTGGGTTATGTTAAACTCACATTAGACAGATTTTTGAAGATCTGTGGCGTGTTGGGGATTGACCCGGCAAGGCTTATCAACGCCATTAAAGCATCGGCTTAATGCAGATGGGTTTATTAGGAGAGAAAAAAACGGCTTTGTTAATAGTTTCTGTTAATTTACTCCCCGTGCGATGCCCGCCTTATAAAAGCTTGGCGTTGTGCCTGCAATTTTGCGGAATGCCCTGCTGAAATAATGCTGATTGTTAAATCCTGCTTTAAAACATGCGTCGGCAATGCTGCAATAAGGATTATGCAATAATTGTTTGGCAAACTGAATCCTTTCCTTAATAATATAATCAACCGGCGAAATTCCCATTTCGTGCTTAAAAGCCCTGAAAAAGCTGGCCTTACTCATATAGGCCATCTGGCTAAGGGCATCAATATTAAGCTTTTCGGTAAGGTGGTTTTTGATGTATTGTAAAATATAAGCAAAACGGTTGCCTGTAGATAATTGCTGCATGTTATCTTGTACCTGGTGCAGGTTTTGCATTTGCATAATCCGGATCAAAAGCTCTTTTAGGGTTAAATTGGCCAGCACATCTTTAGTTAATACATCGCCGGTACTTATACTGATAAGCTTATTGATAAGCTGGGCCAGTTCATGATTATTAAAAAAGTGGAATTGCTGGTAGTTCAGCCTCCATTGATCGTCGTCGGCACGCGGATAATTCTCATTTAAAAAATCAAGGGTGCTTTTTATCTCATGGTGGTTAATGGCAAGGGCTGTGCATTGCGAGGGATTAAGTTCAGATGCCTCAGGAAAATCAATAGTCATGGTAACATTTGGCGGCACAATCACGGTTTCGCCGGGCAGGTAATCAAAGCCGGGCTTATCAAACAGGTGCATCACTTTTTTGCCGCGCAGCATACTGGTAATTACAAGGTCGTCAAACGTAAGCGGAACCAGTTCGCTACGCTGATAGGTTTCATAAATATTTAATTCGCAGTGGTTTAAGGTGTATGCACGGCGATTCTCTACCAACGTGTGCAACTCGCGTTTGCCGCTTAGGGTAAACGGAGATACAAGGCTCCTCTCTGTCATAATTGGTTTATTATAGTTTAAAATTAGGCATAGTAATCGGTAGATTATAATTCATTTTAAAATTGAAATTATTGTGCACCCAATTGAGATTATAATGCAAATGCCCGATACGGCCTCCCGCTAACTTAGTGCAACCAATTAAAAAATAAAACCATTATGAGTTTAGCCCAAAGACCATCCTTTAAGGATAAATACGACAATTTTATTGGCGGCAAATTTGTTGCGCCCGTTAAAGGCGAATATTTTGACAACATATCGCCCATAGATGGCAAGGTTTTTACCAGAGCTGCCCGGTCGACTAAAGAAGATATTGAAGCAGCCGTTGATGCTGCTACAGAAGCCTTTAAAACCTGGAGTAAAACCGCTGCCACCACCCGCAGCAACTTATTGCTTAAAATTGCGCAGATCATCGAAGATAACCTAAGCTACCTGGCAACGGTAGAAACTATCGACAACGGCAAAGCCATCCGCGAAACCATGGCTGCCGATTTGCCGCTGTGCGTTGATCACTTTCGCTATTTTGCAGGCGCTATCCGCGCCGAAGAAAGCAGTATATCCGAGCATGACGAGTTTACCGTAAGTATTAACCTGCAGGAGCCGCTTGGCGTTGTTGGCCAGATTATTCCCTGGAATTTTCCCTTACTAATGGCTACCTGGAAAATTGCCCCCGCATTGGCAGCGGGCTGCTGTGTGGTGGTAAAGCCCGCCGAGCAAACCCCAACCAGTATTATGGTGCTTATGGAGCTGATTGGGGATGTTTTGCCTCCGGGCGTATTAAATATTGTTACCGGCTTTGGTCCCGAGGCAGGCAAGCCGCTGGCTACCAACCCACGCATTAGTAAGGTTGCTTTCACAGGCGAGACTACAACCGGGAGGTTAATCATGCAATACGCGTCAGAAAACTTAATTCCGGTCACTATGGAACTGGGCGGGAAATCGCCAAATATCTTTTTTGAATCGGTAGGCGATGCCGATGATGAATTTTTTGACAAAGCGGTAGAGGGCGCTGTACTTTTTGCACTAAACCAGGGCGAAGTTTGTACCTGTCCATCACGTATGCTGGTGCACGAGAATATTTACGATAAATTTATGGAGCGCGTTATTGAACGTACCAAAGCCATAAAAATGGGAAGCCCGCTTGATTCTGATACGATGATGGGCGCACAGGCCTCTAATGATCAATACGAGAAAATCCTGAGTTACCTGGATATTGGCAAGCAAGAAGGGGCTGAAGTATTGGCCGGAGGCGATGCCCAAAAGCTGCCTGACGAGTTGGGTGGCGGCTACTATATACAGCCAACTATTTTTAAAGGCCACAACAAGATGCGCATTTTCCAGGAAGAGATCTTCGGCCCGGTAGTATCGGTTACCACCTTTAAAACTACAGAAGAGGCTATCGAAATTGCCAATGATACGCTTTACGGCCTGGGGGCCGGCGTGTGGACACGCGATGCACACGAAATTTACCAGGTACCCCGTGCTATACAGGCGGGCCGTGTTTGGGTTAACAATTATCATGCTTACCCTGCTCACGCGCCTTTTGGCGGCTACAAGAAATCGGGTTTTGGCCGCGAAAATCATAAAATGATGCTGAACTACTACAGGCAAACCAAAAATATGCTGATCTCTTATAATAAGAACAAACTGGGTTTCTTTTAACCCGGTAATGTTAAAGGCGGCCGCAGGACATTGGGGATTTTGCGGTGCCTTTTATTTTGTAAATTGATTTGCCATGACCAAAAGAGTATCCGTCACACCCGAAGCCGAAAAAGTAATAGCCGAATTAAAATCCCGGTTTGGCGATTTGATGTTTCACCAAAGCGGCGGCTGCTGCGATGGTTCATCGCCCATGTGTTTTGAAAAGGGCGACTTTAAAATTGGCAGTAGCGATGTAAAGATAGGGGAGGTGGCAGGCTGCGAATTTTTCATGAGCATCGATCAGTTTGAATACTGGAAACATACCCACCTTACGCTTGATGTTACCCCTGGCCGCGGCAGCAGTTTTTCTATCGAAATCCCAATGGGGATCAGGTTCATTATCCGATCCAGGCTATTTACCGATGAAGAGCTGGGTGATTTGGAGCCGGTAGAATATTTTGAATCCTGATCCGGCGTTTACCCGCATGCTGCGTATTGTGTTGTCTCCTGTTTTTAATTAATAAGCGGCACCGGCGCCTTTACCAGTTTAGCATACTTGTCGTCAAGCGCGCTTACCGGCACAGTAACACTTAGCGCATTAATGGCAAAGTAATTTACTGATACATAATCGTACCCCTTAAACGGCCCGTAATGATCGCCTCCGGAATCTTTCAGGATAAAAAACAGTTTGCCGCCTTTGCTTTTAGCGATGCCAACAATGTGAATCAGGTGATCATCCTGCGTTACCAGGGTTTCAAATAATTGCTGCCTTAAAGGTACGCTGTAGGTCATTTCCATAGTATCGGCGTTGTCCACCCGGTAAAAGCGTTTGTCTTCAAACAGGGCATAGCCTGCTTTACCGCAATTCCAGCCGTTATTGCTTACATCCATATCAACCACCAGCGACTGGCCTTTTTCAATTGTCGATTTAGCAATGGCTATCAGCTCATCCAACGGTACATTCAGGTAATTTTCGCGCAGCAAAAAGTTGTCAGGAATTTCTAACGGAAAGTTTTCATAAAAAGGGTGGTGCGTAAACGAGGTAATGGTAGCATAAGCCTGCCTGTTGAATTTTAAAACTTGTTTTGCAAAACTAACCGGAGTGTACTCCTTTCCTTCCCACGTGAACTTGGCCGGCGGTGTACCTACAATATCGTCATGCTTTTTAATAAAGCCTGTAAGCCAATTGGCATCTATTGGTTTTGTTTTAAGTACCGAATCCAGGTAGGCTTTCAGGATCTCGTCGGTTTGTTTGTTGCTTTTGTCCGAAAACTCGACGCCTTTTTTGCGTGCATAAAACTCATTGGGGATGGCGCCATATTTTTCTATGCCGTACATGGCATCATGGGCCAGGCCGCCTGCCTCAAATAAGGTAGTTCCGTTTGACAGGATGTAGCGCTTTGCCTTTTCAATAAACAGGTTACGCGATGTATACAACTCTGAAATATCGATATCTTTTTTATCACCCGCTATCGTGGCCGATTCAACTAGCGACGTAGTTGAAAACGACCAGCAGGTATTTGTTCCGCCCTGGTATTTTACCGTACCAGCAGTAATTTTTTTAATGGTTACGGGTTGCTGCGCGTAAGCACAACCAAAAGCAGCTGCAAATAACAGGGACAGGCAATGTTTTCTCATCTTAAATAGTGGGGTAAACCACTAAAATAGGAATAAATTTTGATTGGTTGATTGGCAGGGGCCGATAATATCAATCTCTTGGCATCCTTTTTAAATACCTGTTTGACCGGTTTTCGATAGTGAAATTTATTTTAACTAACAGCAGGTGCAGGGAGGGTAAAATAAAAGCAAGTGCCGTTTGCCGACTCATCATCCTCTACGCCAATAAGGCCACCATGCCTGATAATAATTTCGGCGCTTAAAAATAAGCCGATGCCAAATCCGGGTATGTTTTGTGGCGTTGATGTTGCCCGGTAAAATTTTTGGAACACCTTGTGATGTTCACTTTTGGGCAGGCCAATGCCAAAATCTTTAACCTGTACTTTAACCTCTTTGTCATTTGCCCCGATGTATACCACGATATTGGTACAATCCGGCGAGTATTTAACGGCGTTATTAACCAAATTGGTTAGTACCTGGGCAATACGGTACCTATCGGCAAATACCAGGTTTTTATCATTTGTGGTAGCCACCCGAATATTATATTCGGGATTTATTAGCATGGCGTTGGCTGCAATTTCTTCGCCAAGGGCGTTTAAATCAAATGAATCTTTAGCCAACCTGATCTGGTTGGATAAGTTGGCCGGATCGGCCATTTCATTGAGCAACCTGGTAATTCTTTCTACCGAGCCAAGGGCCCGTTTGGCAACCTGGGTAATTTTTTCGTCACCAATGCCGGCAATAAACCTATCCAATAATTGCAAATAGCCTTTTACTGCCGATAAGGGAGTTTTAAGTTCGTGCGTGGTTACATTAAAAAGCTCATCCCTTAAAAGCTCCAGATCTTTCTTCTCCGTAATATCAACCATGGTGCCTATAATGTGGGAAGGAACCGCCGCATCAAATAGTACCGTCCCCTTTGCATCAATCCAATGAATGGTGTTATCGGCATGCCTTACCCGGTATTGCAGGCTATAAACACCCGCAGCAGATTGAATAGCTTCAATAATGGCTTCGGGCATCAGCGGCCTGTCATCGGGCAGGATACAGTTTAGCAGCTTATCATAATCCAATGTTTCGTTTTCGCCGATGCCAATGTTGGTTTTGCATTTAGAGGTGCAGTTAAGGGCGTAATTGCCAAGGTCAAGTTCCCAAAAACCTAATTGAACCTGGTCGAGCGCTATCTTCAGATGCTCCTGGGTTACCTTGATAGACGGCTCTTTATAGGCTAACATTGACGACATAGATTGTTACTTTGATAATTGGATAAGGCCAACAAGTTAAGCAATAGCTTTTGTATTTAATGTAATTTATTTAAACGTCGGCAATTAAGGGCAAACTAAAGCAAAAGCGGCTGCCTTTACCAGGCTCACTTTCGATACTGAAAGTACCGTTATGTTTTTTAATGATCTCGGCAGCAATATAAAGTCCCAATCCTACGCCCTGGTAAAGCATTGCTGTTTTGCTTACCCGGTAAAATCGCTGAAACAACTGGGCTATATCTTCTTTGGCTATTCCAATTCCAAAATCTTCCACAATTACCGTTATTGTATCTTTTTCAATTTTGGGTTTAACCAATATCTGGTCGGCCTCGGGCGAGTATTTGATGGCATTATTCAGCAGGTTCACCATTACCTGTTCTATCCTGAACTGGTCGCCGGCGTATTTTATATTGATAGAGTTTTCCAGCACAATCCGGTGCCTGGCTGATGTTAGCTGAACGTTGGCGATGCTGTGGGTAAGGGCATCGGTAAAATTAAATTCGGCAATGTTTAAATCTATCAATCCTGCATTTATCCGGGTAACATCAAGCAAATCTTCAATTAGCCGCTCCAGTCGCTTAATGCTATGGTTGGCATTTAAAATGAATGCATAGGTTTTGCCGGCCTTATCGGCTGTTTTTTCCAGTAACTGGTTAATGGCCTTAATGTTGGTAAGCGGGGTTTTAAATTCATGGCTTACCATATTAAAAAATTCATCTTTTTTGGCCTCGGCGGCGGCTCGCCGTTCTTTTTCCTGCTTTTGTACCTGTATTTCCCTGTTGGCTATAATCAACTCGGCGGCACGTTTGCCTTTTTCTTCATCCTGGAAGTCGAGTTCTTTAAGCGCGGCCACCAGTTCGGCGGCACGTTTTTCCTTTTCTTCGTCCTGTAAATCAAGCTCAGTGTTGGCAATTATCAGTTCGGCTGCACGCTTGCCTTTTTCTTTGTTTTGATAAACAAGCTCTTTGTTGGCTATAATTAGTTCATTTGCCCGTTTTTCTTTTTCCAGGTTCTGATAAATCAGCTCTTTATTGGCTATAATTAGTTCGTTGGCCCGTTTTTCTTTTTCCAGGTTTTGAAAAATCAGCTCGGTATTGGCTATAATCAATTCGGCGGCCCGTTTTTCTTTCTCCTGGTTTTGGAAAATCAGTTCAGTATTGGCCAATATCAATTCAGCGGCCCGTTTCTCTTTTTCTTTGTTCTGAAAACTGAGTTGGGCATAAGCAATCACCAGCTCGGCGGCCCGTTTTTCTTTTTCTTCGTTCTGAAAATCAAGTTCTTTGTTGGCAATAATCAATTCCTCGGCACGCTTCCTTTTTTCAACGTTTTGAAAGTCAAGTTCAATATTGGCGATAATCAGTTCGGCGGCCCGTTTTCTTTTTTCTTCATTTTGAAAGTCAAGCTCGATGTTGGCAATAGTAAGTTCGGCTACACATTTTCCTTTCTCCAGGTTTTGTAACTCAAGTTCAATAAGGGCCTGGTTTAAATCTGCAGCGAGTCTTTCGTTTTCCTGGTGTTTGATTGACAGTGCCTGGTTGGCAACAATTAATTGTTCCGATAGCTTCCTTATTTCCATATCACGGGCCAATAGTGCCATTGTTTGAATGAGATACCATCGCCGTCCGGACAGGTAGATATTTGTAAAATATAGTAAGCTGATTTTGAGTTGCTAAGCTTAAAAAAACCGGATTAATACAATACTACGGATAAAAGCCCGGATTGTTTGTGGAAAAGGAAATTGGCGGGTTAAATATGTGGGGGAGCTCCGTTATTAAGCGGATAAACGCCTTGCAGGCGTATAACCATACAGCGCGGGTCGCAGGCAACATCCAAAGAAATAACACAACATTAAAATCAAAGCGGGTTTTAGCAGTTTACCGCAAAAATGTAACAATTACCTGGTTGGTGTTTTTATCGATAATTTGAAATACGATATCAGCCTGGTGATATTCCAGTATACGTTTTACAATGCCTAAACCAATGCCGCTGCCCGGCGTATGCCCAACGTTACTGCCACGGTAAAAAGCATCAAACAAAGTGCCTGTATCATCCAGCTCAGGCGCCTGGCCGGTATTTGTAATGACCAGGTAAACCTGTTTATCGCCTTGTTTGATAACGCACTCGGGGAAGTGATTATCCGAATATAGGTAAGCGTTTTTGAAAAGGTTTAACAGTGCAATTTTTAGCAATATTTCATCACCGGATATTTCGGGTTCGGCATTGTTTTCAGAATTGTTTTCGATTTCAAACTTCAATTTAAAGTCGGGATATACTTTGGTTAATTGGGTCACCGTGTTAAATACCAGCTCATCAAGCCTTAATTTTACAAATGAAAAATTATGCTCGCTGCTATTAATATCGGCGAGTGCCACCAGCGAACTGATGATTTCTGAAAGCTGGAAAGTATCGTCAAAAATGCTCGCGATGTTTAATTTTACATCTGCATTCAAATCGTCCCGCTCAAGTAAATTTTCTAACTGTGCGGCTATACGGGCAACAGGTGTACGCAGTTCATGTGAGGCATTGCCGGTAAACTCTTTTTGGCGGTTATACGCGTTATCAATACGGTCCATCATTTGGTTAAATGAATTGGCCAGGGCATTTACTTCGTCCTGGCGTTTATCCCGGGCCAGCCTTATCTTTAAATTACGATCAGTTATCTCCTGTATCCTTTTTCTGAAATCGTCCAATGGTTTCAAGGCACGTTTACTTAAGCTAAAGGATAGTATCCAAACTACAGCGGTCCCTATTATAAACGCGCCCAGCAGCAGGTATTTTAAATAGTTAAGCTTATTATCGTAAGTGTCTTCGGCCGATACTACCACGTAATAGCCTTTATTATCAAATGTATAGTATAAGCCCAATACATCATAGTCGCCTATTTTCTTAAATACCTGGTGCTTTGTTTTTATCTGGCCCAAATCTTCTTTTGCCCAATTGATTGAAAGGGTGTCGTTGCTTTTGTAAATGGGCTTTTTATCTTCGTTGTAAATCTGCGTGTTTTCATTATAAAGGTTGTTGATGCTGTTACTATCAATAATCCTTTGCATTTTATAGTCTATCTCTTTTACTTCAATAAGCAACTTTGCTGTAGTCTGGGCTTTTTCGGCCAACAGGGCGGCAAACTCTTCCTGCCTGAAATGTGCAAACAACAAATAAACGGTAATGGTAACGGTGGCCAGGAGCACCGAGAAAAGGCAGCTGAAAATAAACGAAAAACGTTGTTTTAAATTCATTTGAGATAATAGCCAAACCCGGCCCGGGTATGTACTAAAGGTCTTTTGTAACCTTTATCTATTTTATTTCGCAGGTAATTTATATAAACTTCGATAGTATTAGTGCCGGTTTCAAAATTGATATCCCATACTTTGGCTGCGATAGTTTGTTTGGATACCGGTTTTCCATCTTCTAAAGCAAGTAATTCAATTAGCTTATACTCTTTTGGGGTTAGGGCAATTTCTTTACCCGCCCGGGTTACTTTCATTTCGCCGGTAAAAATAACCAGGTCATCAATGGTAATTATCTGCTTGTTATCTTCTATCGCCTGGTAGCTTCTTCGTAAAAGCGAGTTGATACGGGCCAGTAGTTCTTCCAGGTGAAATGGTTTTACCAGGTAATCATCGGCCCCCGATTCAAAAGCGATAAGTTTATTCTCCACATCACTATAGGCCGTCAGCATCAAAATGGGCGTCGATTTATCTGTAAGCCTTATTTTTTTACAAACTTCAATGCCATTAAGCATAGGCACGTTAACAATATATATAATTCGTAGCTTTCAATCTGAAGGTTTTTAAAAAACAACGCGCCATCATATACGATGTCGCAAAAAAGGGCGCGGCCATTCAAAAAAATCTTTATCTCGTTAGCCATTTTATAATCGTCCTCTAACAACAAAGTTTTGTACATCATGTATAACGAAGAGAAATGTTTAAAGTATAATTTCTAATAAGACGCCTGCAAAAAACCAATATACAAATAAAGCTTCGGTTGATTACTCCGAAGCTTTAAGTTGTTTCATTTATTTCCCTAAATAAAAGACCCAAAACAAGATATATATCGAGATATAGCTTATCCTAATTCCAAACTTAGCTTGCCTTCTGCTGTAGGTGCGGCCTTTTTTGTCTCTTCAGCGTGTTCAAAGCTCATATTAACGCTGATAATTAAAAAGTAAGCCATACTCAATACCAGCGAAAGTAAAACGCTTACCAAAATAGCCACTTTGGCTATATCCTGAAAAGCCTCAGTTTTAAACGCAAGCATGGTAGTAAATATCGACATGGTGAAACCGATGCCCGCCAGTGTACCCATGCCAAAAACCTGTTTCCACTTTACGTGGTTTGGCAAACTGGCAACCTTGCAGGCAACCAGTACCCGGCTGAATAGAAAAATACCGATAGGCTTGCCTATAACCAGGCCGAATATAATGCCCAGGCCTACGGTGGTGCCCATTGAGCTAACAATATGGTCTGGCAGCAATATGGCGGTATTGGCCAATGCAAATAATGGAATAATAAGGAAGTTGACCCAACGGTGAATGGCTTTTTCAATTCGAGGCAATATGTGTACCGGTGTGGCAAAGGCTACTAAAACACCTACAATGCTCGACTCGACCCCGGAGTTAAAAAAGGCGTACCAAAGGCCAAGGGACAATAGTATTTGAATGGCGCCAAATTTTACCTTGAAATAGTTTACGGCAAAAAGGGCGGCATAAAGCACGGCACCGATGCCCAGGAAAAGCCAATTGATATGGCCACCGTAAAACAGCGCGATAACTACAATAGCGCCCAGGTCATCAATAATGGCAAGCGCCATTAATAGTATTTTTAAACCAACAGGGATGCGTTTGCCCAGCAAAGAGGCTATACCAACGGAAAAAGCTATGTCGGTAGCAGTTGGTATTCCCCAGCCATGCATGTAGCTGGTGTGTAAATTAAAGGCAACAAATATTAAAGCAGGCACTGTCATACCGCCCAGGGCCGCGCCAAAAGGCAGTACCGCTTTTTTAAACGATGACAATTCGCCGCTTATCAATTCGCGCTTAATTTCCATGCCGGCCATTAAAAAGAAAAAGGCCATCAGGAAATTATTAATCCAGCTTAAAAAAGTATCGGGTAATGGGACTGATGAAACAGGCGTAAGTTGACCATTCCAAAACTGTTTGTAGCTATGGGCAAAGCCTGAATTTGCCAGCACCATAGATATTAACGTACACGCAATTAACATTAAGCCGGTAAAGCGGCTGTCGTTAATGAGCATTCTTAACGGATTAATGGCTTTTAATAATACCCTTTTCATATTCTTTTCCCTTTCCTTTTTAAATAAGAAATTACCTGCCTCTCGCAGGCAGGTAATTCAACTTTCAAACTAAATTAATCGACGTAGCCCAAAACGCCCATTTCTGGCACGTCCAATCCGGCAACTTCGTCTTCCGCTTTAACCCTTATCGGGGTTATTTTATTTGATATCTTAAAGAAGATATACATCACAACAAATGTGTAAACCATACACGTAATGGTGCCGATAACCTGTGCGCCAAGTTGACTTGCATCGCCATAAAACAGGCCTTTTACCGGGCCGGCAACACCATTCCATCCATCGCCATATGATCCATCGGCAAATAAGCCTAATGATAACACGCCCCATGCACCGTTTGCACCGTGCACAGCGAAAGCACCTACAGGATCGTCTATTTTAAATACGTTATCCATTAAGTGGATAACCAATACCACTAAGGCGCCGGCAATAGCCCCGATAATTACCGATGAAATGGAATTAACGAACGCGCAGGGAGCAGTTATAGCTACAAGGCCGGCAAGCATACCATTGGCAAGCATACCCGGGTCTGGTTTCTTTTTTTGAATGTATAGGATAGCAAGGACAGTTAAGGTACCGGCAGTACCGGCCATCATGGTATTTACAGCCACAATAGCGATGCGGAAATCGGTACCGGCCAGGGTTGAACCGGGGTTAAAACCGAACCAGCCCAGTGCCAGGATAAATGTACCTGCCAACGCCATTGGTATATTATGACCAGGGATGGTATTAGCAGTGCCATCGGCATTGAACTTGCCAATACGCGGGCCAATAATAATTGCCCCGGCCAATGCAGCCATACCACCCACCAGGTGAACAACCGATGAGCCTGCGAAATCAACCATGCCATGGCCTAAATGGAAGTTGGCGCCTAATTGTGATAGCCATCCGCCGCCCCAAACCCAGTTGCCATATATTGGATAAACAAACATGGAGATGAATAAACCGAAGATTAGGAATGATTTAAACGACCATCTTTCGGCCATTGATCCTGTTGGTATAGTAGCGGTAGTATCCATGAACACCATTTGGAACAGGAATAAGGTAAATACGCCTACATCATATACCTTGCTATTCAGGAAGAAGCCTACAGAGCCTATTAAGCCGAATGTATGGCCAAACAATGTAACGGTATATTCACTTGGAATAACACCGGGAGCTCCGCCCAGGGTAGCCGCGTTTAAACCGCCGCCAAACATGAACGCAAAACCACATACCCAAAAGCCGAACATACCCAGCGCGTAAACTAAAAAGTTCATGCCCATGGTATGCGCTACGTTTTTCTTTTGGGTAAAACCTGTTTCAACCATGGCAAAACCAGCCTGCATAAACATTACCAGGAACCCTGCTATAAGGGTCCACACCATGTTGATGGCAATTTTGTTGTGACCAACGGCATCCCCTAATTCAGCGGGAGTTGGTGCGCCGGGTTTTGCGGCGGTAACATCGTTAATGGTGCCGGTTTTGGCACCGGTAGCATCCTGTGCAAAAGAGCGGACAGGCTCAATTAAGACAAAAGCAATAAGTAAAATCATACCTAAAACCAGGTACGTGGGGATTTTTTTGTGTAGAATTTTAATTTCCATTGTTAATAGGGTTTGTTTGGGTTAAAGTATGTTATGTTTTAAGCTTTTTTTAATTTTTAACTGAGTTAAGCTAAAATTACACAAACAAACCGCAAGAAAACCTCAAATAAACCTTAGAAAAACCTTAGAATTTAATTAATGACCAGTTTTGGATGTGGTTATAGATAAATTTATACTGAAAATGATGATTTTTTTAATTGTTTTATGTTTTTTATAAAGTTAAGATC
>Ga0075366_10000697_pt1 | contig 15894 bp, 13 predicted proteins | sample EndMethybrTD3031_FD_72351 | JGI IMG/M metagenome (GOLD analysis project Ga0075366, IMG submission 72351) | Populus endosphere microbial communities from Tennessee, USA - Endosphere MetaG P. TD hybrid TD303-1 | ecosystem: Host-associated > Plants > Roots > Endosphere | place: USA: Tennessee...
CACGAATCATTGTGACCTTAATTAACGTATTACAACAAAACCAGGGTCGGTTTGGGGCCGCCGGAATTTGTAATGGCGGCGGCGGCGCCAGCGCAATGGTTATCGAAAATTTACGTTAACTACATACTAAAACAAAGACTGTTATCCTGAGATGTGAAATTTCGCGAAAATATGAAGGTGGGAATGATATGCCGGCGAAAGACTTACGAAGTTTTAAAAACTTAAGTCTGGGATTCCACACATGGCACGGATAGGTACGAAGCATCTATTTGCGAATTTTTCTATCGCTCATGCACAGCTGATAGATCCTTCGTACCTCAGGATGACAGGTAGAATTGGGGTTATATTATGGGTAACCCATCAAAACATAGCAGGTAAAAGCCCTCTGCGTGTCGTCGACATGCTCAGGGATGACAGGCCTTCACACGTTGAACACCAGTTACCAACGATAACGAATTTTAGAAATATATTTTAGAAATATATAGTTATATTTAGAACAAAATCATATTCATCCCGTGATTAAAAAGCTTTTAACATCCTTTGTATCCCTACTGCTTTGTCTCCATACCTATGCCCAGCATTCCGACGAGAATGCGCATATTAAACAGTTAAAACTTTACGAGGATACCCTTAAAATACTGGGCAAAACCTTCATTAACGACGAAACCGACCTGGTACGTAAAAACGCCAACTATAAGTTTATTAAAACGATGGTGAGCGCCTTAAAAACACCCAACTCGTTCCTGTACCGCTTCGATTCTGTTAAAACCATCAGCATCATTAATTCGCCCGATAACCGGTTCCGGATTTTTACATGGCCTATTATGAACGAGGATGGCAGCTACCGTTTTTACGGTACCATACAAATGAACACCGGTGGCCTTTTAAAAATGTACCCTTTAGAAGATTACACGCCTTTTTTTAAAAATCCCGAAGATTCTGTTGTAAATAACCGCAAATGGCTGGGCGCGCAGTATTATAAAATAGTACCTGTATACGGCGCCAAAACCTACTATATATTGATAGGCTGGAAAGGCAACACGGTAAAATCCACAAAAAAGGTAATTGATGTACTTTCGTTTAATGATGCCGGACCGGCGTTTGGCATGCCGGTATTTGATGGTAACGGCAAAACCCGTAACCGGGTGGTATTTGAGTATGCCCGCCAGGCATCTATGCTACTAAGGTATGTGCCCGAACAAAACCTTATTGTTTTTGACCACCTTGCCCCCCCTGACGCCAAGGAAAAAAATAAACCCGAAACCTTCGGGCCCGACCTTACTTATGATGGCTATAAATTAAAAAACGGCCGTTGGGTGTATGTAGAACAATTGGACATGCGAAACGTACCCGACAATGCCAGCAATGCCATCGATCCCCAATATATCGATCCTAAAAAGCAGGCCTTGCGCGATAAAAAGCTTGTTCCAACATCACATTAATTTTAGAATTATAGCCACATTAGCCGCTATTAATCAAAACAATCCATCCTTAATGTGTAACACATTCGGTATAAAATTCTGATTTAAAAGATTTATACTACTTTAGCAAAACTTTAAGTTGACAAATAAATGCAGGAAAAAACAGTAGCACAATCACGATCAATTGGCAAAATCCCCCGAGCGGTACCTTTCATTATAGGAAATGAATTTGCAGAGCGTTTCAGTTTTTATGGAATGCGGAGCATCCTCGCCGTATTTTTAGTTCACCAATTTTTTAGTCACGAAAACTCTGTTGAAGCTAATGCACACTCCAACAGCATCAACCATATGTTTTCTACACTGGTTTATGCTACCCCCCTGCTTGGCGCTATCCTGGCCGACTGGTTTTTTGGCAAATACCGTGTTATCCTGATTGGTTCGCTTATTTACACCATCGGGCACTTCCTTTTATCGATGTTTGATACCAACCTGGCCGGCTTTCAAACCGGCTTAATTGTTATAGCATTTTCTGCGGGGGCTATCAAATCATGCGTATCTGCCAATGTTGGCGATCAGTTTGACCATAGCAACCAACACCTCATGAGTACCATTTACAGCTGGTTTTACTTCAGTATCAATGCCGGCTCTATGGTTAGTTTATTCCTGATCCCATTAATCTACGATAAATTTGGCGCTGCCTGGGCGTTTGGCGTACCGGGTATATTGATGGCGCTGGCTACTGCAATATTCTTCTCAGGTAGCAAAAGCTATGTAAAATTGCCCGCAAAAGGAATTAATAAAGACAATTTTGTATCGGTAAGCTTTTACACGTTGATGTGTAAGTTAAGCCCAAAAGCACCTGGAACAGCCTGGGAACAAGCCGAAGCCAAATACGGGTATGATAAAGTTGATGGCATTAAGGCGGTTTGGCGTATAATGGCTGTATTTGCTTTTATCCCTGTATTTTGGTCGTTGTGGGATATGAATAGTGCCGAGTGGGTACTGCAATCTGTCCACCTCGATTTAAACTTAGGTATTTTCGGATGGAAGATTCTTCCATCTCAAATACAAACCGTAAACGCAGCGTTTCTGTTAGCTATGATTCCGCTGTTCAATTTTGTTTTGTATCCGTTGGCAACCAAACTTGGGTTAAAGCTAACCCCACTCCGTAAAATAGGCTTTGGTTTATTGGTTACGGCCGGCAGCTTTTTGATCATTGCATTATTACAGGAAAAGGTTGATAAAGGCCTGCATCCTTCAGTTTGGTGGCAAATTTTTGCTTACGCGATATTATCGGCAGGCGAGGTATTGGTTTCATTGGTAGGGCTGGAGTATGCATATACGCAATCGCCGGTATCTATGAAAAGTACCATGACAGCTATCTGGTATTTTACGTATTCAGTAGGCTCATTTTTTAACACCATCGTAAATAACAGTATTGCAAATCATGGTTATTTCGCCCGTTTTACCGGTGCATCTTTCTTTTGGTTATTCACCGGCATTTGCCTCGCCTTTTTTGTGGTGTTTCTTTTTGTAAGCCCGAGGTTAAAGGAAAAAGCTTACCTGGTGGATGAGGTGCTGGCTAAAGGATTGGATATTCATGACGATAAAGTAACTCCAATTCATCCCGATAACCCAATTGTATAATAAAATTCGTTGTTTTGTGTTTTATTCATAAACATCAGAATTAGTTTGTGCCAGATAGCATAGTTATTATACCCACCTATAACGAGAAGGAAAATATTGAGCGGATGATCCGCAAAGTATTTTCCCTCCCTCATGATTTTCATTTACTCATTATTGACGACGGATCGCCGGATGGTACCAGCACCATTGTTAAAAACCTGATGAATGTGTACCCCGAACAGCTTTTTTTAGTGGAGCGGGCGGGAAAACAAGGTTTAGGCACTGCCTACATTCATGGTTTTAAATGGGCAATTGAACGCCATTACGATTATATTTTTGAAATGGATGCCGATTTCTCGCACAATCCGGATGATTTGCTGAAACTACGGCAGGCGTGTATTGATGGTGCTGATGCAGCCATAGGTTCGCGCTATAGTACCGGGGTAAACGTGGTTAACTGGCCAATGAGCCGTGTGCTGATGAGTTATTTTGCATCGGTATACGTTCGCTTTATTACCGGCATAGATGTTCATGACTCCACAGCCGGGTTCATGTGTTACCGCCGGAAAGTGTTGGAAACCATTCAGCTTGATAAGATAAAATTTGTGGGCTACGCATTCCAGATTGAGATGAAGTACACCACCGTTAAACACGGCTTTAAACTGGTAGAAGTTCCCATTATATTCATCAATCGTATCCTCGGCACGTCCAAAATGTCCGGCGGAATATTCAAGGAAGCTTTTTTTGGTGTAATTCAAATGAAAATTAACAGCATTTTCAGGAAATACCCCGAAGGATAGATTTGAGGTGAAAGATGAAAGGTGAAAGGTGAAAGGTGAAAGGTGATCAACCAAGGCAAAACCCAATGCTTCGTTTTAAGTTTTACCCTATTATTAAATGGTGCTGCCCACATTTGAGCTTTTATCTTTCAGCTATAAAACAAACCTTTGACCTTTCGCCTTTTGCCTTTCACCTAAAAATTCTTTCGCTTTCACCTAAAAAAAGCTAATTTCGTTGGTGATGAACGAGCACCTTGATCCGGCACCGGAACGCCTTAGTAATTCTGAACGTGACATCGAAAAGGTTTTGCGTCCGCAGCAATTTGAGGATTTTACCGGTCAGCATAAAATATTAGCCAACTTAAAAATATTTGTACAGGCAGCCCGTCAGCGTGGCGAAGCGCTTGACCATGTATTGCTGCATGGCCCTCCCGGCCTGGGCAAAACTACCCTATCGCACATCATTGCCAACGAAATGAGCGTGGGCATTAAAATAACATCGGGCCCGGTATTGGATAAACCCGGCGACCTTGCCGGCCTGCTTACCAACCTGGAAACAGGCGACATTTTGTTTATTGACGAAATACACCGTTTAAGCCCCCTGGTTGAAGAGTATCTATATTCGGCAATGGAGGACTTTAAGATAGACATTATGCTGGAGAGCGGCCCTAACGCGCGCTCAGTACAAATATCACTTAACCCATTCACCCTGGTTGGCGCTACCACCCGATCGGGCCTGCTTACCGCGCCTCTAAGGGCCCGGTTTGGCATTAACGCCCGGCTGGAGTATTATGATGCCAAACTGCTTACCACTATTGTACTGCGATCATCATCTATCCTGAAAACACCTATTACCGATGAAGGCGCTTACGAAATTGCCCGCCGCAGCCGCGGTACGCCGCGTATAGCCAATGCCCTGCTGCGCCGCACACGCGATTTTGCGCAGATAAAAGGCGATGGCAACATTGATACGTTTATTGCCAAATATGCCCTTAACGCGCTTAATGTTGATGAACACGGCCTGGATGAGATGGATAATAAAATCCTGAGCACGATTATTGATAAATTTAAAGGCGGCCCCGTTGGCTTAAAAACCATCGCGACTGCAGTTGGCGAAGATGAAGGCACCATTGAAGAAGTTTATGAACCATTTTTAATACAGGAAGGTTTTTTAATGCGTACCGCCCGCGGCCGCGAGTGTACCGAAAGCGCTTACAAGCATTTGGGTAAAATAAAGCTTGGGGGCAATCCTTCCTTATTTTAATTTCAGATGTTCACCTTCGGAGTTTAATTGGAGGTGAAGTTAAAGTCTCCCCTTCCGGGGGAGATTTAGAGGGGGCTTAAGTTTGCGAACAATTATCTACCAATACTACTATGAAAACATGTTTTAAACACGGGGTTAAATTATTTTTTGCCTTGATTTTTGTTGGATGCGCAACTGCTGCCATGGCGCAAACTACCATCCCTACCCCTACTACCCCAATGGTACCTAATAAACCAGAGGCGCTACCTGCGGATACCGCAAAAAAGTTATTAAAGGACACTACTTTAACAAAAAAAGACACCCTGCCGGTAAAAAAAATAGCCACCGGCCCAAAAGTGGGCATTGCCGGCCTAAACCACGACCACATCCATCTGATACTAAACGAGTACCGCAACGGCAACGTTAATATTGTAGGCATTGCCGAGCCTGATAAAAAACTCTGGGCCAAATATGGCAAAATGTACGGCGTGCCCGATTCTTTGTTTTTTGAAGATCTTAAAACCATGTGCCTTGCCCGCAAACCTGCCATTGTACTGGGCTACAACGCAGTAGGCAAACACATTGATGTGGTAGAAACCTGCGCGCCGCTGCATATTTCGGTAATGGTTGAAAAGCCACTGGCCGCAACACTTGAGCAGGCCAGGCGCATGGAATTTTTGGCGCTTAAATACTACATCAACCTGCTTACCAATTACGAAACTACCTGGTACCCATCGGTGCAAAGTGCATATAATACCGTGCGGGCAGATAGTGTAGGCACTATCCGCAAAATGGTATTTCATGACGGGCACGAAGGGCCCCGCGAGATTGGCTGCAGCGAAGATTTTTTAAGCTGGTTAACAGACCCCATACTAAACGGCGCTGGTGCACTAAATGATTTTGGCTGCTACGGTGCCAATATGATGACCTGGCTAATGCAGGGACAACGGCCAATAGCCGTTACCGCGATTGCCAGGCATTACAAGCCATCAGTATATCCAAAGGTTGAAGATGATGCTACCATTATTGTTGAATACCCGAATGCCACCGGTATGATAGAAGCCTCCTGGAACTGGCCATATGGTATCAAAGACATGGAGATATTTGGCGCCAAAGGCTATATCCACACCTTTGATAAGGATAGTGTGGAAGTAAAGTTCAATAATAACGTGCGCAGCTTTAAGGCACCCGCCCTGCCAGCACCGGCAGACGCGCCTGTTCCCTATTTTACGGCTGCGCTTAAAAATCCAATCAAATCTCGTAACGACCGGTCGTCATTAAGATATAACATGATAGTGATGCAAATACTGGATGCAGCCAAAAGGTCGATAAAAGAAGGCAGGCGAATAGTACTTTAAAAAAATAGAGTCAAGAGTTAAGAATCAAGAGTCAAGAAAAAGCTCTTGATTCCTCTCTATTTATTATAAATGAAACACTTGATTATAAATAAAACACTTCATTATCAGCCTCTAAAAATCCCAGGTCGGGTGTTTGATCAAATATTCCGAATACAGAAGCCCCGCTCCCACTCATGCTGGCATAAATTGCGCCGGCCTGGTAAAGGGCCGCTTTAACACCGCGAATTTCGATGTGATTTTTGAAGACGGAGGTTTCAAAGTCGTTTTTAATATGCTTTTTCCATTCGGTAATAGGTTCGGTGATTAGCTCTAACAGGGAATCTTTAACCGAGGTTGGTTTTATCCCACTGAAAGCCTCCGAAGTGGAAATATGAATATCGGGCATTACCAGTACAATTTTATAGGCCGATAAATCCAGTTTTATTGTTTCAAATTCGTCTCCCCTTTCAAAGGCGAACACCGGTTTATTTTCAATAAAGAAAGCGCAATCGGCGCCAAGGCGGCGCGCGTAGCTGGTCATTTCATCTACCGACAGGCAAAGATTAAACTGCTCATTCATCAGCCTGATAAAAAAAGCGGCATCTGCCGATCCTCCTCCAAGTCCGGCCCCTATAGGGATATTTTTATGCAGATGAATACTTACGGGCGGCAAATCAAAGTCTTTTTTTAGCATGTGATAACCCTTTACACAAAGGTTATCCTCTGCCCTGCCAGGAATATCAAGCCCGGACGACGTGAAACTCAATTCATCATGCTCAACCACCTCCAACGCATCTTTAATGTTAACGGGATAAAAAATGGTTTCCAGGTTATGGTAACCATCCGGGCGGCGTTCGGTGATATTCAGGCCTATGTTTATTTTTGCGTTTGGAAAAAGGATCATGCGTTTTTGTTGAGTAGTTGTTTTTTTTGGTGAGTGGTTGATTGGGTTGATTAAGTTGATTTGTTGCCAAGACAATTAAGCCTCATCTTGTTTTGTAGTTTTGAAAGATTCTTTTACCCATCTAACTTAATCAACCACTCACCCAATCAACCTATTCAACCAACCGCAGCAAAGTTATCATCTTCCGATTGATTAGGAATGATTAACAAACCTGTATTTTTGCACATATTTAGGATAGTTAACGTAGATTATTTTTCTTTGTGGTTGGTTCATTGGTTCATTGGTTCACTGGTTCATTAGTTCATTGGTAGGATGGCGTTTAATTTGCATGGTTGTCTTTAAAAAGATGATTGTTAAAAGCGGTATACCAGCGAATGTCAAACCAACAGACAAGACCAATGAACTAATGAACCACTGAACTAATGAACTAAAATAAAAAATGAAACAGTATCTCGATTTGATGAAGCATGTATTGGAAACCGGCGCGCAAAAGCACGACAGGACCGGTACCGGTACAGTAAGTGTGTTTGGTTACCAGATGCGTTTCAACCTTAAAGATGGTTTCCCCATGGTGACCACCAAAAAGCTGCACCTTAAATCAATTATCCATGAATTGATATGGTTTTTAAGCGGCGATAGCAATATCCGTTACCTGAAAGAAAACGGCGTACGCATTTGGGACGAATGGGCCGATGCCGATGGCAACCTTGGTCCGGTATATGGTGTGCAATGGCGCAGCTGGCCAACACCTGATGGTGGCCATATTGACCAGATAGCCCAAGTGATTAACCAGATTAAAAACAACCCGGATTCGCGCAGGATGATCGTATCAGCCTGGAACGTGGCCGAAGTAAACCAGATGGCCCTGCCGCCATGCCACAGCCTGTTTCAGTTTTATGTGGAGCCCGCTGATAAAGCGAAAGGCGAAACTAAAGGCAAGCTATCGTGCCAGTTGTACCAACGGAGCGCCGACATATTTTTAGGTGTACCTTTTAATATCGCATCATATGCACTACTCACCATGATGGTGGCCCAGGTTTGCGACCTGGACTATGGCGATTTTATCCATACACTTGGCGATGCCCACCTGTATAATAATCACCTGGAACAGGTTAACCTGCAACTAAGTCGGGAGCCAAGGCCTTTGCCAACCATGAAAATAAACCCGGATGTGAAAGATATTTTCGGCTTTAAGTTTGAGGATTTTACGTTGGAAAACTATGACCCACATCCGCATATTAAGGGCGTGGTTGCAGTATAGTTATTGGCTAGGATTTTTAACGCATCGGATCAGGGAAGTTTAAACTTTTTCAGCTGCAAACGGTTAACCTTTACAAGATAATAAACTTTTAAGTTGCCTCGTAGAGGCTACCTGTTTGTAGAAAACGAATAGTTCCGCCTTTTTGCTCCTTAGGAGCTACCTTTCTTCAGGACCAACTTTCAAAGGTGACTTCCCTGGGTGTGGGACTATTTGGATGTGTTAAGAAATTAAAAATTTGTAGATTTGGCTATGACTGCGGTTCAGATAAAAGAAGAAATACAAAAAGCATTGGATGATATGCCCGAAACGGCATTGGCCGATGTTTTAAATTATGTAAAAAAAATTCAAACACATCCGTTTGAGCAATCAATCCTCGACAAAAATTTAAAAAAGATCATAACCGAGGATAAAGGTCTATTGGAGCGCTTAGCCAAATGATCTCGATACAATCAGTTTTATACATTCATTCCCAATTAATTGAAAATTTTGGAGGTGGCGAAGGTGTGAGAGATCAAGGAGGGCTTGAGGCTGCCATCGCCCGGCCATATGCCACTTTTGACGGTATCGACTTATACCCCGAACCCATTGATAAAGCTGCCGCTATTTTCGAGAGCTTAATTATTAATCATCCTTTTATCGATGGTAATAAAAGAACTGCTTACACGCTATTGAGATTAATGCTGTTAGGTTTTGGTGTGGATATCGATGCATCAGAGGACGAAAAATACAACATGACAATTGCTGCCAGTACCGGTGAATTAAAATTCGATGGTATTAGATTGTGGTTATCAGAAAAAATCATCAACCAGAAAAACAAATGATCATTTCCATTATAGTGGCTATCGCCAAAAACCGGGCTATAGGCAAAAACAATAAATTACTTTGGTATTTACCAAACGACCTGAAGCATTTTAAAGATGTAACCAGCGGGCACACGGTTATCATGGGCCGTAAAACTTTTGATTCGGTAGGTAAACCGCTGCCAAGGCGGCGTAATATTGTGGTTACCCGCCAGGATATCAGCATTGAGGGTTGTGAAGTTGTACAATCAATTGAAGCAGCATTGGCCCTTTGCGCCGGTGAGGATGAAGTATTTATTGTTGGCGGCGCCGAAATTTACAGGCAGGCCATCCCGCTTACCAACCGCATATATCTCACCATAATTGATCAGGAATTTGAAGGAGATACCTTTTTCCCTGAATTAGATAAGGCGGATTGGCAGGAAACGCAAAGGGAAAATTTTGAGCCCGATGACAAAAACAAGTATAGCTATTCGTTTATTACACTGGAGCGTCGCTAACATTTTTTGTCATCAATTTGTTTTAATTTAAAATTTTCTGCTTGCGAAATTTTATTAGATTTGCCGTCTTATTAAAAATAGCTTATAAACTAATTAATTACATATTACAAATTCGATGCAAGGTAAAGGGGTTATTAAATTTTTCGCCATTCTGCTGGCAGTTGTGTGTATCTACCAACTGTCTTTTACATGGGTGGCCCAAAAAGTTGAGAGTGATGCCAAGGCATACGCAAAGGGGAATGCTGAAAAAGAGAAGGCCTACCTGGACTCAATGTCTACACAACCGGTATATCCGTTATTCAAACACACTTACGCTTTTGTAAAGCAAAGGGAACTTGCATTAGGTTTGGACCTTAAAGGTGGTATGAACGTTACGATGCAGATACAGCTTGATGAGCTGGTACGCAAAATTGCGAACAACAACCCCGATGCAACATTCAACCAGGCTTTGGCAAACGCCGATAAACTGCAGGCTGACGCTAAAACCAGCCAGAAAGATTATATCGCGCTGTTTGTAAGCGAGTATGAAAAATTGAACCCGGATGGCAAGCTTGCCGCTATCTTTGCAACAAAAGATAACCAGGACCATTTAAAATACAACGCGACCAACAGTGAAGTTGAAGCCTATCTTAAAGATCTGGCCAATACTGCTGTAAAGCAATCGTTTACGGTTTTAAATACCCGTATCAACCAATTTGGTGTAACCCAGCCTAACATCCAGTTAGAGGCAAGTTCAAACCGTATCCTGGTTGAATTACCGGGTGTTAAAGAACCAGACCGCGTTCGTAAACTATTATCAGGGTCGGCAAAGCTGGAATTTTATCAAACATTTGATAACAGCGAAGCTTACCAAACCATTATAGCTGTTGATAACCTGCTTGGCGCCAAAAATAAAACTACCGCTAAAGCCGATTCAGCAAAAAACCCGGCTGCTGCAACCGCCGCCGTTAAAGCTGATACTACTAAAAAGGCCGGATCATTATTAAGCAAGGTTCAAAAAAGCGCCGAGAAAGACACTTCAGCAGCTGCCTTGGCCGGTAAATCGCAATTTACTGCGCAACATCCTTTGTTGTCTGTAATGTCGTTAAATCTTTATCGGGATCAAAGCGGTCAGCAGCAATTAGGCCAGGGCCCTGTTGTTGGTTTCGCGTTGTTAAAAGACACTGCTAAGGTTAACTCTTACCTGCATAGCAAGCTTGCGCAGTCAGCCATCCCCCGCAATATGAAATTCCTTTGGGATGTAAAACCAATGAAGGACCCCAAACAAAAAGCTTTCCAATTATACGCCATTAAATTAAGCGGCGCCGAAAACGGCCCTGTACTTTCTGGCGCTGTAATTACTGACGCAAGAGCCGATGTTAATCAAAAAGGCAGCCCTGAGGTTGTAATGATCATGAACTCGGAAGGTGCTCAGAAATGGCGTACCGTTACTGCCGAGGCTGCTGCTGCAACCAACAAAAGAGCTATAGCTATCGTCTTGGATGATAACGTATACTCGGCCCCTAACGTTCAAAATGAAATTTCGGGTGGTGTATCATCCATTGAAGGAAGCTTTACACAGGAAGATACACGGGATTTGGCCAACGTGTTAAAAGCCGGCCGCTTACCCGCTCCTGCGCACATTGTATCAGAAGAAGTTGTTGGCCCATCCTTAGGTAAGGAAGCTATCAGCGCCAGCTTGCTATCATGCGTGCTTGGTTTGGTAGTAGTACTTGTTTTCATGGTTGCTTACTATAACCGTGCAGGTACTGTCGCGGTGGTTGCAGTTATCATCAACGTATTTTTCCTGATGGGCGTATTAACCAGCTTAGGCGCGGTATTAACCGTACCAGGTGTAGCAGGTATCGTACTTACCTTAGGTATAGCGGTAGATGCCAACGTGTTGGTGTATGAACGCGTACGTGAAGAGCTTGCTTTAGGCAAATCCTTAAAAATAGCTGTAGCCGATGGCTTTAAACATGCTTTGCCATCCATTCTCGATTCACAGATCAGTACCTTCCTTACCGGTTTAATCCTGTTCATCTTCGGTTCGGGCCCTATCCAGGGTTTTGCTACCACATTAATGATCGGTATTATTACTTCATTATTCTGTTCGCTGTTAATCTCAAGGGTTATATTTGAGTGGATGCTTGATAAAGGCTGGGATATTAAATTCAGCAACCCATGGAGTTCACATACCTTTAAAAATGCTAACTACGCGTTTGTTAAAAACCGTTTCAAGTTTTACATTTTCTCGGGTTTGTTTATCACAGCAGGTATCATATCCATAGCTGTACGTGGCTTTAGCTACGGTGTTGATTTTGAGGGCGGCCGTAACTTCACCGTTAAGTTCCCTAACAAAACCATAACTACCGAGCAAATTCACAGCGTTGTTGACGTATCATTATTAGGCCGTGGTACCGAGGTTAAAACCTTGGGCGCCGATAAGATCAGTATCACTACAAATTATCTTATCCAGCAAAATACACCTGCAGTTGATTTACAGGTAAGAAAAACATTGATAGAAGCTTTAAGTACTAAAGCCGAAACCCAAATAAGCGATAGCGATATTTTGGGTCAATCAAAAGTAAGCGCTACCATTGCCGAGGAATTAAAAACCTCTGCGGTTTATACGGTATTGATAGCCATCCTCGTGATCTCGGCGTATATCTTTATCCGTTTCCGCAAATGGCAGTTTAGCTTGGGCGCGATGGTTGCAACCGCACATGATGCTTTGCTGGTATTATCGTTCTTCTCGTTGTTCAACGGAATATTACCATTCTCGCTGGATATCGACCAGGCGTTCATCGCGGCTATCCTCACGGTTATTGGTTACTCCATTAATGATACGGTGGTGGTGTTCGACAGGATCCGCGAGTTCCTTGATCACCAATCAAAAGGCGAAGACCAGGAAGAAGTTATTAACCATGCCATTAACAATACGCTAAGCCGTACCATTATTACTGCCTTAACGGTAATATTTGTACTGATTGTGTTGTTCATATTCGGTGGCGATGTTATCAAAGGCTTCTCATTCGCGCTATTAATCGGGGTTATCTTCGGTACATACTCGTCTATCTGCGTGGCAACACCGGTGATAGTTGACTTTGGAAAGAAAAACCTGAAATAAATAATCTTAAATCATTCAAAAAGGCCCCAAAAGAAATTTGGGGCCTTTTTTTTGCCCCCACCTAAATCCTCCCCGGTAGGGAGGATAAAAAAAGGACGCAGTTAAAGCCTCCCTTACCCGGGGATATTTAACGGGGGCCTTCCTCCCCCATCTAACGAAAGGCCTTAAATTCTGAAAATAGACGGATGGGGTTGCAGTTGTATTCCAAAATAGTGTAAAATTGCAAAGCAAAATATTTTTAAAGCTTTTAGGGTAGTAAAACGACGCTATTCTTTAGATCGGCATAAATATTGATTTAAGTATCAAGTCTTTCCAAAAAATCCCCGATGGAAAGGTTAAGTTTCCACCTGCCCGGGGGAGATTTAGAGGGGGCTAATCCTCAATATATGAACACATCAGATAGTTCAAAATTCCCTTTAGTAGTAATAGTTGGTGGTGGCTTTGGCGGCCTGCAGGTAGCCAAAAAACTGGCAGATAAACCTGTAGACGTGCTGATGCTGGATAAGCATAATTACCACACCTTTCAACCATTGTTATACCAGGTAGCCATGGGAGGCCTCGAATCCGAATCGATCGCCTTCTCGCTGCGTAAAAATTTTTCGGGCCAAAAAAATTTTCGCTTCAGAATAGCCGAGGTATTAAAGGTTGACGCTGCTAATAATACCATTGATACCACCATTGGCCCAATAGCTTATGATTACCTGGTGATTGCTACCGGATCAACCACCAACTTTTTTGGCAATCATGATATCGAGAAATTTTCGATGCCAATGAAATCGATTCCTGAAGCATTAAACTTACGGTACTCCGTACTCCAGAATATTGAAGAAGCCTTGCTTAAAACGTCCAAAGATGAGCGCGAAGCGCTACTCACTTTTGTGCTGGTTGGCGCCGGCCCAACAGGCGTTGAGCTTTCGGGCTCATTGGCCGAATTGCGAAACCACGTATTAACCAAAGACTATCCCGAACTTAAGAAAGAGGACATGAAGGTTTACCTGGTAGATTTTTTACCAAAAGTGCTGGGGCCATTTTCTGACCAGGCTTCAAATGCAGCTAAGGATTTCCTTACCAAAATGGGGGTGGAAGTACTGTTAGGCGTAAAGGTTGAAAGCTACGATGGTAAGGAGATAAAATTTGAGGGCGGCAAAACTATCCGCACCAAAAACGTGATATGGAGCGCCGGTGTTATGGGCGTGGTGCCCGAAGGCATCGAAAAAGGCAATATTGAACGTGGTAACAGGATAAAAGTTGACAGCATTTGCCGCATGGTGGGTAGCGACAACATCTTCGCTATTGGCGATGTGGCTGCTATGATAACCGACGAAACCCCCAAAGGCCATCCCGGTGTAGCACAGGTGGCCATACAAATGGGCGCTCACGTGGGTAAAACCATTATGCAACTCATCAACAATGAGCCTACCACTCCGTTTAAATATTTCGACAAAGGCTCGTTAGCCACCATTGGCCGTAACAAAGCTGTTGCTGATTTAGGCAAGATTAGGTTCCAGGGATTTTTTGCCTGGCTGGTTTGGATGTTTGTGCACCTGATATCGCTTTTGGGCGGCCGTAACAAGGTAATTGTTTTCATTAACTGGGTATCCAGCTACATTAACTACAATGGAGGCACCAGGCTCATCATCCGTAAGTTTGAACGTGAAGGCCTTACCAACGAACATCATTTGCCGGAGACGGTGGATTAGTTTTAAGTGGTGAGTTTTGAGTAATGAGTTATAAGAAAATAGCAGATTTGGGGTTAGGACAATTTATTCTGAACTTTGATTTGAGGTTTGAGACCTAAACTCAAAACTCACCACTCAAAACTCATGACTATAAAAATAACCGAATGCCCCCGCGACGCCATGCAGGGCATTGTGCATTTCATCCCTACCGATGTAAAGGCGGCATATATCAACCTGCTTTTGCAGGTGGGTTTTGATACTATTGATTTCGGGAGTTTTGTATCGGCTAAGGCGATACCACAGTTACAGGACACGGCAGAGGTATTGAGTAAATTAGATTTGAGCAATACACAGTCAAAACTATTGGCCATTGTTGCCAACTATCGCGGTGCCGAAGAAGCCACAAACCATCCGGAAATAACTTACCTGGGGTACCCGTTTTCAATTTCAGAAACATTTCAGCTGCGCAATACCAATACCACCATGCCCCAGGCTTTTGACAATGTAAAACGGATGCAGGAATTATCCGTGGCCAATAATAAAAAGCTACTCGTTTACCTATCTATGGGTTTTGGTAATCCTTATGGCGACGATTGGAACACCGGCATCATTCATGAATGGACAGACAAACTTGTAAAAGAAGGAATTAATACCATAGCCCTGGCCGATACTATCGGCATTTCGGAGGCTAATCAGATCAGCAGCATTTATCCCGCGCTTTGCCTTGCATTCCCCAAAACCGAATTCGGCATTCACCTGCATAGCACACCCGGCACCTGGCAACCTAAGATAGATGCAGCTTACCAAAGTGGTTGCAAAAGGTTCGACGTAGCCATTAAAGGTTATGGCGGCTGCCCTATGGCCGCAGATGACCTTACAGGCAATATCGCTACCGAAAATCTAATTGGATACCTTGAAAGTAAAAACGAGCCTATAGGGCTTAATATGGACAAATTCAGGGAAGCGATGGAATATTCGGGGAGGGTGTTTTTGTAGATGTGCAGGTTTCAGATGTGCGGGTGTGCAAATGAAAAAAGCGATGATTTTAGATGTTGGGCGTTGCCTGCGGCCCGGGTCATCCGCTCATACGCACACATGGCCTTAGGCGCAGGCCTGTATCCCAATGTCATTAAGTTAAGAAAAACAGAAGTGAAAAATAATATAGAACACTGAATTTCGAATGTCCAACACCGAAGTTTTTCCTTCATTATTCGAAATTTGATATTCGGTGTTCG
>Ga0075366_10000698_pt1 | contig 15892 bp, 10 predicted proteins | sample EndMethybrTD3031_FD_72351 | JGI IMG/M metagenome (GOLD analysis project Ga0075366, IMG submission 72351) | Populus endosphere microbial communities from Tennessee, USA - Endosphere MetaG P. TD hybrid TD303-1 | ecosystem: Host-associated > Plants > Roots > Endosphere | place: USA: Tennessee...
ACCATAACCTGGTTACATTATTTGGCAAAGTGCCCTTGGTAACCACTCCTGTTATAACTTTTAAAACAGACTTTGTGCGCGCCCCGCTTGATCAGGTCAACAATCTTATTGTCAGTGATCTTACGTTTGCAAGTGCAAACCTGTCCGATTTAAATGCCGGTACATCTAAACTAAATGTACAGGGCAAACCTGTCGGCAGGGCCAATAAATACATGGCAATGCAGCTTTTGGCCGAGGCTTACCTGCGCATGGGTAAAAACGACCTGGCCGAGCAACAGGCGCAGGCGGTTATCAGCAGTGGTAAATTTAGCCTGATAAGCAGCCGTTATGGTGTAAGGGCGAGCGGAGCCGGCGATTATTACTCGGATATGTTTGTGTACGGTAACCAGCGCCGCAGCCAGGGTAACTCAGAAGCCATATGGGTTATTGAGCAGGAAAATCCAAGCTCGGTAGTTGGTGGCAATACAGATGCTGCCCAGCAACGCCGTGTATGGGGAGCGGCCTATTACAATATCAGCGGCATGGTGCTTTGCGATTCGCTTGGCGGGCGTAGCATTGCCAGGCTAAGGTTAAGTAACTGGGTATTGTACGGCCTATATCCTGCCGGAGATTTGCGCAACTCTCAGTATAGTATCAGGAGGCGTTATTATATTAATAACCCGGCTGCCGCCAACTATGGCAAGCAGGTACCTTTTACCGGGCCGGATACTTTATATAAAATATGCCCAAGCATAACCAAATGGGGCGCGTTTGATCCTAACGACACTTTTGGTTATGCCATGATCAAAGATTTCATGATGATGCGCTTAGGCGAAACTTACCTGTTACTTGCCGAAGCACAGGTAAAACAGGGTAAAACCACCGAGGCTGCAAATACCATAAACGTTTTGCGTACGAGAGCGCAGGCGCCATTGGTTACCGCCGATAAGATGACCCTTGATTTTGTACTTGACGAGCGTGCCCGTGAGCTAATTGGCGAAGAAAACCGGAGGATGACATTGATGCGTACCGGCACCCTTGTTGATCGAGCAACACGCCTTAATTCAAACGATGTACAGCATCCTACAACAGGGCTGGCGGCAAAAAACCTGTTGCTGCCTATCCCTTTGTCAGAAATTCAATTGAATAAGGATGCTGTTTTAGAACAAAATCCGGGTTATTAATATAATTCATAGTGTGTGGCAGTGTATATTGCCACACACTTTACTAATTATGCTTTTTAACCGCCTCAAATATTCCCTGCTTACAGTTTTATTGATAAGTAGCTTCCTGCATTCAGGTGCGCAAACTTACCCGGTAAAAGTGAGTACCATTGGTTCCGGATGGGCTAATAACTCGGTAAATACAGTCATTTTTCGCAAAAACTCACTGGTTACTTTTAAGGGTGAGCAATATGCCGCTTACTATGATCAGCAGCAAGTGTTAACCCTGGCTAAAAGGAAAAGTGGGTCGGATGAATGGCAAATTGTTACCACTGCCTACAAGGGCGATGCTGCAGATGCCCATAAAGCCATCAGCATTATGGTTGACGGGGCGGGCTATCTGCATGTGGCCTGGGGTTTGCATAATCAACCATTAAACTATGCCGTGGGCATAGCGCCCGGCAGCCTTGTTTTATCGGCACAAAAGCCAATGACCGGCCTTGCAGAAGACCGCGTAAGCTACCCGGAATTTTATAAACTGCCCAAAGGCGATTTGTTATTTCTTTATAGGAATGGGGCATCTGGTAATGGTAACCTGGTTATTAACAGGTACCTGGTGGCTGTAAAAAAATGGGTAAATGTGCAAAGCAACCTTATTGATGGCGAAGGCAAACGGAATGCTTATTGGCAAATGGCCATTGATAAAAAAGGATTTATACACCTATCATGGGTGTGGCGCGAAAGCCCGGATGTGGCCAGTAACCATGACATGTGCTACGCAATATCAAAAGATGGCGGGATAACCTGGGAACGATCGACGGGGCAAACCTATAATTTGCCAATTACCGCCACTACAGCCGAATACGCTTGCCAAATTCCGCAAAAAAGCGAGCTGATTAACCAAACATCGATGGTTATTGACGACGATGGCAATCCATTTATAGCCAGCTATTGGCGCGAGGAGGGGCAAACGGTTCCGCAATACCATATTATTTATAAAAATAATGGGCAGTGGGCAAGCAGTAACCTCAATTTTCGCAAAACCCCATTTAGTTTAAGCGGAATGGGCACAAAAAGTATCCCTATATCGCGCCCGCAGGTTATTGCCTGGAAACAGGGTAAAAACACGGCCGCGGCCTTAATATTCAGGGATACAGAACGGGCAGATAAAGTTTCCGTCGCGCTTACCAATAACCTGGCCGCGAATAATTGGGCGGTTAGCGATTTGTCGGCTTTGGCCGTTGGAGCCTGGGAACCAACTTATGACACCGAACTATGGAAGGATAAAAAGATACTTAACCTGTTTATACAAAAAGTAGTACAGGTGGATGGAGAAGGGCAGGCCAGCATTACCGCCCAGCCGGTACAGGTGCTGGAATGGAAGCCGGCTGATAATTAAAAACAGGAAAACATGAAAATTAAAAATACATTAAGCTGCTGCCTTGCCTTGCTGATTTTTTGCGGGGCCAATGCGCAACTGGTTAAGTTTAAAACCGATAAAAAGTTGCTGCAAACCATCAACAGCGATTACAAAATTGCGGTGGGCCAGTATAAACTGATGACCCACGAGCTTGATACCAATAAATTCCCTAAAACTTATTATCCTAAAACCGGCAAGTTTGAAACAAGCGGTGCCGGCTGGTGGTGCAGTGGTTTTTACCCCGGCACGTTATTATACCTGTACCACCAAACCGGCGATAAGGCATTACTTGCCGAAGCTAACCGTATAATGAAAGTGCTCGCCGGCCAGCAATATAACAAAACCACGCACGATTTAGGGTTTATGATGTATTGCAGCTTTGGCAATGCCGAAAAGTTTGAGCCCAAGCCCGAATATAAACAGATCCTGATTAACAGTGCAAAATCTTTAATTACGCGGTTCAACCCAAAAGTGGGCTGCATCAAATCATGGGATTCAAACAAACCCGAATACCTGGTAATTATCGATAATATGATGAACCTTGAGCTATTGTTTTGGGCTACCCGCGTTACGGGCGATAGCAGTTTTTATAAAATAGCGGTAACCCATGCCAATACCACCATGAAAAACCATTTCCGGGCAGATTACAGTTCATATCATGTGATAAATTATAACCCGCAAACCGGCGATGTCTTACAAAAACGCACTGCCCAGGGCTTTGCCGATGAATCGGCCTGGGCACGTGGACAGGCTTGGGGATTGTATGGCTATACTGTTATGTATCGGGAAACCAAGGATAAAAAATACCTCGACCAGGCAAATCACATTGCCGGCTTTATATTGAACAATCCCAATTTGCCGGCCGATAAAATCCCCTACTGGGATTACAATGCACCTAATATTCCGAACGCCTTACGGGATGCTTCGGCGGGCGCGGTAATGGCTTCGGCTTTACTGGAACTTTGCCGTTATACCGGTAAAAAGCAGGGCCAGCTATATTTCACAACAGGCGAAACCATTATCCGTAATTTATCGGGTGCTACATATCGGGCTGCCACGGGTACCAATGGCGGCTTTATTTTAAAACACAGCGTAGGTAGTTTGCCGGCAAACTCCGAAGTAGATGTGCCGCTTACCTACGCCGATTACTATTTTATAGAGGCATTAAGCCGGTATAAAAATTTTAACAAATAATGATAGACGGATTGAGGCTTAAATACGCCGCTGTCGTAAAAAAATAACCGTTATGAAAAAAATACTGTTTTTACTTTGTGTTATGCTGCCGGCGCTTAATTTATGGGCACAAAAAAATATATCAAATGGCCTTGCCGATAGGAAGCTGTGGCTGGCTTATATGGATAAAATAGCCCGGCCGGTAATATCAAGCCTGGCCGAAGATAAGCTGAAGCAAAATATGCCGGTGAACTTATCCGATCGTATAGACAATAAAGAAGGACGTTCAAAAGTAGCTTACCTGGAAGCCTTTGGCCGTACCCTGAGCGGAATTGCCCCCTGGCTTAACCTGGAAGGTGGCGATGCTGCCGAAGTTAAATTACGCAACCAGTACCGCGCCTGGGCATTAAAGGCGATAAGCAACGCGGTTAATCCGCAGGCTAAAGATTATTTGCAATGGAATGGCGGGCAGCCTTTGGTTGATGCATCGTATGTAGCCTTCGCCCTTGTCAGGAGCCCCTGGTTGTGGGAGCACCTTGACGATAATGTAAAAAAACAAGTGGTTGACGCGCTGAAAATAACCCGTAATACGGTGCCGGTTTACTCCAACTGGATCCTGTTTTCGGGCATGATCGAAGCCTTCTTTTGTAAATACGATTTAGGCGATGATCCTGTACGTACCGAATACGGCATCCGCGAATTTACCCAACACTGGTATATTGGCGATGGCTTGTTTTCGGATGGGATGACCTTTCACCTGGATTACTACAACAGCATTGTGATACAACCCAATTTAGCCACCATGTTACAGGTGCAGGCCGAAAAAAAGAAGAACTATCAACACGAGCAGGAGCGGGTAAAAGCCATAGGCCAACGCTATGCCGAAATATTGGAGCGCCAGATTAATGCCGATGGCAGTTACCCGGCAACCGGCCGCTCTATAGTTTACCGGGCAGGGGTTTTTCATCATTTGGCCAATATGGCTTATATTAAACAACTCCCGGCCTCATTACCACCGGCACAGGTACGTTGCGCTTTAACTGCTGTTATCAAAAAAACATTGGAGTCGCCGGCTACATTTACGGCGGATGGATGGCTCAACATCGGCCTTTACGGCAAGCAGCCCGGCCTTGCCGATTTTTATATCACTACCGGCAGCTTATACATTTGCAGTAATATTTTTGTGCCGCTTGGCTTGCCCGAAACCGACGAATTTTGGAGTACCCCGCCCCTCAAATGGACCGAAGCTAAAATCTGGAGCGGAGAAGATGTAAAAGCCGACCACGCCCTTGATATCAGGTAAGAACAGGGAACTATTTCCCATCAAAGTAAACAGGAACGGTGTAAGCTTAGCTTATGCCGTTTTTTGATTAAACCAGGCGGCAATTTCGGTATTAGTTAAAAATATGTTCCTTTTTTGCCCAAATTGACTTCTTCTCCCCCTTATTTGGCCTACTGAACCCCCTCGGGAGTTTCTATTTTGGCCTACTTTCGGAACTCAATTATAAACGATTTTTGCGGACGCGTTTTGCGCGTATCAATAAACCATTTTGATAGGTTTTGAATTTGCCGGGTTGTAATTGATAAGCACGTGTCTTTTAAAAAGCATATTATAAGTGAAAATGTTTGGAGCATTTATGGAGATAAAATACCAAAAAATTGATTTTTATATCAAAAAGATAAAACGAACCGCAGCCTTCCTTATCCTTTTAGGGATGGGGTTGTCCGCACATGCTCAAAAAAAATTACAGGTATTACCTAACATAAATTATTGCGCTGCACAAGCCCAAAAAACGCTAAACGTTATTCCGGCAAATGGTAACAACATCCCCCGTAATATAGACAAGGGTAAAACAGATTGGCGGTACGTAAGTTACCAGGATTGGTGCAGCGGTTTCTGGCCCGGCATTTTATGGTACCTATATGAAGGCACCCATGACAAAAAATGGAAAACCGCGGCTGATAAATTCACACGGGAGCTAACGCCGGTTTCTGAACATAGCGGTTTCGATCATGATTTGGGCTTCATGATGTTTAACAGCTTTGGCAACGGCTACCGGCTGACTGGAAACGCTGAGTACAAAAAGGCTGTATTGAGATCGGCAGATTCATTGGCCACCTTATTTAACCCCAAAGTGGGTACTATTTTATCGTGGCCATCAATGGTGAAAAAAATGGGTTGGCCCCACAATACCATTATCGATAACATGATCAACTTGGAGTTGCTGTTCTGGGCTTCAAAAAACGGCGGCAGCAAGCATTTGTTTGATGTAGCGGTTAAGCATGCCGAAACCACCATGCACAACCACTTCCGGCCCGATTATACCTCATACCATGTTGTAGTATATGATACGGTTACCGGGAAAAAAATAAAAGGGATAACCCACCAGGGCTATGCCGATAACAGCATGTGGGCACGCGGCCAATCATGGGCCATATATGGTTTTACCATGTGCTACCGCGAAACCGGGAAAACAGAATTTTTAAACTTTGCACAAAAAGTAGCCGATGTATATTTAAGCCGCTTACCGGCCGATTTGGTCCCTTACTGGGATTTTGATGATCCGGCTATACCCAATACCGCTAAAGATGCTTCGGCTGCGTGTGTAACGGCTTCGGCATTACTGGAATTATCCACTTTTGTAAAAGATAAATCGAAGGCACGGGTGTACCGGCAAAAGGCCGAAGCCATGCTGCAAACACTTTCCTCCCCGGCTTACCAAAGCCGTAATGTTAATAGCGCTTTTTTGTTGCATTCCACAGGCCATCACCCAGCCGGGACAGAGATTGACGCATCAATTATTTATGCCGATTACTATTATTTGGAAGCCTTATTAAGATTGGATAAATTACAAACTGTCAACACTGTTAATCGCCAACATAAATCACACTAAATGAGATATTTTTTATTAGCTGTAGTTTCATTGATTACGTTAACTGCCCAGGCGCAAAACAAGGCTACAGACAGCCCCCTGGTAGTTCAATCGCCTGATAAAAACCTGGCCCTGAGGTTTTATCAAAAACAGTCGGCCGATAATAAGCGGACCATGTATTACCAGGTAACCTACCAGGGTAAACAGGTTATTGGCGAGTCGGTGCTGGATATTCAGCTGGATAACCAGCTATCAGAAAAAGCCATGGCGCTGAAAGTAGACCGGCATAAAAACTGGTGCGAAAACCTGGTGATAAAAGATATTAAAACCACTACCCATGATACCACCTGGCTCCCTGTAAATGGCGAACGCGCGCAGATCAGGGACCATTATAACGCTGCGTATGTCACCCTGGTGAAGGATGATAACCCCATGTATGTGATGCAGGTACAGGTCCGGGTTTATGATGAGGGTGTTGCCATCCGTTACTTTTTTCCCGAAAATGAAAAAGGGACCTATTATAACGTCACCGCCGAAAATACCGAGTTTAATTTGCCCGCCGGTACCCAGGCCTGGTTTGCCAACTGGGCCCAGGCGCCTTATTATAAACTGCCGCTGGCCGGCTGGCCCGGCGAAAGCGAACGTCCGCTGACATTAGAACTGCCCAACGGGCTATTTGCCACGCTTGGCGAGGCGCAGCTGGTTGATTATGCCCGTACCAAATTCAAATTAAGCGATGATAAGCCAAATACCATTGTAACCTCGATGTTTGGAGGGGCGCAGCTTGTATCTCCGGTTGGTACGCCCTGGCGTGTAATTATGGTGGCCACAACTCCGGGCGATTTGATAGCGCATAATTACATGATGCTTAACCTGAACGAACTATCTAAAATAACAAATACAGATTGGATAAAACCAGGCAAAATTATGCGCGTGATGACCCAAACCACCGCCGATGCCAAAGCTAATATCGACTTTGCTGTAAAACACGGACTGCAATACATCCTGTTTGATTGGAAATGGTACGGGCCGGCATTCAGCTTTGATTCAGACGCCACAAAAGTTGCTGCAACTGATTTTGATTTGCCGGGCATTATTCAATACGGCAAGAATAAAGGCGTAGGAGTATGGCTATATGTTAATCAGCAGGCTTTAATGGCGCAAAGCGACAGCCTGTTTGCTGTATATAGTAAGTGGGGGGTAAAAGGTGTAAAATTTGGCTTTGTACAGGTTGGCTCGAACCGGTGGACCACCTGGGTAGAGAAGGCAATACAGCAAGCGGCTGCCAGCCATATCATGGTTAACATTCATGACGATTGGCGCCCTACCGGCGAACAGCGCACCTGGCCCAACCTGATGACGGCCGAAGGTATACGAGGCAACGAAGAAATGCCCGATGCAACCCACAATACTGTATTGCCATTTACCCGCTACATAGCAGGCCCGGCCGATTATACCATCTGTTATTTTGATAAGCGTATAAAAACTACTCATGCCCATCAGTTGGCATTGGCCGCTATTTATTATAGCCCCCTGCAAACGCTTTACTGGTATGATAAGCCATCGGCCGAGCATAACGAGCCCGAACTGGAATTTTGGGACAACATCCCGACCAGCTGGGACGAAACAAGGGTAATACAAGGGAAGCCGGGCGCATATATTACTACCGCAAGGCGCAAAGGAACCGAATGGTTTGTAGGCACCATTACCAATAATGAAGCAAGGACATTGAAAGTGGCCCTCACTTTTCTGCAGCCGGGCAAAAAATACCGGGCCAGAATTTATAGTGACGATGTCACCGTGCCTACGGCCACACAGGTACGGGTTAGCAGCACAATGGTTAGCAGTAAAACAGTGTTAAACATCAACTTGCAACCATCAGGAGGCGAGGCAATGCATATAGAAGAAATTAAATGAGCATAATCAATAATGAGTTTTACAGTAACACCAAACCGCGACATGTCAATTGAAAACCTGTTTACTCCATATATTTTAAGCGCGGATATTGGTGGGTCACATATAACAGCAGCAATATGTAATTATAAAACAAACACCATTATTGAACAAAGCCAGGTAAGGATTGATGTTGACAGCCAGGGCCCGGCGGCGGATATTTTATTTGCCTGGAGCGATATCTTAAAACAGGTTTCAGAAAAAGCAAATGTTCGGGTATCAGGCCTGTCGCTGGCTATGCCCGGCCCTTTTGATTACCACAACGGAATCTCGTACATCAGGGGGCTTAACAAGTATGAATCTATCTATGGCATCAACATTAAACAGCACCTGGCCAACGCGCTGCAAATACACCATAAGCGCATTAAGTTCAGAAACGATGCCGAAGCCACAGTTGCAGGCGAATGCATTGCAGGGGCAGGGAAAGAGTATCACCAGGTGATGGGTGTTACCCTTGGAACAGGTTTTGGATCGGCATATTTTACCAAAGGCGAAATAACAGATTTGAATTTGGGCAGCTTACCGTTTAAAGAAACCATCGCCGATGACTATTTGTCAACCAGGGGATTTGTAAAGCGATATCATGAATTATCGGGCAAATCAGTTAAAAACGTAAAGGAACTCGCTTTTATAGCCGATATGCATAGGGTTGCCGGGCAGGTGTTTGATGACTTTGCCGAAAACCTAAGCAATTTCCTGGAGCCACATATTGCGGCCATGTCCCCGCAATGTTTGATACTCTGCGGTAATATAACCCGGGCGTCCGATCTGTTTTTGCCGGCTTTGAAAAATAGATTGCCAAATATTGTTATTGAACTTGCCCGGTTAGGAGAATACGCGCCGCTTATAGGGGCTGCCCATCTTTTTAATCCAGTAGAAAAAGTCGTAGCTTCAGTTAAAAAATTAAAAACCAATGACCAATAAACCAGCTTTTACCGAAAAGAAATTTGTCGTGACGTTTGTTTTCGTCACCTCCCTTTTTTTAATGTGGGGATTGCTCCATTCCATGAGCGATGTATTGAATAAACATTTTCAGGATGTATTGAACGTTTCCAAATCGCAGTCGGGGCTGATACAACTCTCTGTTTTTGGCGCTTATTTTATAATGAGTATTCCTGCGGGATATTTTTTAAAGAAATACGGGTATAAACCGGGTGTTATTTTAGGTTTAATGCTGTTTGCCACCGGAACCTTTTTATTTGTACCTGCGGCAAATGCCAATTCATTCAACTTTTTCAGAATAGCCTTGTTTATTTTAGGTTGCGGTATGGCCACGCTGGAAACAGTAGCACACCCTTTTGCGGCATCTTTAGGTGATCAGCGTACCAGCGACCAGCGTATTAACTTTTCACAATCGTTTAATGCGATAGGCACAATTATCGGCCCCGCACTTGGGGCGTACTTTTTTTTCCGTACTGCCGGTGAATACTCTACGGATTTGTCGTCGGTTAAAACGTTATACGTTGGCATAGGGTGCGTAATTGTATTTATTGCTATTGTTTTCCTGTTTCTTAAAATACCTGTATTAACTGTTTCCCATGTAGCGGTATCAGAAGCGGATGCCGATGCTGTAAATGTAGATATCGCCCCAACGAAAAAACTATATAAGCACAATCATTTTGTATGGGCTGTTGTTGCGCAATTTTTTAACGTAGCCGCGCAGGGTGGCACCTGGGCCTACTTTATTAACTATGGGCACGATATTATGGGTTTTAGCAATGAAACCGCCGCCGGATATATGAGTGTTTTTATGGCCATGATGGCTGTTGGCCGTATTATAGGTACTTTGCTGATGAGGTTTATTGCCCCCAATAAATTACTGGCAGCATTTGCTTTAGGAAGCGTGGTTATGTGTGTTATTGTTGCCCAGGGCTATGGATGGACATCATATATCGCGTTAATGATGATCAATTTTTTCTTCAGCATTATGTTCCCAACTATTTTTAGCCTTGGCCTTAAAAACCTGGGCAAACATACCCAGCAGGCATCTTCCTTTATTTCTATGGGAGTAGTTGGCGGCGCATGCTTTCCGCTGCTGATGGGGCTCATCGCTAACCATAATGTGGCCAAGGCCTATTACCTGCCAATAATTTGTTATGTGGTGATCTTTTTGTTCGGTGCAAAATTTTATAAAGTGAAACATTGATACAGCTCAAATTATACATGCTAACCCTCAGCTTATTGGTTTCCAGCCAGTTGGTTATGGCCCAAGGGAGAAACGTATCAGCAACTGATGGCCCGTTATCCAAAGTGTGGGTGGCCGACCAGGGGAACGGTACTTATAAGAATCCTGTTTTGTATGCAGATTATTCAGACCCTGATGCTATACGCGTCGGCGACGATTATTACCTGGTTGCTTCCAGTTTTAATTGTATGCCCGGCCTGCCTGTTCTTCATTCTAAAGACCTGGTTAACTGGAAGCTGATCAATTACGCGTTAAAAAAGCAAATTCCTGAAACTGTTTATGACAAACCCCAACATGGCAAGGGTGTTTGGGCGCCCAGCATCCGTTTTCATAAGGGCGAATTTTATATTTATTATCCCGATCCCGACTATGGTATTTATATGATTAAAGCCAAAGATCCGGCGGGTGCCTGGACTAAACCTTTGTTGATTTTGCCGGGCAAGGGAATTATAGATCCCTGCCCGTTTTGGGACGATGATGGTAAGGCCTACCTGGCGGTGGCCTGGGCAGGCAGCCGTGCCGGTGTTAACAGCTTGCTAACCATTTTTAAGCTAAACGCCGCAGGGACAAATGTTACGGATGAAGGTAAACACGTTTACGATGGGCATGATAAAAACCCAACTATTGAAGGCCCCAAGCTGTATAAACGTAACGGGTACTATTACCTGTTGGCGCCCGCAGGCGGTGTGGCCACCGGCTGGCAGCTTGCGTTGCGGTCAAAAAATATTTACGGGCCGTATGAGGCCAAAATAGTGATGAACCAGGGCCAAAGCAAGGTGAACGGTCCACATCAGGGTGCGCTGGTGCAGACACAAACCGGCGAGCCCTGGTTTATTCATTTCCAGGATAAAGGAGCTTATGGCAGGATACTGCACCTGGAGCCGGTAAAATGGATCAATAATTGGCCGGTAATTGGAAAAGACGACGATGGTGATGGCATAGGTGAACCTGTACTTACCTATAAAAAGCCCAACGTGGGTAAAACTTATCCCCCAACAACCCCGGCAGAAAGTGATGAATTTAATGCAGATAGGCCCGGTTTACAATGGCAGTGGCATGCCAACCCCAAAATACAATGGAGTGCGCTTATTCCTTGTTCGGGCTATCTGCGGTTGTTTGCTTATCCCACAGAGGCTGAATCGGTTAATCTTTGGCCTGTGCCGAATTTGTTGTTGCAAAAATTCCCGGCTGCCGATTTTACGGCAACAACCAAGGTGGATTATAAAGTGGAATGGGATGTATGGCAAAGCAAAAAAGCAGGCTTGCTTATAATGGGGAACGACTATGCTTACCTGGCAGTTTCTAAAGATGAAAAAGGCTTTAAAATAAGCCAGGTGATTTGCAAAGGGGCGGTAAATGGCAATACAGAAGAAGAAGTAGCCGAAAATAGGATCAATCAATCTGCTGTTTACCTCCGGGTCCATGTAAGTGCGCCCGATGCCCGGTGTAGCTTTAGTTATAGTGAAGATGGAACCAATTTTAAAGGAATAGGAACACCGTTTACCGCCCTGCCCGATAAATGGATAGGGGCTAAGGTAGGCTTGTTTTGTATCAGCAAACCAAATGTACGTACAGGCGGATATGCCGATTTTGATTGGTTCCGGATAACACCATAAACCCGGTTGGTGGATGAGTTTAAAAGTAAATAGCGAGGTATACAGTATAGTTGTTAATAATTTCAGGAAGAAGTTAATGCATAATTTGAAATGAAGAGGTACCTGGCTTATGCGCTTATAAACATGCTGTGTATTTGTTTACTGCCCAACAGTGTTGTTGCCCAAAACGCGGTATGGCAGTGGTCGGTGCCGGTAAAAGGTGCGGCACAAGTTGATAAAAAAGCAAGGGTATTTTTGTGGATCCCACCTGATTGCAAAAAAGTTAAAGCTTTCATTTTCGCGCAAAACAATATGGAAGAACAATCCATATTAGAAGATGCGTGTTTTAGAAAGGAAATGGGAAAGCTTGGTATTGCAGAAGTTTGGGTAAGCCCGGCATACGATCTGATGTTTAATTTTGACCAGGGCGCCGGTGATACTTTTAATGACATCATGGCACACCTGGATGAAGTATCCGGTTATTCCGAGCTTGTTTATATTCCTTTTGTCAGCATGGGGCACTCGGCCGCCGCAAGCAATCCCTATTACATGGCGGCCTGGAACCCCGAAAGGGCGCTGGCTGCAATTTCGGTAAGCGGGCAATGGCCGTATTTCAGGCATGTTTCTTTTGCCCCTGATATATGGGGAAACAGAACAATCGATTATATCCCCTGCCTGGAAACCATGGGCGAATATGAAGCGGCCGACAGTTGGTCGGCAGAGGGGTTAAAAGAAAGGGAGAGCCATCCATTGATGCCGTTGAGCATGCTGGGCTGCCCGGCAGAGGGGCATTTTGCTGCTTCAGAGGCTAAAATAGCATATATCGCATTATACTTAAAAAAGGCCATCCAATACCGGATGCCTAAAAACACGCCCGATGGCCTGGCACCCAAACTGATCCCAATTGATCCCGCAAAAATCGGCTGGCTGGTTGATAAATGGCGTTTTGACCAGGCGCCCACTGCACAACCGGCACCGATTGATCAATATAAGGGAGATCATACGCAGGCTTTCTGGTATTTTGATGAGGAACTGGCCAGTGCAACAACCCGCTATGAAGCCCGGTACCGTAACCAAAAGCCGCAATTAATTGGTTTTGTGCAGCATGGTAAGTTATTAAACCAGCACAATGTTCATCAGCAGTTTAACCTTACCTTTGAACCCGGGGCAGATGGTATTACTTTTAAAGTGAAGGCCGCTTTTTATGATACCGTTCCCGGTGGTAGTCCAAGGCCGGCGGTTTGGGCACATTTGCCGATTGGTGCGCGCATAGGCCATGCTAAAAGTAGCTTGCCCATAACGGTTGACCGTATTACCGGGCCGTTCATCAAAATCAACGATTCTACATTCAGAGTTCATCCTCAAAAAGGATTTTATGAATCTTCGCATAGTTACGAGTTATGGTTTTCGGCAACTCATCCCGGCGATAATGAATATAAACCGGCGGTACAACAGGCTTTAATGGCCATCGCCCCAGGAAATATGCTGGGGAAAGAGCAGCATATTTCCTTTTCGGTTATACCTAATCAGCACCCAAATAAAAAGGGCATAAAATTGCGTGCCGTATCAGATGCCGATGTTCCTGTTTGTTTTTATGTTCAGGATGGCCCCGCCGAAGTTATAGGTGACAGTTTGAATATCACAGCAATACCGCCACGCAGCAGGTTCCCGGTAAAAGTAACGGTAATAGCCTGGCAATATGGTAATAGTAATGAACCCAAGCTACAAACCGCAAAACCGGTTGAACGCGTATTCTGGATTAATAAATGATAAAACTAATTGCAGTGCCCATAATCCGTAAAGTTGTTGCTTTGTTGCTGGCTATTTTTGTTTCAATAACCTGTAAAGCCCAGGATAGCCCTAATCTGCATGTTTATCAATACAGCGTGAAGGTTGGTACCCGAACTGCTTATTTATGGATCCCGCCGGATTGCAAACAGGTTAAAGGGGTAATTATATCCCCGGCCAATTTGCTTGAACGTAATTGGCTCGAAGATCCGCTGATACGTAGTACCGCGGCTGAAATAGGTTTAGGTATTATCTGGATTGGGCCGGGGCAAAGGAACGACCAGTCTTTCACTGCCGATATGAAGCCCGGAATGGAAATGGTTTTTCAGCAAATGATGAATAACCTGGCGCAGGAGTCGGGTTATTATGAATTGAAAAATGCGCCGGTAATACCAATGGGGCATTCGGCCAACGGGCATTTTGCCTGGACCTTTGCAAATGCTTTGCCCGAACGAACAATAGCATGCATCCCCGTAAAAACTATTCCCTTACCTGATTCCCTGAAATTTAAAAATATTCCGCTTTGTTACATTGTAGGCGAAACTACCGAGTGGCCTCAATTCCGTGTGCCCGACCCGACCACCCAACCGGGCGACCGGGACTTTTACTGGCCGGTGGTTAAACAAACCGCATTAGCTTTACGTGCCCGTGATGCCGGTAACCTAATTAGTGTGGTGGTAGATCCCGGCGGAGGGCATTTCGACTGGTCTGCCCGTTTGGCAAAATTTATTGCATTTTATATCCGTAAAGCTTGCCGGTACCGTTTGCCCGGACCAGGGCAACAGGGTTTAAAACCGGTGGATAGGTCGAGCGGGTGGTTAACCGGTGCCGGTGGCATGGAAAAAGAGGTGTTTTCACCGGCTCCTTATAGCATGTTTAAAGGCGGAGACGCTAATGGCTATTGGTTTTTTGACCGGGAAACAGCTTTAGCAGCCATGCAATTTGAGGGCGATCGCATAAAACGTAAACGGCAAATGCTTACGTTTATGCAAGGCGGCCGGTTATTACCGGTGGCCAAACTGGGCTATGCCGATTTGAAATTTGAACCGGAAGAAGACGGTGTTTCTTTCCGGCTAAAAGGCGGCTTTTTGCCGGAAATACCACCAGAACTTATTGGCAAAGGCCAAAAGCTGGGCCATGCGCCGGGGCCAATTATCTTTAGGGTGATCTCCGGTCCGGCAGTACAAACGGAGCCTTCCTTATTCAAGTTACAGTTTGACAGGATGGGAATGGGCGGCGAATTGTGGATACAGGAAGAAAATGCCGGCGATGCTGCCTATCGTCATGCTGTACAACCCGGCAAAATGACCATCCCCGCTAAATTAACGAGTGGAAAGTCCCAGGAAATAACCTTTGTAAAGATACCGGATGTTAAATTGGGAACGAAAGAACTGGCTTTGCATGCCTTCTCAAATTCAGGATTGCCTGTAGTGTATTATATCAGTTCAGGGCCGGCATATGTGGAAAACGGCATAATAAAATTTACACCCGTTCCCATTAAAAGTAAGTACCCTGTAAAAGTAAATATTGTGGCTTATCAGTGGGGGAGGACAACAGGCACTTTATACCAGTCTGCAGTGTCAGTCGAACAAATATTTTATATATACAAGTAACGTTATATCGTCCAAAATCAGGCATAAGCTTCGTGGATATTAAAATCAACAAAGGAATTTAGTTATCATAAAAAAATAGGATGAATTATATCAAAGTACCATGTTTACTGTTATGCGTTTTTTTATCAGTATGCTTATCCGGGCAGTTAC
>Ga0075366_10000699_pt1 | contig 15891 bp, 11 predicted proteins | sample EndMethybrTD3031_FD_72351 | JGI IMG/M metagenome (GOLD analysis project Ga0075366, IMG submission 72351) | Populus endosphere microbial communities from Tennessee, USA - Endosphere MetaG P. TD hybrid TD303-1 | ecosystem: Host-associated > Plants > Roots > Endosphere | place: USA: Tennessee...
GGGATGAAAACGGGAACACCGTTTTAGAATGTACCGATAACGGTATTGGCATTGATATGAAACTGCACGAAAAAAAGATTTTTGGCCTGTATAAAACTTTTCATGACCGTAAAGATTCGCATGGGGTGGGTTTGTTTTTAACCAAAACCCAGGTTGACTCACAAGGCGGACAAATAACCGTAACAAGCAAGCCCAATAGTGGCAGCACATTTAAAATAACTTTTAATGAAAAAAATTGATACCCTTTGTGTGATAGATGATGATGATATCTACACTTTTACCATCAAACGCATTATAGCCAAAGCAGAAGTTGCCGAGAAAACCATTTTTTTTCATAACGGCCGGGTCGCAATCGATTTCATTCGTGATTGCGTGGAAGCAATTGCCAATTTGCCCGACATGATCCTGCTTGATTTGAACATGCCCGTGCTTGATGGCTGGCAGTTTTTGGATGAATTTATAAAGCTGGTACCCCGTATTGGCAAAAAAATATTGATTTACATTGTAAGTTCATCTATTGACGAGGACGACTTTAAACGCGCCAAAGAGATGGAGCTGGTATCTGATTTTATTGTAAAGCCCCTCAACGCAATTGATCTCAGGAGTATTGTGGATCAGTGGGCCTGATAAAAAAGCTGAAAGCAAAAGGCTTAAAGCTGAAAGTTTTGCCGGCTTTTGAAGTCAAGATGTAGTAGGGCTTTGATCTTTCTTCGGGCATAATCCTTAGCTTAGCTTCGGATTTGATACCTATGCTAACTTTTAAAGCTTTTTATAATAGCCTTCGGGAGCGGCTTCATTACATATACCTTTTATATGCGGTGCCACTGGTGGTTATTATAGCCTTGATAACCCCTGCTTTTCAAAGCCCCGACGAGCCAAACCATTTTGCCCGTGCCGAACAGGTTTCGAGGCTTGAATGGGTACCCACATTTGTATACGATAAGGTGCAACACGCCGATTCCATATCCAAAGATCCAACCCTGGTTTATCCCGATAGAGGAGGCTTTGCCGTTGATAAAGGTATTTACCAGCTCGACAGTATTTACAAGCCACTGGCCCGCCATGATAGTATAAAAGTAGCAGCATTAAAAACAGACAGCGCCAAAAAAATAGGATGGCATACGGGTACCATCTATTTTAATTTTGGCAATACGGCCATTTATCCCCCGGTTGTTTATTTAATGCAGGCGCTGGGTATTTCGGTCGGTAAGCTGCTTCATTTAAGTATCCTTAATACATTATACCTTTCCAGGATATTGAATGGTTTGTTATGTGTGGCGCTGTGCTTTTTTGCCCTGTTGCTGGCCAGGCAAAGTAATGTTTTACTATTCATCGTGTTACTTTTCCCGATGACGGTATCGTTATTTGCTTCGGTAAGCCAGGATGCTGTTTTAATTAGCTGTTGTTTTTTACTTGTTGGGTTTATTGATAATTTTTCTTTCGGCGATAAAAAACATCAGCCCAAATGGGGCCTGTATGTCATGGTTATCCTGGTATCCATCATCGGCATTGCCAAACCGCCTTATATCATTTTTGTTTTTTTGTTCCTGTTTTTAAAGCTTAACCCAAAGCAAAAAGCTGTAAGTATCGTTACGCCCCTTGTGGTACTGGCGTTTTGGCTCATTATTAATCATGGCAGCTTCCTGATTAAATTTGCACCGGCCGAAATGCGGTTTAATTCAAAATTACAGCTACAGTATATATTACACCATCCTTTCAAGTTCATTGGCATGTTCTTTAACTTTGATAAACCCGCGTTACAAAACATAGCCTATATGTTTGTTGGCGTGCTGGCCTGGCTTGATATGCAACTGCCCGATATTTATTACCGCAATGCCTATATATGCCTCTTTTTAGGCATTGTGATCAGCTTGGGTTTCAAAGGAAATTGCAGGCTCAGGATAGCATTACTGGCTTGCAGTATCATCACTATTATAGCAGTTATATCGGCCCAATATGTAACCTGGACAGCCCTGCAATCGCCAACCCTTAGCGGAATGCAGGGCAGGTACCTCATTCCCATTTTTCCACTTATAGCGCTGGCTTTAAGCAGTTATAGCATCAACACCAGGTTTGCAGGGTTAAAAGCCATCCTGTTATCGGCCGTTTTGCTATTCCCGGTATATTCGGCCATTGTTATGATCCAGGTTATTACAGCCCGGTATTATTAGTGGTTTATTTTTGCCTTTCGCCTAAAGAAAACCAATTGCCCGAGTCGTCTTTAAATAATGCCTCAAAGCCATAAAATTCTTTGGTTGGCTCTTTTTTAAACTCAACGCCTTTGGCTTTCAATTCTTCGTAAGTAGCCACCAGGTCGTTACATTCAAATACGCCAAAGCCGAAGGTGCCCTGGCTCACCAGGTTACGCATTTGTTGGGCGGCCTCCTTTTTAAACATCATTCCCTCGGCAATAGCCATAAGCGAAATCTCCAGTTCCGGCTGCTCAGGCGGGCATACGGTAAGCCAACGCATCCCCGGCCCCATTGAAGCATCGGTGTGTACTTTAAAGCCCAGTTTATTAACGTAAAAATCATAAGCACTGTCCTGGTCCAGGACAAATATGCTTACATGGTTCATTTTTGTAATCATGGCGTTAATTATTTATCTGCCTCAAATATGGGTATTGCCCCCGGCCTTTACCTATCCAAAATTGCTGTTTTAAACCCAGCCATTTTCCTGTGCAAAACAATTGGGGATAAACTTTAGCGGCGCTTCCAGCATCTCGGCCGCACGTTTAAGTTCCCCCTGCCGGTATGCCGATGGCGACAAAGAGACTATCTTTTTAAACAACGCCGAAAAAGAAGTAACGCTATCAAAGCCTACGGCATAACAAGCGGCCGCTACAGGCGTGCCCTTTTGCAAAAGCAGGCGGGCCTGCTCAATCCTCACCGCTATCAGGTATTGGTGAGGGGTTTTACCATAGGTAGCTTTAAACAAGCGGATAAAGTGAAACTTTGAGAAAAAGGCTTCATCGGCAATATTGTCCAGGTTGATGGGCTGGTAGTAATGGTCGTCTATAAAAAGCTTGGCATGTACAATCCGCCTGTACAAATAAATCTTTGGAAAAGATGCCATGCCACTCATTGGGTTTTATTGCTATGCAGGTAAATATCGGGGTAATTGCCGGAATAAAAATCGTCTGAATCAGAATTTGTCTGAACAGGAATTTTTCACATGTTGTTTATTTTTATAGAATGCTCAAGATAGCTAAGCTGTTTTAAAAATTACCTAACTTATGAGCTATTTTCCCAATGAACCAATGAACCAGTGGACCAATGAACCAACACACAATTTCTAAAACAATTTCCCGCTTTATATCATTTTAATATCTGCTATTCGTTTAGTAATCTTGTACGCATCTTTTCGTAGCTTAAATGGCTTTAAAACACAGTTCTGCCTTACCCCCGGAAATGTTAAGGGTTTTTGAGACCTTACCTCAGCCCTATCTTATACTTTCGCCCGAGCTTTATATGCTTACGGCCAGCAATGTTTATTTGCAGCTTACCAACAAAACAAGGGTCGAGATTGAAGAACAGTATCTTTTTGATGTATTCCCGAAAATGCCCGACTGGTCGTCAGAGGAGGGTGGCATTGCTTTTTCACTTAACAAAGTTTTAGAAACCCTGCAGCCTCACCAGTTGTCCATTACACGTTTTGACATACCCGACCGTGATAACCCGCAACAATTAACAGAACACTATTGGGAAACCTCGCACACACCGGTATTTGACGCCGATGGCAAAATTTGTTATATTATTCACCATACGGAAGATGTTACTGAACGGGTACTTGCCGAACGCGCCTTAAAACACAGCCTGGATAAAGAAACCCAGGCAGCCGCCACCGCCAAAAGATTACGCCAGCAAATTGAAAAACTTTTTGACGAAATACCTGCGCAGATAGCAATAGTAACCGGCCCCGATATGGTTTATGAGTTTATAAACCCACGTTACAAAACCGACCTTTTCCCTAACCGTGAAGTTTTAGGCAAGCCCTTATTAGATGCCCTGCCCGAAGTAACCGGCCAGCCCATATGGGACATTTTGCAGCATGTATACAAAACGGGCGAAACCGTTGCCGGCAAGGAAATTAATATTCCATTGGCCGATGAAACGGGCGGCAATGTTAAAGACCACTATTTTAACTATGTATACCAAGCCATTCGCGATGATGAGGGCAAGGTAGTATCTGTTTTAAGCTTTAAATATGATATAACCGAGCTTGTTTTGGCAAAAAAACATTTGGAGCAAAATGAAAAAGAGCTATTGGCTTTAAACAGTGACCTGGCCAATGCCAATGCAGAAGTGCAGGCTACCAACGAGGAGATCCAATCGGCGAATGAAGAGCTGCATGCTACTAACGAAGAACTCTTCCGAACTCAGGAAAGCGTGCTGAGGCTTAACGATGAATTGGAGGAGCGGGTTGAGCGGCGTAACATAGAACTTTTTAACGCCCAGGCCGAGGCTGCACGGGAGCGCGACCGGTTAAAGCGGTTTTTTATGCAGGTACCAACCGGCATTTGTGTACTTGACGGCCCCGAAATGATATTTGAGCTGGTAAACCCGGCATATCAGCAACTTTTTCCCGGCAGGGATTTATTGGGGAAAGCTATTATGGAGGCGCTGCCCGAACTGGATGGTACGCCCATTATTGACATATTAAAAAGGGTTTACTACACCGGCAACACCTTTGAGGGGAAAGAACTTTTAGTGCCGCTGGCACGCAAGCCCGGCGGCACCATTGAAGACCGTTATTTTAATTTTATTTACCAAGCCCGGTATGATGGTGATGGTATTGTTGACGGAATTTTGGTTTTTGCTTTTGAGCTGACCGAAACCGTACTTACCCGTCAAAAAGAGAAGGAAAATGAGCAGCGTTTCCGCTTTTTGCTTAACGCCATGCCGCAACAGGTTTGGACAGCCCGACCTGATGGCTCGCTTGATTATGTAAACGAAGTAATTTGCGATGATTTTGGCCAAAGTATGGACCAGATATTAGGCCGCAGCCTGCAGGAATTTATCCATCCTGATGACAGGCTGCTCAGCTCGCAAAAATGGAAAGCTGCCTTACAAAACGGCAACGAATTTATGGTAGAGTTTCGCCTTAAGTTTCATAACGGGCAGTATGTTTGGCATTTGGCCCGTGCGCTTCCGCTGATCGAGAACGGGCATATCAGGCTATGGCTGGGTACCAATACCAATATTGAAATTCAAAAAAATAATGAGCAAAAGAAAGATGAATTCCTATCAATAGCCAGTCATGAGCTAAAAACACCACTTACCAGTATCAAAGCTTTTAATCAATTGATGCAACGCACGTCGGATTTGCAAAAGCTTAACGGCTTTATCCAAAAATCGGCAGCACATGTGTTGAGGTTAGAGAAGCTGATTAACGACTTGCTTGACGTAACCCGCATCAACGCCGGTAAAATGGAGTATAGTATGGAGCCTTTCAGCTTCCTGGAGATGCTAAAAGATAGTATTGAAAGCGCGCAGCAGGCTACCACATCTCACCAGATCATTCTTGAAAGGGCCGACAATGTAATTTACACCGGCGACCGTTTCCGGCTGGAACAGGTAGTAAATAATTTGCTTAGCAACGCCATCAAATATTCGCCCGAAGGCAAAAAAGTATTGGTGAATTGCAGCGTACATGCTGATGGCAGCATCATTGTTTCGGTAGAGGATTTTGGCATCGGTATCGAAGAAAAAGATCTGATGCGGCTATTTGACCGCTACTACCGGGTTGATAACACCGCTATGCGTTTTGAAGGGCTTGGCCTTGGCCTGTTTATATCGGCCGAGATATTAAAAAGGCATAATGGCAGTTTCTGGATAGAAAGCGTTCCGGATAAAGGCTCAACCTTTTATTTCAGGCTGATACCCGCCACAGCGGCCAAATCACTACCAGCTGCAGATAGCGACACCCATTACCAGGATGACAGCATTGTCATCAAATATAACCCCGGCGATAGCCGCCTTGATGTTGATTGGATTGGTTTCCACAACCTGGAATCGGTGCAGCGTGGTTGTTTAAAAATGCTGGATATGCTTAAAAAGAATAAAGTAAGCAAAGTGCTAAACAGCAACATCCACGTTTTAGGCAATTGGTCGGAAGCGGCCGACTGGGGCAATACCGAATGGTTCCCGGCAATGGAAAAAGCAGGTTTACGCTATTTTGCCTGGGTTTATTCGCCAAGCGTTTTTAGCCAGCTATCGGCACGTAAAAGCGTTGATACCTTAGCCGGCCAGGTGGTGATCCAGTTTTTTACAGATATCGCATCGGCGGAAGAGTGGATAATGAGTAAATAGTGGTAAGCATTATCAATTTTGTAACTCCATTTCAGCTTCCTTCAAATCTTGCGGCGGCTGGGCATATGGAGTGAGGTTTATATAGGCCATTAGTTCGTCCTGTAATTGTCTTGCGTGGCTTACCAGCGATTTATTGGTGATATATGGGTCGATATCAAGGTCGTGCCCTATCAGGTTCTCTTTAAACACATCGTTAAACCTTGAGTATGTCAGCGAAAAATTCCAGTTGCTTTGCAGGTGGCTAAAAACGCGTATATCTTCTTTATTCAACATGGCGTAGTTAACTACAATAAAGGTGTCAGGGTCTAACTTTTTGATGCATGCCAAAATATCCCGGGTGTAATTAATCCAAACCTTCAAATACGCTTCGGCGTTAGCACGGTAAAAAGCATTTTTTTTGCGGGCGCGCCTAAAAATGGTCCATACCAGCCTTGATAAATATTTACGGCCAAGGTACTTTCTGTCAATAACTTTAAACTCCCGCTTTAACAGCGAACTGGTTACCGACCGGTAATCGCGCATAATAACCAAATAGCGGGCATCGGGTATCAGTTCTTTATAAACATTTAGAAACATACAGGTGCGTGGGTCTTTCCAGCCCCATTGGTCATACAGTTGCTGTTTAACCCTGATAATGGTTTTTATTTTCTCTTTTTCATAAACAGAAAAAACATCGACACGCCCATCTGTTAAACCGGTTTTGGGCAGGTTATGATTGGCCAGAATCTCCTCGTGCATTTTCAAAAATTCCACGTCTTCAAAATGCCCTTCGGGATTTCCGGGGCCTGGTTCAACCAATTTTTCGCCCAACTGCATGCCACACCTGGTAAGCCATTGCGTTATGAGCGATGTACCGGAGCGGTGCATACCGGCTATAATAAGCGTTCGTTTTTGCATAATTGAGGGGCGCTGACAGCTATTAGTTGCCAATTAACTATTATGGGCTACTTTATTCTCTGCCTTATCAAGCGGGTTAAGGTTGTTCAGGATAAAATATAATAACGTGGCAGTGCTTTGTTCAACTGTACTTTCGCCGGTATTGATGTACAGGTTGGGGGTGTACGGAACATCAAACTGCGCGTTAATACCAGTTAGGTTGTTCAGCTTATCGGGGTGCCCATCGGGCAAAAATGCTTTTTTGTAAAGCCCCTTGGTATCACGATGGATGAGTTTTTTTACCGGGCAATCAATGTGTACAATATTTACATGCCTGTATTTTTCGGCAAGTTCGCGGCGCATTTCATTGTAAGGGTTTATGGCACTTACTATAGTAACAATGCCGTGGGCCGAGAAACGGCTGGCCAAAAAGCCCAACCTTCGTATATTTTCGCAACGATCGGCCTTACTAAAGCCCAGGTCGCGGCAAATTTCATTACGATATTCGTCACCGTCAATTATTTCAGTCCTAATGCCAAGCCCGTTTAATTCGATTGCAACATTTTTGGCCAGTGTGGTTTTGCCAGCGCCCGATAGCCCGCAGAATAGAAGTATCATATTTCAAATAATTTATGTTGTATGATGATGCCAAAAGCACTGCAGGTTACTTTTGATGGGGTGAACATAATAAATTAAGTTATCGGTTAATTTTGTTCCAATGTAAATACTTCTTTACAAACAAGATGGCTTGGGAGGCCAATCAGGAAAAAACCGATAGATTACGCTGTATCAGGCGTTTTAGCATGAAAAATCAATGATACGGGCAAACGAGTCAGAATGATACATCTAACAAAAATGTTACTTTATAAAACCGGCGCAAGGCCTTAATTGGGGCAAAAAAAGGTTAATGCAATATTTTAAACATCAGCTCTTTCATCAATTCGCCGTGGGGGGCGTTTGATTCAACACCTTTGCTTTTCAGGTCGTATTCGCGCAGATAGCTGATGATTTGCATGGTTTTGGGATAGTTGTAGCTGCGGCCGGCCAGCTCATAATCTTTTACAAAATATGGATTTACCCCAATTTCGCGGGCAACGTTTTGGGGCGATTTATCTTTTACATAATGATAAGCCAGTACTTTGCTGAAAAAATTGTTCAGGTTGCCTAATACAAGCACAATAGGGTTTGCCTTAGGGTTTGCTTCAAAGTAATTGATAATCTGGTTAACCTTTAACACATCCTTTTTGCCAAGGGCGGTTTGCAGCTCAAATACATTATACTCTTTACTGATGCCAATGTTGTCCTGCACCAGTTTCAGGGTAATCTCTTGCCCGGCGGCGATGTTTAACATCAGCTTTTCCAGCTCATTTGCTATTTTAGATAAGTCGTTGCCCAGGTATTCGGACAGCATGGCCGATGCCTGTTGATTTATTTTATAACCTTTATCACTTATAAAACCTTCTATCCAGGCTGGTATCTTGCTGTCATATAAAGGCGCCGACTCAAAAATAAGGCCGTTCTTTTCTATTGCCTTATAGGTTTTTTTTCGCTTATCAAACTTGCCGTATTTGTAACAAAATACCAGTATGGTGCTCGGTAAGGGCTTTTCCAGGTAGCTCAACAGCGGGTCGATGCTTTTTTTGCTGTCATCATCTTTGCCCCATTTCATATCCTGGGCTTCTTTTACCATTACCACCTGGTAATCGGCCATCATGGGGTAGCGTTTGGCCGCGTTAAGCACGGCCATCATTTCGGTATCCTTGCCATACACTACGGTTTGGTTAAAACCCTTCTCGGCCTCGGGCAGCAGGTGGTGCTCAATATAGTTGCTCACCACATCAATAAAATAAGGTTCTTCGCCGTGCAACAGGTACAATGGCTTGTATTTACGGTTTTTAATATCCTTTATTATATCGGCAGCTGTCATTCTTTTAAGTAAAAATTCAAAAGTCAAAATTCAAAAATGACTTTCTGGTTGTTCATTCAAAATTAAAAAAATCAAAGGGTAATGTTGCATGATGACGTAAATGTGGAAAGTAATATTTGAAAAACGCCGGGTTTGTGATGCAGGCGAGACTTCTTTTTAATTAAACACTAAAACAGGCTGATGTTTCGGATATTCCTTTTTAATTTTGACTTTTTAATTTTTAATGTTGAATTTAATCCCGCTCAATCTTCCTCCATATCCTTTTAAAATAAGTGACGATAACGGGCTGTTGAGTTTGTTTGACGAAATCCGCAAAAAAAACATCATCCTTACGCCCGAAGAGTGGGTAAGGCAGCATTTTGTGCAATACCTCATCAGGCAAAAAGGTTACCCACGTTCACTCATCAGGCTCGAAGGCGGGCTTAAGCTTAACGGGCTGCAAAAACGTACAGATATAGTTGTATTTAACAGCAGCGGGCAACGGATTTTGATTGTAGAATGTAAAGCGCCATCTGTTAGTATCGATCAAAAAACCTTCGACCAGGTGGCCCGCTACAATATGGTGCACAAAGTATGCTTATTGGCAGTAAGCAACGGCCTGCAGCATTATTATTGCACAATTGATCACGAAGAGAGGAAATACCAGTTTATTGAAGAGTTGCCCGTTTACGGCAAACTTGTTTAAGCGGCGTGTACCAGCAGGTTTATCTTCTCCAGCAGTTCATCAGGTTTAAATGGTTTTGAAACATAATCGTTCATGCCGGCCTCATAAATTTGTTCTTTAATATCCAGCAATGCCGAAGCGGTAAGCGCGATAATTGGAATATTCGATTTTTTAGGGTCGGCCATTTTCCTGATCTCCATGGTGGCATCAAGGCCGCTCATTACCGGCATCTGCAGGTCCATCAGTATAATATCAAAGTTACCATATTGCATCAGTTCAACCGCGCGCAGGCCGTTTTCGGCAATAGTGGGCGTTATGTTCCATTTAGATAATAACTTTTTCATCAGCATCACATTTACCATGTTATCTTCGGCAATAAGTACGCGGATACCCGATATTACTTCGTTTTTTTCCTGCGCTTGTACCAATGGAGTTATAGCTTTTTCAATAACCATTTCGGTTGATACCGGGAACTCCATATTAAATGAAAACTCGGAACCCGAACCTGGTTTGCTGGATATATCCATATTCAGGCCCTGCAAATCCAGTAAGCGTTTCACAATAGCCAAACCCAGGCCGGTACCGCCGTACTCGCGGGTTGTGGTTAATGATTCCTGGGTAAAAGGCTCAAAAATACTGGTGAGGTCATGTTCCTCGATGCCGATACCTGTATCTTTTATAGTAAATTTAACTGTAACTGTATTGTGCCTGTCTTCAAAACAGGTAACCCTAACCCATACATTGCCTTTTGCTGTAAATTTTATGGCATTGCTTACCAGGTTATAAATAATTTGCGTAATACGCGTAGGGTCGCCAAAAATTATCTTGTTGTTTAATGTGCTATCTACATCCAGCTTAAACAATAGCCCTTTTTCCTGGGCCTTAATCATTTGGGCGCCGCAAATATTGTTCATTAACTCAACCAGGTTAAACCTGATATTTTCAAAAACAACCTTGCCCGATTCAATCTTGTTAAAATCGAGCACATCGTTTACAACGGCCAAAAGGTTATTGGCCGAAAACTTCAGGATCTCCAGGTTTTCCTTCTGATCGGCCCTTGGGTTGCCCATCATGAGCAGGTTGCTCATCCCAATTACCGCGTTTAACGGCGTGCGCATCTCGTGCGACATAGTCGATAAAAACTCCGACTTGGCCTGGGTTGATTTTTCGGCTTTTTCAATTGCTTTTTCAAGCTGGGCGTTTAGCGCAACCTGGTCTTCGCCGCTTTCTTTAAGCTGTTTTATATTCTTTAAAAAAGTAGTATAAAAATGGCTGTGAATAAATATAAGGAGGATAAAATTGGCAAAAAGCGTAATAATTATGGTCGATTGATCTATTTTATCGGGCTTAATGCCAATAACATATCCTTTTGTAAATTCAATGATCATGAAAAACAATACGGGCACTGCATTCAATAAAGAGTAAACCAATCCGCTCGTTTGCCCAAGCATGTAATAGCTAAATACAATAACCAATATAATTACCTGTACCGTAACAATATTTACACTTTGTAAGGTAATATAAACTATGGTAAAGTTAACTATAGTACCCGCGCTAAGCAGCAAATGGCATACTAAACGCCAGTTGGGTCGGTAAGTTAAAAACTTAAATAAGCCAACAATGCAAACCATTAATGCGCCGGCTGTATAAACCAGCATGGTTTGCCCCTGGAAATAAACGCTCATGAAAACGGCGGCCAGGGCTATAAATACCAATGGAAAACCAAAGTAAAGCAGGCGGATACGCGCCTGGTCAATGAAAGACTGTTCCTTTGATAGTATCCGGAAAATTGAAAAATTGAAAAAGTTTATTCCCTTACTCATGATTAAAGCACATTGCTCATGCTAAACGTATTAAAGCCAATCAGTTGATGTAATTACTTTATTTCCGTCTTGCATTCCACAGCCGCTCATTCATGCAATTAGCAAGCCAAATCAATCATATTTTGTTCGATGATGTTCAATTTGGCTTCGGCATCGGCTTTTTTACGCAGTTCAATCTCGATAATTTCGGGCTTGGCATTGGCCATAAAACGCTCGTTACCAAGCTTCGCGTTAACGGCTTTTAAAAAACCCAAAAGATATTCTTTCTCTTTTACAAGCCTTGCGCACTCCACAACAGGGTCAAGCGTCTGGCTTAGCGGGATAAAAAACTCGTCGGTTGAAGCAATAAAATTAACCGCGCCCGGCACCTTATCAGTAGCAACGGAAAACTGGCTAACATTACCCAATTTAGCTATGATGGCCGCGTATTGCTGGTAATTTATGCCCGAGTTTGATTTATAGGAAAGTTCAAGTGCTTCCTTAGGCGATATTTCATTTTTATTACGAACGTTCCTGATTTGGGTAAGCACAATCTTCACAATCTCTACTTCTGCAAGTAGCTGTGTATTTATTTCCCCAATATTTGGTAATTGGGCAACAATACAACATTCTTTTTCGGCTCGTTCTCCAAAAATCTCATCATGCCATAACTCCTCGGTAAGGAATGGCATAAAGGGGTGAAGCACTTTTAATATATTTTCAAAGTACTGAACAGTAGCAGTATATGTTGCTTTATCAATGGGTTGCTGGTAAGCAGGCTTAATCATTTCCAGGTACCAGGCGCAGAAATCGTCCCAAACCAGCTTATAGGTTGCCATTAACGCTTCCGATAAGCGGTACTGGCCAAAGTTATCTTCAATTTCGCCCAGGGCCTGGTTAAACCGGCTGCCAAACCATTCAATCGCTATCTCATTAGGGTTTTCAAGGCTGTCATCAACTTCCCAGCCCTTGATCAGCTTAAAGGCATTCCAGATTTTATTGGCAAAATTACGGCCCTGCTCGCAGTAGCTTACGTCGAACATTAAATCGTTGCCGGCAGGCGAGCAAAGCAGCATACCCACGCGTACACCATCGGCACCGTATTGTTCAATCAAATCAAGCGGATCGGGGGAGTTACCCAATGATTTCGACATTTTGCGGCCCAACTTATCGCGTACAATACCTGTGAGGTAAACGTTTTTAAACGGCACTTCTTGTCGCCATAAATCTCCCGCCATGATCATACGTGCCACCCAAAAGAATAATATTTCTGGTGCGGTTACAAGATCATTGGTTGGATAATAATAATTTATTTCGGGATTACCAGGATTACGAACCCCATCAAAAACGGAAATTGGCCATAACCAAGATGAGAACCATGTATCTAGAACATCTGGATCTTGTTCAATATATTTTTCGGCATGAGTTAACGCAGTTGGTTTATCCAAACCCCTTTTTACAAATATGTCCGCAAAACGCTCGACCGCTTCGTTCTTAGTTTTCGCAATTAAAACTCTTTCATTTTGATCAAGCAGAAGATTTATAGTTTCCCCAGTTGTTCTATTTACGGGAGAATAATTCTCTCTGTAATACCAAGCCGGAATCTGTTGCCCCCACCATAATTGTCGACTGATGTTCCAATCGCGCGCGTTTTCCATCCAATGACGGTAAGTATTAACAAATTTTTCCGGGATCAGCTTTACATCGCCGTTAAGTACATGATTTAAAGCTGGCTTTGCCATCTCACCCATTTTGCAAAACCATTGCATTGATAACTTGGGTTCAATAACAGCATTTGTACGTTCAGAAAAGCCAACTTGCGATTTGTATTCTTCTATTCTATCTAAATGGCCATGGTCTTCGAGCATTTTTACAATTCTCTTCCGGGCTTCAAAACGATCTACACCAATTAACTCATCGATAACAGCCATGTTATTAAGCGTTCCATCATCGTTTAAAATATCTCTGTTCAGGTTTAGTCCGTATTTCAACCCTAATTCGTAGTCGTTTTGATCGTGGGCTGGAGTTACTTTCAAACAACCCGTCCCGAAATCCATTGTTACGTAATTGTCAGTGATTACCCCGATTGATCTATCGATCAATGGTATACCAACACTTTTTCCATGTAGATAAAAGTATCTAGGATCGTTGGGATTAACGCAAATAGCTTCATCCGCCATGATAGTTTCTGGGCGAGTTGTGGCAACTACAATGAATTCTGGATTGGGAGATGCAATATGGTTAGCCGATTTGACAACTTTATTTCCTAAAATTGGATATTTTATGTAATAGAGTTTTTGATTGACTTCCTTTCTTATAACTTCTTCATCGCTAACGGCGGTTTTCCCTTGCGGATCCCAGTTTACCATCCGTACGCCGCGGTATATAAGGCCTTTTTCGTGTAGTTTGATAAAAGTATCTATTACGGCCTCAGACATTTCAGGATCCATTGTAAATTTGGTACGGTCCCAGTCGCATGAAGCGCCTAACTTTTTAAGTTGCTCAAGAATGATGCCTCCATACTTCTCCTTCCACTCCATCGCTTTTTCCAAAAACTTCTCTCTTCCAAGCGATTCTTTCGTATGCCCCTGCTCTTTAAGCATGGCCACAACTTTAGCTTCGGTAGCAATACTGGCATGATCGGTACCGGGTACCCAGCAGGCATTTTTGCCCTTCATGCGGGCACGGCGTACCAATACATCCTGTATAGTATTGTTTAGCATATGCCCCATGTGCAAAACCCCCGTAACATTTGGTGGCGGTATCACTATGGTATAAGGCTCGCGCTCATCAGGCACCGATTTAAAAAAATCGTGCTTTAACCAGTAACTGTACCATTTATCTTCGGTTTCTTTGGGCAAATATGTTTTAGCAATACTCATAACGCGCAAAAGTACAATAGTTCATGGTTCATAGCAAATAGGTTTTGCGGTTCGGGGGTCGGGATGTGTGAGGGTCGGGTTGCGGGGAGCGCGGTTCGGGGGGCGAAGCTCGAGGTTGGTGGTTTGGGCCTGCGCGGTTTTTGCGGGCCGGATTAGCGAACAAAGTTTAGATAACCAATGCGTAACCGGCAACAGATTCAAACTAATTTATTCCACATTTTTACGGGCAACAGGCAACCCGGACCCGGCAACAGAAATGCTCCACAATATTTTTACAATTAAAAAGTTATAATAGTACCCTAACACGAATACACTAATAGTCATGAAAACAATGCATATACACCGTTTTTGGCTCGATGTTTTAAGAAGATCAAGGCTGGGTTTTGTTATAAACTGGTTTAACCGGTAGGTGGTTCGCCTTTACAGGACAGAGATATGGTAGTTATTTTAAATGGTATTACACTCTTAAGAAAGTCTTTTTCTGATACAGATAATATAAAAATAACCATTTCACCATTACGAAGGTAATGGCCATGGCCACGGCGTTAAACGGATCGCCTATGAGCTGGCCTATCCAGCCGAAGAAGCCGTTATTGGTATAGCTCCATTTAATAAAGTGGCCAGATACGTAAATCAGGATGGAATTCATACCTATCACCCTAAAGTAAAACGACCATTTTTTGTAACCCAACACATCAATAATATAGTAAAAGAAAGCCATCAGCAGCAAGCTTAAACCGCCCACCTGCATTACAAACGAGCTGGTCCACAGGTTTTTGTTGATAGGGAAATCAAGGTTCCAAACCTGCGCTATAATCAGGAAGGCTATGCCGGTTATGGCGAGGATAGCTACTTTTTTCATTTGCGCCAGGCCTGTTTTTTTAAGGATGGTGCCGGTAATGATACCCAGCAGGCCGGTACTAATAGCCGGGATAGTTGAAAATAATCCTTCGGGATCATGAATGCCTAAATATAGTTTGCCGGGCAGGATAATCCTATCCATGTAAGATGCAAAATTGCCCTGCATGGTTAAATCGCCATGCGGATAGCCCGGGGCCGATGTGAATTTTAACAACAGCCAGTAGCCTATAATGAATACCCAAAACCAGATCATTTGCATCCGCTCGCTGCTGTACAGGTAAATAATGTTGGCAAACATATAGGCTATGCCTATGCGGCCCAGCACGCTTGCAAACCGTATTTCGCTAACAGGCATAATGTTTAAGCCATTGTTTACCACCAGGCCAAGCAAAACCAATATGAACGCCCTTTTTATCACACGTAATACCAATTGCTGTTTGTTTTTGCCTTTCTCCAGCTCGCGGCCAACCGAAAATGGGGTTGATACGCCTGCCATGAACAGGAATAGCGGAAAGATCAGGTCATATAAATGGAAACCGTTCCAATCGGGATGGGTAAACTGGTTGGC
>Ga0075366_10000700_pt1 | contig 15874 bp, 14 predicted proteins | sample EndMethybrTD3031_FD_72351 | JGI IMG/M metagenome (GOLD analysis project Ga0075366, IMG submission 72351) | Populus endosphere microbial communities from Tennessee, USA - Endosphere MetaG P. TD hybrid TD303-1 | ecosystem: Host-associated > Plants > Roots > Endosphere | place: USA: Tennessee...
GAAAAAGGTTCTTATTTACGTGTTGCTGCTTTTTGCTGTGGTAAAAGTTCAGGCACAAACCCAATCAGATTCGCTCGCTTATCAGTTGCAACGTAAAAAAATAAACGGAATGTTAGCCGTGCGCCGGGAAAAATTTGGACAGTATGAACAAAGTCTAAAAAAGCATACCGGGATATTTGGTCTGCAAACTAAAAAGGATATCCGCCGGTCAAACGATATTTTGATGGATATTGTCGCCACCGACGACGAGATATTTATACAGCTAAAAATATTATTGGATTATAGGGCCTTTGAACAAAAACAAGTTCAAAGCCAGGTGCAGCATGTCAAAAAGAGTACAGTAGGTTATATGACCACCATTAACAAGCTTCGAAACCAAATTATCCTATTAAAAAAAGCTGCCGATGATGAACTGGCGCACCGGGCAATGATAGAAAAAATAATGTTTGGCATCATCGTGCTCATGTTTTTGTCAATTTTATTTATCATCAACCGAAAACGTGCTATTAACTCTTAGCTTTGCAGATTGAATTTAGCAACGAGATATAAATAATGGCCCGAGGAAGACTGAACAGTGGTAGTAAAGCAGAAATTGATCTGCCTAAAGCAAAAATAAACAGGCAAAGTTTAAAGAACGTAATAAAGCTACTCTCCTACTTAAAACCTTACAGGGGTAAATTTATAGTTGCATTAATTTTTCTATTCATATCCAGTCTTACTGGTTTAGCTTTCCCTGCTATACTTGGCGCATTGATAGACGCGGCTAAAGGTATTTACAAAAACAAATTTTTCCCTCACAGCCTAAATGCCATTGGTTTATTTGGTTTTGCACTGTTATTTGGCCAGGCATTTGTGTCATTTTTCAGGGTGGTATTTTTTGTGCAGGTGGCGGAAAAGTCTCTGGCTGATATTCGCCGCGATACTTATTTTAAGTTGATCACGTTGCCAATGAATTTCTTTGCTAACCGCCGTGTTGGTGAACTAAACAGCCGCATCTCTGCAGATCTTTCTCAGATACAGGATACCTTAACCACAACCATTGCCGAAATGATAAGGCAATTGATCATTATGGTTGGCAGTGTAACCTTACTGATCATCGTGTCTGTTAAGTTAACCCTGGTGCTGTTAAGTATACTCCCCTTTTTAATTGTTTTTGCGGTGATTTTTGGGCGTTACATTCGCAAAATATCGCGCCAGGCACAAGATAAACTTGCGGAATCAAACACTGTTGTAGAGGAAACCTTACAGGGCATAGCTAATGTTAAAGCTTTTGTGAATGAAGCTTATGAAGCAGGTCGCTATGATAAAATTTTGCGTGATGTTGTTGGCATTGCCGTAAAGGGGGCCAAATTCAGGGGGATCTTTGCATCGTTTATTGTATTTTGCCTGTTCGGTACGTTTGTGGGCGTAATATGGTATGGTTCTACACTTATCCATAATCACGATATTGAACCCGGGCAGCTAACCACATTTGTGTTGTATTCCATTTTTGTAGGGGCTGCTATGGGTAGCTTCCCCGATCTTTATGCCAACTTACAAAAGGCCATTGGTGCCAGTGAACGTGTGCTGGAAATTTTAGGCGAGCATGGCGAGCCAATTTCTATGGTTGATACAAATAATAGCATTACCGAACCTATCCAGGGCAACCTTACTTTTAAAAATGTGGAGTTCGCCTATCCTTCTCGCCCTGAGATAACGGTACTAAAAGGTATTTCCTTTGATGCTAAGGCCGGGCAAAAGATAGCTATAGTTGGGCCAAGCGGCTCGGGTAAATCAACTACGGCATCGCTTATCTTGCAGTTCTATCACCCGCAGGCCGGTACGATACAATTTGATGGCCGTGATGCTGATACTTATTCACTAACTGATATTCGCAACCAGGTGGCTATTGTACCGCAGGATGTTTTATTATTTGGTGGCTCTATCATGGAGAATATCGCCTATGGTAAATTATCTGCCACTAAAGAAGAAATTATCCGGGCCGCACAACGTGCAAACGCGCATCAATTCATTGCCGGTTTCCCCGAAGGCTATGAAACTATTGTTGGCGAACGCGGTGTGAAACTATCCGGTGGTCAGCGCCAACGTATTGCTATTGCACGCGCGCTATTAAAAAACCCTTCTATATTGATATTAGATGAAGCTACTTCGTCTCTCGATTCAGAATCAGAACGTTTGGTACAGGAAGCCTTGGAGGAATTGATGAAGAACCGTACATCAATCATCATTGCACACAGGCTATCCACTATCCGCGAAGCAGACAAGATCATTGTAATAGAAAAAGGCAAAATTGTTGAGAGTGGCACCCACGATGAACTGAACACCAACTCAGCGGGGCTATATCGCTACTTAAGTCGGTTGCAGTTTGAAAACAAACAGTCTGCTGAAGCGGACAAATAATCGTATTCCGAAACAAAACATTATCTTACTACAAACAATTCATTACGGCTTAACAGCCCTGGACTATTGATCAATAAATGAAATTAACCATACACGGCGCTGCGCAGCAAGTTACAGGAAGTATGCACCTGCTGCAGGTTGGCCAATATAAAATGCTGGTAGACTGCGGACTGGATTACGATAAAGAACGCAGCCTGCAATCGAACGAAGATTTTCCATTTAACCCGGCCGATATTGATGTAGTGATACTGACTCACGCGCATATCGATCATTCCGGCAACCTGCCTACGCTGGTTCGCCTGGGTTATCAGGGCCAGATACTTTGCACCCCGCCTACTGCCGACTTAACCGAATTACTACTATTCGATTCGGTAAGTATTTTTATGAGCAAACAGGAAAAGAACCGCAAACACAGTAAGCGTAAAGGTAAATTCAATACCAACAGCCAGCCGCTGTACTTGCAAAAGCACGTAATGGATACGGTTGAGCGGTTTGTGACTATCGGCTTTAATAAGCCTTTTAAGATCAACGATAACGTTGAATTAACCTTCACCCCTGTTGGACACCTTTTAGGTGCTGCCGCCGCAACATTGAAAATTAATGACGATGGTATAGAGAAAACCATTGCCTTTACCGGTGATATTGGCCGTAAAGGTTACCCGGTTTTGAATGATCCTGAACCACTACCGCAGGTAGATTATTTAGTCAGTGAATCAACCTATGGCGGCCGAATGCACACTAAGGGCAAAACGGTTGAAGAAACGTTAATAGAGGTGATTGAAAAGGCTTGTATTAAAGAACCCGGACGGTTGATCATCCCGGCTTTCAGTATTGGGCGCACACAATCGCTGGTGTTTACCCTGAACAAAATATTTAGCAGCGGCTTATTGCCGCCTGTCCAGGTTTTTGTAGATAGTCCAATGGCTACACGCTCAACCATGGTTTATCGCAAACACCACCACCTGGTTAACGATGAAGCTAAAGATTTTTATAATCAGCAAGGCGATGAATTCGAGTTTGAAAACCTTACTTATATCGAGAATATAAAAGAAAGCAAACAGATCAGTAATTATTTTGAGCCATGCATTATCATCTCATCAGCAGGTATGCTGGAAGGTGGCCGAATACAGGATCATTTGTTTTATAACATCCAAAACTATTACTGTACCATCCTCTTTATCGGCTATTGTGCCAAAGGCACCTTAGGTCACCGACTGTTACGTGGTGATCCGATTGTGCATATTAAAGACCGCGAACTTTCCGTGTACGCCACTATAAAACAAACCGACGTATTAAGCGCTCATGGAGATCACGAAGACCTAATGGGTAACATACTTCAACAAGATAAAACCAAGCTAAAAAACGTATTTCTGGTGCATGGCGAAACCGTAAGTATGCAAGCTATGGCTGCTGCATTGGAAGTAGATAGCTATCCTGTTGTAATCCCTGAAAAGGGAATTGTTTACGAGTTGTAAACTAAGACAAAAAAAGCCCCGATAAATCGAGGCCTTATATCCGTCAGCAGACGGATTGTCTTAGAGAATTGTGAGGGTATTACTGTTTAAAATGATTGATGATCAAACTGGCTAGTTCGGTACCTATACGCTCTTGAGCCTCGTTGGTAGCCGCACCTATATGTGGTGTTAATGATATTTTAGGGTGTTTCAGTAACGCCTCATTAGGGGTTGGCTCGTTGTCATAAACATCTAAACCGGCAAAGCTAACTTTACCACTATCTAAAGCAGCAATCAGCGCAGCTTCATCAATTAAACCGCCACGAGAGCAGTTTACAACAGCTACACCTTTTTTCACTTTTTCAAATTCGGCAGCACCTAATATTGGTTTTTCAATAAATGGTGTGTGCAGGGTGATAAAATCAGCTTGCGTGATGATCTCATCCTGGGTTGCCGTTTTAACAGTAACGTTAACTTTAGTACCACCGCAACCTAATACTATTTCCACTTCAGGGTTGAATGGGAAAAGATCGTAAGCTAATACATCCATACCCAGGCCAATAGCAATTTTTGCCACTTCACGGCCGATACGGCCAAAACCCAGGATACCGATAGTTTTACCGCGCAATTCTATACCTTTAGCGTAGGCCTTTTTCAAGTCGTTAAACTTAGTTGTGCCTTCAACCGGCATTTTTCGGTTGCTATCCTGTAAAAAACGGATACCGGTAAACAAGTGGGCAAACACCAGTTCGGCTACTGACAATGATGATGATGCCGGGGTGTTGTAGGTAGGAATGCCTTTTTCCTTAGCATATTCCACGTCAATATTATCTACCCCCACACCACCACGACCGATCACTTTCAAGTTCGATGTGGCATCAATCAGCGCTTTGCGCACTTTAGTAGCGCTGCGCACAGTAATCACATCGTATTCGTTTAACCTTGCAGGCAATTCATCCTGCGGAATATTGTCGGTATCTACTATAAACCCTGCTTCTTCAAGCAATTTCTTGCCTATCGGGTCAATACCATCATTAGCTAATATCTTGATCATTGTTACTTTTATTTATTGTTTTCTGCAAATTCTTGCATTGCTTCAACTAACACATACACACTACTAATAGGCAGTGCATTATAAATTGAGGCACGGAAACCACCAGCGCTACGGTGACCTTTAATGCCTTCAATGCCTTTCGACTCAGCAAATTTCAGGAATGGTTTTTCGTGCTCAGGATTTTCCACTAAAAAGCAAACATTCATGTGCGAACGGTCTTCAGGAACGCATACCCCTTTAAATAAAGGGTTACGGTCTATTTCTTCGTAAAGTACAGCGGCTTTAGCTTCGTTCTCTTTTTGCATAGCCTCTACACCGCCTTTGGCTTTTAACCAGCGCAGGGTAAGCATAGATACATAAATAGCAAATACCGGTGGTGTATTATACATCGAACCACCATCTATTTGTACCTGGTAGTTAAACATTGAAGGTATTTTACGATCTACTTTGCCTAACAATTCATTTTTAACAATAACCAAAGTTGTACCGGCCGGACCCATATTTTTTTGCGCACCGGCGTAAATTAAACCAAAATCGGCTACATTAATTTTACGGCTAAATATATCCGACGACATATCGCAAACTACTGGTATTGGCGATTTAGGAAACTCCTGTAACTGCGTACCGTAAATAGTATTATTTGAGGTAAGGTGCAGATATGCCGCATCCGTCGGGATGATATAATCTTTGGGGATATATGTAAAATTAGCCTCTTTAGCGGTTGCTATTACTTCAACATTTCCAAAATATTTGGCTTCCTTTAATGCTTTGTTAGCCCATACGCCGCTTTCTACATAGGCGGCCTTACCGCCATCCGGCAACAAGTTGTATGGAACCAAAGCAAACTGAGTGCTGGCGCCACCTTGTAAAAACAATACCGAGTAACCTTCAGGCACACCTAATTCTTCTTTAACCAATTTAACCGCTTCATCTAAAACGGCTTCAAATTCAGCCGATCGGTGCGAGATTTCAAGGATAGATAAACCAATTCCGTTAAAATCGACAACGCCTGCGGCGGCCTGTTTCAATACCTCGTGTGGTAATATGCCTGGTCCGGCACCAAAATTATGTTTCATTTTATAATTGATTAAATTAAAGCCTTATCATTTATCGGGCGAGCTTTAATGACGCCCCGAAGGTAAATAATTGAAATATAATTTTGATGATAAATTGTTGTTTTTGTTGCAAAAAAAGTAGCAATGTGAATAATTAAGTAAGTGTTTCGCAATCAATGCAGTATAAAACGACTGTTTTAGTAGACATTTATGCTTAAATAATCATTAAATTAGTTTTCAACAGCTTGCTTATATTCACCACATTTCACTTACTGAATAATGGATAAACCTATCTTTGTGATCGATGCTATCCCCTATCCAATTATATAAAGAGGCTTATCACGGATTATCCCGCAACAGTTGGTACCTATCATTGGTAATGCTGATTAACCGCAGCGGTACTATGGTTATCCCGTTTATGACCTTGTATTGCACGCAGCAATTACATTTTACCATAACGCAGGCGGGCTGGATAATGGGCATATTTGGTTTAGGGTCTATCAGCGGTGCTTTTTTGGGCGGCAAGCTTACTGATAAATACGGGTTTTATGATGTGCAGATATTCGCTTTACTATCGGGTGGGGTACTTTTTATTTTATTGGGCTTTCAACATACTTTTTTAACCCTTGGTATTTTTACGTTTATCCTTAGTTTGTGCAACGAAGCATTTCGCCCGGCAAACTCTACTGCCATTGCGCACCATAGCTCAGGTGACAACAAAACACGTTCGTACTCTTTAAATCGACTGGCTATCAATCTTGGTTGGGCGTTCGGTGGTGCAATTGGCGGTTTTTTAGCCTCATTTAACTACCACCTTTTGTTTTGGGTGGATGGGTGCACCAATATTTTAGCGGCAGTGTTTTTATTGAAGTTATTGCCACGCTCGCGCTTTACAAAAACGGCGCATAAAACCGATGTAGATGCTATCCCATCTTCTGCCTATCGTGATACCATTTATATGGTATTTATTGTATTGGCAACTATGTTTGCTACCTGTTTTTTCCAAATGTTTACCATACAGCCACTGTTTTATAAAACCCAATGGCACTTAAACGAACGTTTTATTGGTTTTTTAATGGCGCTAAATGGAATAGTAATAGCCATAATAGAAATGGTGATCGTTTATAATCTGGAAAAAAAACGGCATCCATTAAAATATATTAGCCTGGGTGTATTGCTAACAGGGTTCTCTTTTCTGTTGTTAAATGTGCTCCCGCCCGGAGGTTCTTCAGCTATCATAGTAATCCTCCTAATCACCATCGGCGAAATCATCAGTATGCCATTTATGAATGCCTTTTGGATAGTGCGCACGTCAGAGCATAACCGCGGGCAATATGCCGCGTTATACTCTATGGCATGGTCAACCGCGCAAATACTGGCGCCAACCGTCGGCAGCCAAATCATTCTATACGGTCACTTCAGCATGCTTTGGTGGGTACTGGTTGTAGTTTGCGCTATATCATCGGCAGGGTTTGCCCTGTTATACCGTTTTATTAGTAAATCTCAAGCCGTTAGTCTAAAGTCTTAAATTATTATTAATCAACTTCGGACTTAAGACTCAAAACTTGAGACTCAGACTTATCGGGTAATTTCCATTTTCTCAGCAAAGTGCGCGCAGTAGTCGCGAAGGTCTTCAATGATATTGGTTTCACCTGTTGCTTTTAAAAAGCTATCGCCCAAGGTTAGCAACGTCTCATGGAAAAAGCGTTTCATCTCATCAATCGGCATATCTTTAGTCCACAGGTTAATGTGCATGGTATTTTTATAGTTATGATCCCAAACAGCCAGGTTCATTGATTTTACCGGAATAGCTTCTTTAGTAGTAGCATCGGTTGATTCCCAGGTAATGGTTTCGGGTAGGTTTTGATCATCAAGTTTAACAATCAGTTTTATTTCAGCAGTTTTCATTATTTATTCTTAACAATTAAAAATAGTATCACAATTAAAACCATCAAGCTGGTTTCAATTATCCAAAGTTTTTTTGTTTCCGGGAAAAAATTCCTGAACATCAAGTCTATCACAAACACTACAAAAGCAAACAGTAGAAACACCCAGCCCAATATGCCTCCCAAATGTAATTGTTGATACTGAACGCCGGTTATTTGCGCGCCATATATCCATATATAAACGGCAATAGCCAGGAAAAATGCAGAAGCGAAGTTTAGTGGTGTTATCCTGAATTTCATTTTGGTAACAAAGGTCAGTGTTTCTTTTTAAATTTCTTAGTAGGATTTTTAGAACCCAAACGCGGATTAGCTTTCAACTTTTTGGCATCAAATTTTTTGTGCTGGCTCATGGTCTTTTTCTCGTGGAAAGCTCCTTTAAAATCAGGGTCTTCTTTCCTTTTTTGTAAATCTATCTCCCGGTTTTGGTCTTGTTTTTCTTCGTACGGTGTTTCTTCTATAAAAACCCCTTCGGGTATCGGGTATACATCAACCGTTTGCCTGATCAGTTTCTGGATCTTACCCATATAATAAACCTCGGTAGGGTTGCAAAATGTAATGGCCTCCCCTGCCTGTAAAGCGCGGCCTGTACGACCAATACGGTGCACGTAATCCTCGTATACTACCGGGACGTCAAAATTGATAACATGACTTACGTTGCTTACATCAATACCGCGCGAGGCCACATCGGTAGCTACCAATATCTTCACTTCATCTTCCTTAAAGGAATTGATGGAATTGATACGGGTATTTTGCCCCTTGTTGGCGTGCAATACTTTAACTTCTTTTTGATTGTACTTGCGTACCAGGTATTTATAAACATCTTCGGCCACAGCCCGGGTTTTGCAGAAAATGATCAATTTGGTAATTGCGTTGTCTTCCTCGTCAAGCAAACGCCTTAACAGGTTTATCTTCGTTTTAACGTTTGGTACGTAATATAGCTTTTGCTTAATGGTTTGTGCCGGTGTAGCCTGCGGCGTTACTTCAATTACTGTAGGGAATTCTAAAAAGTTACCGGCCAGCTGGTGGATCTTATCCGACATCGTTGCCGAGAATAACAGATTTTGCCGTTTGCGTGGCACAATTTCCAGTATCCGGTTTATCTGCGGCATAAAACCCATATCCATCATTTTGTCTGCCTCATCCAGTACCAAAACCTGTAACGGCTTAGTATGGATATGCCCCGCTAAATAGATATCCATAAAGCGACCCGGTGTCGCTACAATAATATCCACCCCTTTCTTGATGTTCTCTATCTGCGTTTTGGGTCCAAGGCCACCGTATAATACCACGGTGCGCAAATCGGTGTATTTAGAATAAGCGACTACGTTTTCCTCTATCTGCATGGCCAGTTCACGAGTTGGCGATATAATTAAGGCGCGCGCATGTTCGCCCTGTGCATATTTCAGCTTCATAATAATGGGCAAAACATAGGCGGCAGTTTTACCTGTACCGGTTTGCGCAATACCCATTACGTCCTGACCGTTCAGTATTGGCGGAATGGCTTTTTGCTGCACGGGCGTGGGTTCGGTATAGCCGGCATCGGCTATGGCGCTTAAAACCTGCTTATTAAAATTAAAATCATCAAAGGCTGCTGCCATAGCGGGCAAAGATAGTTTTTTTAGTCCGGAAGTCGGGAAGACGGGAAGCCCGGAAGACTTTTTGACAAGGCTATGTTTCTTTTCTTTCTCTTTCCGACTTTCAGTCTTGCGGACTTCACGACTTTCACCCATCTTTGCGTTATGCCCACAATTCTCATTAAGCAAGCCACTATTGTTAACGAAAACCAGCAAGTTGTTGCCGATGTCTTAATTAAAGACGGTTATATAGTGCGTATTGATAAACAAATTGACGCCAAAGCCGATCAGGAGATCAATGCCGAAGGCTTGCACTTGTTCCCGGGTTGCATTGATGACCAGGTGCATTTCCGGGAACCGGGTTTAACACATAAAGGTGAGATCTATACCGAATCGCGGGCGGCTGTAGCGGGTGGTATTACCTCTTTTATGGAGATGCCCAATACAGTACCCAACACGCTTACACAGGAATTACTGGCTGATAAATATGCTATAGGCGCTCAAAAATCATTGGCTAACTACTCCTTTTATATTGGAGCCAGTAACGATAATTTGGATGAAGTACTGAAGACTGATATCCATAACGTGTGTGGTATTAAGGTATTTATGGGCTCATCAACCGGGAATATGCTGGTGGATAACCCTACTACATTAGAGAAATTGTTCTCGGAATCGCCGATGTTGATTGCTACACATTGTGAGGATGAGGCCACTATTCAGCGTAATCTGGCGCATTATAAATACATTTTGGGCGATAACATTACCATTGATCACCACCCCAAAATACGTAGCGAGGAAGCTTGTTACCTGTCATCATCAATGGCAGTTGAACTGGCTAAAAAGAATAATACGCGTTTGCATATCCTACATATTTCAACCGAAAAAGAAACGCATCTATTTGATAATCAAACACATTTAAAAGATAAACGTATTACGGCTGAAGCCTGTATACACCACCTTTGGTTTAGCGATGCTGATTATGCAACCAAGGGAAACCTGATAAAATGGAATCCAGCTGTTAAAACCGCAAATGACCGGGCCGGCATTTTGCAGGCAGTGCTTGATGGCCGCATTGATGTGATAGCTACCGACCATGCTCCACACACTATTGAAGAGAAAGCGCAGTCGTATTTAAATGCTCCATCGGGTGGGCCGCTGGTGCAGCATGCCCTTGTTGCCATGCTTGAACTTTATCACGAGGGTAAGATCACTTTGGAGCAGATAGCGGAGAAAATGGCACATAACGTGGCTATTTGTTTCCAGGTAGAAAAGCGTGGGTTTATCCGTGAAGGTTATTGGGCCGATCTGGTATTGGTTGATTTAAATAAACCAAACAAAGTTCAGGCTAACAACATTTTATATAAATGCAAATGGAGCCCATTCGAAGGCCAGACTTTTAATAGTTCGGTTACCCATACCATCGTTTCGGGTAATTTGGTTTATGAAAATGGCAAATTAATTGAAGGCGTTAATGGTAAACGTTTAAGTTTTATCAGGTAGTTTTTTTAAGTTTTAATTACTGCTTTCCTGCCTAAGTGTTTGCCATAAAGGTCGATTGCCTTTTTTAGCGGTTTTTGTTCAATTTTACCGAAACTTTCCAATTCTATTTCAATTTTGTCTTTTTTTAGTGTTTTTTTCCAGACACCGGCAACTTTCCCTTTTACAATAACTGTATTGCTGAATAAAGCATTGTCGCGCGAGTTGATATGACTGGCGGCAGCGAGTGCAGTCCTGTCGACATAGCCAACAATGTATTCATCGTAATTTGGCAATAAATATATTTGCGAGCTCATCCGTCCGGCCTCGGGCATATTGGCGGCAAACCAATATTCGTGTTTGTTGATGGTTGCCGTATTTAACTTATCTCCCCCAATGCTTATCCCCTTTTTTACATCGGCCAATGTTAAGCCTGACCACCAGGCGCAATCGTGCACAGTAGCCGGCCCATGAGAGATAAAATAACGTTCGACTAATCTGCTTAATGCTTCGTCGCGCTCAACCGGTTTAGCCTGGGGGACACGCTCATCCATTAAAGCGTAAGTAAACTGTTTGCCACGGCGTGGGCCGCTGCAAATTAACCCGACTAATTCGGCATGCATTAAAATATGGGCCGCGCGGTTATCATGGGTGTGGATATTCGCTTTATTTAGTATTTCGGATAGTTCGGTCCGTGTGAGATGTTTTTCGCCTGCTAATGATTTGATCAGGATATCGTGGCATTTGTTCAGTACCTTTTCCGTGAGTCCAAAATCACGGTAACGGCTGGCGTTCCCTGCATTTATTCGCGGCGCTGTTAATTCCAGCATCCAACGGATATCCTCAGGACTTACAAAGTGCCATGTTGGGCGCATTACGTGGGTACGAAGTATCTTGCCTTCATCTAAGGCTTTTTCTATTACGGTGTCTTTCGCACCTTTTAACCGTACTGCCAGCGCCCATTTCGCTCCCGCATAATCCTGTGCCTGCACTGCACCAAACCAACTAACAACATCGGCCCCGCTGGTAAAATTATGCATTGAAATTTGTTGGTTTAATAAACGCTGTTTAAGGATATCCATCGTACAAAACAACTAACTTATATTGACAACCTTGTGTCAGTAATATATTGGGCTGGTAATATTTTTCACCATTTCGTCTAATATTTCACGGATTCTGTCTCTCAGATAATCGGGACTAATGATCTGGGCCTGATCGCCAAACATCAGGTACCAACGGGCAAACCCTTCTATTGAATTAGTTAAAAAAGTCATCTGAATGCAGTCGTCCAACTCTTCCTGCGATACAAAACCGCTGTAATACTTCTGCGCATCAAGATGGCCCACAATCTTCTTATCAACACACATCACCACAGTATGCAATTTCTGTTCGGTAGCAACTTTAGATAAATACTGCTTTAATGTGGGGTGCTGCTTATCAAAACGCAGTTCGGTAGTATATAAACGCTTAATACGGTCTATCCTGAAATCACGGTAATCATTCCGTAACCTGCAGTAGGCAATCAGGTGCCAATAGCCATCAGAGAAAAACACACCTACGGGTTCTACATGCCGGCTGCTGTTTTCCTGGCTGTGCATGGCAAAGTAATCTAAGCCTAAAACGTTTTTACTAATAATGCAATTCAGTATCGGTTGTAGCGCGTTACGGTCGTTATTATCGCCCTGGTGCTTTTTTGATTTCAGCACGGCAATATGTTCATCCATATCCTCCAGCATGTTTTTATCAGCTGAGCGCAATACTGCTTTCACCTTATACATAGCCGATTGATAATGCTTTGTTGTATCGGCATCAGTCATTTTTTCCACAAACTTTTCGGCCGTAAGGAAAGCTGTAGCTTCCTCTTTGGTGAACATTACCGGCGGCAAACGATAACCATCCATGATAGAATAACCTACGCCCGCTTCGCCAATTATAGGTACACCGGCCTCTTCCAAGGTTTTCACATCACGGTAAACCGTGCGCAAACTGATGTTAAAACGTTCAGCTATATCGGCTGCCTTCACAACTCTTCGGGATTGTAGTTGTATCAATATAGCAGATATGCGGTCGATGCGATTCATAGGATAAATAAAAAAACCAATATCGTATTAAATTACTTGCCATAAAAAACTTAATATTGAAAAATACTATTTTAACTGCTATGAAAGACGAAGGGCACATTATCACTTTCCAAACTTTTTATGATCCGGTACTGGCCCATATCATACGCGGGCGGCTTGAAGACAACGGCATCTCTTGCTTTATAAGTGATGAAAACACCCTGGTGGCCAATCCATTTTATAACCAGGCTATTGGTGGCATCAAGCTAAACATTTTTGAACACGACCTGGAAAAATGCCGGGCGATTTTAGCCGAAGACACTAATCTGTCGGACGAATTATAACAAGACATAAAAGGGACAAATAAGTATCATTCCGGATACATTAAAAATTAAAACAACGCTAAAATCTATATTAGCATTATGTATAACAGGCGTAAATTCATAAAACTATCGGCCTTCAGCGCATCGTTGGCTACATTTATACCACGTATTGTAAAAGCAGGCAATGATGATACGGTAACTACATCTTCGTTACCTGTTGTAATATCTACCTGGGATTTTGGTATAGTTGCCAATGCCGCGGCGTGGGAAGTATTAAAAAAAGGCGGCCGCGCATTAGACGCTGTTGAAGCAGGCGTTAAAATACCAGAGGCCGACCTGAAAAACCATTCGGTTGGCCGGGCAGGTTATCCCGACAGGGACGGTATAGTTACCCTGGATGCCTGTATTATGGACGAGTTTGGCAATTGCGGATCGGTAGCTGCAATGGAAGATATTGCACACCCCATTTCTGTTGCGCGCATGGTGATGGAAAAAACACCGCATGTAATGCTGGCCGGCGATGGCGCCCGTCAGTTTGCCATTCAAAATGGGTTGCATAAAGAGCATTTGTTAACCCCCGAATCGGAAAAAGCCTGGAAAGAATGGTTGAAAAAAGCGGAATATAAACCTATAATAAATATTGAAAACCAACAGCATGTGCGTGGTGATAAGTACAACCATGATACTATCGGCATGCTGGCTATTGATAGTAAGGGTAATATATCCGGGGCTTGCACTACCAGTGGCATGGCTTTCAAAATGCATGGACGCGTTGGCGATAGCCCTATTATTGGTGCAGGCCTATATGTGGATAACGAAATCGGCGGAGCTACTTCAACCGGGGTTGGCGAGGAAGTGATACGTAATGTAGGTAGTTTTTTAGTGGTAGAGCTAATGCGCCGGGGATATCATCCGGAAGAAGCTTGCCGTGAGGCCGTAAACCGTATTATCAAAAAGAAACCACAAACCGCTAAAGATATACAGGTAGGCTTTTTGGCTATTAATAAAAAAGGCGAATATGGCGCCTACGCGATACAAAAAGGATTCTCGTTTGCCGTATGTAATAAGGAAAAACAAGATATTTTGATAAAAGGGAAGAGTGTTTATACAAGTTAAATTGTATATTTATAGTTTAATTTAAGGGTATACTTAACTATAACAATATCACAAGTCTACTATGGTCTCTTTAGAGGTCTGTGCTAATTCTGCTACTTCTGCTATTGCGGCCCAAAACGGTGGCGCCGCGCGTGTTGAATTATGTAATAATTTACACCAGGGTGGTACTACTCCATCACATGGGCATATGCTGGTGGCCCGCAAGCATTTACATATTAAATTATATACGCTCATCAGGCCCCGCAGCGGTGATTTCTTATATAATAAAGAAGAATTCGAGGTAATGTTATCGGATGTACGCCAAAGTATTGCACTTGGTTGCGATGGCGTAGTAATAGGTATTTTAAACAGGGACGGTTCAGTAGATATTGAACGGAATAGTCAAATTGTGAACATGGCGCGTCAGCATGGGCTGGGAGCTACCTTTCACCGGGCATTTGATGTATGTGCCGATAAAGAAAAGGCGTTGGAAGATCTGATCCAAATAGGTTTTGAACGCGTATTAACCTCGGGTGGAAAATCTAATGTTATGGAGGGTGCCCGGACTATCAAAAACTTATTAGACCAGGCCAATGGCCGTATAAGTATAATGCCCGGCGGTGGGATTAGCGAAAAGAATGTAGCCGACCTGGTACATTATACCGGTGTAAAGGAAATACATTCATCGGCACGTGCCCTGGTAACCAGCGAAATGCAATACCGCAATGATAGTATTATGATGGGCAACCGCTATGTAGATGAATACGCCATTTACGAAACTAACAGCGAAGCGGTACAAAATCTTATCAAGTTAGCTAATAGTCATTAGTCATTAGTCATTAGTCATTAGTCATTAGTCATTAGGGGAAGCCTATATGCGTTTTTATTGTTTTAATAATTTGACTTAAGACTTAAGACTCAAAACTTAAGACTTTCGACTTAAAAAAGTGTCAAAGGCACAATCAATTCTATCCGGTTACGGCCATATCCCCCAAACACATCATCATCCAGTAAATGACTGTACCTTATACCAAAGGTTATGGGTATCTGGTTAAACCATGAGGTATCAAAATACACTTCGCCGCCAACCGATCTGAAGTTGGCTTTGAAAGGGGTGCCGTTGGTATAGAAATCGTTAGCATGTGTGTAATCATAAAACAGGTTTCCGCGCAAGCGTGAGATATAAATTGCATTGGCAATTCCGGCATCGGGATAGGCAATTGGGAAGTGGTAATTAACCCCTACTTTTTCTAACTGGTATAAATTCTCGGCAGTATACCCCCTGGCAAACGGGAAGTTATTAGAAAAACTGATCACACTATTTTTATTCTTTTGCTGAAAAGCGCCGGTAACTACCAAATTGTGGTTAGTTAACAAACCCGGCAGATATAAGGCGCCCGAGACCAGGAATTGGTTAGCATCAGCACCGTTTATGGC
>Ga0075366_10000703_pt1 | contig 15855 bp, 10 predicted proteins | sample EndMethybrTD3031_FD_72351 | JGI IMG/M metagenome (GOLD analysis project Ga0075366, IMG submission 72351) | Populus endosphere microbial communities from Tennessee, USA - Endosphere MetaG P. TD hybrid TD303-1 | ecosystem: Host-associated > Plants > Roots > Endosphere | place: USA: Tennessee...
GCAAGGTCGGTTTTTGCATCGGCCAAAAACGCTGCCAGGTTTGCGGCCATAATAAGTGAAAAAATGGCGGTCATCCCGAATATTTTGAGTTTGTTGCCGGCTTTTAAGTCTGCTTCGTCAAGTTTGTTATCGGCCACCCAGGCTTTGGCAAATAGTACAGGCGAATACCAGATACCGCCAACTAAAAATGAAGAAAGAGCGGCCACCACAACAGCAGCCCAGTTGATAAATTTAGGATCCATGATGATAAGTTTATGTGTGATTAAAGTTATCTATTTTCGGATCAAAGAACAAAGAATTTTTGGGGTGCAATTCAAATTGTCTCTAACGGGCTATTTGGGCTAAAGCCGTTAACAACTAATTTGTGCTTATCCGCCCCTTGAAAAGGTACGACAATGAATTAAACCATTCATTGCCGTTGGCTTCAGCCAACGGGCAAATATCCGGCAGAAGTAAGGCTTTAGCCGAATTCGCGGAAATAGACCGGCAGCTTTCAGCAATATTAGTTTAGCGACAATTTGATTTACGCCCAATTTTTGTGGAATAAGTAGGACTGATTAGGTATGGAGAATGCCAAATAAATGCAGATTGCAGCACCCGGTTTACAGGCCCGATAATGGTTGAAACAAAAGTTACCTGCATGATATTGTAAAACCCGGACTTGCGAAATCTTCAAAACGGCTACCTTTGTCTGAATCAGAATTTTTCACCTTTTGTTTGTTTTTAAGAGGTGTTCAAGAAGGCTACGCCGTTTACAGAATTTAAAAATTAACAGAATGCCGCGTTATTTTGAACATTCTAAAATTCTGCAAATTCTGATTCAGACAATAATTGGCGGGTAGAAAAGCATCTGCACATCTGAAATCTGTAATCTGCACATCAATCTTAAAAGTCCTTCAAACGTGTCTATTTAATGACAAATGATTTTGTAAAAAATCCGTTATAAATGATACCTTTGCAGCCTCATTCCAAATCATGAGCGATCAGATTAAACATGAATGCGGTGTGGCGTTTATCCGCTTATTAAAGCCACTATCTTTTTATCAGAAAAAGTACGGAACTGCGCTGTACGGCCTGAACAAGCTTTACCTTTTAATGGAGAAACAACATAACCGCGGCCAGGATGGCGCAGGTGTTGCTACCATTAAGTTAGATATTGCTCCGGGCAAGCGGTACATCAGTCGTCACCGTTCTATGGCATCAAATGCCGTTGCTGATATTTTTGAATACATCCAGAAGAAATTCGCGGAGATTCAGAAAGAAACCCCCGAAAAAATGTTGGATGCCGATTGGCTCAAAGAACATGTAAGCTTTACCGGCGAAGTTTTATTAGGGCACCTGCGATATGGTACCCATGGTAAAAACAGCATTGAAAGCTGCCACCCGTTCCTGAGGCAAAACAACTGGCAAACCAGGAATTTGGTTATTGCAGGTAACTTTAACATGACCAATGTTGATGAGCTTTTGCAGCAGCTTTATGACCTGGGCCAGCATCCGAAGGAACAGGCCGATACCATTACAGTGCTCGAAAAAATGGGCCACTTTATTGATACCGAAAACCAGGGCTTGTTTGACCAATACAAACGTGAGGGGCTAAACGATAACGTAGAGATCAGCAAGCTGATTGCCAATGATATGGACGTTGCCAAAATTCTCTCCAAATCGGCCAAAAACTGGGATGGTGGTTATACCATCGCAGGTATACTGGGCCATGGTGACGCCTTTGTAATGCGCGATCCGGTGGGTATCCGTCCGGCATTTTACTATTATAACGATGAGATAGTTGTGGCCGCTTCAGAGCGCCCGGCAATTCAAACCGCTTTTAACATACCGATGGAAGAGATCAGGGAAATTATGCCTGGTCATGCCCTTATCGTTAAAAAGAATGGTAAAATAAGCGAAACCATGTTTAGCGAGCCAAAGGAAAAGAAAGCCTGCTCTTTCGAGCGGATCTACTTTTCGCGCGGCAGCGATGCATCTATATACCGTGAACGTAAACAATTAGGCCGGTTATTATGCCCGCAAATATTGGATGCCGTTAACCAGGATATTAAAAATACCGTATTCTCGTACATTCCAAACACTGCTGAAGTCGCTTTTTATGGCATGGTAGAGGGGGTACATAAATACGTAAAAAAATACCAGCGCGACAGGTTGCTGAACCGTGAGGATAAAGTAAGCGATGAAGAGCTTACCGAATTACTTGCCCTGGCTCCGCGCGTTGAAAAAATAGCTATTAAGGATGTTAAGCTGCGCACCTTTATTACCCAGGACGCCGACCGCAGCGAAATGGTTGCCCACGTTTATGATACCACTTATGGTTTGATAAAAAGAGGCACCGATACATTGGTTGTTTTAGACGATTCCATAGTACGCGGTACAACGCTTAAACAAAGTATCCTGAAGATACTGGACAGGCTTGGGCCTACCAAGGTGGTAGTGGTATCTTCGGCACCGCAAATCCGTTACCCGGATTGTTACGGTATCGATATGTCGCGCATGGGCGAGTTTGTTGCTTTTGAGGCAGCTATCAGCCTGTTAAAGGAGATGGACAGGGAAGATGTGATCCTTGACGTTTACCAGAAATGTAAAGACAGCATTAAATTGCCGAAAGAAAAGGTACAGAACCACGTAAAGGCGATTTACGAGTTGTTTACCGATCAGCAGGTATCTGACAGGATAGCACAGATCATCACTCCTAAAGAAATAAAATGTGAGGTAAAAGTTATCTATCAAACTTTAGACAACCTGCACATTGCATGTCCCGACCATACTGGCGATTGGTATTTCAGCGGCGATTACCCAACCCCGGGCGGTAACAAGGTTGTTAACCGCGCCTTTGTTAACTGGATGGAAGGTAAAAACCAAAGGGCATATATGTAAGCGAAGCCCCCCGGCCCCCTGAAGGGGGAGGAAAAATATATAGAGGCGATGAGTTTATACTTGTCGCCTTTTTTTGTGCTAAAATCGAAACGCAGTTGTTCCGGGTTGCAGGATTTCACGGAGTTCTGAAGGGGTAATGACATTGTAAGAAAGGCCTGTCATCCCGAGTGGTAAAATTTCGCGAAATTCTGAAGGGGGAATGACATCCAAAAATAAACTACTGTCATCCAGGTACGAAGGATCTATTGGCGAACTTTTCTATCGGTCATGCATAGCTGATAGATCCTTCGTACCTCAGGATGACAGGAAAATTGGATATGTCATGGGTAGGTACGAAGCATCTGTTCGCGAACTTTTCTATCGGTCATGTATAGCTGATAGATGCTTCGTACCTCAGCATGACAGGGGAATTATATGTCATCCTTCAACAGGCTCAGGTGATAGGCCTATGCACCTTGAAAATAGAACACTTTATGGGTAGGAACGATGCATCGGCGAACTATTCACAGCAAGCAGATCCTTTGTATCAGGAGATAACAAAAAATACGCAATGGTTACCCGCACGTTTCGATGCAATATCATCAAAATAGTGACACCTTTTTCAGGAGCCGAAAAATTTTATGTTTTTACTAAAGTATTGAAAATGAGAATGTATGGTGTTCCATCTTCGTTTTTGTTAGGATCGTAAGGTGCTGATTATCAGTACTAAGGCGTTCCAAAGCGTTCCATGCGATCCACGCGTTCCGGTGGAACGCTTAGCTAATCAAAAACTCCCTCTTCAGGGGGCTGGGGGGCTTTACGATCCTACAGGTGCCGAAAACACAAAATGCGTAACCAACTTATCTATTAACACAAGTGAGGCTATGATAAGCGCAATACCAGCCAACTCGTTAAGGCGGTGGATGAGTTTAACCGAGATTTTGTCGCGCAGCTTATCGGCATAAAAAGCCTTAGTGGTATCCATGCCAAACTGAACAACAAGGATAGTTAAAAACATAACAGCGATATGGAACGACCGGTGAGGCGTACCAACCAGGAAAGTTGTACTGGCGGCGCCGATAACCACCGTCCAATGGAACAGCAGGGTAGGGTTAAAAATGCACATCACAAAGCCCTTTAAAAAATACCCCGCGCGGTTAATGCCCGTAGGTACTTTGTTATCGTAATTTACTTCGGCTTTTTTAAACATATAGTATAAGCCGAGGGTAAACAATATTACAGCGCCAACAACGCCCGCAATAAGTTTGTCATGGTCAGTTACATCAATATACTGCGAACCGAAAAGTAGGGCGCCAACAAATACTACATCGCTGGTTACAACACCGAGGGCAAGGGCTACCCCCGCATGAAAACCTTTTTCAATGCTGGTTTTAATAAGAGCAAAAAAGACCGGGCCAGTAATCACCGTCAGCACTAATCCAAACCCAATTCCCGAAATAATGGCTTTTATCATTAAGTTAGGCTATGTTCATTTTTGAACACTGCGAATATGCAATTTTATCTCATAAACAACGAAACATAAAATTGTGATTTATTTTAATTTAAAAAGTATAGCCAGTTTTACAAAAAATCAATTATGTTTAACCAATCAAAATCTATTCTGTATAACCTATTTTAAAAATGGAACAAAACAATGCTAAAAGTTACAGTTCGGCCCTTTATACGCTGATAACTGTATTTTTCTTCTGGGGCTTTTTAGCCGCTTCAAATGGCGTATTCATACCTTTTTGTAAAGAACATTTCCATCTAACTCAATTTGAATCCCAGTTGATTGATTTTACATTCTATGGTGGTTATTTCATAGGTTCATTAATCTTGTATTTTGCTTCGTCTATCAGCAAGGTTGATATCATGAATAAAATGGGTTATAAAAACGGCATCATTTTAGGCCTTATAGTTTCGGCAATTGGCGCCATAGGTATGATCCCTGCAATAGCATCAGGTTCATTTGGTTTAATACTAACCGTGTTTTTTATTATAGCCGTAGGGTTTTCATTGCAACAAACCGCTGCCAATCCTTTTGTAGTTGCTTTAGGCCCGCCGGAAACCGGCTCCAACCGTTTAAACTTTGCAGGTAGCATAAATAATATTGGCGGCTTGTTAGGCCCGGTAGTTGTGGGTATTATCTTATTCGGTTCAGCTTCGGCCAAAATAGATGCAAAAGATGTTCAGATATCATCAGTAAACAACCTTTATTATATGCTTGCCGGCTTATTTATCGCGGTAGCTATCTTCTTCTGGTTCTCTAACCTGCCAAAAGTAACCAGCGATGAAAAAATTGAGGCAAGTCCTAAAGCCAATACGCCATTGCTGATTATGTTCCTGGCCTTTTTGTTGATTTTGGCGGCCGATCCGTTAAGTGCGAAGTTGGGTATTCCGAGCCAGTATTTTGTTTATGCATCCTTAGCCATTATAGTTTTTACACTCATTGGAACCATATTTGCAGCTAAAAAAAGCAAAGAAGGCTGGGGCGCTATGCAGTATCCCCAACTTATTTTGGGTATGCTGGCTATATTTACCTATGTAGGCACCGAGGTAACCATTCAAAGTAACATGGGGTCGTTATTAAAAACACCCGAGTTTGGATCTTTCAACGAATCAGACATCGCACCTTATATTTCCCTGTACTGGGGTAGCTTAATGATTGGCCGTTTTGCCGGAGCAATTGGCGCTTTTGACCTTTCAAAAACTGTTAAATACATTTTATATATCCTTATCCCTTTTATCGCTTTTGGAATAGTATTAGCGGTAAACGCGGCTACCGGTGTAAATGTGAGCAACCTTTACGGGTATGCTGCATGTGTTGGTATCCTTATTGTAGCATTCTTTATAGGGCAGCAAAAACCTACCCGTACATTAGCCGTTTTGGGCTTATTGGGCGTTGCCTTTATGTTAACAGGGCTTGCAACCACGGGTAAAGTTGCTACGTTTTCTTTTATTAGCGGAGGCCTGTGCTGCTCAATTATGTGGCCGTCAATTTTCTCTTTGGCTATTACCGGTTTGGGCAAGTATACCAGCCAGGGTTCGGCATTTTTGATTATGATGATCTTAGGCGGTTCCATTATCCCTCCGCTACAGGGCAAAGTTGCTGATGGCGCCGGCAATGTTATACCAGGCATGAGCGGCATTCACTTCTCATACATTGTGCCTGTAATAGGCTTTGCCTACCTCGCTTATTTTGCCTGGAAAGTAAGCCGCGAGTTACGTAGCCAGGGTATCGACCTTGACCATGTTGAAGTTGCAGCAGGCCACTAATTTTTGAAACTGTCATAAACCATTGGGTCATTAAGTCATTTTGTATGATTTAATGACCCAATGGCATTAATAACCTAATGACTTAACTATGAAACCAAGTTTCGATTCGATATTCATGAACCTGGCAACCGACCTGGCTAAGCGCTCACACTGCGTTAAGGCCCATGTAGGGGCTGTTTTGACCAGGGATACCCGTATTATCTCCATCGGCTACAACGGGCCGCCTGCGGGCACACATAACTGCGATGAGGAATGGCCTGAACACGGATGCGCCCGCGATTCAAAAGGAAGCTGCTCATTAGCGCTGCATGCCGAAGAGAACGCGATTTTATATGCCGTAAAAAGTGGTGCAAAGTTGGAAGGCGCAACCCTATATACTACCCTTTCGCCATGCATTGCCTGCGCAAGGCTTATTTATTCGGCAGGGATAACAAAGGTTTACTTTGATAAATCATATGCCGAATATAAAGGTATCGGCAGCGACGAAGGCGTTGATTTTTTAAACCGCTTTGGCGTACCCACAGTTAGGTTTACCGAAGATTAGTATAGCCCGGCCAAATAAAATCGGTCGGGGCTATTGGTATAAACTTATGATGGCCGAAACCGTGTTTAATCTTCCATAAATGGCTCGATATGGCTCAGGGCGAATAACAGCTGCTCGTCGGGGCTAAGGTCTGTATTGTCCAGGATAATAGCATCTTCTGCCCGTACCAGGGGGCTTTCCTTGCGGGTGGTATCCTGGTAATCGCGGTGCGCCAGGTTATCAAAAATTTCTTCTAAGGTGATGCTGGGGTTAGTAGGCAGCAGTTCTTTATAACGGCGCTCAGCACGGATTTTTGGGTCGGCCGTCATAAATAGCTTTACCTGGGCGTTCGGGAACACAACCGTGCCAATATCGCGGCCATCCATGATGATGTTTTTTGATTTGCCCATACGTTGCTGCTGTTTTACCATAGCAACGCGCACTTCGTGTATGGCGGCGATAGTACTTACCTTTTCGGCTACGTGCATTTGGCGTATCTCATCAGATACCTCCTCGTCATTAAGGGTAATGTGCGTTTGGTAATCACGGGAATGAAAGTTGAGATGGATATTGTCCAACGCCTCTGCAATCTGCTCGTGATTAGCCAGGTCGATGTTATTACGCAAAAAATACAAGGCCACTGCCCGGTACATTGCGCCGCTATCTACATAAATAAAATGAAGTTTTTTTGCTAAAGCTTTTGCTAAGGTGCTTTTACCACATGATGAATAACCATCAATTGCTACTACGATGTTGTTGCTCATAAGAGCCGCTAAAATAATGATTTTGGTTGATAATTGAGTGAATAGTTGAATAAGTTGATTGAGTGAATGGTTGATTGAGTTGATTAAGTGAGTGGTTGTAAAATAAGTTCAATAATTTTAATTTAAACGATGCCTGTATTGACGCACAGGAAAATCGTTTTTAAAACAGGAGGCACCTACGGAGCCTAAAACTATTGTTTTTTTTTTACTATAAACACTAAACTCCGCTGGAGTTATAAACCCGGAGCCTTCGACTCCAGCGGAGTCACGTGTTTATAGCATCACATCCACTCACACAATTTGGCTCCGTAGGTGCCTCCTTTTTATCTTTCGCTTTAAAAGCGATTTCCCTGTATTGACGCATTGCAACTCAATCAACTAACCCAAAAACGCTACATTTGGAAAATGAACCTGAATAAAGCCGATTTACAAAAAGAAATAACCTATAAAACATCGCGTAGCGGGGGTAAAGGAGGTCAAAACGTAAACAAAGTATCAAGCAAAGTTGAGCTTTTGTTTGATGTTGCCGCTTCGACATTGTTTACTGACGATGAAAAAATATTGCTTGCCGGTAAATTGCAAAACCGCTTAAATAAGGACGGCCTGGTACAAGTAATTTGTGACGAAGAACGCAGCCAGTATCTTAATAAAGAAAAAGCGGTTGACCGGCTGATTGCTCTTTTAAGTCGCGCCTTACATGTGCAAAAGCCGCGTAAACCAACCAAAGTAAGCAAGGCCGCCAAAGCCGCACGGCTGGATAGCAAAAAGAAACAATCGGCAAAAAAAGAAAACAGGAGAACTAATCATGACGATTAGTTTGATGTGAAAATTTGAGAATTTGAAGATTTGAAAATTGTTAAAATCAATTCAAGGTAAAACTTCAGTTGTTATCATTCTCAAATTTTCAAATCCTCAAATTTTCAAATAAAAGTCAATTTACTTAAACCGATAAACCCCGGTTATTGCTGCCCATTGGTGCGAATGTACCATCGTCTTTACTTCTCGGGTATGGAAAATAGCGGCAACGTCAAACGTGAAACGGGTAAAGCTTACACCTACGCCAAATTGCTGGCTAAAAACAAAGGTTTTTTTTGTGCCGGTAACTTCCGGGCCATTAGGGTCATGGCTGCTAAAAAGGCCGCCTTGTATGGTGGCATCGTAAACTATCGCGTTTATTTGCGGTTTGTAGTAAAAAAACAGCTCCTGTTTGTGCAGCAAATTGCTTTGAGGCGTTAACGAGGCCGAGCTTTGTGTACTTATTGAACTGAACAGCTGGTTAAAGTTACCGAGGCGGAACAGCGGCCCTAATCCCGCACCTGTAAAACCTGTGCCTAAGTTGGCATAGCTGGCCAGGCTTAGATCTGCCCATGACGCACGGGCGAGCAGTTTGTTATATTCGGCAGCCAGGTTAAGCTCAACATCATTCCTGATCTGGTATTGCCAGCCGTTTAGCGTATAAAAGCCAAATGTGTCATGAATAAGTTTTTGAACAGGTTCGCCGCCGGCAGCAGGGCCAACCAAACCAATTTGTGCGCCAAGCTTCAGCGTGCTTTCGTTTTTATATAACATATTTAGGGTACCGCCAACATAGGTGTATGCTGCAAAAGGCCTGTCAACATCACCGGCATCCCTAACGAATCCGGATTGAGGATTAAACATTTTTTGACCTAATTCGATGCCGAAAATTTTATTTTGAAGTTTCCCCGCATCGCCAACTTTCAAAGCCTTACGGTAATAAAAAAAAATACCATTAGTGTAATATTTGTCAGACCCCTGGCCCAGGTACGAGTCGTTATCGGTTTGGATGCCAAATTCCTGGCTGTGTTGCTGGGCAAATAATGTGGCACAGCCCAACAGGCATACCAACGTAAAAAAAAGCTTGATTAGCATTTAGTATGAATATTTCTGCCGCCAATATATAAATTTTGAGTGGTTTAAATCGTAGTGTATCGTATAATGAAAAATGTTGTAAACTATTGTAAACCTCTAAAGAAAATTGGTAAAAAAGGTTGTAAGGCGGTTCGGTTATACCAGGCGAGTGCTGTGGGACCTCGTTGTATCAAAATTCATTGCTTCGAAAAGTGTTTATTTATATAAAATTAATATATTTTACAAATAGGAAATAAAACTTATTCATATAGAAATTGTTGCCTATTGAAACAATATAAATCACTACTATGAAAAAGTTAAGTTTAATAGCGATGGTGGCAATTGCCGCCTTATCGTTCCAGGCCTGTAACAACGGCACCAAAACAGGCAGCGCTGCCGATAGCACCGGCGCGGTAACAGACACGGCCGATAGTGCTAACAAAGTTAAAGATTCCACAACAACCGGCGCCACGGGTATAGCCGTGGATAAAGATGATGCCAAGTTTGCTACATCCGCCGCCAATGCCGGCCTCGCCGAAGTAGCATTAGGTCAGCTTGCAAGTGAGAAAGCCACCAATGCCAAAGTGAAATCTTTCGGCGCTATGATGGTGACCGACCACACCAAAGCAAACAACGAGCTTATTGAAATTGCTAAAAAGAAAAACATCAGCTTACCCACCGAACCTGATGCCGAACATCAGCAAAAGAAAACTGATTTAGCCGCTAAAACCGGCGCCGATTTTGACAAAGCTTATGTTGACGCCATGGTTGATGGCCATAAAAAGGTAGCATCGATGTTTGAGGACGCTGCCAAAAACTGTAAAGATGCCGATTTGAAGGCCTTTGCCGAAAAAACATTGCCTACAATAAAAAGTCACCTTGCCGAAATTGAAGGCATTCAAAAAGGCCTGAAATAATTAATACTGATTTTATAAAGCTTGAGAGGGAGGTAATTTTACCTCCTTTTCTGTTTTTATGCCTATTTTAGGGCTTAACAACAGACCAGTCTCTCTATGAAAAAAGTTTACTTGTTCTTTTTTGCCTTATTGATTTTTGTTTTGAACGTTAAAGCCCAGCAAGCTGATGAAATTGCCGCCAAAACAAAAGGGCTCAGCAAATATACCGGATACTTCAATTTTTATTGGGACGAGAAAACCGGGAAGATTTTTTTAGAGATAGATAAATTTAACCAGGAATTCCTTTACGTAAACTCGATGCCTGCGGGTGTTGGGTCAAATGACCTGGGGCTTGACAGAGGGCAAATTGGTGACAGCCGTATCGTAAAATTCGTAAAGAGCGGTCCTAAGGTGTTGCTGATGCAGCCCAATTACAGCTACCGGGCTATCAGCAACAATGCTGAAGAACGCAAATCTGTAGAAGAAGCCTTTGCCCAATCGGCTATTTGGGGTGCTACGGTTGTGGCCCGGGATGGGGAGAGGGTTTTGGTTGATTTTACACCCTTTTTGCTACGCGACAGCCATAAAATTGCCGATAGATTGAGTGATAACAACCAGGGTAGTTTTAGTTTTGACGATAGCCGCTCGGCAGTGTATATGCCCAATACTAAAAGTTTTCCGGATAATTCAGAGTTTGAGGCTACCATTACCATCGCAGGTAAAGCTAAAGGGTATGAGATTAGCTCGGTAACGCCAGATCCTAATGCCGTTACGGTAAGGATGCATCAATCGTTTATAAAATTGCCCGATGACAGTTATAAAAAACGAAACTTCGACCCTCGGTCGGGCTTTTATGATGTAGACTATATGGATTATGCTACGCCTATTGATGAGCCTATTATGAAACGGGTGCTTACCCGTCACCGTTTGGAGAAAAAAGACCCGACAGCGGCTGTAAGTGAACCCGTAAAACCCATTATATACTACGTTGACCGTGGTGCACCCGAACTTGTGCGCAACGCGCTGATAGAAGGGGCCAGCTGGTGGAACCAGGCTTTTGAGGCTGCCGGTTATAAAAACGCCTTCCAGGTTAAACTGCTGCCTGAAGACGCCGACCCGATGGACATTAGATATAATATTATCCAATGGATCCACCGTTCAACCAGGGGCTGGTCATACGGCGCATCGATTAATGATCCGCGTACAGGCGAAATCATTAAAGGCCAGGTTTCCCTTGGCTCCCTGCGCGACAGGCAGGATTTTTTAATTGCTGAAGGATTGGTTCAGCCATATGAGGATGGCAAGCCCACAAGCGATAAAATGCTGAAACTGGCGCTTGCCCGGTTGCGCCAATTGGCCGCGCATGAAGTGGGCCATACGCTGGGCCTGCAGCACAATTTTACCGCCAGTGTAAACGGCAGGGCATCGGTTATGGATTACCCGCCACCGGTGATAAGCCTGAAAACCGATGGCACTATAGACCTGAGCAAGGCGTATCGTACGGAAATTGGCGAATATGATAAACGAGCTATCCTTTATGGCTACCAGGATTTTGCCAAAGGCACTAATGAAGATGAAGCGTTAAAAGGGATCATTACTGAAACCATTAAACAAGGCTTTTTATTTATATCCGACGATGATGCCCGCCCTGCTGGCAGCGCGCACCCGCAAGCCCACTTATGGGATAGCGGTACGGACGCTGCTGATGAATTGAACCGGCTGATGGTTTTGCGTAAGCACGTGCTGGATAATTTTTCGGAAAAAGCCATCCGCCAGGATGCGCCAATGGCTACACTGGAAGAGGTTTTAGTGCCCATGTACCTTTTGCACCGTTTCCAGGCCGAGGCAGCCTCCAAAATGTTAGGAGGATTGTATTATACTTTTGCCTTAAAAAATGACGGACAAACCGTTACCAAATTTGTGCCTCCTGCCGGGCAATGGAAGGCTTTTGACGCATTGATGGGTACTATTAGTCCTGATGCGTTGGCGCTGCCCGAAAAGTTGATAGAGAAAATACCACCGCGGCCTATTGGCTATCCACGTACAAGGGAAACTTTCAAATCGCACACCGGTTTAACTTTCGACCCGATGGCTGCCGCCGAATCTGCCGCCGCGGCGACCTTATCGTTCATGCTGCAACCCGAACGCGCGGCCAGGCTGGTGCAATACCAATCGCGCGATAATACACAGCCGGGGCTGTTACCTGTTTTGAATAAGCTGGTAGCGCAAAGCTGGAAAGCCCCACAGGCAACCGGCTATAAAGGCGAACTGCGACGCCTGGTAAACAATCTTGTATTAAGGCAGATCTTAACCTTGGCAGCTACCACAAGCGCTCCCGAAAGCGTTCGTGGTATTGCTTTGCTTCAAATAGATGACTTGAAAAAGTGGATGAAAACGGCAATTGCTACCGCCACCGATAGCAGGAAAGCCAATTTGCTGTTTGGTTTATTGCAGATCAATGAGTTTGAGAAAAATCCCGATAAGTTTCAACCCGCGCCGGTGTTGAAGATGCCGGATGGATCGCCGATTGGGATGGATTAGGTTTTTTTTCTTTCTAGTGTCTTATAATGATATGTTTGTAAATGGTTGATTTTTAGTGCCGTATTTTCAGTAATTTATGTCATTGCGAGGAACGAAGCAATCGCGAACTATATATGGTGGACCTCCACAGTCCGCGATTGCCACGCTATCGCTCGCAATGACATGGTTGTTGTGCTGTGCTGAAGCCAACAAGTCGTCCCCATTTTTTTAGGTTTTACCTGATGACCACTCGCAATGACAATAGCTTAGGACGTAGGTTTGCCTATCCAATCTTTATCTCCATAATCCCTCCGTCCAAATCGAAAATCCTTTTCTTTAGGTCACCCGTAAATCCATGCAACTCCAAATTAATTTGATGATATTTTGACTGAAACGATCCTTCAACTGCCGACAACGTTACTGTCTTTCGCTTCGGATCGAACGTGATGGTGCGTTTGTAATAAGCGCCCTGTTCATAATCATAAGACGATCCGTCATCTTCATAATAAACAAACTCGTTAGCTTCTTTGCCATTCCAAATGTGTAGCTGTAATATTCCATCACTTTTGGCGGCGGAACTTTGAGTTACGCTTTGCATCGGTATAATGGAGCCTGCTTTTACAAACACCGGCAAATCGGTTAAAGGTGATGCTACCGTTACAATTTTGCCACCTTTCAACTTTTCGTCGGTACTAAGCCGGTACCAGTCGCCTTTGGGCAGGTAGACATCTGTAGTTAGTTTATCACTTTCAACGGGTGCCACCAGCAGGGCGTCGCCAAACATAAACTGGTTTTGAAAACGTTCCAAGTATATTTTCTCGTCAAACGTAAAGTAGATGGCCAACGTCCGGCTAATGGGCAGGCCTGTTTGTGTGGATTGATAAAATGCCGAGTAAATATAAGGGAGCAGCTTATACCGCTGTTCAATATCCTTTTTGATGATTTGCTCATTGGCCTTACCCCATTCCCAGGGCTCTCGCATTTTGCTGCCCTGTATGGCATGGTTCCTGAACATCGGCGTATAAACACCTAATGAATTCCAGCGTACCATTAGTTCCGGCGTGGGGTTGCCGCTAAAGCCGCCGATATCTACCCCAGTGAATGACATACCCGTTATGCCCAGGCTGTTCACCAGCCGCTGACCTAAGAGCATATGCTCGTCAGTCCCGGTATTGTCGCCGGTCCACACGGCCGAATAGCGTTGTGTGCCGGCGTATGCGGCGCGGGTTAATACAAATGGTCGTTGGTTGTTCAGGATTTTCCTGGTACCATCATAGGTAGCCCTGGCCATTTGCATGCCATAGGCGTTACGTATTTCGGGCATATATTTGTCGCCGAATTTCACCATCCAGGGGACGTTTTGCCCCCAGGCCGCCGGTTCGTTCATGTCGTTCCAAAAGCCGTCGACACCAACATCTGTTAAAGGAGTAAAAGCCGCGCCCCACCATTCGCGTACCTCGTCCCTGAAAAAATCAGGAAAATGGCAGCGGCCGGGCCATACATAGCCGGTGTAATTTTCGCCATCAGGATATTTAGCAAAATAATCATTGGCAATGCCTTCATCATATTCCTTGTAGCCTTCTTCGATCTTAATCCCCGGATCAACAATAGTAACCAGGTGGAAACCCATTGTTTTTAGCTTATCCATCATGGCTTCGGGATTGGCAAAGGTTGTCTTATTCCAGGTAAAGATTTTGAAACCCTCCATGTAATCGATGTCGCAATACATCACATCGGCCGGTATCTTCTTTTGCCGGAAGGTTTTGGCAATCTTTAATACTTCTTTGGCGCTCATATAACTCCAGCGGCATTGCTGGTAGCCCAGGCTCCATAAAGGCGGCATTTCCATGCGGCCGGTAAGCCAGGTATAATCTTCAATAATTTTAGCAACCCCCTGCGCGCCAAAAAAATAATAATTCATATAGCCGCCGTCGGCGCCAAACCAGCTCATCTCATTATCGGTAGTGGCGCCAAAATCAAAATAGCTTTTGTGCGTGTTATCTAAAAACAGGCCGTAGGTTAACCCGCTGTGCATGCCGATAAAAAACGGGAAGGTTTTATATAAAGGATCGCTTTTGTTGTTATAATCCACGGCATCTGTGTTCCAGTTGGTGTATGATGTGCCGCGCCTGTTAAGGTTGCCTGCTTTCTCGCCCAGGCCAATGAATTTTTCATCGGCATATAATTTACGATAGGTAATTACACGCTCTCCCTGCCAGTTGGTGCCAAAACGACTGTCGTCTTCGCTTAGCGGTTTGCCATCAACCGAAAAAAAATTAAATCTTAAGGGTGATTTATTGATGCTGAGTTTTAATGCTGGCGTATTTATTTCGATTGCGTCGGCCGATTCATCAAATTCAAAATCATCTACCGCCTCGCGGATCACTGCAAAGGAGTTATCGGTATCACTATGCTTTTTACTGATATTAACCCGGATGACGGTTGGACTATAAATATATACCCTTGCCTCGGCTTCGGCTGTTTTAACTATTAATATACTATCCTGTAGTTTAAAACGCTGTACGTTGCCCAATATTTCAATTTCCATGTGGTAATGTGCGCCCGTATTTTGGTAAGGCCACAAAAAAGGAACGCCGTTAAGTTTTATTGGTTTTTATAAATGTAAAGTAACTAAACACCCCTTGCAATCGATGAACGGAAAAAACGCATCGATGAACAGGGTTTATTAAACTACCAAGCCTGTAAAAATAGGATACATACCCGTTTTTAGCAGTTTGTAGAGTAGTATAAGCTATTGGTCTATAAGTATTTACAAGTGGTCTATTTTGTTTTGGCAACCGCGAAAGATGTTGTTGTTTTGGATATTGAAAATAACAAACACATTTAAAAAAAGCATTTTAAAAATAAAAAGATCATGAAAAATTCAATCAAATTATCAGCATTCTTCTTGTTACTAAGCGCAGGTATTTTTACTTCAGCTGCTGCCAACGCCAAAGGCCATACCAACGATACTAAAGACGTTATCACTGTATCATCGTTAAAACACGAGCGTGGCGTTGCGGTAATGATTTCAAAAACTGAAGCCAGCAAATCATATGTAACCATTTTTGACCAGGCGAACAACATTTTGCTGCAAGACTTTTTGCCGAGCAAAGTTGCGGTAGAAAAAGGTTATGTGTTAACC
>Ga0075366_10000704_pt1 | contig 15850 bp, 11 predicted proteins | sample EndMethybrTD3031_FD_72351 | JGI IMG/M metagenome (GOLD analysis project Ga0075366, IMG submission 72351) | Populus endosphere microbial communities from Tennessee, USA - Endosphere MetaG P. TD hybrid TD303-1 | ecosystem: Host-associated > Plants > Roots > Endosphere | place: USA: Tennessee...
CGTGGTCGGCGTGAGCTGGTCCAACTTCCAGGAAGAACGCTGGAAGACCGACGAGGCCGCCATCAAGGCCGAGCTGGCCAAGCGCGGCGCCACCTACGTCAGCGCCGACGCGGGCGGCTCGCCCGAGAAGCAGCTGGCCGACGTCGACGGCCTGATCGCCAAGGGCGCCAAGGCGCTGGTCATCCTGGCGATGGACAAGGACGCCATCGTCCCCGCCCTGGCCAAGGCCAAGCAGCGCAACATCCCCGTGGTGGCCTACGACCGCCTGATCGACCAGCCGGGCGTCTTCTACATCACCTTCGACAACCAGGAAGTGGGCCGCATGCAGGCGCGCGCCGTGTTCTCCGTCAAGCCCACGGGCAACTACGTGATGATCAAGGGCTCGCCCACCGATCCCAATGCCGACTTCCTGCGGGCCGGCCAGCAGGAAGTGCTGGCCCAGGCCATCAAGTCGGGCGCGATCAAGATCGTCGGCGAGGAGTACACGGAAGGCTGGAAGCCGGAGGTGGCGCAGAAGAACATGGAGCAGATCCTCACGCGCAACAACAACAAGGTCGACGCGGTGGTGGCCTCCAACGACGGCACCGCCGGCGGCGTGGTGGCGGCGCTGTCGGCGCGCGGCATCTCGGGCGTGCCGGTGTCCGGGCAGGACGGCGACCAAGCCGCGCTCAACCGCGTGGCGCTCGGCACGCAGACGGTGTCGGTGTGGAAGGACGCGCGCGACCTCGGTCGCGAGGCCGCCGACGCGGCGGTCGACCTGGCCAGCGGCAAGCAGGTACCCGGCTCGAAGAAGTGGACGGGCGGCGAGCACAAGGTGACGCTGGACTCCAAGTTCCTCAAGCCGGTGGCGATCACCAAGGCCAACCTCGACACCGTCGTCAAGGCCGGCTGGATCACCAAGGACAACCTGTGCCGCGGCGTCGACGCGGCCAAGGCACCCTCGGCCTGCAAGTAAGCGTCCCCGCAGCCGCGCGCGTGACGCGCGCGCGGCCGCCACCGCTCCCATTCCATGGAATCGCTTCAACTCAGCGCGCTGGACCTGCGGCTCGGCCTGATGGCCGTCGTGCTCGCGGTCATGGCCGCGACCTTCCACGTGCTCACCGGCAACTTCCTGACGCCGGAGAACCTCTACAACATCGCGCAGCAGACGGCGGTGGTGGGCATCGTCGCCACCGCGATCTCGCTGGTGATCGTCGCGCGCCACATCGACCTGTCGGTCGGCTCGGTGGTGGGCTTCGTCGGCGTGCTCGTGGCCTATCTGCAGTACACCGCCGGCTGGAGCTGGACGTGGGCGTGCCTGGCCGGACTCGCCGCGGCGCTGCTGGTGGGTGCATACCAGGGCGGGCTCACCGCCTACCTGGGCGTGCCGTCGTTCGTCGTCACGCTGGGCGGGCTGATGTCGTTCCGCGGCGCGGCCTTCATCGTGGCCAACGGCAAGACCCAGCCGATCACGGACCCCGTCTTCCTGTGGTTCGGCGGTGGCCTGGACGGCGCGCTGGGCATCGCCGGCAGCTGGACGCTCGCCGCCGTGCTCGCGCTGCTGCTGTGCTGGCGCATCGCGGCCTCGCGGCGCGCCAAGACGCGCCACGGCTTCCCGCTGCGCCCCCTGGCCGCCGACGTCGCATTCACCGCCGGCCTGCTGGTGCTGCTCGCGGCCTTCACCGCCGCGATGTGCGCGTACCAGCTGCCCGGCAAGCCGCAGGGCCAGGGCGTGCCGGCGCCGGTCGTCATCTGGGGTGCGGTCGTCATCGTGGTGGCGTTCATCGTGCGGCGCACGCGCTTCGGGCGCTACGTCTATGCGATCGGCGGCAATCCCGAGGCCGCGCGGCTGGTGGGCATCCCGGTGCGCCGCGTGACGCTGCAGCTGTTCCTGCTGCTGTCGGTGACGATCACGATCGCGGCCATCGTCGCCGTCTCGCGCCTGAACGCGGGCACCAACTCGATGGGCACCGGCATGGAGCTGTACGTCATCGCCGCGGCCGTCATCGGCGGCGTGAGCCTGTCGGGCGGCAGCGGCACCGTGCTCGGCTCGGTGCTGGGCGCGCTCATCATCCAGTTCCTCGACAGCGGCCTGCTGCTGATGGACGTGGGCATCGGCCAGCGCATGATCATCATCGGCCAGGTGCTGATCGTGGCGGTGGCGTTCGACGTGCTGTACCGTCGCTGGACAGGGGAGCGACTCGCATGAGCACCGCCCGTCCGCCCGAAGGGGCCCCCGCCGCGGCACGCAGTGCGCAGGCGGCCTCGACCGCGACCAACGCCCCCCTGGTCGAGATCGTCGGCATGCACAAGGCCTTCGGCGGCGTGCAGGCGGTCAGCGACGTCAACCTCGCGCTGGACGCCGGCGAGGTGGTCGCCGTGCTGGGCCACAACGGCGCAGGCAAGTCCACGCTGATGAAGATGCTCGCGGGTGCCTACCCGATCGACCGCGGCGAGATCCGCGTCGCCGGCGAGACGGTCCACATCGCCAACCCCGCCGACTCGCAGCACCTGGGCATCGAGACGATCCACCAGACGCTCGCACTGGCCGACAACCTGGACGCCGTCGCCAACCTGTTCCTCGGGCGCGAGCTGATGACGCGCTGGAACACGATGGACGACTACGCCATGGAGGCCGCGGCGCGCGACGTCTTCGCGCAGTTGAACCCGAACTTCCGCAACATCCGCGAGCCGGTGCGCTCGCTGTCGGGCGGCCAGCGCCAGGTGGTCGCGATCTCGCGCGCGCTGCACTTCAAGGCGCGCATCCTGATCATGGACGAACCGTGCGCCGCGCTGGGCCCCGAGGAGACGCGCATGGTGCACGACCTCGTGCGCCGGCTCAAGGCGCGCGGCGTCGGCGTGTTCCTGATCTCGCACGACATGCCCGACGTGTTCGCGCTGTCCGACCGCCTGGCCGTGATGAAGAACGGCCGCGTGATCGGCACCTACCGCACGGCCGATCTCACCGAGGACGAGGTGCTGGGCATGATCATCGGCGGCAAGCCGGTGACGCGCGTCGCGCAGCAGCACCGGATGCTCACCGCGGAGGTTGGGTCATGAGCGCGCACACGGCCGCTCCGAAAGGAGGAGGTTTCATGAGCGACTCCCACACCACGCTGGGCATCGACCTCGGCACCTCCGAGCTCAAGCTCGCGCTGGTCGACGCGGACGGCGCGCTCATCGCGAGCGCCGGCGCGCCGCTGTCGGTGTCGCGCCCGCAGCCGCACTGGGCCGAGCAGGCGCCGGACGACTGGTGGCAGGCGCTGCTGGCCGCCGCGCGCACGCTGCGCGCGAGCGAGCCCGCCGCGTGGGCCGGCGTGCGCGCGATCGGGCTGTCGGGCCAGATGCACGGCGCCGTCCTGATGGACGCCAACGGCCAGGTGCTGCGCCCCGCGATCCTGTGGAACGACACGCGCAGCGCCGCGCAGTGCGAAGAACTCGTACGCCGGCTGCCTTCGTTGCCGCTGATCGCCGGCAACCTCGCGATGCCGGGCTTCACGGCGCCCAAGCTGCTGTGGGTGGCGCAGCACGAGCCCGAGCTCTTCGGTCGCGTCGACCGCGTGCTGCTGCCCAAGGACTGGCTGCGCTGGAAGCTCACGGCTGCGGCGTACAGCGACATGTCCGATGCTGCGGGCACGCTGTGGCTGGACGTGGGTGGCCGCGCGTGGTCGCCGCAGCTGCTGGCCGCGAGCGACATGACCGCCGCGCAGATGCCGGCCCTGGTGGAAGGCTCCGACGTCGCCGGCCACCTGACGCCCGATGCGGCGCTCGCGCTCGGGTTGCCAGAAGGCCTGCCCGTGGCCGGTGGCGGCGGCGACAACGCGGCCAGCGCAGTCGGCATCGGCGCGGTGCAGCCGGGCGACGGCTTCCTGTCGCTGGGCACCAGCGGCGTGCTGTTCGTCGTCACCGATCGCTACCGCCCCAACCCGGCGTCGGCCGTGCACGCCTTCTGCCACGCATTGCCCGGACGCTGGCACCAGATGAGCGTGATGCTGTCGGCCGCGAGCTGCCTCCAATGGGTGACGCGGCTCACCGGCAGCGCGAGCGAGTCGGCCCTGCTCGAACGCGTCGAGGCGCTGACCGACGCCGAGCGCGACGCCGCTCCGCTGTTCCTGCCCTACCTCTCGGGCGAGCGTACGCCGCACGACGACCCGCACGCGTGCGGCGTGTTCTTCGGCATGGACAACGCGACCGACGCCGCCCGCCTGGGCCATGCCGTCATCGAAGGCGTCGCCTTCGGCCTGGCCGACGGCCTGCAGGCCTTGCGCGACGCCGGCACCGTGGTCGGCCGCCTCGCCCTGGTGGGCGGCGGCGCGCGCAGCGCCCATTGGGCACAGCTGCTCGCGGACGTGCTCGGCATCGAGCTGCAGACGCTGGCCGGCGCCGAGGCCGGCGGCGCGATGGGCGCGGGCCGCCTGGCCTGGCTGGCGCTGGGCCGCGACGAGGTCGACGTCTGCCGCCCGCCTGCGCCGCGCGCCCTCTTCCAGCCGCGAGCCGAGCGCCGCCCCGCGCTGCAGGCCCGCCTCGAACGTTTCCGCGCGCTCTATCGTCGCACCCGCGACCTGATGCCGCGCGACTGACTTCCTTCCCTCCAGGAGACCTCTCATGACCGACTACTTCGCCGGCATCGACAAGATCCGGTACGCCGGCCCGCAATCGACCGAACCGCTGTCCTTCAAGTGGTACGACCCGGACCGCATCGTGCTCGGCAAGCGCATGGAAGACCAGCTGCGCTTTGCCGTCTGCTACTGGCACTCGTTCTGCTGGAACGGGTTCGATCCGTTCGGCTACGACGGCACGTTCGAGCGGCCGTGGCACCGCGTCGCCGATCCGATGGCCGCGGCCAGGGCCAAGCTCGACGTCGCGTTCGAGTTCTTCGCCAAGCTCGGCGCGCCGTTCTACTGCTTCCACGACCGCGACGTCGCCCCCGAGGGCGCCACGCCGCGCGAGAGCGTCGACAACTTCCGCCGCATCGTCGACCTGATGGGCGAGAAGCAGGCCGCCACCGGCATCAAGCTGCTGTGGGGGACGGCCAACCTGTTCAGCCACCGGCGTTTCATGAGCGGCGCCGCCACCAACCCGAACCCGGAGATCTTCGCGCTCGCCGCGCTGCAGGTGAAGGAGGCGATGGACGCCACAAAGCGCCTGGGCGGCGCGAACTACGTGCTGTGGGGCGGACGCGAAGGCTACGAGACGCTGCTCAACACCGACCTCGCGCGCGAATCGCGCCAGTACGGCCGCTTCCTGCAGATGGCCGTGGAGCACAAGCACAAGCTCGGGCTGCCCGGCTACGTGCTGATCGAGCCCAAGCCGCGCGAGCCCACCAAGCACCAGTACGACTACGACGTCGCCACCGTGCACGGCTTCCTGCGCCAGTACGGCCTCGAGAACGAGGTCAAGGTCAACATCGAGGCCAACCACGCCACGCTGTCGGGCCACAGCTTCGAGCACGAGATCGCCACCGCGGTGGCGCTGGGCCTGTTCGGATCGCTGGACATGAACCGCGGCGACATGCAGTGCGGCTGGGACACCGACCAGTTCCCCAACAACCTGCCCGACACCGCGCTCGCGCTGTACCACGTGCTGCGCGGCGGCGGCATGACGCACGGCGGCCTGAACTTCGACGCCAAGGTGCGCCGCCAGTCGATCGACGCGGCAGACCTGTTCCACGGTCATGTCGGCGCGATGGACCTGTGCGCGCGCGCCCTGCTGATCGCAGAACGCATGGTCACGGACGGCCGCCCCGCGCGCGAGCTCGACGCGCGCTACGCCGGCTGGGACGGCGACGTCGGACGCAAGCTGCTGTCGCCCGGGACGTCCCTCGAAGACGCCGCGGCCCATGCCCTCCAGCGCAACGTCGACGAGCGGCCGGTGTCCGGCCGACAGGAGGCCTGGGAGAACCTCATCAACGACTACATCGCCTGAACGCGATGCTTTCGGCGCACGCGTGCCGTAAGGAGATGCCAGATCCCTCCGGGAGCCGCACGCGGAGATCTTCAGCGCATCGTCCAACGGCGCAATGCGTGCGACCACCGAAAACGACGACGCCCGCGCGGGGCGGGCGTCGTTGATCGAAGAGTGCGCCTCAGGCCGGCACGGCCTGGCGGATCAAGTGGTCGAACGCGCCGAGGGCGGCCTTCGCGCCGTCGCCGGTCGCGATGATGATCTGCTTGAACGGCACGGTCGTGACGTCGCCGGCGGCGAACACGCCGGGCACCGAGGTCTGGCCGCGCGGGTCGACGACGATCTCGCCGTGCCTGGTGAGCTCCATCGTGCCCTTGAGCCACTCGGAGTTGGGCACCAGGCCGATCTGCACGAACACGCCCTCGAGTTCGACGTGCTTGGACTCCCCGTTGCGGCGGTCGGTATACGTCAGGCCGTTCACCTTGCCGTCCGCGCCGGTGATCTCGGTGGTCTGCGCCTGCACGTGGATGTCCACGTTGGGCAGGCTCCTGAGCTTGCTCACCAGCACGGCGTCGGCGCGCAGCGCGTCGCCGAACTCCAGCAGCGTGACGTGGCCCACGATGCCGGCCAGGTCGATCGCCGCCTCGACGCCTGAATTGCCGCCGCCGATCACCGCGACGCGCTTGCCCTTGAACAGCGGGCCGTCGCAGTGCGGGCAGTACGCCACGCCCTTGTTGCGGTACTCCTGCTCGCCCGGCACGTTGACCTCGCGCCAGCGCGCGCCGGTGGAGATGATCACCGTCTTGCTCCTGAGCGTCGCACCGTTCTCCAGCGTCACGCCGATCAGGCCGTCGGCGCCAGCAGGCACCAGCTGCGTGGCGCGCTGCAGGTTCATGATGTCGACGTCGTAGCGCCTGGCGTGGTTCTCGAGCGCCGCCGCGAACTTGGGCCCGTCGGTCTCCAGCACCGAGATGAAGTTCTCGATGCTCATCGTGTCCATCGTCTGGCCACCCATGCGCTCGGCCAGCAGGCCGGTACGGATGCCCTTGCGCGCCGCGTACACGGCCGCGGCCGCGCCGGCGGGGCCGCCGCCGACGATCAGCACGTCGAAGGCCTGCTTGCCGCCGAGCTTGGCGGCGTCGCGCGCGGCCGCACCGGTGTCCAGCTTCTTGACGATCTCGTCGACTTCCATCCGGCCCTGGCCGAAATGCTGGCCGTTCAGGTAGACCATCGGCACCGCCAGCACCTGGCGATCCTCGACTTCCTGGCGGAACAGGCCGCCGTCGATCACCACGCTCTGGATGCGCGGGTTCAGCACGGCCAGCAGGTTCAGCGCCTGGACGACATCCGGGCAGTTGTGGCACGTGAGGCTCATGTAGGTCTCGAAGCGCAGGTCACCCTCGAGGCCCTTGATCTGGTCGATCAGCTCCTGCTCGATCTTGGGCGGATGGCCGCCGACCTGCAGCAACGCGAGCACCAGCGAGGTGAACTCGTGGCCCATCGGGATCGCGGCGAAGCGGATGCGCTCCGCCTCGCCCGGCCGGGCCAGCGTGAACGACGGCCGGCGCGCGTCCGCGCCGTCGGTCCTGAGCGTGATCTTGTCGGTCAGCCCGACGATGTCGCGCAGGAACTCGTGCATCTCCTGCGAGGACTGGCCTTCGTCGAGCGAGGCCGTGATCGTGAAAGGCAGCTTCACGCGCTCGAGGTAGGCCTTGAGCTGTGCCTTCAGGTTGTCGTCGAGCATGCGGAACTCCTTTTCTAACCATTCAGATAATCGGACAAACGGCGGGGGCGGCATTCGAACCGCGCCCCGACGCATCGCTCGCGCGACGCCCTCGCGGGCGCCAGCGAGCGCGGGACTGCTACCTTCAGATCTTTCCGACCAGGTCCAGCGAAGGGGCGATCGTCTTGGCGCCTTCGTTCCACTTGGCGGGGCAGACTTCGCCCGGGTGCGCCGCGGTGTACTGGGCGGCCTTGAGCTTGCGCAGCGTTTCCTTCACGTCGCGGGCGATCTCGTTGCTGTGGATCTCCAGCGTCTTGATGATGCCTTCGGGGTTGATGACGAAGGTGCCGCGCAGCGCCAGGCCTTCTTCCGGGATGTGCACGCCGAAGGCGTTGGTCAGCGCGTGCGTCGGGTCGCCGACCAGCGGGAACTTGGCCTTGCCCACGGCCGGCGAGGTCTCGTGCCACACCTTGTGCGAGAAGTGCGTGTCGGTGGTGACGATGTAGACCTCGGCGCCCAGCTTCTGGAACTCGGCGTAGTTGTCCGCGGCATCTTCCACTTCCGTCGGGCAGTTGAAGGTGAAGGCGGCCGGCATGAAGATCAGCACGGACCACTTGCCCTTGAGCGTCTCGTCGCTGACGGTGATGAACTTGCCGTTGTGGAAGGCTTCGGTCTTGAAGGGTTGGACTTGGGTGTTGATCAGGGACATCTCGTTTCCTCGTGGGGTTGGCGGTGATCGGTATGACTGAATCATAAGCCATTGACTATCATAAATTGATTATCAATAGCTATCATGGCGATAGGCGCCCACGCGCTCACTGCGGCGTCTATCCCGGGCAGGCACTATGGCAAATCTATGATTTCCCAGTTTTTGATAGAAGCTATCGGCCCGATAGTCGCAGACGATGCGCCGTCCTTGATGTCCATCAGATGACAGGGGTAGCCGGCGGTCCTAGAATGAATGAGAATGGTTCTTCTTTAGAACTCCAGCGCCTCTCGTTTGGAACGCCCCATGCCCGCCCAAGTGCTTGCCCGCATCGCTGATCCGGCGTCGCCGCCCGTCGTCGATGCGATGCGTGACCGCGGTGCTGCGGCGCCCGCCCGCGCGACCGTGCCACTGACGCAGCTGCCGCGGCATGCCACGGGCATCGTGGCCGGCGTGCGCGTGGACGCCATCGGCCCGGACGGATCGCTCGACGCAGACGTCGAACGCATGGCGCTGCGCCTGATCGAGATCGGCTTCGTGCAGGGCGCCAGCCTGCGCGTGATCGCCTTCGGCCAGCCGGGCGACGACCCGATCGGCGTGCGCGTGGGCGGCCGCGGCGGCGTCAGCACGTTCGCCCTGCGGCGCGCGGAAGCGGCCTGCGTGCACGTCTGGCCGGACAAGCAATCATGAACGCGCCAGCCATCCCTTTGCGCGCGCCGCGCTCGACCGCTCGTCGGGCGGGGACGTCCGCGTCGACGCGGAGGCCGTCGTGAGCAGCGCCGCTCTCGACAGCCGCCAGATCGCGCTGCTGGGCAATCCGAACTGCGGCAAGACGGCGCTGTTCAACCTGCTCACCGGCAGCCGCCAGAAGGTGGCCAACTACGCGGGCGTCACCGTCGAACGCAAGGAAGGGCTGCTGAACCTGCCGTCGGGCAAGCAGGTGCGCGTGCTCGACCTGCCCGGCGCGTACAGCCTGAACGCGACCAGTGCCGACGAGACGGTCACGCGCGACGTGGTCCAGGGCAAGCGCGCCGGCGAGGCACCGCCCGACCTGCTGGTGTGCGTCACCGACGCCACCAACCTGCGCCTCACGCTGCGCCTGGTGATCGAGGCGCGGCGCCTGAAGCGGCCGATGCTGGTGGCGCTGAACCTGACGGACGTCGCCCGCAAGCGCGGCATCCACATCGACGTCAGGAAGCTCGAGGCCGAGCTGGGCGTGCCGGTGGTCGAGACCGTCGCCGTCCGGCACGGCGGCGCCGAGTCGTTGACCGCCGCCGTCGACGCCTGGCTCGCGCGCTCGCACGAGCCCGCGCACGCCCCCGCGAGCGGCCCGGGCGTGCACCTGGACGCCGAGCCGCCGCACGGCCACGTGGGCCAGGCGGCGATCGACGCCGTCATGCGCGACCACCACGAGGTGCACCGCCTGCTCGAGGCCACGCTCACCGAGCCCGCGGTGAGCACGCACGTCGACGACCGACTCGACCGCGTGCTGCTGCACCCGGTGGCCGGCATGGCCATCCTCACGCTCGTGCTGTTCCTGATGTTCCAGGCCGTGTTCAGCTGGGCCAAGTGGCCGATGGAGCAGATCCAGGGGCTGATGGACGGCACCGGCCAGCTGGTGGCCCGGCACATGGCCGACGGCATGCTGCGCAGCCTGCTGGTGGACGGCGTGATCGCCGGCGCCGGCAGCGTGCTCGTGTTCCTGCCGCAGATCCTGATCCTGTTCCTGTTCATCCTGGCGCTGGAGGACTCCGGCTACCTGCCGCGCGCCGCCTTCCTGCTCGATCGCGTGATGGCCGGGGTGGGCCTGACGGGTCGCAGCTTCATCCCGCTGCTCTCGAGCTTCGCATGCGCGATCCCCGGGATCATGGCCACGCGCACCATCGCCGACCAGCGCGACCGCATCGCCACCATCCTGATCGCCCCGCTGATGACGTGCTCGGCGCGGCTGCCGGTGTACGCGCTGCTGATCGGCGCGTTCATCCCGGCCCGCACGCTGGCGTTCGGCGTCAACCTGCAGGGCCTCGTGCTGTTCGTGCTGTACATGGCCGGCATCGTCAGCGCAATGGCCGTGGCGTGGGTGCTGCAGCGCCTGGGCCGCCGCACCGGCCCCGCCCACCACACGCTGATGATGGAGCTGCCCGCCTACCGCTGGCCCAACCTGCGCAACCTGGCCATCGGCCTGTGGGAGCGGGCGCGCATCTTCATGACGCGCGTGGGCACCATCATCCTGTCGCTGATGATCGTGCTGTGGTTCCTGTCGACCTTCCCCGGCCCGCCGCCGGGCGCCACCGGCCCTGCCATCGAATACAGCCTGGCCGGCCGCCTGGGACACCTGCTGCAGTACATCTTCGCGCCGATCGGCTTCAACTGGCAGATCTCCATCGCGCTGGTGCCGGGCCTGGCCGCGCGCGAGGTGGCCGTCGGCGCGCTGGGCACCGTCTACGCGCTGTCCGCCTCGGGCGACGCGGTGGCCGAGCAGCTGTCGCCGCTGATCCACCAGACCTGGTCGCTGCCGACTGCCTGCGCGCTGCTGGCCTGGTACGTGTTCGCGCCGCAGTGCGTGGCCACGCTGTCCGTCACCAAGCGCGAGACGGGCGGCTGGCGGCACCCCATCATCATGGCGAGCTACCTGTTCGCGCTCGCCTACATCGCCTCGGGCCTGACCTTCTACACGGTGCGCGCCCTGTTCGGAGCCTGAATCCATGGTGCAGACGTTCATCACCCTGCTCATCGTGCTGGCCGCCGCCGGCTACAGCATCTGGAAGCTCGCGCCCGCGTCGCTGCGCCACCGGCTGGCCGCGCAGACGGGCACCCTCGCCCGCGCCACGGGCGCATCGGAACGCACCGCACGCCGCATCGAGATCAAGGCGCTGGACGCCGCCGCGAACGCGGGCGGCTGCGGCGGTGGCTGCGGGCCGTGCAAGGGCTGCGCCGCCGGGCAGGACAAGGAAGGCGGCGCCGCCTAGGTGCGCAGGCCCAGCAACGCGAGCGCGTTGCGATGCAGCCGGCCGTTCGGATCGGCCAGGTTGTGCAGGATGGTGAAGTGGTTGGCGTTCGGGATCGTCTCGCTGACCGGCACGCTGGTGGGCCCCCACTGGTCGCGGATCAGCGCCGTCTGGCGCTTCAGCTCGGACGTCTCCTCGCCGCCGACGGCCGTGTGCAGCGGCTTGCGCGGGCGCGGGAAGAACGCCGGGCTCAGGCGTCTCACGCTCGCGGGGGTGAGGCGGATGTCGTCCCGGATGAAGGGCGCCAGGCGCAGCGGCTCGAGGTCGAACAGGCCGGAGATGGCCAGCGCGCCGCTCACCAGTTGCGCGGGCAGGGACGCGTCGACGTCCTTCCAGCGGCAGCTGAGCAGCATGGCCGCCAGGTGGGCGCCGGCCGAATGTCCGGCCACCACGATGCGCGACGGATTGCCGCCATACAGCGCCGCGTGGCGATGCACCCAGGCCAGGCAACGCGCCAGCTGCAGCGCGATGTGCTCGATGCCCACCGCCGGGCACAGCGCGTAGTTGGGGATCATCACGAGCGCGCCGTCCGCATTGAAGGCCGGCGCGAGGAAGCCGTGCAGCGACTTGTCCGACGAGCGCCAGTAGCCGCCATGGATGAACACCAGCACCGGGGCGTTGGCGGCAGGCGTCGGGTAGATGTCCAGCGTCTCGTTCGTTCCCGGCCCGTAGCGCACGTCACGCCGCCACGATTCGAGGCGCTGCACCAGGGAGGACGCCGTCTCCCAGCGGGCGCCGATCTCGACATGCTCCGGATGGCGGGCACGCTGGTCGTACTCGGCATCCAGCCAGGCGGGATCCACGCGCGAGGCGCGGGAGGGGGCGGTCAGGCTCACGACGGGCTCCTGCAGGCTTGAAACGAGGGGGCGGCGAAACGCGCGCCCATCCTAGTGCAATCCGCCGCAGCCCGGCCGGGGCGTCCAGCGTTGTCATGTCGAGCACACTATGAAAGCGCTTTCTGTTTTAGGGACTGTCAACCACGTCCCCTCAGTCCAGAATCGCCTTCACGGCGTGTCCGACTCCGATCGGACCGACGTCGCACCGCGCCCCTCGCCTTCGCGTGCAGCCGGTTGCGCCCGCCCGTGTGAGACCGCCTTCATCCTGGGACAAACCCGCAAACAGCTGAAGAAGTGTTGCCCGGATAAGTCGAAACGCAACGGTATGCGGGTGTTCCCTAGCTGACTCGCTGGACAGCTGGAATACATTTGAAACCGCTTTCAGAGAAAGACGCACCTGTTTCTGAAAGCGCTTTCAAACCCGCGGTCAACAACGGGCAGGCATGGGGCGCACGTTCCCGAACGGCGACACGGCTCACCAAAACATCGGAGACAAGTCAATGAAGATCCACCACGCGCCATCGTTCCGGCGTACCCGCCTCGCTTCGGCCTGCGGCCTGCTGCTGGCCGGGGTCACGGCGGCACACGCCCAGGGCGCGGCCCCCGCTGCGCCGGCCGCCTCGGCCGCGGACAAGCCGGACACCCAGACCGTGACGGTCACGGGCATCCGGGCCAGCCTGGACACCTCGATGGCGCTCAAGCGCGACGCGCACGGCATCGTCGACGGCATCACCGCGGAGGACGTGGGCAAGTTCCCCGACAGCAACCTCGCCGAAGCCATGCAGCGCATCAGCGGCGTGTCCATCGACCGCGTGGCCGGCGAAGGCTCGAAGGTGACGGTGCGCGGCTTCGGGCCCGACTACAACATGATCCTGTTGAACGGCCGCCAGATGCCGGCGACGACGGTACAGGACACCGGCCCGTCCGGCTCGCGCGCGTTCGACTTCGCCAACCTGGCTGCCGAGTCCATCTCCGGCCTGGAAGTGTGGAAGACCAGCGGCGCCGCCAAGCCCGCGGGCGGGATCGGCGCCACGATCAACATCAAGACGGCGCGTCCGCTCGAGAACTACGCCGGCCGCATCGCGTCCATCGGCGTGGCGGGCCTCGTCGACCAGTCCAACAAGCGCCTGCCGACCGACGATCGCGGCGACAACCTCACGCCCGAGATCTCCGGCATCTACAGCGACACCTTCGCCGACCACCGCTTCGGCATCGCGCTGACCGGCAACTACGAGGTGCGCGACGGCGGCATCAACAGCGCCAACGTCGGCAACGGCTGGCGCAACTGCCTGGCCACGCAGGACAACACGAACTGCTGGGGCGGCATCCCGCAATCGGGGCCCAACATCGTCAACCGGCCGTCGGGTTCGGGCATCTACTCGGTGCCGCAGAACATCGACTACTCGGTCACCGGCATCCACCGCGAGCGCGTGAACGGCCAGCTGACGCTGCAGTGGCAGCCGGTCAAGTCCTTCACCAGCACGCTGGACTACACCTACTCGCAGAACCGCCTCGACTCCAAGCGCAACGACATCTCGTCGTGGTTCAACTTCGGTCCGTCGAGCAGCAGCTGGACGAACGGCCCGGCCGCGACCCCGCTGGTCTACACCGAGACGCTCACCAACGCCGACGTGGCGATGGGCGTGGCCAAGTTCGGCGTCGAGACCACGCTGCGTTCGCTGGGCGTGAACCTGAACTGGAAGGCGTCCGACAGCCTCAAGTTCGAGCTCGACGCGCACAAGTCGAACTCGATCTCCGGCTCCGACAATCCGTACGGCACGAACAACGTGCTGGGCGGCGCGTCGTTCAACCGCGGCGACACGACGGTCGACTTCACGCACGACTTCCCCATCATGAGCATCGCGAACGCGCCGCTCACGCCCTCGCTGCAGCAGGTCACGGGTTCGTCGTTCCGCAACAGCTACATGAAGGCCAACGTCGACCAGCTGCAGCTCAAGGGCAGCTGGGAGGTGTCCGAGCAATCCGCGGTGGACTTCGGCCTGAACGTCACGCACGTCAAGAACCGCACGGCCTACGCCAACGTCCAGCAGGACAGCTGGGGCGGCGCCACGAATCCGGGCGACTACCCGGACAACATCTGGCACGCCGACACGCTCAGCAAGTACTTCAGCCGCATGAGCGGCAGCAACAGCCCGGCGCTCTACAACACCTGGTTCACCAGCAACTTCGATCAGGTGCGCGACATCGCGGCCAAGGTGGGCGACCCCACGAAGTACGTCGCTTCGGCCGACTTCGACGGCCCCGGCGGCACCGACCGCCGCACCAGGGAGAACACGACCAGCCTGTACGGCCAGTACAACCGCGACTGGGAAGCGCTGGGCATGCCGATGAACCTGTCGGCTGGCCTGCGCTACGAGAAGACCGACGTGAGGGCTGCCGCCGTGGTGCCCACGCCAACGGGTTCCGAATGGCGCGCCAACAACGAGTTCGACCTGACCTACAACGGCCAGGCCGCGACCACGCAGACGGGCAGCTACAAGTACTTCCTGCCCAGCATCGACTTCGATGCCGACGTCACGAAGACCGTGAAGGTGCGCCTGAGCTACGGCGACACCATCGCCCGTCCGGGCTGGGACGACATCCAGGGTGGCCGGTCGCTCAATCAGGGCTTCCGCGTCAACGGCGGCGATGGCTCGCAAGGCAACCCCGGCCTGAAGCCGCTGCGTTCGCACAACCTGGACGGCTCCGTGGAGTGGTACTACGGCAAGTCCAGCTATGCCTCGATCGGCTTCTTCCACAAGAATGTCGAGAACTTCATCGGCCAGGGGCAGGTCACCTACACGCCTGGCAACCTGACCACGCCGGTGGGTGGCGCTTACTGGAACGCGGCGATCGCATCCGGGTGCACGACGGTCGACACCCAGTGCATCCGCGACTACATCTTCAACAACTTCAACGGCCAGGCGGGCGTCGTGCGCGGCCCGGATGCCAACGGTCACCCGACCGGCGTCATCACAGCGCAGCCGGGCGACCCGCAGTTGTCGTTCAAGGTCAACCAGCCGGTCAACCAGCACTTCGCGAGCCTGCGCGGCTGGGAGTTCAACATCCAGAACGCGTTCGGCAACAGCGGCTTCGGCGTCAGCGCCAACTACACGCTGGTGATGTCGGGACTCAAGTACGACAACGCGAACATGAACGACCAGTTCGCGCTGGTGGGCCTCAGCGACTCGGCCAACCTCGTCGGCTACTTCGAGAACGACCATGTCAACGCGCGCCTGGCCTACAACTGGCGCGGCCAGTTCCTGGCCAGCCGCTTCGACGGCTCGGGACCCAACCCGGTCTACACCGAGGCCTACGGCCAGTTCGACATGACGCTGGGCTACAACGTCAACAAGCACCTGTCGTTCCAGCTCGACGCGCTCAACCTGAACGACGGCGTGCAGCGCCAGCACAGCCGCACCAAGCAGGAGCTCGAGTCGATCACGCAGACCGGCCGCCGCTTCATGATCGGCGCGCGCTACAAGTTCTGAGCGTGATCGCCTGACGCGGCGCAGCAGCCGTCGCACCTACGCCATCCGCCGACTCCCTCCCCTGGGAATCGCCGGGTGGCGTCTCTTTTTCCATACCGGCATGATGTCCGGCAGATGATGATGCGCGTGAACGAGGACGTGAGACACGTCGTGATCCTGGGTGGCGGCTCGGCCGGATGGCTGACCGCGGCCCTCCTCGCCCG